>OBEQ010867112.1_pt1 | contig 334851 bp, 344 predicted proteins | sample 1670901 | NCBI WGS metagenome assembly OBEQ01 (sample SAMEA104232315, study PRJEB22302) | groundwater metagenome | biome: forest; feature: aquifer; material: groundwater | place: USA | collected 2011-08-07 | depth 5.4 m
GCCGGCATCGGCCTCCTTCAGAATCGATACGATCTGCGTCTCGGTGAACTTCGACTGGCGCATGGGAACCTCCTGGCTAAGGGTGGCTATTCTGCCAGAAAGTTCTCCTTTTAGACCGTCTCAGATTAGGGGGAGCTTACGGCAGGATCACGTCTCCAAGGGTGCGCCGGTACTTGTCGTAGCCGTGGGTCTGGATGGTGACTTCTTTCCCAAAGGCGAGGGCCGAGGCAGCGTGCTTGGCGTTGTTGCCGTAGGCTTGGCCCTTCTCTGGGCAATCGATGCCGCTGAGGCGAATACGTTCAGTATGGTGGCCGTTCAATACTTCGATGGTGTCGCCGTCGAGGACGGAGACGACGCGGCCGGTGAAATCTGCTAAAGCGAGTGCACTTTGATCGATAGGCAGAAGGGTGAGTAGAACGATAGATATAAGAAGACGGAGTTTTCCCGCTACATTCTGAATCACCTCGATCTATTCCACTAATTTTATTGCCTGAATCCTTTTAATGAGCGCGGACGCAACGACTGGTCGGCCACCAGATGATACTTCAATTAGGATAGCGATTCCTTCTTTCCCAACAAAAGCTTGACCGTTAATACGATCTGCAAGTGCTTACCTAATATGCAATGAGATGGTACACCAATCTTTATCTATGCAACCTGTCTTAGGTTAGGGCTGCGTATGATTATCATTTCTTCAAGAAATCATTCAGATCCTGAACCGAAATGGCAATATTTAATCCAGGTCGTTCTGACATCGACTCAACTATTCCTACCAATCTACCATCGCGATTAATCAATGGACCTCCTGAACTCCCATAACTGACGACTGTCTGCGTTTGAATAATAGTAGCCTCATGCTTTGTACCACTTGCTTCCCAAACATAATGAGGCCTTATCTGACTAATTATGCCTTCCGTATATGTCCAATGATACCCTTCAGGATGTCCGATAGAAAAGACATCTTGACCAATCTCCATTCTATTAGGATCTTCTAAAGAGATGGTTTTCAATCCAGATGGGACTCCTCGACCACTAAGTGATTTTTCGATTTGCAACAGAGCCAAGTCCTTTTGTTTGTCTACTCGGATCACGCGAGCAAACCAAATCTTGTCCGCCGTCAGCTCCTTGTACGATTTTCCTTTTCCGGGATAGAAGGCAACAACAACAAGTTCATGAGGCCAAGTAACATGCCAATTGGTTAATACAGACCCCGTTTCAGATATTACGACTCCAGATCCATGCCCAAGGAACTTCGGCTCACCGTTCTCCTTAGTCTCATAAACTTCCACGAGTACGGCTGCATCGACTGATGTTCTGTAGAGTGTCGGACCCCAGGTTGACCGAGTCAGATTGGTAGTTTCAGGGCTTTGTGCAATAAGAGTTGCCCCCACTTCCCGTATAAACGCAGCATGTAGCGCTGAATCACTTTGTGCAAGCCCCTGTAATGGAAAAATTGCTGTCAAAATGGTAATAAGTGGAATGAGCTGCATTGAGTAACCAAACATTCTCACCTCCGCCTGGCAATGTTGGGGAGTTATAGTAGTACTAAGAGTCTCTTATGGAGAAACGTCCTCGACACATCTGAATCCAATATCTGTGTGTCTGAGACTCGGGTTCACCTTGTTTCTGACGCTTGAACTTACGACTGCCCATTGGTCGCCCCACGATCCGCCTCTTACAACTTTCTTTTCTCCAATAGGTGGGCCATTCGGATCTTGAGCTGGGCTAGCCTTATAATAATTGGCATCGTACCAATCCTCGACCCATTCCCATACATTTCCAGCCATATCATGAACGCCGTACGGGCTTTCGCCCATGCCATATGATCCAATCGCTGCCAGCGTAGAGTAGCCCTTCCATTCACAGCACTTCCCATAATTTGCATAGTCGGAGGTTGGCGAACTGTTTCCCCAAGGAAATTTTCTGGCATCAGTACCTCTGGCAGCTTTCTCCCACTCCGCTTCTGACGGTAATCGCTTTCCTGCCCAACGGCAGTAAGCATCGGCATCATACCAAGTCACCCCAATTACCGGACGATTAAAATCGGTTTTCCAATCAACCTCATCCCAATTCAAAATTGGATCTCTTCGCACTGCATCTAAGAACTCAGCGTAATGCCTCGTTGTCACTTCATACCTATCTATCCGAAATGACCCCAAGGTGACTTGATGAGGTGGAGACTCATTGTCGTGATCGTAACTTCCCATTATAAACTCGCCAGCGGGTACTATCGCCATTGACATTGGTGGAGGGGGATCGGAAGAACGTCGAACAGTCCGCTCTAACCTTCTTCTTCTCTCATCGATCTGCTGCTGGAGTTTTGCCAATTTTCGCGTATCTCTAAGTATCTGCTCCTGTCCTTCGAGCCTCCGTAACTCTTCCTCTGCCTGTACTAAGGCATCAATAATTACCCTTCTTTCATCCTTTTCTGAAACGGGCGCGCGACTAGGACTTCCCGTACGATTTGTGGCAGCAAAAACAAACTCGCCTTTTTCTGCAGATAAGGCCCACATTTCGGGCCGTTGATTGTATCCCTTGAGTTTGGCGGCGTTAAAAACACGACTATCTAAGTAACTGTAAAGCTCTGAGGCAGGGACAATTCCATCTTGGTTGAGGTCAGCCAAACCATTTTCTAACCCTTGGATTAAGAAATGGGTAAAAACACTGTGGGACAACTCAGAGGATTCAAGAACTTGCTGATCCGCACCTCCCGCGGTGATTAATTGCCTTCCCCGCTCTTTCGTTATCTGGAGAAGATAGTCAGGGCCTGTGGACGGGATTCCCCTAAAACCTATCCCTGCGATGCCTCCATAGCAGGCATCCATCAAGAATAAAATATGTTTTGCGGGAATCGCGTCAGCTAATTCTTTGATTGTCCCCATGCTGATAGCGGTTGAAGAAAGAAGGGTCGGGTCTGCTTCGACGGGCAGCAAATACCCCATTCTGCTGCCTCCTTTTGCTTTATACGTCTCGCCATGACCTGCAAAAAACACAACAACTCGATCGGTTTCCCCTACAGATCGTACTAGCTTATCGCCAAGCTCTTTTAGAATTGTCTGTCTAGTGGCCCGTTCATTATACAAGGCTGTTACTTCAAAACCTTGATGCACCAAAAGGTCTTCCAGCGCTTTGGCATCGGCCACTGCGTACTTAAGCAACGGGGCTCTCTCGTATTGATCTATTCCAATAATGATCGCAAATCCTTTTCCAATCTGGCTAGCACCAAGAGTAGTGGTTGGTTCTAACTCTGTACGAGCGTTGCTCGCGGGGGTGTTGCCAACAACAACAGTGAGCAGAACCAGACTGAACACTCCAATACGATGCGCCCTATTCATAATGAGTCGCCAATATGGAAGTAAGGAGACACCTCTATTCATTTGGCCGAATTCAGAGTGTGTATGTGCTTGCTATGTCGATTCACCTGGGACAGAAACATGCCGCAGCAATACTCTCGAACTGAACACGGCGAACACACATCGAGATACTCGTTCTTGAAGTCGGAAATACTCTTGCGCGCAAAACTCCACAATGATTGTGGAAGCAAGCACAATTGCAGATTGTAGATGGACACGTTCATTCGACGAAAATAAAGGTATCTAATTGATTGACTCAGTGAGTCCATATACTCGACCGGATCAATCCACAAATCCTCCCAGTTCTTCTTCACGTACCCCATGTTTTCTAGTCCCATGAACGCCACGTGGCCAGCAAAGGGGAAATTCCAATAGATGAACTCGGCGAGCTGCTTGAGGCGAGGGACGGATTGTTTGTGCAGCACGATTCTAATTTCGACCGCGAGGCCCGCCTCAGCTGCGTTGTACAAGCCCTCTACAGTTTCATCGAAGGCCCCATGAGCCTGAACAATGTAATCGTGCACTCCAGCCACGTCCGCGTACAACGGGATGGCTGAGACGAATGAGGGATGCTTTGCATCAGCAATACGGCGGACGAAAGCGAGGTCTTTATATAGACGCCCATTCGTGAGCATGTGGATGTGGGTCTGGGGTAGCCTGTCTCTGGTAGCCTCAATCAATCGAATCAGATCGGGACCAAGCAGGGTGGGCTCACCACCGGTAATACCCATATATTCTGGAGAGGCCTGGATGAGAGACAACATCTTGAGGTTTTCCTCGACGAGATAACTATCATCAGCCTCTTTCGGTGGTTGAGAGCACATGATGCAGTTACTATTGCATCTGTCTGTGGTAAAAATGGTGTTGTGAGGCGACTCAGGCCGAAAGATGGTCCGAATAAAACCTGAACCGGGTTCTATGGTGATGACATACCCCTCCCGGTATCCTTCCGTAGACTGCACGCGAACTGCTGGGATGCCAGCGGCGACAAGCCTGTCGAACAGGGCTGATGAATCAGTGATAACAGCACTGAAACCTTTGCACTGATTTAAATCTGCATATTCTTCCGCTAGTGGCAGAATAAGAGCGAGGTCGGTTTGATTCACGGCCTCGATAGAGTAGCTACGAGTCAGCCGTACTGTGCAGCGATGATTCAGACCAGCGGTGTTGCCGTATGTAGTTAGTTTGATAGCCATGGGACTTTGGGCAATTTCATCTCTTCTCTGCTGACCTGATTAATCCAGGACCACAAGATTTCTTCAGTTTCGCTGTTTCCTTGTCGAAGCAACTCGAAGATGTGCCGAATGATCGCCATGTTCTTCTTACAGAACCCACTTGACGCACGATTCCCGAACATATCCCCCTGTGTTGCATAATGGTAGACAGGGTCAGCCCCACAATAGGGTTGGAGGGCACAGTCCGCGCAGCCAGCTAATGCCTCGTTGCACGAAGCAGCAGCGATGGCTTGCATGCGCTCGCCAAAGAAAATCTGTTCGTAGGAATTGTCGAGTACGTTGCCCAGCCGAAAGCTCGTATCGTTCATCTCCGCCAGCATGCGCGCTTCGTCGGAGGCATAGACTTCCCCATCATAGTTGTAGGCGACAGCACTGAACCCAGCTCCTGCGGGGGACTGCAAGTCCACATAACTGTTAGGAAAGGGTGTCAGGATTTTGGTCAGAATCAACGTGGCATATCCCTCCGCGAAAGAATGCCCGCGCCTATTGAGCTCAATGATGTATTCCAATGCCTTCTTATAGAACTCAACAAACTCTTCACTGGAGTACCCAATCGCCTTCATCGTCTTGGTCGCAAATCCATATGGACTGAGCGAGCGCAAAAAAATGGATCCCAGATTCAGTCGTACATATTCGTCGATGATCTCCCTGGGATACGCCAGGCTCTCTTTCGTGGTCGTCATCAATACGGAGACATTCTCCCGCCCAAGTGCCTCTTGGGCTCGACGGAGGTTGTGCTCCACAAGAGCGTGTGAACTGCCTCGGCTGCAAGGGCGGTTATGGTCGTGGAGAAAGGCGGGTCCATCCAGCGAGGACGAGATGTTGACGTGGTGCTCCTTGAAGAACAGCAGATGTGCATCAGTAAGATTCGACAGGTTCGTGCAGATGACGAAGTTGATGGATTTTCCGATTGACCGATTTCTCTCTGTTGCGTATAGCACGATGTCCTGGACCAACGGAAAATTCAGGAGGGCTTCTCCTCCCTGAAATTCGCAGGTCACCGCACGGGCAGGCACGCGCAACATGAGATCGACCGCTCGATGGGCCATCTCAGGAGTCATGTCATATCGTGTCTTGTCTTCGCTCTGGCGAGACACCTGACAGTAGGGACACGAGTGATCGCAGCGTAGCGTGACCACAAAGAGATGGAGCTTGGTGAATCCCTCCAAGAAGGACTTCTTGGTTCGATACTTAGACGCCATGACCCGAAGGTGATCGGACGAGCGAGTGTCCGAGATGAAATACTTGGCTCGCAAGTCGAGGTAGTCTGTGCCGGTTGTATCGAGCTGTTTATGAACGAATCGCTCGAAGGTGTCCGGGGTGATGATTGTGAACTCTCCCCAATCATTCGTGAGCAGAACAGAGTCCCTGTCCAGGCGCATGAATCGGAAGGGCAGAAGACTATAGGTCGTCACTGGGGACAGGTACTCCTGAGTCATATGGAACTCTTTGTGAGCCATCAGAGCCTGACTTCTCCCAACTTCTCCTGACAGCTTCGATCAAGGTAATAATTCCAGAACTCAAGCAGCATAGTCCTGACTTCTTCGGGTGTCGTCATCAGGGGCATGATCGAGACAAGCAGATGATCGCTAGAGACGGGGGCGGTAGACACTCGACAGTGCTCCTTAAAAGCTGCCTGAGTGGCCGCGAGTGCGCTTCGTGAATAGATCGTAAGATTAACGGTGCGTGAAATCGCAGGGAGATTGGAAGAATCGAAGGATGCCATCTAATGAAGCCCCCAACTCCGAAGTTACGAAGTGCCAGAGGGTGATTGGTCGCTGTCTGCCCGTGGTTTCGGAATGCCATCCATGAACGCTTTGGTCACCAGAGCCTCTCTGACTGCATGCGTCTCGTTAAGGACCATGGCGCGGACACGGAAGTCCACCAGGCTGTTGCAAAACTCCGCACATGCGGCCTGAAGGTCGGCAGGTGGAGAAGAAATCTTGGGCCGTAACTCTACCGAGAGGCGATTGTCGGGTGTGCTATCGAGGAAGAGGTAAAAACGGTCGGTAAACCAATAGGCGGTCTTGAAGATCGCCGTATCGCCGTAGAGCTCGCGGTCAATCAGAATGTGTGCATAGTCACCTAGGGTATCGGTTCCTAACCCAGGCCACACAGTCTTGTGACTCCTCTCCTACCGTGAGGAGTAGTGTGAATGATGAGAGGCGTGGGAAGCGTGGGAGCTGTGAGAATAGTGTTGCGCCAACATGACGCCCCCTTGCTTCGTCATTCCTGAACTAGGAGCAAGCACGATGGCGTTGCCTTGGCTCGATGGCGCACTGAGCGTTGGCGTTGTGATCGCCTTCGCCTCAACCGAGGGGGTCCCACTGAGGAGAAGACCAGCGGACAGTAGTGCACCGGTAATAAGTTGGATTGTTGTGCTACGGAGGCTGTCATCTTGAGAAAGGCGGGGGAATCCTTTTTCAATATTTGGGTACTTAGCCATAGGAGCCTCCAGGGTTTACTTGGCCCCAAGTCTAGTCCTTTAGGCGTGTTATCACAAGTGCGCCCTACGGAAGAGGCATGAGGAAATGCATGTATTTAATTTCAGTGAACTATTCATTGGAATCAATTACTTCTGCTTCGCCACAATCTTGTACTTGATCCCCTCATACGTGGCTCGTGGAAGAATCTTCTTCTGCACGAGTTCATCCTTCCGTGCGTACGGTCGCCCCTTGATGATCTTGTCGGAGTAGGCGTCCCCAATCCCTTTTAACGCCTTGAGTTGCTCGGCAGTGGCGGTGTTGAGGTCGAGGAGGTCCACCTGCCCAGCTTTCTCATTGGCGGCCATGACGAGGCTTGAACTCAGCGGGGCGAAACTAGCGGCACCGACGACGGCGAGCAGCAGGAATACGGCGACGAGCACACGTAGACCACTCATGATCATGCCTCCTTCTTTTGTGTGAGATCGCTCCTCACGTGTCGAACGTGGTCCTTGATCTTCCATGCAACCACCTCACCCTGCCGACTGAGCGACAAACACACGGCACGACTATCCGTGACCGAACGGCGCTTAGTGACCCATCGCTTCCGCACCAGGTCTTTCACCACCTCACTCAATGTCGGTAGCCTCACGCAGAGTGCGGCTGCGGCGTCCGTCAGCTTGGCATCGGGATGCCGATGCAGATAGAGGATCACGCCTGCTTGGAGTGGGGTTACGCGGATCGGCTCCAGACTTCTTCTGAAGTCGCCGTGCAACCGCAACACCAGTTCCAGGAGTGTCAGTTTCTCATCGCCCTTGTGCTCGACACCTCGCATGGTTAGTGCGTGGTCTTCTTCGTGAGCCGTTGTCCCATCTCAATGATCCGTCCCAGCCGTTCGAGCAGGTTTTGTGACTGATGCGAAGTCAGCCCGTGCTTGTTCATCCACTCAAACTGAGGGCATGGATGCGAGAAGCGCATTTCCTCTACGAAATCACCTGCCATTAAGATATACCAGTCCATCATCGGCGGCCTTCTTTAGGAGGCTCAGAGCTTCCTGGTCAAGAGTAGCACTCGTGGCTCCGATATGGCCTGACTTAGCAAACGCACCAAGCTCCCCTTTATTGACATAGAAACCGACTTGGAAATCACCTTTAGTTGAGAAAATCATTTCTGTGTATTCACGAGGTTTTCCTTTCCACTCACTAGCCACTTTGTTCATGTATGCAATCCCCTTGGAAAGAGCCTCAATTTCATCAACATCCAGGAATGAGGTATTCTCGCGCTCAAGTCGCCCAGCCTCTTTAACCACTATTCTCAATCCCTTTCTCTTCTTCGACGGGCTACCAGGATCATAAAGAACAAGAGTCCCAACGGTGAGGTGGCCGCCGTACTCCCCGGAAATTGACGCTAAGTCGTGGAATTCTTTTACAATAATTTGCCCCTTCGTCCGTAAAAACGCTTCAAGCTCTGTTGGCGGCTTCTGCTCAATAGTCTTCTCTTGTGCTAGCGCACTCGTGCTCAAACATAGCAAAGCTGCAATTGTCGCAATGATTTTCATCCTTCCTCCTGCTCTCTTTATGGCGAGATACGCCCCTCAATAGAAATCACTTCTCCAAGGAAACGTCGAGGAATATCTATGCTGAAATGTTCAGATAACGGAGCTTCTTTTGCCATCATCTTCAGGTCATAAGAGCGAGGACTTCTATAGTTGTGGAACCCCATTTGTTTTTTTACATACTGGCTGCCGTCTTTGAGAACAACGGTTAACACGAGAGTTAATCTGTTTAAGAGTTCCTCTATCCTGTGGTAGCTGGTATCTATCAGGTCATCACCGCCAGCTTTTCGCAACTCTCGGATGGACGCCTTTGCTTCTTCTGTCACAGTAGCAGTGACCAGAAAGCGAAGTGTAACCGTTTCTGGCCTGTCCACAGAGACCTCGGTCTCAGGTGGGCCGATTTCAATTATATGCCCATTATCACGAATACTTCTTAAAAGCTGTTCCAATGCGTGGTTCAGCCTCTCCTGTCGTCGCTGCTCTTCCTCCCGCCGTCTCTGCTCATTCTGGAATTCCCTTTCAGCCTTCGCCACTAACTCTTCACCGGATACAAGGCGTTTATAGAACGCTCTTTCCGTCGAGAGAACTTCCCGAAACTCTTTCTCTATCTCTCTGATTTTGTCCAATACGACTTCTCGTTCTGATTCAGTTTTCGTTTTGGGAACTTGTCGTTTAAGAAGGTCGAGGTCTTTGGTTAGGTTAGCTATAGCATCTTGTAGTTTCTTGTTTTCTAGGGCTAAATTTCCGCCCCGTATTCGACGCGCAAGGTCTTCCATCTTGTCCGTGGTGACCAGTGCCCTAATTTTGACGTAGAAGCGAAGCCCGTTTCCCTTTAGTTGCTCCCGATTCTGCTCGACGATCTCGGACTTCATTACTCCGCCTGCAACCGTCTTGATCTCATCCACAGTGAGATCGAGATTTCGCACATGGGTATAACTCTCCACATAGGTGCCAGCTTCCTCAAGCGCCCTCTGCTTCGCTTTCTGAAGGACCATGGCTTCGGCGAAAGAGGGCGTCTCCCCGTCTCCCATCAAGTAGGTGGCCTCGGACACGATCGTCTTAGTTTCAGCTTGAACAAGAGCAGGAAGGTATAGGACTAAGATACAAACGGTCTTGGTAAGCACGAGGAGCAAACGGATGCGGCGAATCAAGAAGGGCATAGAGGCCTCGCAGGGTGGCGTATTGTAGGAAGGATGCTTATGATGACGCAACAGCCAGACTGAAAAAGGAATGATGGTATTCAGCGTGGGGAGGTCTGTTGTATGCGCCTCGACTCCTCTTCAAAAGCCTCTTTGACTCGATGCTGTAGTGTTTCTCTGGTCAAATCTGTTATTGGAAAGTCTTGGATGTCATATTCAGGCCGATTGTCATAAACCAGGACCGTGGGGACATCGACAATGACGACCCTTTCCCCGAATAGCTTGTCTAGCTTTCTGTGAAGCGTTATCCCGTTGAGGCGTCCCTTGAGAATACTTCCTGTATGAGGGAGGAGATACACCTGATGCTTCTTCGCACGCTTGTTGTAGAGCGGTGGGTCAAAATGGATATACGCTGAGAGCAAGTCACTTTCTGAAATCATGTGTATGCGGTAGCATAAAATGCATTGACATGGAAACGTTGTACGTTTAAAAAAGAGAAACCTCCCCGAAGTGTCACCTTCAGGGAGGCCCTCTTGTCAAGCTACTCTAGCCGCTGCTTTTTAAGCCGGACCACGATGCGAAACGCATCAAGGCCGTAAGCCGCAGCATAGAGACGCTTCCCGTTCCTGAGTGTAATGTACTTAGTGTACACGACATTTTCCTCAGGGCGTGGGTCAGTCCTGTTGTCCATACGGTTCTCCTTCCTGGGAGCGGGATTGCTCCCGCGCATGAGCATTTCCGCTCACACAGATCAGAGAATTTAGGACTACAGAGTTGACCTGAGCACATCCATACCACTGCCCCTTAAAAGCTGTCAATATCCTACAGCGGTCAAGGCGAGAAATCGTTTGTCTACTCGACCCACCCCAGTCCTCATCAAGGATGTCACTAGAAAGGCAGCGCAATTGGTGCGGCAGGCTGTCAGCGCAGGCCGTCGCGCGTATGTACTGGTCAATAACCGGGCCGAATGAAACGCGCTTCCGCGCAGGAAATCTTCGCCGTTGACCGTGCAGGGACTTCTGACGATGTTGCGGGGCTGGGGGGCTTTGGGCTAGGGGCTACACTCGCGGAAAACAGACCAAGCTGCCAACACGGACGGAGCGGGGACATTTTCAGATATCTTTGAGTTCAAGCCGGGCGATGCCGGAAGCGGTAATCGAAACGGTCAAATCTGAATCCGTGGCCCTATCGATGAATTTCCATTGGATCAACTCATGTAAGACGGCTTGTACTTCCGCAGTACGATTGGGGTCGAAGTGAACGTAGAGTACATCATACGGTTGTGGACCATGTTCTTTTAGATATGCCAATACTTCTCTTTGAAACTCACGGCTCCGACTAAACGTCTGGTCCGGTTTCTGGGGCTCGATTCGTGCCATGACCCAGGCCTCCTCTCACGTTATAAGCAAGGCATTTGAATCTTCTCCAGGGCTTCACTCAACTCCTTCACATGGGGGAAGGCTAGGCGGTCCGTGGAGAGGTGTCAAGGCGCTCAGATGCGTGTGGGATGGCAAGCATGATCATTGGCTGTCACGTCTGTCCATAAAACCCTCTCAGGGCTTAATAGACATTCAGGCGGGTGGAGATATTGACGAGCATCTAGAATTATGACCTGATCCGCCCCGTTGGAAGTTCCAGTCCTGTTCCTTTTGCTGAGCTCCTGTCTCCATAGATGGTCACGGTCGTAAAACGGTCGTATAGCAGAGCAAATCACGTCATACTTGGTCATACTCAATCACATAGCTGGAAACGGTCTAAGTCGTTGTAAAAACATTTCAAAATATCTAAACTGACTGATATTATTGAAGTCATAAAAATCGCCTCAAATCAAATCCCACCTTCGGCACCATCACCAGCTATCGGTATCTACACAGATCCCGGTTTTACTCCTACTTTTCTGGTTACGGTTTTGGTTACGGTTCGGTCACGGTTTAGGTGACGATCGGGGAGATGTCACAGTCGCAGATGATCACAGTGGTAGGAAGGAAATGTTGTATGACTTCAATGGGTTCGTATCAATTAGTCTCACTCGTTCATCTTCAGTAGTAATTGCCTGAGTAGCTCTTTTAAGGCGAGGGCACTGGCATCATGAGGTCTAAACTCTTTATCGGCGGGCCGCGGGTTACGCCTCCGCAGGTCCCCGCAGCACGGCCTGCCACTGCTGGGGATTCGAGGCCTTCACCGTCCTGCTGTGCTTCTCCTGTGCTACTCCATCGAGGCAAACCACAACGCTATTTACCCCTCACGTGTGTCGGGTGTGTTGACGGCGTCCTCCGTTTCTTCGTTTTGTTGGGGAGCTCTTTCGGTTTGCTGGCGAGTTTTTTTGTTGGCGGAGGACCAATGGACGATTCCGGGGGGAGAAGGGCATTGAGCTCCTTGAGTTCTTTCTCGACCTTCGCGAAGGATCTGTACACCACCCGCCCATGAGGACGCGTGCCCAACAGCTTGCCTTCCATATCCGCGGCGCGTTCGATGGCTTCGTCTTTTAAGGACGTTTCCACCATGTTTGCGAGCTGCACGGGAGGGTGCATCAGACTCTGGACCGTCGTGAAGCGAAAATAATCGAGCGCCTTGTCGTGCGCATGCCCGGTCCACATGACCTTTTTTACCCGTGTCACGGCGTCCCAGAAATCCCGCTCGAAACTGGCTTCCCAGTTTCGTCGGGTCAAGATGTGCTCGAGATCGTCCATCACCCATTCGAACTCTGGGGGCCTCGAGAGGAGACGCGGACAGGTCAGGATCATTCGGAGCAGAAAGGCGGTCCACTTGGTCGTGGTCGCCCATTGATCCGCGGGTCCGTGGGGACGGATCCGATCCCGATAGGCCCCGGCTTCCTCAAACAGCCGAGTCCGCAAGGGGACCGCTTGGGGCCAATCAAAGATCAATGCGACCTTCTCGGCTAACTCAAACACCTCGGCATCAAGAGGCCGTACTTTTTTAGGGCGTCTTTTCTTCGTGCGTGCTTTCTTCGATGCCATAGCCAACTGTCACCACCTTCTCTAGTTGTGTCAGTGCCTGCCTCCCGTCGATAGCGTACAGTCGAGGGCAAACACGCGCTAGATCTTGGGTGCCACAACGGCCGCCAAGAACACAGGCAATCTCGTCAACATAAGGTGAGACGAGCCTATCACGGAAAGGGAAGGGGGAGGCAATGGCCAATTGTGGGTTCTGTTACCGGAGATTTCAATCGCCCCAGGCTGTGAAAGCACACCTGAAACATTGCAAGCGATACGAGGCCAGCCAGAGCAAGAAAGCGTGTGCCTTAGGCACGAAGCCTAAGGCAGCGGCCACGCCAACCGCGACGCTTCCCGCTCAATCGATCCCACCAATCGAAGCGCCGGATTTCTCCGCGCCGCTACGCGAGTTTGAGCAGGCAATGCGCGAGTACTCGACGAAACAAAACCAGCCCCCGACACCACAGCAGCGGCGTCGAGAAATATGCCAGGCGGCGAAGACGCAGGTCATCGATCGCTATCGGCCCTCGTCTGGGACCGTGACCGCGTCGATGCGCGGCTCCGCGAAAATGTTGATCGAGCGGGAACTGGCCACCCTGCCGCTGGAGGAACTCCCGTTCGAAGAAGTCCTCGAGATCGCTGCGGCGATCCGCGATGGTTGCTATGGCCCTGCGTTTACACGACAGTCACGGGAGGCAACGCGTCAACGTGTCGAAGAAGAGAGACGTCATAAGAAAGAAGTGGAAGCGTTGGGCGCCTTGATTCGGGCTGACCGTCGGAAAACAATTTTTCTCCAGCAGGCGAACAATCAAGCCCACGCGTATTGCCAGGAGAAGGCCATCATCGGGTGGGCACACGTGAGTATGCTTGCTGATGTCAAATCACGACTCGAGGCTTTCCTGACCGGGGATGAGCCGATTCTGGAGGCCCAGGCAATTGTGCGCTCTGTGCTGGAGGCTCGGTTTGCGGAAGCCGACGCGACAGTGGCCGCCGCGCGGGCGAAAGCCGATGAGCGATGGTATGAAGAGGTCGCCGCCGTTCTGGTTCTCGGGGCACTGGCGGGACTCGTCGTGCTGGCGATCAAGTACCCGGCTCAGGCGTTGCCGATCCTCAACTGGATCGAGCGGACATTCGGACTCACGCCCGAGGCTGAGGCCGCCGCACCGACCCCTGAGACGTCGGCGCCCACCTCACCGGCCGCGAGCGCGGAGTCTCGCCCCGCCAGTAAGCGTCGGCGAAAAGATCCCGTCCCGCCGTCCAATCCCGAGCCGCTCTGGGGAAATTCCACCGGCGGAGCGCCCGGTCATGCGTAGCCAAAGTCACCGAGCCCACAGAGGCCATCGGAAGTGACTCATCCTGCGCGCCAGTTCATCGTCATGCATATCTGCAGACGAGTAGTAGCAGAGCCTTGTAACTCCTTGCTGCCTCAATTGAATTTCAAGAGCAGCACACTAACAAACCGCAGGTCGATTCTTTAAAATAGCGAGGAAGTTGGCGAGGCCATTTTTCACGTCTAGCTGGGTCTTGGAAGAGGTCCCAACCGGCCTGAATCATTGAACTTTCACAGATGCGATAATAGTGCTTGACCAAACTGGGCCTTCGGATGCTACATATTGATCTATTTTGGTTGGGAAGAAGGAGACAAGGATCATGGCACTGCTGATCACCGACGAATGTATCAACTGTGGAGCCTGCCTGCCGGAATGTCCGAACGAGGCGATTTTTGAGACTCGCGGCGATGCGGAGACGAAGGGAAATCATGTGGGCGACGGCCAAGGAGTCGGCGATAGTATCTATGTGATTGCGCACGATCGTTGTACCGAGTGTGTCGGACACTTCGAAGAGCCGCAGTGTGCCGCCGTCTGCCCGGTCGATAATTGTTGCATTTCTGACCCACTGTATCCGGAAACGACGGAGGTTCTGCTCGCACGGGCGAAAGCCCTCAATCCGGATAAGGCAATCGATCCGGCAAAAGTTTGGAACGGGGTGCGGAACTGATCGTTTCCACTTCGAGGTTCCGTGCCACGTTTAGGCTGCTGAGAACGCTGCCGGTACAATGTTCTCAGATGAAGTACGAAGAGAAGAACGTACAACTATGTGTGCCTTGGCATGACCGAAACGATTAGTCATGGCTGATAAAGTTCCAAAAGTAATTTCTAATGCAACTGTCATTAAGGTTTTAGCTAAAGTCTTTGCTTTCCAAGCCATCGAGATCAACCTCTTGCGTTCGCATGCTGGAATATCCGATGCCAATTGGAAAACCCTTAAGACTGAAGCCTTTAAGAAAGCCTACGCGAAGCAACGCTCTTTTTATGAAGATCGCTTGACGGGTGCGTTCGCTTTAGAGCGCATTTCCCAGTCTGAACGCGAGACTAGACTTCTTGAACTCTGGCTAAAGCAGAGTGAGGATTCCCCCAAAGATGAACCATGAACCAGTGCTCTCAGCATGAGAACATGTCCTTTCCCGCGAGTGACGCCACCCGCTGGAAACAGTTTCTGACGCAGGGACTAACATCCATCGATCCTCTCTTCTGCTACCACGCTGTTACCGGACAGGACAAACTCACCCCCATCTGCCCCCATGTCAGGAGTAGCCTGGTTTGTGGTTTCTTGTGGGGTTAGGTAGTTTGAGGTTGGGCTATTTGAAATTCGTAAACCGCAGGTCAGATGTCCACAAATCATGTAAGAAATTCAGTCTGCCAGATCCAGTCTTCCCTTGTCGCTAAATCAGATGGTTAATGAATGGGTCGTGACGCTTCGGGCAGTAGCACACGACAGCACAGCGCCCGGTGTGGCTGCGTACATCTCCGAGCAGAATCGCCGGGTTGCGAATCGACCCGCGGAGGGGCAACCCGCATTCATTGCGCGATTCGCTCTGCGCATGATGTGTATCGACCTAGGCGTCAGAGTCCGAAGCGCACGCTCTTGCATCCTGACCGCATGTCAGGTCCACTTCGAAGCGATGAAATCGCGGAAATGTTATCGCGAGCCGCGTGTGCCTGGAGGTCCAGAATTTCAAATCCCCACATCAGTTGTCTGGATGCAAGCTGAAGTATTTCATTGGCTTATGACTAAGGCTGTGCGGACCTGACGCAGTCCAGCGTATAAATTCTGTATTGTTTATCAGTGACCTCTAGCGTGGCTCACATCTCTTGCAGTCAGGGATCTCGGTAATACGTGCATTTCTTCTTGAGAAAATATTAATTCCTATCCGCGACGAAAATGCGCTTGACGATTATGATCCGTTCAGGCATCCTGCCTCCCTCGCAACGAACCCTGAGTTGAGGCAGCTGTGGCCGAAGACAAGGGACCGAAGGGGAGCGGAGCAGATTCTGCCCCGGCCATACACCCAATCTCTGCTCCAGCGATTTCTCTTCCCAAAGGCGGCGGCGCCATCCGCAGCATCCGCGAAAGGTTCGCCGCTAATCCCGTCAATGATTCCTGCTCCCTGACAATTCCTATCGCCCCATCACCTGGCCGTTTCGGATTCGGCCCACAACAGGCGAAATATTTGTTATGAGCAAAGGCAACATTCTTGAGACTGCTCCCTCGTGTGCTGCGGAGTGCCAGAACATTCGCATAGCCATGGTTCACAGTGATCGCCTCACCCGGGACTGCCTAGGTTCCTGTTTGTCCAAGCTAGAAACAATCTTGGTCGTGTACAGTGCGGCAGGATTAGAAGATGTTCAAGAAACATTTGCATCCCTCAAACCAGATTTGCTCATATTGGAATTTGGCATGGCTGGTCGCGAAGGATTGGAGCAGGTCGGGCGCATTCGAGAATTTGCCTCGGAAGTCAAGATTCTGATCATTGGGGTACCAGACACTGAGGTAGACATATTTTCTTGCATCGAAGTTGGAGGTGTATCGGGCTATCTCTTAAAAGAGGCATCCATTGAAGATCTCCGAAGTAATATTAAAGCAATAATGCGAGGTGAGACTCTCTGCTCCCCGCGAATTGCGAGTCTAGCTTTTTCTCGTATTGCCAGGCGTGCCGACCAGCTCAATGAATCGTGGTCGGGCAATTCCACGCACCTCACGTGCCGCGAGTTGGAAATTGTTAAGTCAATCGAAGAAGGGCTGAGCAATAAGGAAATCGCGGTTCGACTCCATATTGAAATATCGACGGTCAAGAACCACGTCCATAACATTCTCGACAAACTTCAATTGCAGGACCGACGATCGGCTGTGCGCTATGTGAAAGTGCACGGCCTCACCGCGAACCTTCACTGACCCCACACCACAGACCCCGCCAGTCTTTTTATTTGTGTGCAAGCCCTCTTTCCTGAGAGCCGCAAGGCGCTCCTGTGAGAACCCTCCCTTTTCTGCCAGGATCTATTAGACCTAGATCTTCTTTCGTGAAGAATCTAGATCCTAATTAGATCCAAGTTCTATAGGTTGCTCCTGCAATTCTATCTATGGTGAGCTCATACAATGTAGTGAGATGAGCATGAATAAGATCAGAGTGCTGCTGGCCAACCATCCACTGATGATTCCAGACGGCATCCGGGAATTGGTGGCGCGAGAAGAGGATATGGAGATCGTAGGCGATCTATGCGGGCCGATGAAGATTCTTCAAGAGACCGGTAGTACCAACGCGGATGCCGTGATTCTCGCGCAGGAAGGGATGGACGAGCCAGGTCTCTGTAGCCAGTTATTGGCTGTATATCCAGACCTCACCATCTTAAGCGTGACGCCCGATCTCACGTCGGCCTTCACGCAGCAGCTCTGCTCGCGTCGTTTGGAAATAGCCAACGTGCAACGGCAAGACATTGTCCAGTCGCTTCGTGCAGCAGTACGAGATCCGTGTAATGAACGACACCAGTGAGCCTTCCCAGACGACAGTTGGGGGGTGCAGAGCATATTCCGACGGTGAAAGATAGAGAGCAAGTAAACTAATCTCAGCAGTGGAGGAGAGCAATGCCAACTACACCGACCTTTCCAGGCGTCTACATCGAGGAAGTCCCGAGCGGCGTGCGGACCATCGTCGGCGTCGCTACGTCCATTGCTGCCTTCATCGACCGCTTTCAGCGCGGGCCGATCGATGAAGCCATGCGCATCACCAGCTACGCCGATTTCGAGCGAGAGTTTGGTGGCCTCGACGCCCAGAGCGAAGGCTGCTACGCCATTCAGCAGTTTTTTCTGAACGGCGGTACAGAGGCGTACGTGGTTCGGGTGGGCGCGGTGCCGCAGGCGGCGGCCACCGTGGTGATCAACTTCGGTGCCCTTACAGCTCTGCGCGCCACCGCGGCCCGTCAGGTGCGAGGGCAGGTAGTGGAGAATCCGGGTACCTGGGGCAATTTTCTTCGCTTAGAGGTGGACTACGATACCGCCACTCTCCCCAACGCCAGCCTCGATCCGGACAACATTCTCACCCAGAACGAGCTTTTCAACCTGACGATCTCCGAGGTCGAGTTGCGCGACGGCCGCACCATCACGCGCCAGAGTGAAACCTTCCGCAATCTGACCCTGCGGCCCGGCGTGCGCAGCAACGCAGTCGACGTAATTAACGAGGGTTCGAGGTTGGTACAAGTCGATCGAACCGGCTTGTCGCTTTTGCCGGCAGCCCCGGCGCCACCTTTCCGGCCCGATGCCACGGGTACGCTCTCGGACACTCTGCCGGGCGCGGTGCCGGCGGTGGCGGATCTGTCCACTCTCACTCTGACGCTAAATCCGGGAGGCGGTGCTCTGCCCCCCCTCCCGGCCACCATCCGCTACAACGGCGCACCAGTCCCGACTACGTACTCTGATCTGCGGCCGTTTCTCGAAGCAGCCATTCGCGCCGCCGGCCCCGCTCAGCCGCTGCTCTCCGGTGCCGAAGTGCAGCTCGTAGGAAACCGCTTCCGGGTGCTCCTGGGGCGAGCCGGCACCGGCTTCAACCCCGCTGCCACCCTCGAATTCACCGGCGCCACGGCTGTCGCCCTCGAGCTCGGGATCGCTCAGGGCGCCACGGTTCGCCCGCAGCAGGCCGCCATGATCAACGGCGCCGACAGCGGCGTGCTTACCGAAGCCGCGCTGCGCGGCGCGCGGAGTGCCAAGACCGGCCTCTATGCGCTCGAAGACGCCGACCTGTTCAACCTCCTCTGCGTGCCGGCGGCGGCCTTGCTCGCAGCCAACGACATGCGGGCCTTTTATGCCGCCGCTACGGCCTATTGTGAAGAACGGCGCTCGTTCCTGATCGTCGACATCCCCGAAGCAACCGACGACCTCGATGGGATGCAAACTTGGCTTACTCAGAATGCCACCCTCCGCCACCGAAACGCCGCCGTCTACTTCCCGCGCGTGCGCATCGCTGACCCACTGCAGCAGAACCGTCTCAGGAGCGTAGGGCCTAGCGGCACTATGGCTGGCCTTTATGCTGCTACTGACGGCGCCCGCGGGGTATGGAAGGCGCCAGCCGGCACTGAAGTGCGCCTGCGCGGTGTGCAGGATTTGGACTATGTACTCACCGACCGTCAAAACGGCACCCTGAACCCGCTGGGCGTCAACTGCATGCGCAATTTCCCGGTGTACGGCAACATTGCCTGGGGCGCCCGCACCTTGGACGGGGCTGACCAACAAGCCTCGGAGTGGAAGTATATCCCAGTGCGGCGTCTAGCCCTCTTCCTCGAAGAGAGCCTCTTCCGCGGCACACAGTGGGTCGTCTTTGAACCGAACGACGAACCACTGTGGGCACAGATCAGGCTCAATCTTGGCGCGTTTATGCAGACATTGTTCCGTCAGGGCGCCTTCCAGGGACAAACGCCGCGCGAGGCGTACTTCGTCAAGTGCGACAAAGACACAACGACGCAGAGCGATATCAATCTGGGAACTGTGAATATTCTCGTCGGCTTTGCGCCGCTCAAGCCCGCCGAATTCGTGATCATCAAGATCAGCCAGATCGCAGGTCAGATCCAAACCTAAGGAGTCAACGCCATGGCACAATTCACTGTCAACGCAACTCGCTTCGATCCGTATAATACCCATAAATTTCGTGTGAAGATGGACGGACGCTACGTGGCCGGGGTGAGTAAGGTCGGTGCGCTCAAGCGCTCAACCGAGATGGTCGAGCACCGAGAGGGTGGTGATCCGAGTACAACCCGCAAGTCACCAGGCCGCACCAAGTACGAAGCGATCACGCTTGAACGGGGGGTCACTCACGATCTGGAGTTCGAGCGGTGGGCGAACAAGGTCTGGAACTTTGGCGCCGGTCTCGGAGCGGAGGTGTCGTTGAAGGACTTTCGGAAGGACATCAGCATCGAGGTCTATAACGAAGCCGGCCAAAAGGTGCTGGCGTATAACATCTTTCGCTGCTGGGTTTCGGAATTTCAGTCGTTGCCCGACCTGGACGCGAACGCCAATGCCATCGCCATCCAAACCATCAAGCTCGAAAACGAAGGCTGGGAACGTGACGTGAATATACCGGAACCAAGCGAACCAGCCTTCACGGAACCGGCATAGAGGCATAATGAATCCGGTTGCCACCATCATCCCCGCCGGGTACTACTCCGCAGACGGCCGGTATTGGCGCGAAGCCCATGTGCGTCCACTGACAGGTGAGGATCATCTTTTCTTGACCGAAGAGTGCGCGGGGCTGCTACCTGCTCAATGGGTCACCGAGGTGCTCACACGGTGTATCACTCGGTTGGGGCCAGAAGAACCAGTGAGTCGGGAAGCGGTTCGATCCCTCACGGTTGGAGACCGGGAAGCGCTGTTGTTACACCTGCGCCGCCTGTCGTTAGGGAACCGACTGCGGTGCCTTCTCACGTGTCCATCGCCAGAGTGCCAGGAAAAACTGGAAATCGATGCGAACGTCGCCGACCTTCTCATTCCCCCCTATGGCGACGAGAGTGCGCAGGAACACGAGTTTATCTATAGGCAAGGAGAGGGTGCTCCCACAGTCGTACGTTTTAGGCTCCCCACTGGAGCCGATCAAGAGGCTGCAGCTGTGGTAGCACACACTGATGTGGATGCGGCCGCAGATCTTTTGCTCCGGCAGTGTGTCCGGTCGGCGACCTCTTCCGATGGATCCAGGATTGAGAAGCTTCCAGAAATGTTAGGTGAGCACTTGTCGGACCGGATGGCTGAGCTGGACCCGCAGGCCGAGATAACCTTGCATCTTGCTTGCCTGGTATGCGGCGCCACATTCAGCACGATCTTCGATACGGCTCGCTATGTGATTCAGGAGTTGGAGGCAGAGGCACAGCATCTTTATCGCGAGGTCCATCTGTTAGCGTACCACTACCACTGGAGCGCAACAGAAATCCTCCAGATGAGCACAGAACGGCGACGGAAGTTCCTTCGATTGCTGGAGGAACAGCTTACGCAGGGGGCAACGTCATGAGCCGTTTCCTCGTCAATCTAGCACGACGCGGTGCAGGGTTATCTGTGACAACAGTCCAGGCGCCGCCGCCTTCGCCGTTTGGCCCAGAGATTCGCCAGCACAGGGATACATTCACGGAAGCGGACGGGGCTACTCCTGTCTTCAGCATAGCGGAAGAACCCTCTACTGGAAAAACTGCAAGTCCGGCTCCGTTGCCCACACGTTCCTTCGAAGGGTATCGAGAATTATCCGAGGCGCCAACCCATCACGTTTTATCCATCCCGCCTCTCTCCAGGGCAGAGTCCAGTACATCGATCCAACCCATTGTTGGGGAGTCGGCAGCCACTGCCAACAGGCCACTGCGTGGGCCAACGCCAATGCCACCGGGACGTATAAGTCTAGACAAACGCGAAGCGGAGGGGGCCTCCTTAAAATCGCCAAAACCGCAGACACCGGGCGGAGCACAGAAGCTGCGCGAACCGGCACTATCTGCCACAACGATCCATCCAGTGCCGACCGAATCGCGCAGGTTCCTTCAGTTTCCGAAGGCTGCGCCTGCTTCCTCAACGGCCCCACCTGCGCAACTACCCATTCACGTACGAATCGGCCGTGTAGAAGTCCGCGCAGCAACGGCCCCGACCACGACGCCAGCCAGGCCCAATCCACCGGCTTCACAGGGATTCGAGGGGTATCACCGGGTGCGAAATTACCGGAGCTGAAGTATGAGCAGCTTTCTGGCCATCGGTGGGGTGAGCGCGACGCTTCAAGCGCTGCTGCGGGATCGCATGGAACTGCCCGCCGGCATGGTCCGCACAGATCTTCAGGTGACCGTCAGCACCCCGCAGCCGGAAAACGATCAGCAGGCAGCCGAATCGCCTCAAGCCAACCTGTTTCTGTATCGCGCGACGGAAAACGGCGCGCTCAAGAACCAGATGATTCCTGGACAAGGCCATCCAAGCGAGTATGGTCATCCGCCGTTGAGTCTGGTCCTGCATTACCTACTGACCGCCTATGGCGCGACAGACGATAACGGCCTGGTGAATGAGACTCGCGCGCATTTTTTGTTGGGTAGCGCCATGCGTGTGTTGCACGATTATCCCGTGATTACAGAGAGCCTCATGACTGTGAACTCACCGCCCGTACAGGTCTTGCACGATAGTCTCCGGGGCGAATTCGAACAGGTCAAAGTCACACTCGATCCGATCAGCCTCGAGGATGTATCGAAAGTGTGGACTGCCCTCACGCGGCCCTACCGGCTTTCGTCCGCCTATTCGGTGAGTGTGGTGCAGATCGAAAGCCGGCGTATCAAAACACTCGCGGCTCCCGTGTTGACTCGCCGGATTCACCTGTCTGTGTCCAAGCTTCCCCAAATCTCGAACGTGTATCGCACTCCGGTGCTGCCCGGAGAACCGATCGGCGACATCCGAGCGCATGTTCAGCAGCAACTGACGATCGAGGGGGAAAACTTCCGTGCGGCGCGAACGTGGGTCAAGTTGGGTGGGCTCGAGCCGATTGGGATCTCGCCACTCTCCGACGGCGAGATCCGTATCATAGTGCCGGACGACACGTATCCCATCGACTTTGATCATCTCGCAACCCGCCCGATTCCCCTAGACGACCGCTTACGGCCAGGGCCGCAGACTGTTGAGGTGCAAATCCTACGACCGACTGAGGTGGTCGAGGGTGGGCTGGGCCGGGGTGTCGTTGGAGTGGACAACCGGAGGCAAAGCTCGAACCACTGTGTGTTTCTGCTCGCGCCAGAAATCTCTGGAGTGAACCCACCGAGCGTCGCGGCCGGTGGATTTGCTGGTGCGGTGCTCACAGTGACGGGCCGACGATTGTTCGAAGCGGGAGTCAAGAGCGTGGTGCTTGTCGGCGATATATCGATTCCGGTGCAGGAACCCGGTCCCGGCGGCCCGCAGACGGATACCTCGATCGAAGTTTTGCTCACCGCTTTGGGGTTGACTACGCCACCAACCCCTGCGGGGCTCTATCCTGTGCGGGTGATGGTCAATGGTGTGCAAAGCATGGAAACCGTGACGTTCCAGGTAACCTAAGAGACGAGCCATGGCCGAAAGCAGCGTAGATAACATCGAAAATGTGACGGCGATGACGTGGGCGGAGGCTAATCAGGCGTATCTGCATACCGAACTGCGCCGTCTCCGGCTCCTGTTTCGGCGCAAGGTCTGCTGGCTCCGGCAGAATTGGCAGCAGGATCCGCTGGCAAACCATCGCAGCGCCGTCATTAGCGACGCCCACGCCGACAGATTGCTGAATGGCATGGACGATGAAGAAGGCCGATTCCACCAGGAAGATGCGGAATCCAGGGCGATCGCGCGCGCATTAGAAGAGATCGAAGCCGATCTTACCATCCGCCGCCGGCATCTTACGGAAGCAGGCGGGATACCCTCGCTGGAAGCGCTGGCGCGGTCGTTCGGACTCAGCCCATTCGAGCGCGATGCGGTGTGGCTCTGTGTCGCGGTTGACGAGGAGTCTGAATTGGCCACCCTCTGCGCCTATCTCCAGGATGACGTCAATGCACGCTACGCCACACTTCACCTGGCTCTGAGCGTCCTGTGCCAGACTCGCGAGCAGCGCGAGTCAGCCAGAGCAACGCTTCTCCCGTCCTCGCCACTGCGCCGTTTCAGGCTGCTCATGTTGAGCGATGGGGTTGCCGGTGAGACTCAGTCATCGCGACCTCTGCGGATCGACGAGCGGGTCGCAGATTATGTGCGAGGCATGAATCGGCTCGACGAGAGCGTGGCCCACCTGGTGCGCCCAGCCGAGCCAGTACCTATAGTCGGAGCACATCGAGAATTGGTGGATCAACTGGTTCGATGGGCTGAGTCGGCTGCCGGACAACTGTGGCCACCTGTTCATCTCACGGGTCCAACCGGTGTGGGTAAAAAGGCCATTGCCCGCGAGTTCTGCGTACGGGCCGGATTGCAACTGTGCACCTTCGACCTCAGGTGCCTGCCGCTTCAGGGTGAAGATCGTCGCCAGCTGCTCCAAGTCATGGAGCGAGAAGCGGTGCTTTCACGCATGGCCCTGTACGCAGACGTGGCGGACTTCGATCCCTCCGACCGTCTCCTGACCACAGCCGCACACGATTGGATTGAACACTACGGCGGCGTGCTCTTCATCGGCGGACGAGAGCGCTGGCCACTCCAGCGGCAGGTACGGCATATCGCGGTTCCAAAGCTGAAAGCTGTCGAGCAGTGTGAGATCTGGACAAGATCGCTTGAAGGGATTGCGAACTCGGTAGATGGGCAGATCAAGGCGATCGTTCAGCAGTTCGATCTTGGGCCTAGTGCGATTCCACAAGTCGTAAGCGCGGCGGTCGCTAAAGCCAGCATACGTCCAGGCGATTGTGTACTCGCCGCCGAGGATGTGTGGCATGCCTGCCGCGAGCAAGTCGGGTGGCAGCTCGGCAGTCTCGCACAACGTCTGACACCCTGCTACACGTGGGACGACATCGTCTTGCCGGGCGATCTCATGCGCCAGTTGCGTGAGATCGCCGATCAGGTGGCAGCACGCTCACAGGTTTACGAACAATGGGGCTTCGGTGCGCGGTTGCCCCGCGGGCGCGGGATCAACGCGCTGTTCTCGGGTCCTAGCGGCACGGGCAAGACGATGGCAGCGGAGATCCTGGCCAACCATCTCCAGTTGGATCTCTATCGCATCGATCTGGCCGGCGTAGTCAGTAAGTACATTGGGGAAACCGAAAAGAACCTTCGCAATGTCTTCGACAGCGCCGAGCAGTCCGGCGCCATTCTCTTCTTCGACGAGGCGGATGCGCTGTTCGGCAAGCGTAGCGAGGTCAAGGACAGCCATGACCGCTATGCCAACATCGAGGTCAATTACTTGCTGCAACGTATGGAAGACTACCGGGGATTAGCGATTCTCTGTACCAACCGGCGCTCAGCGCTCGACCGGGCGTTCCTGCGTCGTCTCCGGTTTCTCGTGGAGTTCCCGTTTCCCGATAGTGAGAACCGCCGCATGATCTGGCAGAAAGTGTTTCCGCCACAGGCGCCGCTGGCACCGTTGGATCTGTCGGCGCTGTCCCGATTGGAAATCAGCGGCGGCAACATCCGCAACATCGCGTTGAACGCGGCGTTCCTGGCCGCCGGCCAAAACACCAACATCGGCATGGAGCACGTGCTCCACGCGGCGCGCCGTGAATACACCAAGATCGACAAAATGCTCACCGAAGCCGAGTTCGGCTCGCACTTGAGGTTGATGAAGATATGAACGATAGATCGCACATTATCGAGATCGACAGCATCGTACTGACTGGGGTCAATCAGCGTCACCCAGATAGCCTGAGTGCGCGCATCGAAGCAGAAGTTCGGCGGGCGTTGGAAGGAACGGGATTGCGCACGCCAATGGGCCTTGCGAGTAACGAGACGAGAGTTGCCGGAGAGGTGGCGCGGACCGTGATGGGCTTCATACAGGGAGGGTCCGATGGTGTCTAGGCAAAGCCAAGCCGTGGTGAGCCAGACGCGCTCAGTACAGTTGGCAACGCCGAGTCGTTCCATGCCGGCACACCGCAGCGCAAGCAATCCCAAGATGGGAAATCAAATGGCGCAGCGGCTCCTTCGGGATGGTGTGATTCAGGCCAAGCTGACCGTGAATCAGCCTGGCGACAAGTTCGAGCAGGAAGCGGATCGTGTAGCGGAAACTGTGATGCGCATGCCGGAGCCCACGGCCGATATTCGGTCCTCGAACAACCCACCCTTGATTCAGAGGGTTTGCACCGAATGCGAGGAAGAGCTGCATCGGAAGCCAGGGCCTGGCTCGGATGGGATTGCAACTGGATTCCACCTTCACAGCAGCGAAGGACAGCCATTGCCGCATTCAGAACGCCGTTTCTTCGAGTCGCGCTTCGGCCACGATTTTTCGCGGGTGCGGGTGCATTCTGGCGGAGCCGCCGAGCAATCGGCGCGGGACGTGAACGCCAACGCATATACGGTGGGACACAACATTGTGTTCGGTGCGGGTCGGTTCGCGCCCGGGACGCACGAGGGACGGCGGTTGCTTGCGCATGAGTTGGCCCATGTGGTGCAACAGTCGGCGTCCGACGCTGTGAGCCCTGCCCCGATGGTACGGCGCGATGCCGCTGCGGATGAAGCAGCGCACGAGGCCAGGATGCGCGACCCCCGGCGTCGTTTGCCATTCATGATGTCAGTCTGGAAGGCACGCGGGCTTTTGGATCCGCCTCATCTGCCGAAAGGCGTGGCGCCGATTCCGCCGTTGCCGATAAACCAGCGCGATGCCAAGCAGCTCGAAACGGATCTGTCGACTCCCATCGCTGGAACGATGATGGGTGGCGCCGTCGGGTTGGGCGGTGCCGGCGCGGCGCCCGCCATTCCCCCGCCTGTCGGCGCACCGATACCGCCCACGACGTTTGCGGAGGGAACCGGCGCCTTTGAACAGGTCGCGGCGGATGTCGGTACCGGCGCGGTGGAAGGCGAAGTCGGCACTGGGGTTGTCAGTGAATCGGCAGGTGCCGGAGTCGGTGCCACTCTGGCGGGCGTGGGCGCCGGAGTCCTGATACTGACGTATGAGTCCCCTTCGGCCCCCGCCTGGACCGATACGATGAGCCAGGTTACCGACGGGCCGTACGGCAGTGGTGGCGAGGCCTCGTGGGAAGCCCGCCTCACGCCCGAGCAGCAACGCTATATTCACGATCTCTGGCAGCAGCGTTTTGCGCCGCCGCCGGTGCCGGTCCAGGAGCCGCGACCGCCGACGCAGCCTCCCCCCAAGCCGCAAGAGCAGCCGACGCCGACGAAGAGAAAGAGGACCGACGTGACCCCGGCCCCTCAGACACAAACTGAACCGGATAGGAAGCGAAGGCGTAGGCGCAGATGCCCATACCCCACTGGGCTATACAGCCATGATCCGATCCCAATGGAATGGTTCAAGCCAGTAAACGATTTTTTTTATCCTCGAAAAATCCTTCTCAGGGATGGAACTAAGCTTGACCGGGACGACCCCAACACGAAGCTTCCCGATGGAACTCCGGTCGGAGTGCATCCCTTGTTTTGGCCGAGCATCGGCAAAGTGATGCGGCTTATACCTCAGGATCGCAAAGGGAGGCAGCAGGAATACAAGGAGGTTCTCGCTGACTGGGGCTATGTTTGGGGGGAGACAATGCATCCTGACCACGTACAGGATCTCGACTGGGAAGGGCCGGATGCCTTTGGTAATCTTTGGCCGTATGAAGCCAGCACAAACTTGAGCGCGGGGTCTAGTCAGAACCTACAGCAACCGATCAGTTTCTGCTTGACGGAGGACGGGCCTAGGTATGTAGGAAGACGAATCGGAACGGTAAAAAAAATGCTCTACGGTCGTTATTTTGAAATTAGAAGTTTTCGAATCCATTCAGAGTGAAGACAAGGGAAATCAAAGGGGTCGGGAGTCTTTTCTTGGTCTTCAAGAAGAAATCGAAGAGGTAGATAGGAGCGCAGGGGGGCAGATCCCCTGCTTTGTGGGGTCCACGGGCATTCAATTGACTGGCAACAACTCAACGGAACTCTGTCAGTAAATTGCACAATCGGTGTGTGGGGGAATCGGTCATGAATAAAACAACCGTTGCGCAGCAAACCAAACCGGTGCGCCATCTGCGATCGGCTGAATCTACTTCCGTGCTCTCCGGTCGGGTCTCGTCACGTCCATTTTTTGGTCCAACGTTCCAGATGAAGCCCAACTGCGCCTGTGGTAGGGGATTGTCCGCGCTGCACGTCCAAAACCGGATTGACCAATGCGATGACGGAACCGGTGCGAAGCCCCGCGGTAGCACCGCCCACCTCCGGTCGTGCGAGCCACTTGCTGCAGGCCAAGCTCACCATTGGCGCGAGCAACGACCCGCTGGAACAGGAAGCGGACCGGGTTGCGGATCAGGTCATGGCAGCGCCGGCACATCCGCAGTTAGCGTCGCACCACTGCGCATCCAGCGCTACACAGTGCAAGCGACCTGGCAGGTGGGAGGAACCCATGCCCGACGGCGTGGCCCTGCTGGATTACTGTGGCACCGAGCTACTTCTGCGGAGGTAATCCATGCCCTCTGAATTCCCCCGTAGCCCCAAACTTCTGAAAGGCGCACTCGTGGTGTTTTCCTCGCAAAAGCCCGGCCCGCCGCCAACGGTGATCGCGTTCCAGTATAACCCCGAACAGCTCAGCCGCTCGCTGGCACCTCGCGCTGCGCCGCCGGATCCCAGCAGTGTTGGCGGCGCCCGCGAAGACTCTTTTCGTGTGCTCGGTCCGCCGGTGGAGACGATCAACCTCTCCGTCGTGCTGAACGCCGCCGATCAACTGGAACAGCCTGAGCAGAATTCCGAGGTTGCCAAGAATGGTCTCCATCCGGCATTGGCCGCACTTGAATTGCTGCTGTATCCGTCGAGCACGCAGGTGCTGCTGAATCGCAGTCTGGCGCAAGCCGGTAGCGCCCAGATTTGTCCAGCGGATCTTCCGCTCACACTGTTGGTCTGGGGAAAGTCGCGTGCCGTGCCCGTGCGGTTGACCAGTTTTTCCATCGCTGAAGAGGCGTTCGATCCGGCGCTCAATCCCATACAGGCAAAGGTCGACCTGGGGATGCGGGTCCTCACCTATATGGAGTTGAAGGAAGACACGATCGGCTTCGGTGCCTACATCGCCTATCAGGCGCAGAAGGAAGTGCTTGCTCGTATGGTACGGCCTGGCGAAGCGGCTGGCGCGATTCGCGGACTTATCCCGCTGTAGAGGAAGGAGTGCGCATGTTTTTCAAAGGTAGCCGCTATGAGAATGTCGCAACCGACAGCATCACGAATGCCCAGGGCCAGGTGGTCAAGTTCAAGAAGGTGCGCTTCACTCCCGACACGCCGGCGCGCGCCGCGGTGGTGGTGAATCAAGGCGAGCGCCTCGATCACATTGCCCAGCGGATTTATCAAGACCCGGAGATTTTCTGGCGCATCTGCGACGCCAACGTTGCCTTGTGGCCCCCGGATCTCGTAGCAGTGCCGGGCCGTATCATCAAGGTTCCGCCTTCGGAGGGATAACCGGTGCCGGCCGTTACCTATACATTGTCGATCGACGGCGTGCCAGCCAGTCAGGAACTGCTGCAGGCTATTCAGCAGATCGAAGTGGAGGACCATGCCAACATGGCCGACATGCTGCGCTTGCAGATCGTCATCGGTGTGAAGGACGGGTGTGCTGGTTGGTCCTTTGTGGACGACAATGTTTTCGTCCGGCTGGCCAACATCAAAATCGCGGTGGCCGTGGGCAGCGGCCGGGCCGAGACGCTCATCAACGCGTATGTGATCGAGACGAACGCAACCTTCGCGAATCAGCCAGGATCGTCGATCTTGAACGTGGTGGCGATGGACCCAACGGTATTGATGAGCCTGGAAGAGAAAGTCAAACCTTGGCCCAACATGGCCGACAGTGACGTCGCCGACTCGATTTTTACGTCTCCCGAATACAAGTTCGAGACGGTCATCGATCCCACAACCTGGAGGCGCCAGGAAAACGATCAAACGATGATCCAGCGTGGCACCGATATTCAGTTCCTGCAGCAACTGGCTCGCCGGAACGGCTTCGAAGTGTACGTGGAGACGAACGGAGCGACGGGAATCGTGGAGGGCCACTTCCATGCGCCGCGCCTTGACCTGCCACCGCAAGGCGTGCTGTCGGTGAATATGCGCGACGCCACTAACGTGAACAGCTTCAACGCCCGGTTCGATATGCTGCGGCCATCAACAGCGCAGGCCACTAATCTCGACGTGGAAAGTCGTGAGAATCAGAAAGCGCAGGTCGGCAATTCCCGGCTGACGGCGTTGGGAAGAGAGACGGCTCTGACTGCACAGCAGCAACGCCGCGTGCTTTTATGCCAGACCGGACTCATCCGCACAGGCGAATCGCAGACATACGCACAGGCCGTGGTGGATCAATCGGCGCTCGCCATCACCGCGGAAGGTGAGCTCAACACAGTGGCCTATGGTGGCTTGATGCGCGCCAAACGCCCAATCCTGGTTCGGGGTGCTGGTCAGCAGTTCAGCGGGACCTACTATGTGGAACGAGTCCATCACATCCTGGCCCCCGATTCGTACAAGCAAAACTTTACACTGCGGCGGAATGCAGTTGGGTTATTGGGCGAAGAGTCGTTTGTGGTGAACAACGCGCTTTCGGCTTAAAGGAACGATTCAATGGACACCTTAAGCGACAGTCTCGCATCGCAGGACCAGCAAACAGGTCGTTTTTTTGGCAAATACCGGGGCTTGGTCACGGACAACCAGGACCCGCTCAGCCTAGGACGCATCCGTGCCAAGGTTCCGGAGTTGTTGGGCGATGTGCAAACGGGTTGGGCCTTACCGGCGCTTCCCTATTCCGGCGACGGTGTCGGCGTCTATACCGTGCCCGCTACCGATGCGGGCGTGTGGATCGAGTTCGAGTCTGGCGATGTATCGCGCCCGATTTGGACGGGCTGTTGGTGGGGCAGCGGACAGTTGCCCAAGGATGAAACCGGCGCGGCCACGACCCCCTTGCGAAAGATCATACGCACTGAAGAGGGATTGCTGTTGTCTCTGGATGACGGAGGCAAGACGATCACCTTGAGTGATTCCAATGGGAGCAACCTCATCAAGTTCGAGGTCCAGCAGGGCCAGATCAAGATGCAAGCCGCCACGAAAGTAGTGGTCGAGGCGCCACAGATCGAGCTCGTGCAGAACGCCACGCATCCGCTCGTATTCGGCGACAACCTGCTGACGTATCTCAACAAACTCGTGTCGTTGTTCAATTCGCACGTCCATCCCGGCCAGCTCGCCGCGGGCATTATTCCGGTGACGCCGTCGCCGCCGGTCGCGTCGTTTGTCCCAGCCACGCCGAGCTTGCTGTCGATGAAAGTGAAGTGCGGGTAGGAGGAGCTGATGGCTACTGAACTTTATGCGGGCAAGCTGTCGGATTTCGACGACCTCGACATCGAGGGTGATCCTAACATGGCCAAAGAAATTGAAATCGCACTGGCCGCATTGATGGGACCGCTACCTTCAGCGCCGCAAAAACTAGTGGATGATCGCCGCGTGCTGTTCATCGCGATTGCGAAAGGAGTCCTCAAACACCTCAACCGCAAGCAGGCGGCGGTGAAGATCACATTTGACATCGGGTTTGGAACAGTGACTGCCACGACCGACATCAAGGTGAGGACCTAACTGTGGCACTCTTTCTGGATTTCCCATTTCATGTCGACGGTCGCGGACGGTCTGCCGAGACTGCCGAAGATGATCATATCCGCGACATGATCTACCAGGTTCTCTTCACCAATCCGGGCGAACGTGTGAATCGTCCAGATTTTGGGTGTGGCATCAAACAGCTTGTGTTCATGCCCAGCAGCGATGCGCTTGCCACTGCGACGCAGTTCCTGGTTCAAGGCTCTCTCCAACGTTGGCTAGATTCGGTCATTCAGGTCGAATCCGTGGAAGTGGAAGCCGTGGAGTCGGAGCTGCGCGTGACGGTCATCTACAGTAAACGCTCCGGCGGGGGGCCGCGCCGGGATGTCTTCACTCCGGCGGGACCGGTGTAGGAGGAGAATCTTCATGCCGTCGATTATCGAACTCGGGCCGGTTTGCCGCGATGCCCAAAGGCGCGCGGACATTCTTGCCCATCCGGTTCTGAACGGCATCGATTTCGTCGAATACGAGCGGCGCCCGCTCGCCCTCCATCCACACGTCCTTGTGGTTCATTTCATCAAACCGCTTCCGGATCCGCCGCACTCCAATCCCGATGGTGCCTACGGTCTTACGCAGCCGGTGAATCTAGGATTGATCCTTATCCAGGGCGGTACGCGCATCGTCAATATCCGCCCGATCGAGGCAAAGCTCGAAGGACCTACACTGGAGATTGCGGTCACCGAGGAAGGCGATTTTTCAATCTACCTGCTTGCTCTCGGCTGGGGCCTACAGCCGGACGGAACTTTCCAGCAGGGAATTCCTGCTCTCGACCTTCAGTTCTCCGTCAGTCCCGTCAACTTCAAGGCGGGATGTCCAACGGACTTCGACTGCCGCCAGCAGACCATCTGTCCACCGGACACGTCGGCAGAACCTATCATCGACTACCTGGCAAAAGACTACGCGAGCTTCCGCCGCCTTCTCATCGATCTGATTCCGCAACTCAACCCTGCGTGGGTCGAACGAAACCCGTCCGATTTTGGAATGGCGGTCCTGGAGCTGCTTGCCCATGAAGGGGATCACCTCAGCTATTTCCAGGATGCGGTGGCGAACGAGGCGTACCTCGACACGGTGCGGCAGCGACCTTCGGCGAAGAAGCACGCGCGTCTCGTGGACTATGCTATGCACGACGGCCGCAACGCGTGGGCGTTCGTTCACGTCGAGGCCGGGAGCGGCGGTGAAATTCCACTGGGCTCCCAGATCCTCAGCCGTGTCACCAGGCCGCTACGAAACAGGAGCACGGTGCCGGGCGACGTGATTCCGGAGGCCGATGTTCCGCCTGAGAGTTTTGGTTCCGATCCTGCGCTGGCCCAGGTACGAGTCTTCGAGACCGCGTTCCGCCTCACGGTCAGCCAGAGCAACAATACGATTTTGCTCCATACATGGGGCAATCTGGATTGCTGCCTCCCCACGCGCACCCGAACCGCCTATCTGTACGTGCTCGCCGACGGCCCCGGCGAACGCCAGGCGTCCCTGCCGAGTCTTGGCGACGGCGACTTTCTACTTCTTGAGGAAGTCATGGGGCCGAAGACCGGCGCGAGAGCCGATGCTGATCCCACGCACAGGCAGGTAGTACAACTCGAAGGCGCGCCCCTCGTGACCAACGATCCGGCCTATCGGGACATGCTGACTGCGGACGGAGAGTTGCAGGTCTTTCGCAACGGCGATACGCCGCTGCCGCTGCTACGAGTGACATGGCGGCGTGTGGATTCTCTCCGGTTTCCGCTCTGTCTGTCGGCACGCATCCCAGGCCGAGACCCGCTGCTGAATGTGTCGGTCGCGCGAGGAAATATCGTGCTGGCTGACCACGGCCGCACGATTCGGGAAGAGTTCACACCTGTGACGGAGGTCCCTGCGAACAAGATATTCCGGTTCCTGCTGAACGACGGGCCTCTCACGATGCAGTGCCAGCCGGACAGTGTCAGCTATGACCTGACCACCGCCAGGATTGTCACGCCGAGGACTGACTTGTCCTGCGCCGTCCGCAAGGCAAAACCTGCCATCGCGCTGTTGATCGACTTTCCCGGAAGTCCTGGAGAATTGTGGGAGCCGGTGCCCGACCTGTTGTCGAGCCCCCCGGCCGCTCCAGAGTTCACTGTGGAAGTGGAGAACGACGGTCGTCCTACCATCCGATTCGGTGACGACGAGTATGGCAAGCGGCCTGTGGGCGCCACGCGCTTCACAGCCGTGTGCCGGATCGGCAATGGCCGAGCGGGGAACGTGGGCGCAGAAGCGCTGGCTCACGCAGTCCAACCCACCGTGGCTCCGCTCTGGCCCGCCATCCTGAGCATCCGCAATCCTTTGCCTGCCCAGGATGGAACCGATGCGGAGACCATCGAGGAAGTGCGCCAGTTCGCGCCCGCCGAGTTCCGGGCCGAGCAGTTCCGCGCGGTCGTCGAAGCCGACTACACGGCCGCCGCGCAAAAGCTCCCAGAGGTGGCCGGAGCGGTCGCGAGCTTCCGGTGGACGGGTAGTTGGTATACCGTCTTTGTCGGCGTCGATCCAAGAGACTCCGAGGATCTCATCACCGAACCTGGTGGCCGGACCCGTCTCACCGCGCGGCTCGCCACGACTGTCCGGAACTTTCTCGCGAGATATAAGCTTGCCGGCTACGATTTAGAAATCCGGTCGGCTGAATATGTTCCGCTGGAAATCGAATTCGAGCTGTGCGTCCTGCCGGATCATTTTCGTGGTGATGTGGTTGAAGCGGTCCGGCAGGCGTTGAGCAATCGAGTCAATGCCGACGGCAGCAAGGGATTCTTCCATCCGGACAATTTTACGTTCGCGCAGAGCGTCTATCTCAGTCAGATCTACGCGGCCATCGAGGCAGTGCCAGGCGTGCAGTCGGCATTCCTCACGATCTTCCGAAGGTTCGGAAAGACCGATAACGGCGAACTGTCTTTGGGCGCCCTCGCGATCGGCCCTTGGGAAATTGCAAGGCTCGACAACGATCCCGCTTTCCAGGAAAACGGCGTTCTTCGGATTGTGGCGGGAGGTGGCAAATGAATACAGACACCTGTCGGTGCTGTGAGCTTCCTCCGTCGACGCCTTTGGCCCTGTCCAATCGGCCTGGGTTGGAGGCCGTTGTGTTCCGTGCCGGCACCTACTCCAGCTTCCGCCTATCGATGCTTCAACGGATTGCGGGCATGCCGGCGCTTTCGGCACTGCACACACGCAGCGACGACGATTACGCCATTACGTTGCTGGACATGTGGGCGACCATCGCCGATATCCTGACCTTTTATCAGGAGCGCGTCGCAAACGAAGGTTATCTGAGGACGGCACGTCTCCGCGATTCGATTTTACGGATGGCCAGGTTGCTCGATTACCACTTGAAGCCAGGAGTCGCAGCCACGACCTTGCTGGCCTTCACTCTGGACAAGAACACATCGCTGCAGATTCCAGTGGGTCTTCGCGTTCAGAGCGTTCCTGCCGACGACGAACAACCGCAGATCTACGAGACGCTCGAATCCGTCTTCGCCGACTCCAGGCTGAACAGCCTGCGAATTCTTCCGGCACCAGAAGGCTTCAATCCGCTCGCGAAGGGAAGCACGTCAGGCATCCTTGCGCCAGGGTCAGAGGGGCTGGCCGCGGCGCTTTCCCCTGGTGGCCGGTTTGTGCTGTTCGACCCAACGATTGAAGAACTTGTGGTGCGCGAAATCCGGGTGAACGAAGGCAATGTGATTCTGACCTGGTCCGGTCCGATACAAGGCGCGAACTGGAGCTTCGATTCGCAAGCCTATGGCGTCAATCGCGCGTTCCGCATCTTCGGCTACAATGCCCCGTCAACGTATATGGAGGCCGTCGAGACGGTCCTGAATTCCGGAGACTTCATCTGGACGCGCCGGACTTTCACCGGTCCTAGCTACGCATACTCGTCGCCATCCGCCAACGTGCTGGAGCTGGATTCAAAGTACGAGGGGATCGCCGTGGGTTCCCGGCTCCTCATCTCCCAGGCAGGATCGAACGATCTCGTTACCGTCACTTCCGTTAGCCAGGGGCAGGTCACTTTCCTCGCTCCTTTAGCCGGCACATCGCCTGTGCAGGATACGGTCACGCTTTTAACGCTCTCCTCTGTTCCGATGATCAACGACCGCCGCAAGGTCGTGATTTACGAAGTCACGAGTCCGCGCATCAAGTTTTGGGGGTACCGCTATCCCGGGAAACTGAGTGGACCGACAGTTCATATTCCAGCGCTCCGAATCGATCCAGAAACGGTGGAAATCGGACGGACCATCGAAAAAAATGCCTTTAAGGCAGGCGCGCAGCTCTCTTTGAAGACGATCGACGTGGGGCGTCAAGTGGTGCTTCGAGAGCCGGGCGGGACGCCAACCACAGCCGAGGTGACGGGTGTGGCGTCGATCGGCCTCGACGTATCCCTCGCCACGACGCCTGACGACCTGACTACCGCCATTGAGCTGCGCCTCAATCCGGAGGAGGCCCAACGGCTCACTGGCTTGAGATCCTCGCCGCTCCCAGAGTCCATCAGCCTCACTAGCGGCGAGCCTGAACTGGAAGTCACGATCGGCCAGTTGCCTCCGAGAACGATCAAGCTAAATTCCATCCCTGGTAACGTCAGCGCCGCGGCCGCGGCGCTTCAAGTCAGCCTCAACGCGTCGTTGCCGGTTGCGCCGGAGTTCTCTCAATGCCGCGTTACGCAAGCCGAGAATACGCTGATCATTCTTACGGGAGTTTCCGGATCGTTCATCACCTTTGGTCCGACAACGGCCGATGAAACGACGGTCGGCGAGCTGGGCCTGATCTCTCCCGGCGCCATCCGCATCGACGCTCTGATCTCGGGCGACCTGTCCGCATTCCCAGTCGTGACGAACCCCCTTCGCGAACTGTCGGTCACCTTCGGTCCCATTGGGCCAAGAACAGTGGCGCTCAGTGCGGCTCCAGGCAACCTCGCGACGGCCAGGACCTTGTTGGAGGCAGCTCTTTCCGGCGCCGATCCATCGCCGGCTTTCCAGCGTGTGACCCTGATCGTGGTAGGTTCCCGCCTCCTCTTTGTGCCAGGAACCGGCGGCTCTTCCATTCAGGAGTACCTAGCCATCACACTGCAGCCAGAGTTGCCGTTTGAGCTCAGCAGCAGCACGGCCTTTCTGCTCGGCAACATTGCATGGAGCAGCCACGGTGAGACGGTAGCCGATGAAGTCCTGGGGGATGGGGACGCGTCTGCTGCTTTCCAGAAATTCGAGTTGCAGAAGAATCCACTCACGTACATCCCCAGTTCAGGCCCAGGCGGTATCGAGTCCACGCTAGAGGTCCTTGTGAACGACGTCCGCTGGACTGAAGTGCCCAGCCTCTTTGGCAGGAGACCGGTGGATCAGGTGTACACGGCGCGGCTGGCCGATGACGGAACCGTGACCGTCCAATTCGGTGACGGCCGGTCAGGTGGGCGGCTTTTATCGGGACGTGGGAATATTGTCGCGAATTACCGGGAGGGCGTTGGACTTCACGGCAGGGTGGGCACAACCGCACTTCGATCTCCCCTGGATTTGCCGGTTGGCCTGAAATCGGTCACCAATCCTGCGGACGCAACGGGAGGGGCGGATCCGGAATCGATCGAACAGGCGCGCGAAAACGCTCCGACAACGGTACGGACATTTGGCCGAGCAGTATCGATGCGTGACTTCGAAGACCTGGTCCGGACTTCCGGTGAAGTTGCGAAAGCGCTTGCCACCTGGGTGTGGAACCGGGAAGCGCGGGCCGTCCACCTGACCATTGCGGCGCAAGAGGGACAGCTTTTCATGCCATCCGATCTCACGCGTATTCACGCCAGCCTTAATTCGCAGCGCGATCCCAATCACGCCCTCTTCCTCGACAACTACGTTCAGGTGCCTGTCGTCGTCACTGCGACGGTTCATGTCAAGGCGAATTACGTGGCAAGCAAGGTGGAGAATGCGTCACGAACTGCGTTGCTGGCGGCGCTGTCGTTTGACTCGCTACGTTTCGGACAGCCTCTCGATCTCAGCCAAATTTTCGCGGTGTTGCAGCAGGTGGATGGCGTGAGTTTTGTGGATATCGATGTGTTTCATTTCAAGGACCAGTCAGCAGGGTTCCTGGCCGCACGCGGCGCCACGCCCGCTCCAGTGCAGCGCAGCCTGCGCATCTTCTCCGCCCGTCCGAATTCGATCCCATGGCCGCCGGCTTTACCCGCGGAGCTTGCAGTGTTGGAAGTGCCGGCTGAAGACGTTCAGATCGTCACGTCCGGCGGCTTGCCGGATTAGGGAGTGCCTATGAGTAACGGAACTGATATTCGCGATCGCCTTTATAACTTGATGCCCGTACTGTACCGCGAGCGGGACGAGAGAGAAGGTCTCTTATTGAGAGATCTTCTGCGTATCGTTACTGAGCAGGCGGATATCGTCCACTCCGACATCCAGCTTCTCTGGGATAACTTCTTCATCGAGACTTCGGACCGATGGGCTATCCCGTACATCGGCGATCTGGTCAGTAACAATCTCCTGAACGACGCGCAGAATCTCATGGCGCCGGACACGGCGCGTGATCTCTTTCCCGATCTTACCGGACCGGATCTGCGTCCCATCAATGCCATTCGCACGCGGGCCGATGTCGCGAAGACGATCTATTACCGGCGCCGCAAGGGCACGCTCCCCATGCTCGAAGAGCTGGCCCGCGATGTCACGGGCTGGGCCGCGCACGGCGTCGAGTTCTTCGAGCTGCTTATATGGAATCAGAACCTCAATCACCTGCGAATGCACAGTACCGGCTGTCCGGATCTGCGCAGCCCGGAAGCCGTCGACCGCTTGAACGGCCCGTTCGATTTCATGAGCCACACGGTGGACGTCCGTTATCCTCGCCAGGACGAGGGTTGGCACAACATCCGCAATATCGGTTTCTTCCTGTGGCGCCTTCGCGACTATCGCATGGACGGGGTCGTTGCCCGCCCGGGCGCTCTGCCCTGGCAATTTCACTTCAGTCCTCTCGGTAATGCCGCGCCGCTGTTTTCAAGGTTCCGCAGGGAAGGCGACGACGCGGGCATGGCCACCGAATTCCACGTTCCTGGCCCGATCCGGCCTGCAGCCTTCTTCAAGGATCCGATGGAATTCTACGGTCTGACCTCTGCGAACAGTTTCGCGATCTTTCGGGATGGCGTGGCCGTCCCGGCTGCGCAGGTGGAGTGCCGCAACCTCGCGGTCTGGACGCAACCGTCCGGAAACATCGTGGGCGTTGACGTGCGGCTCGGCCGCATTGCCTTCGGCGCTGCGTTTGTTCCCGCGCAAGGCGTCGATGTCGACTACCACTACGGTTTCAGCGCCGATCTCGGCAGTGGCCCATACCCGCGCGCGAAATGGCTGATCGGCGTGGAAGTGCCCGCCGTTCGTCTGACGGTCATCGAAGGCGGCGTTGCACCGGATTTCCCGACCCTAAACGACGCCATCAATGCGTGGGTCTTGCAAGGCCGTCCCAACACCATCATCACGATCCTGGACAATCGCACGTACACGCTGAACTCGCCGTTGTCGCTGGCCGACGACAGTTTTCTTGTGATTCAGGCTGAGGACCGCTTGCGTCCTCACATCCAGCCTACGGGCAACGAGCTGGTTGTGACGGGCGATCATCCAGGCTCCGAATTGACGCTCAGCGGTCTTCTGGTGGAGGGAGCCATTCACATCACCGGCGAAACGCAGCGTCTGCGGCTTCTTCATACGACACTGGTTCCCGGACGCGCTCTCCAGGAAGATGGTGCGCCCGCCACCACACTCCCCAGCGTCACGGTTGATGATGTGGACACCGCGGGTCAAGTCATCAATGCGGCGTTTCGATTTCAGATGGCGTTCAGCATTACCGGGCCTCTCAGGCTGCCAAACCATGCCGACAGTCTCGTCTTGCTGGACTCAATCGTGGACGGGCTCGACGGTGCGGCCATCGCCGCGACCAACACCAACGACCAGCCCGGACCCCCAGGCACTCTCGAACGAGTGACGATCTTCGGACCTTCATTTTTTCGAAAGCTGCCGCTTGCCAGCGAAGTCATTTTTAGCGAATCGGTATTTACCGATCAGAACCAGGATGGCTGCGTTCGGTTCAGTTATGTCAATCACGAGTCCATCACACCGCGGCGACACCGATGCCAGCCGGATCTCCAAATTGCCAGACTCATTGAGCAGGCCGAAAAGGCCGGCCCGATCTCACCGGCTGAACGCGCCGCCATCATTGCACAGGTTCGCGCGCGTGTCGTTCCGTCGTTCACCTCGATCCACTATGGCGACTCCGGTTACGCGCAGCTTCACCTGAACAGCCCTGTCGAGATTCGCACCGGAGCCGAGGATGGCTCGGAGATGGGAGTCTTCTGTCATCTCAAGCAGCCCCAGCGGGAGACAAATCTACGGATTCGCCTGGAAGAGTATCTGCCTTTCGGTCTTGATCCGGGAGTCATCTATGTCACTTGAACGAGGAGGCGCCTAATGGCTGGCGACTACACGAGATTTACCTTTGGACCACAGCGCGACTATTCGGGGATCTTCAAACAGCAGGGCCGCGTCGATATCGACGCCGATTTCAACGAGCTGATCGAAATCGTGGACCGGCGGTGGCGGTCCGAGACGATCGACATCATCGGCCACTGCATCGTGCCCACCACCACACCGGACGCGTTCCTGGTCATCCCCACTTCGATGGGAGATTTTAACATCGGCATCGGCCGCATGTACGTCGATGGAATTCAGGTGGAGAACCACGGGGGCCCTCCTCTCGTCTATCAAGCGGATCTGGGGGAGCTGCGCGGACAAACGCAAATTCCGTACAGCGACCAGCCGTATTTGCCGGCGCCATTGCCTCCGGTACTGGCGCCGGCGACGGGCACGACGGATTTGGTGTACATCGATGTATGGCAACGCGAGGTTACCGTACTTGAAGATCCATCTCTTCGTGAGATTGCACTAGGTGGTCCCGATACGACCACACGCACCCAGTCGGTATGGCAGGTCCGCGCGTTGCAGAAAGTCGATTCGCGCGGTTGCGGTGACGACATTGCGGCGTGGAACCAGCTTGTCGCTCCATCCGCTGGACGGCTGACGACGTCGGCGGTCGCGCCGCCCTCGTCCGACGACCCGTGCATCATCTCGCCGAGCGGCGGCTATCGTGGCCTGGAAAACCGGCTGTATCGTGTCGAGATCCATTCGATTGGACCTATCGGAGGTGGCGCGCCCGCGAAGTTCAAGTGGTCGCGTAACAATGCCACGATCGCGTCCTCGGTGTCTGCGATTCCTTCGAGCACCGAGATAATCGTGCAGCAGATCGGCCACGATCAGGTGCTGCGGTTTCGGATCGGCGACTGGATCGAGATCACCGACGACTTCCGCGAGTTCCAAGGATTGGCGGGTCACATGGCGCAAATCACGAACATCGACGAAGCCAATCGCGTCATCACGTTCAACCCGGCGATCCCCGGCGTGATCAACTTCAATGCCGCCGATCCCACACGCCATACCCGCGTTCGCCGGTGGGACCAGACACAGGACGTCGATGCCAACGGGCTTCTGGACGTCGTTGCGGGCCCCATCGACATCGAAGACGGAATTCGTGTCACGTTCAATCTCGATCCGGTCGGCGGCAGTTTCAAGATTGGCGATTACTGGGTCTTCTCCGCCAGGACCGCTGACGGCTCCATCGATACTCTGCAGAACGCCCCGCCCCGTGGCATTCTCCACCATTTCTGCCGTTTGGGCTTTATCCATTGGGGCGCCGACTTGCAAGGCACCACCTTCACCGACTGCCGCACCTTCTGGCCACCGCCGATTCCGGAAGGAGGCGACAACTGCGCCTGCACGGTCTGCGTGACACCGCAGGCGCATGCCAGCGGACAGCTGACGGTCCAAATGGCGATCGATCAAGTCATCGCAGCCGGGGGCGGTACGGTCTGTCTGGAAGTCGGCAACTATTTGCTGCGAACACCTGTGCAGATCCAAGATGCGCAATCGGTCAAGCTCGTCGGCAAGGGAATCGCCTCGCAGCTGGTCGCAACCAGTGCCACTGGCGCCGTGGTGGTCAACAAGAGCCAGGACATCGTGCTGGATGCGTTTTCGATCAAGTGCGGCGTCTCGATCAACTCTCCTCAAGAAGCAGTGCGCGTGGTGGCTTCGAGTCTGGTTCGCATCGAGCACTTGAAGATCCGCGTTGAAGGCGATGATCCATCATGGGCAGCGATTGGTTTGGCCGGCGCGCTGATGACGCTGAATGTGAGCGAGAACGTAGTGCAAGCGCCGATCGGCATCCGCAGCGGCAGCGATCCCACCGGTGCCCCCGCGGGCTTGGCCGATGTACGCATCGAGAACAACGAGTTCGATTGCACCGCCAGCGCGATCGCTTTCGCACCCGTCACGGTGCACCATCTCCTTAACCGGATCTGCAGCAATCGCTTCAACGGCTGTATTCAAGGTGGTCTGCTGTTGAACGGCGTAACCGTGCCCGGCTTTGGACTTGAAGTGCAGGCGAACGTCTTTAGTGTCTTTGGCAACGGCATCGTCGCCAGCCTCAATGGCTTGCGCGTGCTCGATAACGATCTCCTGCAGCCCAAAGGGACTCCTCCCAAACAACAGTGCGGCGTCTTGCTGACTCCAGCACGGACTGACAACAGTTCCATCACTGATTGCCAAATTCTCGGCAACCGCATCCAGGGCTTCATTCGCGCCGGCATCAGTAGCATCGCACCGTTGAGCACCGCGATGATAAAGCAGAACCAGATCTCCAGTGTCGGCATCGGTCTGATGCTCGTATCCGACCAAGTGATGGACCAGATTTCGATCGAGAATAACCAGTTCAACGACATCGATGGCCCGGCCATCATGGGCAAAGGCAAAGGCGCCAACTACGTTGCAACCGGCAACCAGATCCACACGCGAAGCCAAGACTCTGCGGTGATTCTGGTGTTCAACTCCGGCGACGGCATTTTCAGCCACAACCAGTGCTATCGCGACGGCAGCGGCGACGCGCCCGACGTGAGCCTGCAATCGAGCACGCTGATCGTCAGTAACAACCGCGTGGTCGGCGGTGGCATTTCGCTCGACATCCGTACTGCACCGCGGCATTACACCGTGCTCGGCAATATCTGCCGCGGCAAGATCATGGTCGAATTCGGCAACGGCATAACCTCGCCCTGGGCACCACTGAATCTCGAAGGCGTCGCCTGATCGTCCAAGGAAACATCCTCATGTCCAACAGGAAAAAACCTCGTGCCAAATCCGCAGGAATGATAACACCTACTACAAAACCGGCTGCCGCCAAGGCGCAGCCGGCCTCGGGCGCAGCCAAGCCTAGCGCTGGCGCGAAGTCCAAGAACAATGCCGCTAAATCGGTTCGTCCGACGACGCCCACATCTCCGAGTCAGGCACGGCAAGCAGTTTCCGAAGTGGCGTCGGAAGCGTTGCTGTCTCTGATCCGATCGAACTTCAACTCCCTGCGCGCGCGACTGAAAAAAGCTAAAGACGAAACTCAGCGCGACCGCGCAACAAGTGGCAAGGCGGGCGAGGACCTCACCAACGCACTCAATCGACTGGAAGCGGGCTATCGGGAGCTGCTTCGCGGCAAATGAGACTCGACTTGCGAAGTGAAACTTGGCCTGATTCTAAGGGCCAGCTCACCTCGCGCGCGTGCGCGCGCGGCATCATCAGCCAGGGATCAGACTGAAGCCACAGAGGCGGTATGAGGAGCAACATTCATTGAACCATCGAGCGTGCTCATTCCAAACTATCTCAACCGAGGGGTTCACCCCAAATGACTGTGCTAATTTCGTGCTAAACCCGATCTGAAACGACCTTAATCAGTAGAAACAATGGAATGGACGTAACGCTCATAACCTCGTGAAACAGCGAAATAAAGCGGGAAACCAGATGCAAAACAGGGACTTTCTAAATTATACTCAATCAGCCTTCTAAGCTGAGGGTCGCTGGTTCGATTCCAGCCGGGCGCACCATAGGGTTTCCTATCCATGTGCTGGTTGCTCCGCCCTTTCCCTCCCGTCTTTTCGCCATAGCCATGATTTTCCTCATTGGCTACAGCCTCATAGGCTTTTTCCTGCTGCCCTACGTCATCAAGGCGTTCGTCCTTCCGGCTGTAAGACTCTGACCGCGCAGGAGATGAAGCAGCAGCTGGCTGCCTCGCTTCCGGTTGATGAAAAGAAGTTACCCCTCCTGGCGCATAGCAACGGGCGGAACAGATGCGGGGACAATTAGCCGGGGATGGCAAGCTTGCCGACGAGCGTGTGTTCTTGACCGAAGTCGATCTGACCGTGTCGGATCACGAAAAGGTGAGATGTCGATTGAATATTACGGCTGGTCAATAAGCTGGAGTTCCCCCTTGCACTTCGTCTAGCAAGAACAGTATCGTATCGCAATGAGCGATGTCGATTCATTGGCTTGAATAAGGGAGGTTACCATGGCAGTACGACTGGGAGATGAGGCGCCGAATTTTACAGCAGAGACTACGGAAGGGACTGTCAACTTTCACGAGTGGTTGGGCGGCGGGTGGGGGATTCTCTTCTCGCACCCGAAAGACTATACCCCGGTCTGCACGACCGAGTTGGGGACCGTCGCCAAGATTACGCCGGATTTCAAGAAGCGGGGCGTGAAAGTCATCGCCGTCAGCGTCGATCCGTTGGATTCGCACAAGGGTTGGATCAATGACATCAATGAGACGCAAAAGACCACGATGAACTATCCGATCATTGCCGACCCTGATAAGAAGGTTGCAACCCTCTATGACATGATCCACCCGAACGCGATGGACAATATGACCGTTCGATCAGTGTTCATCATCGGTCCGGATAAAAAGGTGAAGTTAACGTTGACCTATCCAGCTTCATGTGGCAGGAACTTCGATGAATTACTGCGAGTAATTGATTCACTTCAGTTGACCTCGAAGTTCAAGGTCGCGACGCCGGCCAACTGGAAGGACGGGGAAGATTGCATCATCACCCCGGCTGTGAATGACGCTGAGGCAAAGACACTTTTCCCCAAGGGTTTCAAGAGCGTGAAGCCCTACCTGCGCTATACCCCGCAGCCGAATAAGTAACGAATGGTTTGACCGGTATTGAGGGCGGGAGAGGCTGTGAGCTTCTCCTGCCCTTTGCCTATCTGGGGCGTACCTCCTTCCGACTCGTGTCCGTGTAGTGAACAGGAAAGGGACCGGCTGATTGCTGAGGGACAGGAACTGTGCTAGGGTAAATGCTCAATGCGACAGATATGTGACAAGCCATCGTGTGCTCGGGTGCTGGTCCTCGTGTGGGCGTCCATATGGATGCTCATGGTTCCACTCTTCCACGTGCATCCTGAGGCAGATCATTATCATGGGGATGCGAGTCATGTTCATGGCGGCACGGTCCATACGGTTTTCTCATCAGATCTTGAGTGCGAGTACGCGGAGATCGTCCACGATCCAACCTGTCCTGAAGCAGAGCATCAGCACCTTCAAGCTCGTGCGCATCCCGGTCATGCGGTCAATCACCCTGAGATTGAATTCTCACTGCTGACCGTTCCAGTCGATCGTCCACTGCCGAAGCTGGGGATTGCGGTTGCTGAATTGCCAGTCGTCGAACGTACGACGGCTCAACGAGCCGTGATCGTGGCTTCGTTGCATCCCGGCGCGCCGCAGACCATTCTGTTTCTCTCCACCACACTCCCTCTGCGTGCTCCTCCTTCCCAATCCCTCTGATCCCTTTTCTCGTTTCTTGATGATCAAGTAACGCAAGCGTGTCGCCGTCAGTTATCGGTGAGGGGCGGTGCCCTTCATCATTTCTGGTCGCACATCTCTGGAGAGCTCCGCATTGTTCTCGCTCGGCTTGAACGTACGGTCGGTGGGATCTGACGATTTAGAAGGAACCTGACCATGAGAACTAGATGGACCGCACAGACCGGATCGTGTGTGCTCACACTGGTCCTGTTCGTCACGGCTTGCGGGGATCGTAGCAGCGAATCGCCAGCAGCGGCGCCGAAAGTGATCTCACAGTCCGTCGCTCCTCGCATCAGCATCATTCAGGCTCCGGCGGCCGTGCGGGATCGAGTACGGATCGACAGGGTCGCCGTGCACGTCGTTCCAGAAGTGGTGACGGCCCCAGGCGAAGTCGCCCTCGACTTGAAGCAGGTCGCCCAGATTACGTCCAGGATTGAAGGGCAAGTAGTGAAGATTCACGTTCAGCTCGGTGATCGGGTCAAGTCAGGTCAGCCACTCGCGGCCATCGGCAGCTTGCAGTTCGATCAGTTGGTTGAAGAGTACCTGGTGAGCAAGGCGCAGGCCGATGTCGCAGAGAACAGCTTCCGACGAACGGAGAAATTGCGAGCCGAGGACATCGTGTCCGAGCGGAAGCTCATTGAAGACAAGGGCCGATACCTGGAAACGAAGGCAAAATTCCAGCATGTTCGCGAGAAACTGCTGAACATGGGCATGACGGCAGATGAATTACATCAACTGGAGCATGGAAGTCACATGGAGGGGCATCGCTATACCCTCACATCGCCGATCGCCGGAACAGTCGTCGCGCAACATATTGTGCTGGGGCAGGGAGTCGCTCCTGGAAATGAACTGTTCGAGATCGTCGATACGAGCCGAGTCTGGGTCTTCGCGAACCTGTCGATCGAACAGGCCCGAAAGTTCAAAGAAGGTGATCTGGGGACGATCCTGCCGAAGGGCGGTGAGCCGGTGACGGCTCCGCTCACGTATCTTGCGCCGGTCGCGGATGAGTCCACCCGGACGATTCGAGTTCGGTTCGAGGTCGCGAACCAGCAGCAGCGCCTGAAGCCACGAGAGTATGTGGATGTTCAGCTGCTCATCCCGAGCCCACCGACCTTGGCGATTCCTGTCTCAGCTGTGACGACGGCGGACAACGTGCGTGGCGTTTTCGTTCAGCGGGAGACCGGGTATGCATTCGTTCCGATTGAAGTCGGCCGCGAAGGCGGGGGGTGGGTTGAAGTGCGCAAAGGACTGACAGCGGGCGAGCAGGTGGTGGTCGACGGTGTCTTTGACCTGAAGAATGTCCTTCTGAAAGAACACATCGAGTCTGGAAAGGGAGGGTAAGATGGAAAGGCTGTTTACCCTCTCGCTGCGCTACCGATTCTTTACTCTGGTGGCAACGAGTTTCGTCATCGTCATCGGCCTCTGGTCCTTCTTCCACCTCACCATTGACGCCATGCCGGATTTGACCCCGGTTCAGGTCCAAATCCTGACTCGCTCGCCAGCGCTCGGCCCGATTGAAGTGGAACAGTTCATCACGTTTCCGATCGAGGCTTCGCTGAATGGATTGCCCGCCCTACGCGAGCTCCGCTCAGTGTCGCGCTATGGGCTCTCGGCGGTCACCGCAATTTTCGAAGATCGGACGGACATCTACCGTGCGAGACAGTTGGTTGCCGAACGGCTTGCCCGTGCCATGGAACGTATCCCAGTCGAGTATGGCCGTCCGATCGTGGGACCACTGACGACCGGATTGGGTGAAGTCTATCAATTCACCGTGAAAGGAAACGGCTACAGCGCCATGGCGCTCCGAACGCTTCTCGAATGGGAGATCGGGGTGCGCCTGCGGGCGGTGCCGGGCGTGGTCGAAGTCAATATTTGGGGAGGAGAGCCTCAGCAGTTCCAAGTGGTGGTAGATCCCGCGAAGCTTCTGTCCTACAAACTGTCGCTCCGGCAAGTATTTGAGGCGCTCGAACGGAACAATGCCATCGCTGGCGGCGGCTACATTGAGCATCAACGTGAGCAATTGCTCATTCGTGGTGAGGCCTTGGCAACCCAGGTGGCAGACCTAGTGAGGATTGTGGTGGCGCGCGGCCCCGGGGGAGTTCCGATATTCATTTCAGATCTCGCGGAGGTGAAGGAGGCGTCGGCACTCCGCATCGGCGCGGCGACCGCGATGGGAGAAGGCGAAACCGTCATCGGAATGGTCCAGATGTTGGCGGGCGAGAACGCGCAACAGGTTGTCGAACGTGTCAAAATTCGAGTGAGAGAGATTGAAGCAATCCTCCCTCCTGGTGTGACGATCGAACCCTACTACGACCGGACCATCTTTGTCTCGAAGGTGATGAGCACTGTCCGTAACAATCTGCTTGAGGGTGGGCTCCTCGTCATGGCAGTGCTGTTCCTCTTCCTCGGCGATCTCCGTGCCGGCGTGATCGTGGCGTCCGCGATTCCGTTGTCGATGTTGATCGCGTTCAGCGGGATGATGCAGGCCGGACTTTCCGGAAACCTCATGAGCCTCGGTGCCATCGATTTCGGGTTACTCGTGGATGGCTCGGTCGTGATGGTCGATAACATCCTCCGGCGATTGGCGAAGAAAGGCGTCATGAGCCAGGAAGCACGGCTGAGCGAGATCCAGGCGGCCGGCCGCGAGGTCCTTCGCCCGATGACCCTCGCCGTCAGCATCATCATTCTCGTGTACGTGCCGATCCTGGCGCTGACCGGGATCGAAGGAAAGATGTTCCGTCCGATGGCGCTGACCGTCATCCTGGCCCTGGCTGGGTCACTCCTCCTCGCAGTGACGGTCACCCCGCTCCTCGCATTGTGGTTTGTGCGGGCTAAACCAGGACATGAGCACACGCCGGTGATCGGCATGCTGCGTCGTGCCTACGAGCCCTGTCTCAGATGGGCGATCACGCGCCCGGCGTGGGTGGTTACGCCCGCCGTTGGGCTGTTCGTTGTGAGTCTCGGAATCACCGCGTCGCTCGGCATCGAGTTTGTGCCTCGACTCGACGAGGGGGACATGGCGATTCAAGTGTGGCGATTACCCAGCGTGTCCCTGAGCGAGTCGGTCCGGACTGCCTTGGACGTTGAACGAGTATTTCGCAGATTTCCTGAAGTTGTACAGGTGGTGACCAGAACCGGGAGTCCCGAGGTGGCGACCGACGTCATGGGAGTGGAGATGTCCGATGTGTTCGTCATCCTCAAGCCGCAGCACGAATGGACGACGGCCGGCACTCGCGAAGACTTGATCTCCAAGATGAAGCCCGCCATTCTCGAAGCAGTTCCGGGAGTCGGCCTCGGTTTTACGCAACCGATCGAGATGCGCTTCAACGAGTTGATTGCGGGAACACGTTCCGATCTCGCCGTCAAAATCTTTGGGCCTGATCTGGACGTGCTCAAAAAGCAGGCCGAGGCCGTGGCGCGCCAGTTAGAAACCGTGCAGGGAGCAGCCGACATCAAAGTCGAGCAGGTCGCGGGTCTTCCACTTCTGCGAGTGATTGTGGATCGGGAACAGATCGCCCGGTATGGGCTCACGGCAGACGACGTGCTCACCCTTGTTCAAACCACACGTGTGGGACGTATCGTCGGCACTGTGGTGCAAGGCCCACGACGTTTTGACCTCGTCGTCCGCTTAGCCGACAGCGCATTAGCTGATCCTCTCGCACTGGGCAGTCTGCTCATCCCAACCGGTCATGGTGAACTCGTTCCCCTTTCCCGCGTGGCGGCCATCCGAGTGGACACGGGACCGGCGCAGATCAGCAGGGAGCATGTGCAGCGACGTATCGTAGTGGAAACGAACATTCGCGGAAGGGATCTAGGCAGCTTTGTGGCAGAGGCTCAGCGTACGGTGGCACGCGAGGTATCGCTTCCGATAGGGTACGAATTGACATGGGGCGGACAGTTTCAGCATCTCCAAGAAGCCACCAGTCGCTTGGCCGTGGTCGTGCCCATCACTCTCCTCCTGATTCTGGGTGTCCTGTCAGTCATCTTCGGGGCCATGCGTCCCGCGTTACTGATTTTTCTCAATGTCCCCTTGGCGTTATCTGGTGGCATCCTGGCCCTCTGGCTACGCGGCTTGCCGCTCAGTATTTCGGCAGTCATTGGATTCATTGCCCTGTTTGGCATCGCGGTGCTCAATGGTGTGGTGCTGGTCAGCCACATCCGGCTACTCGAGTCCGAAGGGCTCCCAACCGATCAGGCAGTCATGCAGGGGGCCATGGATCGACTCAGGCCCGTGCTGATGACGGCACTCGTCGCCAGCCTCGGCTTTCTCCCCATGGCATTAGCCACCAGCATGGGAGCCGAAGTCCAGCGGCCACTCGCCACGGTGGTCATCGGGGGACTGTCTACCTCGACGCTGTTAACCCTGCTGGTCGTCCCTGCGGTCTATGGCAGAATAGGTAAGAAACGTTCCGGAAAATTCCAAGGGAGTGAGCAGACAGTCAGCGGAGCATCGACCGATGCGTAAACACGAGTCCCACCATCATAGCCCGTCTGACGCGTCGACTCACGCAGCGGATACTCACAGCCATACTCACGGGGCGATCGATCCCGCGCTCTTGTGGTAGTCCCTGTTGGAGAGGATCGGGACGAAGTGTTGGAACGCCTCCAATCGCTTCTACGAGATCGATGGAGAATCGGTCATGCCACGCTGCAGATTGTGGAAGAACGATCGGACCGAGTTCAGGTGGAATAGGAAGCGTCCGAACTAACAGGGGCAGACGACGTATAAGCGGAGGATTAATGCTTTGATCGTGGGGGGTATTGAATCATTCGTGTTACTCCTTCGCGCTCCAGCCAAAGACGATTACTCCCATACCGAACAACGCGATTCCCGCTCCAGTCCAATCGAAGATTGAGAGATCCTCGCCGTCCACGACCTTCAGCCAGACGAGGGCCGTGGCCACATAGACACCGCCATAGGCAGCATAGACCCGTCCGCTGGCGGCGGGATGGAGCGTGAGGAGCCAGGAAAAGACGGCCAGGCTGAGCGCTGCCGGAACCAAGAGCCAGATTGATCCGTCCTTGCGAAGCCAGAGGTACGGGAGAAAGCAGCCAACGATCTCAGCGAGAGCCGTGAGAATGAACAGCCCAGCGGTTTGGAGTAGGAACATAGGTACGTCTTCCTTTGCGTGGGCGATAACATCTCATCATGCATTACAAGAATCAAGTCGAAGGGTCGAGGAAGGCGATTTGACAATTTATAATACGCTGGTTCCGCGAGGGGCGGCCACTTGGTTACGGGATCGGCGGGGCGGCCATACTCATCCTCTATGGCATCATTCCGACATTTCAGACGGCCCACTTTGGCCTGGTCTATGCCGCGTATAGTGGCATGTTCATTGTACTGTCGCTTCTCTGGGGATGGGGAATGGACGGTATGAAGCTGGATCGGTTCGGCATCATGGGAGGCGCAATATGCCTTGTAGGGATGGCGGTCATCATGTATGCCCCTCGTGGCTAGAGCGTGTTCGATCTAAGTGCACACAATCTGCATGGTCGCCCCCATTGGACTCTTGATGGAGGAGAAGGGATGGACGCCTATTCACAGGGCGGCTTCCAGTTCCAAGTCCAACGGGTGAATGATGGCGCAGGTGCGCATAGACTCCTAAAGGTCAGACAGGCCCAATAGACCAGATAACCGAGAGAGCCCAGATCAACTAGGTTATTCTCCGATCACCATCTTCAATTGTTGCCAATCCAATGAACTGAAGAAGACTTCGTCAATTCCCTGAAGACATCCCTTCACGGTTTCCAAGGAAATGCATGAGGGCGATCATTTTCAGGGCGATCCGCTCGTTCGAGATCCTCTCGGAATGCGGTGGAAAACTCGTTGCGGATATAGGCATCGAAGACCAAGCGGTCGGTGAATGATAGACGCATCGGCGTCTGGTGGCGGCTCGATGGCTTTCGTTCCACCTCCACGATCGTGGCATTTGAAAAACCAAATCGGTCAGCGATCCGGTATGCGCCTTCGCGATCCCAGATGACGAGGCCCCCAAGCGAGCCAAGTGTGTATTTTAGTGGGACGATGACGGCATAGTCGAGGAGCGTCGAGAAGGCACCGGCTACGTTTCCAACTTTTGATACGACATCCTGGTTGGCTCCTGATCCGGTATTGAGATAGACCTTGAATGCCTCTGGGTATCGAGGGTCGACGATGGCCTGTCCAATGCTGGGCCCTGCGATTCCCACCACTTTGATCACCTTGTATCCATGATGAAAGAGAATTCGCGACGCTGCGGCACTCCGCTGGACGCCACCACTATGGCCTGCCAGATACAGACGGTCCTGGCGACTCGCTTGGTCCATAACGTACTTGGTTTCACTGTAGGCCGGGCCATGCGACAGGTTGAACATGGACCAGACGACATCGATGACTGTGCCATGTCGATAGGGCGGACTATAAATATCGTAGGTGTCGTCGGGATAACTTTGCCGGGCAAAGAGAGCCCAGAGTCCTGTGTCCTGGCCCCATTTGTTCCCGCCGTAAATGCCACGGGACAGAAAGATCTTTTTGCGAATGTCCAGATCGAGCTCGTCCCGCTCCATTCGGTCGCCTCCAGAATTGTATTGGAATAACTGCCCGACCAGCGGTATCTCGGTGAGGAGACGATAGAGTCCCTCCTCGGCTCCCCGGTGGGTTTCTGTGGCGGCTTCCACGTAGAGGGCATTATAGGCTGCGATCACATTTTCTGCCGGATAGTTCCAGGCGTCGCGTCCAAAGAGGAGGCCGGCGATTGTGCTGAAGGGCAATTTCGCGATCTCAAACGCGGCATTCTTCAGCCCGATCACGAGGGAGAAGGGGTAACCGGTGTAGCGCCACGCATGTTCATGCCATGGCGATTTCGTGTCCTGCGTCGCCTTCGAACGTTTGGGAGAATCATTTGTGTCGCGCGCGACAAATGGTTCAGGGGTTGCCTCGTTTGCATAAGTCAGGTCATAGCCAATCAGTTGAATTGCGTGTTTTTCTTTGGAGTATGCTTCCCCAACCTCTGGCGCAGTCTGCCCGAAGTAAAACGTCACTCCATAGCGAACAAGCGTCCGATCCTTGTCCCAGGGGATCTCATAGCCGAGCATAAAGTAGCGCCGGTTCCGCTGTGTGCCGTTCGTCCTCACTTCTTCAATCTCGGCAAGGAGATGCTTATACAAGTTTGGGAGGGGGCCATCCTCATGGAACGCAGGAGCTGTGAGCTGGGTCTCCACATGGTACAGCGATCGCACCTTGTCGCAGGGGGATCCCGCTGTCAAAGCTGCTCCACACCACTGCGACTGAGACTCTTTGGGTTCCTGGGTCCAGTTAGACTCAATTTCCTCCGGTTTGATTTGTTGTTTAGCCAGACTCTCCACGAGCTGCGCGGAGCGCAGATACTCACGGAAACGGTCTATGCTTTGATTTGGATCGGTCGCATCCAAGGCATAAGAGGTTAGCCATTTCTTTGATATTTCTTCGATGAAGGGATAGTCGTCTCTTTTGAAGGAGGAAAAGATGCCTTTCTCATGCTCTTGTTTGCCGTCCTCGCAATTCAACGCTCGAGGACCTTCCTCTGGAGGACCTTCCCCAGGCGGGGTTCCAAATTTTGTCTGGGTGCCGTGCCGAAGCTGCTTCTCAAACTCCACCTGGAGGGATTTGACGTCGTGCAACTTGGAGGACGAGTAATCCAACACGATCTTTTTGACAATGTCGTCGAGGCGGAGGACGCACTTTTTATAGTCAGGCCTGACATAGTCAGGCGTGGTTTTAGCATCCGGTGGATCACCGATGGCGATTGTGTAGGGAAGTTCAGAGGCACAACCGGCCAAGGCGAGCGCACAAATCGTTGTGGCTACTATTCTCATAGGCACCTTCCTTGTATGTTTGCCAGACCCTGGCTTTGAAGCTCGGTCTGCAGCGGTATTGAGTTTGCTGGATGATAACCGAGGGGTTGCATGTCCGTTCGCGTCTCCAGGCCGGTGTTGTCTCATCTGCGAAGGAAGAGGATACAGTCGGCTTGAGAAGCCGACTCTCCCACTCTTGGGTATGAGAGGTTTCCTACGCTGAATGAGTGGAAAAAGCAATTGCCAGAAGGGGGAGGAGAAGCGGGCAGATACCATGGCGAAATGGTGCATGAAACCGACTATCCGGAAATTATCAGTGGATGCTGTCGCAAACAGCGGGTGAGTCGAAGTCGTTCAGGAGCGAGGAATTTCTGTGCGAGCGCCATTCTTGATGGCAAGTACGAGGAGGTCCTTGTCGCGAATCGCATAGACAACTCGATAGCCGCCTTCGCGAATCCGATAGAGGTGGTCCAGGCCATCGAGTTTCGTGACACCGGGGGGACGAGGACTGGTGCGGAGTGCATGGAGCCGTTTCACAAGAAGCTTCCGAAGCGGTTTGGCGAGTGCGTGGAGTTGCTGCTCAGCAAGAGGGGCCAGGAAAATTGTGGAGATCGTCTGGTGCAATCAGAGCCCCAATTCTTTCAGAATAACATCAAGCGACCGGGCGCCGTTCTTGTTCGCCTGGGCCAAGGCCGCGCGGGCATCGACGAGATCGATACGATCTTCCAGGGCCTCCAGGAGTCGCAGGTCGTCGATAGGCACCACCGCAGCGACCGCTCGGCCACGTCGGCGCAGCAGCACTCGCTCGTTGCCGAATGCCGCGCGGTTAATCGCATCGGCGAATCCCTCTCGCTCCTTATTTCCCTCTGGATTTCCCATGGCGCACCTCCGCAGACAGCGTCCGGTCAGACGGACGGATCGTTCGAATGGTGCAAGCTGTACAGTGGGTAGGAGGCGAAGTCAATCGACGAGAAGACTTCACGTGCCCTATTCCATTTTTTTCGTAATTGGGGTATGAAGTGGGGGCGGCAATCGAGTCGCAGTCGATATTACTCATCAATACAGTAGAGGAGACACTCAATGGCTAAGGGTATGACACAGAAGAAGTCGGACAAGAAAAAACCAGCCAAGACGATGAAGGAAAAGCGCGCCGACAAGATTGCCAAGAAGAGAGGCTAATCCAGCCGTTGCTTCGGCCATTCAGACCGGAGCAACATCCACTGCGCCCATCAACGTGTGTCGGCAGCAAGCGGCACACGTCGATGGGCGCGCGCTGGGGTCTGGACATGCATCCCACGCCCTGGTCACTTCTTTCGATACACGTTCAGCCCGACCTTCTCCTCGCGGTTTGAAATGGTCACATTCCCCTCCGTCGAGGCAATGATGATCGTCTTCCCCGAAGCAGAGGGCCCAAACTCTTTGGACAGATCCACCTTGATCGTCAACATTGTCCCTTCGACGGTCATCTCCACGTTCTTCATGATGGTAGCCTCTCAGTGATGGACGAAGCGTGAGGACGCCCTGTCCGAATAATGGTGCAATCTGTATCGTGAGCAGGGGAGGAAGTCAATCGATGGAAGTGCCTCCCGCCGCCCCAAAGTTTGGACTCTTATCCTCCAGCAAATACCGGACGAAAACCGGCCTTGAGCAGGATGCGGGCGACTGCCTCGCGCTGGTCGCCCTGGATTTCGATCCGCCCTTCCTTCACCGTGCCTCCAGCACCACAGGCTTTCTGTATTTCCTTGGCGAGGGTTTCTTTTTCGGCCAGACCGATGCCAGTGAAACCCGTGACGACCGTCACGGTCTTGCCGCCACGATGTGCGGTTTGGCGAATGATATCCACCCGCCCACGGTTTTTCTTTGGTGCGATGGTTGGCACGTCGGACGGGGGGGCGCCAGGCTGCATCTCCGGGGTCAGCGGCAGGGCTGCGTTTTTTAGTGCTGCGAAAGGACTGGTCCAGACGATCGGTTCACCACTCGTGGGGATGCGTCTCTTTTCTTTCATCGCTTCACCCACGTACTGTAGGCCTAGTATAGCGTTCCTGCGTCATTGTCCAAACGGGGTTGACGCGTCTTTCAGAATCGTCAATGCCATATGCGCAGTATTTGCTTCATCCGCCATCCAAATCTGTCCTTCTTGAATGGTGCATTGCAACTGCATGCTGGGGTGCGCGAGTGTAGTCAAGGCGCGGCTCCCATCTAGGGGCAGATTCATCACGGACAGGTTATTCACTCGCTTGAGTGTAGCCAGGTTTTTCTCCCACCACTGGTCGGCGCCACGACCGCCGTAGGTATAGATGCAGACCTGTTTTGCGCGACCGCAGGCCCTGCGGATGGTTTTGTCATCCGGCTGGCCCACCTCGATCCAGAGATCGATGGCACCAGTCAAATCCTTGAGCCAGAGCGCAGGTTCCTCTTCGGCGCTTACCCCACGACCAAACGACAAGGACTCATGCGCGTGCAGTGTAAAGGCCAGTAGGCGCACCATCATGCGCTCGTCGGTTTCAGATGGATGGCGCGCCAGAGTGAGGGCATGGTCCTGATAGTATTGGCGGTCCATGTCCGCAATTTGGATTGTCGCTTTGAAAATGGTGGCGTTCGAGGCCATGGAGTCGTCGTTCCTTGGTTTCAGAAAGTTTCAGATGGAGGAGCCCACAGCTGTTGCTCACATATCTTTATACGCGATGTACCACCCTTCGACCCGTTCCCGCGCCCAGGGCGTTTTACGGAGAAACGTGAGGCTGGATTTCACGCTGGGGTCGTGGAGGAAACAGCGGATAGGGACGCGGCGACCCATCTCAGCCCAGCCATACCGCTCGACCAGTTCCTTGATAATGGTCTCCAGTGTGACCCCGTGTAACGGATCACGGGGATGGGAAACACTCATGAGCGTATGGCAAATGACATGGGGCTGATGGCCGAAGATGACACGCTCATAGCGTATAGCATATACAGGATCGAGGAGCCACTGGTCTGTGCTTTTGGCCAGAGTGTGAGGGAGTGTGCCGATTTATCTTGTTTGTTTGGTCTGTCTGGTTTGTTTGGTTTCTCTGGTTGAACAAGACAAACCAGATGGGCCAGATCAACCCGACACCCCATGGTGCAAACCAGGGATGACTATGTTTTGCGCTTGAGTAAATCCGTGAGATGGGCAAAGGGCGTGAAGGTCGATGGTCGATCTTGCTCTCGGCTAGGTGCCGCCTCATCAGAGGCTGTAGTCACGTGATTCCGCTGATGCTCATTGTCGTGACAATAGAGACAGAGCAACTCCCAGTTGCTCCCGTCTGGCGGATTATTGTCGTGGTTGTGGTCCTTGTGATGGACCGTGAGCTGGCTCAGTTTCTTGCCGTCAAACTCGCGTCCGCAGTGCGCACAGATCCACGGAAATATCTTGAGCGCTTGCTCTCGGTAGGTCTGTTGCAACTGAAATTGGGTGCGCCGTGCCATGCGAGCCTCAGAAAGGAAAGCGACTCATTACGGAGGGGTTCTACCACAGGTCTTAGGGTTTAACCTCTCGATGCGGGGTTAGGAGGCGAACGATTCACTCAGCCGTCTTGGGAGCAGGCCCGCTGCGAACCAGGATAATTCACGAAGGCGTATGACTTATACAGGCTAAACGAGTTGTGTGCAGGGCCAACAGAATACTCGGATGGTTGGTTTGACCCATCCTGCGTGCTCCGCCTCCGTACGCCAGGCCTTGACAGCGTCGGCGACCCTGTCCCGTTGAGCTGGTTCGAGTGAGGCCAGAATCACGCTGTTCTCCCCTGCATAGAACGAAACCCCCTCCGTCGATCCCGACTGTCCTGTTCCAACCGTCTCGGGAAATTCGGTATAGGCCTTGACTCCGCATGTCTGCAATAATTCATGCACGCGTTCTTTCAGTACAGAACGGAATGCGATCATCAACATGTCCATGGGTCACCTCGAAAAATGTGAAAACTAATATAGCAGGTTCCCGATTGATCTTGAAAGGTGTGGGTGAGAGCCACCAGGGGAAAGGGCTGAAGCGCCGTTTCCCTAGTGTTCATACAGGGTGCTTAGTTTTTTAGGAGCGAGTGTTGTTACTTTCTGTGTCGGTACCACCGCACAATCACCGCGAGCCACGCCATCCCGATGCCTCCGATGATGGTCATGAGCCACTGCTCCCACGTCACGCGGGTAAACTCGAACAGAATGGCGTCAATCCAGCTCATCGCAGCCTCGCAGGGAGGCCTATTCTAGGAGTGGGACGAGCAAACCGCAAGGCGGAGCGTGAGGACAGCCGGATTGTGTGGGCGCAGCAGCGGCGGGATTGGAACGCGATGGGGCAACGCCAGGGCAGATGGATTGACAGCAAACCACCGTCAGGTTGAGGGCGGAGGATTTCGATCGGGATCGCGTGAGCGGGATCAACCCGCAGGGTCGAATGGCGCGGATGGATTTGTCGAAGTGGTATGGTGATCGGGGGTTAAGTAGGATGTGGGCTGGATGAGTGTGCGGACAACCCGTGCACCGCACGCATTGCAGGTATAGCGTTCCCGCGAACGCCACAGGCGCCGTCCTTTCATTGTCAGGTACCGCCCTTTCAGTGTGAGGGCCTGATGGGTACAGGTTGGCGGCTTAAATTTGAAGTGTATTCTCATCACGTCCCTCCGTATCTCGGGATCAGCGTCTCAGGTCAGTTAGTTCCTCTGTGTCGCAGACGACCTCACAACTGTCTCCGTGGAAAACGGTGAACCTTCTAAGTTGGTGCGCCCGGAGGGACTTGAACCCCCAACCCCCAGATCCGTAGACCTACCCACTCCATCTGAGACTAAGAGTGACGAGGGATGATAGAGAGTGACGCCACACCTGTCAATACGGGGGATTAGGCCATTTGGTTGTGCGATCAGTGGTGATGACGGTAGATTGGTAATCGTGCCCAAAACCGTGACCGAACCGTAACCAGAACCGTGACCGATAATTGGGTTGATTGCCTTCTCTCGATACCCCGTTCCATCTGTCTATCTGTCTATTCCGCAGTAGGCAAAGGGCATTGGGTGCTGCACTGAAGCTCACGCTAGACACTTAGACAGATCAAACAGGGGTATGGAGGGGAGCCATGTCGGACTGCGCGCGGCTGTCCCATTATTATCTCACCCCTCCGATACGCTACAATTTTTCGCGTCTCACGGGTGCAAAAAACCTTCGCGTGAAACACCCGAAATTCGCACCGTGAAAACGCACCCCCTAGGAACCCGTTCCACAGCTTGACACCTTCCCACGGGTGGCCTAGCCTTCCCTCATGTGAAGGAGTTGAGCGAAGCCCTGGAGAAGAATCAAATGCCTTATGATGTGAGAGGAGGCCTGGGTCGTGGCACGAATTGAGCCCCAGAAGCCAGACCAGACGTTTATTCGGAGCCGTGAGTTTCAAAGAGAAGTATTGGCATATCTAAAAGAACACGGTCCACAACCCTACGATGTACTCTACGTTCACTTCGACCCCAACCGTACTGCGGAGATACAAGCCGTCTTACATGAGTTGATCCAATGGAAATTCATTGATAAGGGCACGGATTCGTACATGACGGTTTCGATTACTGCTTCCGGCATTGCCCGGCTTGGACTCAAAGATATCTGACACGCAGCGTCAGGGGTGCATGGGCAAGTGTATGTCCACAGGGAGAGTATCCCGCTGAGTTTGTTGCGGGATGGGTTGGAGAGGTTGAGGTATGAGGAGGTCGTGAAGGTCTTGTCGTCGAGGTAACAAGCACGGGAGCACACAGAACTTAGGAGGAGAATGTATGGGCAAGTGCAAGTGGCGGTATGACGTTATGTTCCAGTTCGATAAAAGACAGAAAGTCGGTTTAAAGGAAGTGCGAGCACTTTCAATAGCCGATGCGCTTTCTACGGCACAAAAACAGCTGTTGGATCTTGACGCGATTGCCGTCTACGACAATGTTAAAGGGAAGCTACCGAGGAGCGTCACCGTCACCCGTGTAAGCCATCCAGCTAGAACGAAAAAGGGTATGTCTGCGAGCACCTAAAATCTAACTGCGTGGGGATCAACCATGAGCGAACGGAGCACCTTCGAGGCAGACTTCGAGTTCACGTTGTCAATTCTGGATGCCTTCTTTGCCAAGAAACGGATTCAAACGTCCCTGGCTCAGATTGCAGAAAAGGACATTTCAGGTTGGGAGAGGTGGTGGCAGATCGAACTAGCGCTCTTCCTCTCCGAGCATGACGACGTTGCCGAATGGGATATGGAGGAGCCTTTTTTCACCGACCGTCGTCACCATACCCCGCAGGATTCGCTTGCGATTGATCTGTGCTTCAGACGTAAAAGGCACAGCACCGAGCGGCTTATTTTTCTCGAACTGAAGCAAGACCCAGGCTTGAAACGCTGCGTGGCGAACATGCTGTCGGATGCTGAGAAGGTCTGCTCTGCGCAGTCGAAGTCCAGGTTAGGCGCAGAGATTCGGAACTTCTTCCTTGCAGGAATTTATATGAGCCCCAGTGAATCCAAAGCCGAGATTCACGACTACATTGCGGACGTGGCGGAGGGTCGTGAGGTGGACTGGGAATTCATGGAGACACGATTCATTGCCGACACGCCCTACAGCTTTACCCTACTTTGAACTTTACCGCTGCCCTTCCAGGCCACCTGCCGTTTGGCGAATGAACGATACGGCCCTTGCGCCTTCCTTCGCAGCCCTCCTACAATACGCCTCACTGGCGGAAATCTGGGCATGCCGACTCCTCTTTACCCAACATTCAGAAAACTGATTACTGATGCCTTCGAGCAGTTGGATAAGCAACAGGTCACGCCATGGGCTTTTATGACCGCAGGTCCGCCCTTTCGAGTCAACCGGTTCGACGGAACAGAGATCGCGTACCAGCACATCGGGTTTGAAGGTTCACCTAGAGAAGTCTTCTGGTCTGGATACATCGAACCATTTCTGGAACACATTTGTAGCTCGGAAATCGAAGCCGCCGTTTCAATGGCCAAGGAAAGAGACGTGGACGCGAGGCTCCTACTCCCTGAAATCCGGGAACTTTTAACCACTGAGATCGAAAAAGTTTATGAACGTATGGCCGACTTAGATCAGCGTCTTCGAGGAAAAGGTTATCCCGAAAAGGTTGGGCGTCAAGCTGTCACCCACAAAGTCCAGCGCATGGAGACATTCGTTGCTGAGAGGATTCAGGCTGAGCTTGAGATGTGGAAGCCAAAAGGGAATGCGGAGTTTGAAACAGTTGATCTTCTCGACCATCAGAAAACCATACTCCTAGAGTTAGTAAAGGCAGATCATACAGTTCCGCTTGAACACAGAGGTAGGTTTATTGTGAGTGAGGCGATGGGACAGCCTGCGTCTGTGGCACATCGGGGACTACCAGAAAACCTGGACGTGGGAGTCGGCGACATAGAGTCTTTGGGGGACGCCAACCTCTTGCGGCTTGGTAGAGGGTCTGGTGGGTCGCTCAAATTCCAAATTACTCCCGCTGGCTTTCGATATGCACAATGGTTACGTGGGCAGACTGGAGAGCCCCTGTTGAGGGTTTCAGATACCGTGAGATCATATCTAGGATCAGCGCACTTCAAAAATCAGTACAAAGTTGCTTATCAGAAATGGGCACAGGCAGAAACCGCTCTATGGGGCGAGGATTCGGCTAGTTCGTTGACCACCATCGGACACCTCTGCCGAGAAGTTCTTCAGGATTTCTGCACAGCGCTTATCGAAGAAAATCAACCACCACAGCCTAATATGGGCAAAGCCAAGACCGTAGATCGACTGAAATCGGTGTTCAAACTCCATCAACCCACACTCGGACAAGGGGTCACAGAATTTCTCGACGCGCTAGTGGCCTACTGGGGAACACTAAGCGATCTTGTTCAGCGCCAAGAACACGGCGCAGCGAAGGAAGGTGAACAGCTTACCTGGGAGGATGCTCAAAGGGTTGTCTTCCATACTGCGGTTGTCATGTGGGAGATTGATCGCAGTCTCGTGAGAATACGGAGCCCAAGGTAAATACAACGTTGTGATAGCACGCCGACCCTTGCGCCTCCTTCGTCAGCCACCTACAATACGTCTCCCTGCGAGGTCTCCATGCCCTTCATGATTCGTCCCTTCCGTCACTCCCGGTGCAGTGCTCGCAGTGGGGGATCACCAGTGCCACGCTTGACAGGCGCAATCGCCTGTCCTAGCATGCCTGGGATTAGGAGGCAGTTTCTTCTGGCTTTGCCGAAATGATTCGGATGTCGTATTTCAGTTAGGCTTATTTGTAGTTCTGGGAATTGACTATCGGGTTTTGTAGCAATGACAGATTTTCAGCAGTAAAGAAGGGGCTTATGCGAAAGCTACAAGTCATCCTCGTGGTGATCACCATATCACTTTTTGGTCTTTTGCTTTGGCCGTATCTAAAACAGTATGTGTATCCCGAAAAGGAGTATCCCCCGATTCCTCCTCCGTCGAAAAATTACCCTGCGTGTCAAGTTACTGACGGGTCCACTAATTGCGCGAGTTGTTCGGGTCTCTATAAACAGGGTATCCGGCAGCAGCTTAATGATCTTAAAGGCAACCCAAGGTATTACTGCTGTGCGCCGGGAGACGACCCACATAGCGATCTTGATGCCTCAGGCAATCCAACGAATGGCGTTCATTGCCAAAAGCCTTGATCAGCAGTTGATGGTACAGGGAGCAAGAACCGCTAGTCAGATAATCAGGGTCATCTCATGTCTCCCAATATACATCTTGTCTTCCGATGGAATGATCCCCTTCCGTGCTATCCCCGTTACTCTCTACGCGGAGTAACCAGACTGTCCCTCCCTGCGCGAGTCCAACGTTTGGCATAAGCAGCAGACACAGGCTTGCCTTGCGTGGGCGACGCACTGGGTGCAGGCCTGCCCTGTGTCATAGCCCCCACCTTGTGGGCTGATCCGCAGCCGGTGCCGCCATGGGAGTGGCGGAAGCGCAGAGACTAAGATCATCAACGGTTTCGTAGGCACGCACCCCAGTTGACACCTTCCCACCGACGGTCTAGCCTTTTCTCCATAGCAGAGCCCGAATGACCACGTCTTAGGAATGTGGGGGGAAGGATACGCCTTATGATTATCCACATTTTGTTAGCCTGCCTTCTTGCCTTTTTAGCTGCGTGCGCCACGCCATACCAGCCAAAGGGTTTTACGGGAGGTTATTCACAAGTCCAGCTTGACAATAACTCGGCACGTGTCGAGTTCAAAGGAAACGGCTACACGTCACGCGAACGAGTAGAAGTATTTGTCCTCTACAGATGCGCAGAACTGACTGTCGAGAAAGGCTACGACTACTTTGTGATCGCCAGAGAAGACACGGAGAATCAACAGCAGAGCGTTCAAACGACTTCGGGAACATTTGACGCAACAACTACTGGTTCCGGTCGTCATTCCTCAACCAGCGGCACCTTCACACCAGGACAAACAATCACATTCAACAAGCGCACAGCGACAGCTGTTATCAACATGTTCAAGGGCGAGAAACCTGCTGACCAACCTAGGGCATTCGTTGCCAGAGAACTCATGGAGAATCTTCAATCGCAGTACCAAAGCCTAAAACATTAGAGACACGTGGCAAGTGACGCTTGTGCCAATTTGGCATAAGCTCATCCAATAGTATTCGCCACTCTGGCCATATGTGAGGCGCATCGTGAGGGTCTTTGCAATCGCCGTGGTTTTGGTCGGTGTCCTGTTGGGAAATAATCCTCTCGCCTTGGGCCAAGAAACTCAGGCACACCCTTCTTCTGCTTCACCACCGCCGTCCTTGTCGATTCAAGCTCCATTCAAAGAGCAGGAATTTGCCCCTTACGAGAAGAAGAAAAAAGGAACAGCTTCCATTAGTGGGCAAGCGTTTTTGGTAACTAGGGGAAACGATGTGAAGTACCAACCAGGGGGATACGTGGCGCTCGTTCCTGAAACCTCCTACACAAGGGAATGGTTTGAGAAATATGTCCAGGAGCAGGGATCGTGCTCGTTCGACACATCCGAGGATGACACCCTATCAAAAGATCAGAAAGAGTGCAGGCTTCCGCAGCGTATTTTTAGGATAATTTTAGGCGACAAGCGGTTATCCCCCTATGTACGGTTCACATCGGCTAATCCGAATGGGCACTTCTGGTTCAACAAGGTGCCGCCTGGGAGATACTTCATTACAACAGTTATTACTTGGGAAATTAGCATGAAGGGTCCTGTTGCAGGGGGTCTCGCCTGGGCCTTAGTCGAGGTGGAACCAGGTGAGCAAGTCGCTAATGTCATGGTGACCCACTAAGGCAGGCCTCAAAGTCTCGGCAAGGGGAATCCGTCTCCCTCCAAACAAACAGACAAACCAGCCAACACACGCTGTTTCATGCTCGCAAACTTGTTTCAGCTTCACTAAGACGCCGTTCGCCAAAACCAACCGCCAACCGATGCCACATCACAGGGCGAAACGGATCGCGTCCCTTTACCTGATAGGTCTCAACAAGTTTGGCCTCACACAAGAGATCAACAGCGTCTCTGATCTGCAATCGGTCAGCCCGATGCCCAAGCCACCTTAAGAGCCGCGCGTGAGACACGACCCCGTCGCACTTCAACAAGACACGAACGACCAGGAGTGCATACCACCAGCGGCGAGCCTCCTCGGACATCGCTAAGATAACCTTGACTCGTTGGACTGGTACCCCACGTCGCAGATGTTCCATTGGTAGGATCAGCCCTGGACACTTGACGTAGATCGCGCCTACAACCGGATCAAGCGAAAGTTTCTGACAAGCAGCTTCCACAAGCTCCTTTGGCTCACCATATTCTTGTTGCCATGCACGAAGGACCTCAAAGATTGGTTCAACAAGGTCGGGGCCTTGCGATTCAAGGGAGTTCAGGACATCAAAGAATTCTTGTCTTCGATGTGTCTGAACATCATGTAAAGCTGTCCGAGGCTGGTCAGCAATTTCAACATGGAGGGTCATCGGCTTTCTGCCCTCACCTTGTCTATCGCGGCCACCATCGTATCCATCGTTTCTTTCATCCAGGAAACATCTCCGTAATGAATGGCCACGCTTATGTTATCGAGGCTCTGCCTGAGGAACATTTCATATTGTATTCTTCTAAAAGGATTATGAGGGGCTCCATTGCGGGCTATTATGATTTCCACCTGTTTTCCGAGTGATTTGCTGTGGCCGGTGTTGAATGTGTCAAGCGAATGTGTGCGTTTCATGATGTTCTCCTTCGCGGCCTAGATTAAGGGTTGCCTGCATGATTGACCGGTCTCTCCTTCCGCCCTCTACCCCCTTGCTGAAGTGTCTATCTGTCTAATCGGCCCTTCTGTCGCTTGATCTTGTCAGTTGCCTTGACACTTCAAACATTCCTCCATTGCCGCATCTGACGCGAAGATTAGACACTTAGACGCTTAGATGTGAGGCATAGGGAACCTGGGCTTTAGTCCCCCACCATCCCTCGGTGATCTTCAAGCCATTCCCTTGTGAGCCTGTAGCCTCGACACTTGCCGTCCGGTGACTCGCCTGGGGTTATCCCGAATCGCCTGAGGAGGCAAGCCAGCCCCTTCGTAGACTTTAACCGCGCAAGGTCTTCCCGTTTTTTACAGTCTTCAAGCAGAGTGACAGAGGGCACAAACCTGTGATCCACACTTTCCAATCGGGCTTCTATGATCTCGAATAGTGCCTTGGGGATTAATGTTTTGTCTGCTCGTTCTCTACATTTGTACGCTGCATGAAGACCCTCCAGTAGCCGAGGCAGAATCATTGGTCCTTCAGGCCTCTCCGCGTCAGCAACCTCAGCCGACACGATCAAGGGTTCACTAATGTCCTGATATCGGTTATCGAATGGACTTAGACCTGCATGTGCCTCCTCCTTGGGAAGAGCGCTATAGGCCTTCTCGATTGCTCCCTTTTGCCGTACAGCCCAAGACTCCAGGTCTTTCCGTAGCCGTTCCGCTGTCTCGCGAAATGTCCTCAAAGACAATCGTGGTTTTCTGCCATGAACAGGCTTCATGCGGATCATGTATGAGCGATGGGCAAGCGTATCGTTCAATGCGTTAATGCCAGCGAAGGCCTTAGGGCCATAGACAGACAGTGGTTTCGTAAGAAAGCCTCTCCCTTCGGTTGTATCACAACGAAGTACGGCCCCACCTTTCTTGAATCCGCTATTCAGGATCTCGATATAATTTCCTCTCATCGCCTTATCTTTACTTCCAAGTCGTTCCATCTCATCAAGGAGGAGAACTTTCGAGGCACTACGGTAGAGGCTTGCGGCGCTTGGGTCAGTTATAATTTGCGGGTTGCCGAAAGCCAACATGCTGAGAAAATCCAGGACCACCGTTTTCCCTGCACCAGGGCCAGATGAATGCAAAACAAGATAGGGGCAGTAATCAAAGCACTCATACACGTAGGTATTCACAATCCAGCAGGTAACCAAGACTGAAAGCGGGGGAGACGGCAGTTCCACATAGTAACGAAGATGTCCTTCAATTTGGTCTATCAAGTCGGCCAGCCGAGTTGTGCCTTCTGGCACAGAGCCGCCTTCGTCTGAGAAAGTTTCCATCAAGTAATGTCCTCTCGTTCCCTCAGACCTGAGTGCCGCTAGGCCTTTTTGTTATTCACTCAAGTCAACTCTTGCGGCCTTCTACCAGTACGGCATCACGCCAACCTTGTTCGATCAGCCGATCTACGACCTCCACTGGAATCCTGACACTCCGTCCGATCTTCACGTAGGGAATCCGTTTCAACAGGATGTCACGTCTCCACGTTGACGCTTTACGACCTGTCCGCGCTTGGGCCTCAACGACCGTCAATAATTGCTGACTAGCCTTTCGATCCATCATTCTTTCTCCTTTCCTACTAGTAGCCGTTGACACTCAGCATTCATGGTGCTAAATAGTAGTAACGGGTAAATGATCTGTAAAGCGTTACAATGGAGTTACTCGAATGAGGAGCATGATTTTGATTAGCCCACGACCAGTCTCCATTTGGTGGAGAGGCAAGGTTAAGGTTGAAGGGGATCGAATCGTTCCAGTCGCACGACGCCCGTACAACCCATTTGAGTTTTATTTTTCAGACGACGAGAGAACGCGAAAGGATGAAAGCACCCGGTCACTCCCTTATAGGTTCTTGCAGGTGAAGTCCTCTGATGTGGGAGCAGTGGTCAAGTTCTGCGAGGAGTATGGAGTGCTTGGTGAGTTCTCCCTTGAGGGCTGGAGAGCCTGGGAAAAGAGAATCGTTGAGGCTCTCACTAGGAAAAATCGAAATAGAGGCGGAAATAGCCCATTCGACAAGCTACAAGAAGAGATTAACCTTCGAAAGTTGGAGGACAGAGTGGCAGGAATACAGCCCCTGTCAGTCCTCGCACGTTCGATGTCCATTGATCAATTTCAACGTGCGCAAGAACAGCTGCTGGAAACTATTCGATGGATACGCGAAGGTGAAAAGAGTCGAACCTCTAGAGCTGGGAAAGAAGCTCTAGCCAAGGTGCGGTTGAGATTCGGTGAGAAGCTGGCGATGGTCCGTCCCTCCGTTTCCTGGGATCAAAAACTAGAGCGCTGGGTGACGGGGTGGGACGCTGGATCACTGGAAAGCCTGCTTTATCTGATGCTGTTCTATGATCGGCAAGGTCCAGGCGAGATTAAGTTTTGCCCGGTGTGCGAGAACGTATTTAAGGCAGACCTCAAGACGACGTACTGCTCAGAAAAATGTGGCGTCCGCTATCGGGTCGCGAAACATCGGAAACGGAAACGTTATAAGAGTGACTCTAGAAAGGAGAACCGCTAATGGCACGTAAAGGCGGACAGGACCGAGGCATCACACAGCGAAAGGGTCGAAAGGGTTGGTGGGTGCGACTCTATGCAAATGGCCGTCAACAATGGTTCAAGTGTGACACCAAGTCACAGGCCAAAGCCCTCTATGGCCGATTGAAGGCCGATATTCGAGAAGGGACGTTCTTTCCTGAGAAATTCTCGCCTCGGAAAGACATTACACTTCGAGCCTGGATTCTCCGTTGTCTCGATGGGTCCACGAATCGAGGTATTGAGAATGAACGGCGGTATGGCCGTCGCTGGTCACTCCTGTTGGGGAAGCGGATGCTCGCTGGCATTTCACGGGAAGACTTGCGACAGGTCCAAGCCAAGATGCGAATGAAGCTCAAGCCGCGTCCCAAGAATGCCCCAATGGATTTTCAGCCTAAACGCTTGTGGAGTGATGCGACGATCAACCGGCATTTTGCGTTTCTCCGTCATGTGCTCATGCTGGCGGTCAAAGACGGCAAGCTGACTCAGAACCCGGTATCTGGTCTGAAGTTCTTCCCCGAAGTGAAGCGAACGCGGTGGCTGGCTGGTGATGAGCTGGAGCGGCTGCGAGGGGTCATGCAACACCGTGACTGGAAGTTGGTCGCTTTTGCGATTGAGACGGGACTGAGGCGGGGAGAGCAGTTTCGTTTGAGATGGGATCAGGTTGACCTAGAAAACGGTGTCCTCACCCTTCCCTTGCCCAAGGGAGGGAAAACCCGTCATGTACCCTTGAGCGAGGAGGCCAAGGCGATCCTGCGATCCTTTGATTCGTTTCTTCGGTCGGCTTGGGTCTTCCCAGGACTCAAGGACGTGAGTCAACCGATGGATAGCCGGGCCTTCCTTCGACGGTCATTTGAGTCAGGTCTACGGAAGGCGGGAATTTCTGGGGTCTGCTGGCATTCGCTCAGGCATACCGCAGCGAGTCGAAGAGTCATGGCGGGAGTGGATTTGGTTTCCGTGAAGGAGATCCTCGGACACCGTGATATTCAGACCACCCTCAGGTATTCCCATCTCGCGCCAGGACATCTTCGGGATGCCGTGAATCGAGGAAGTCTTTCTGGAACCGTGACCAAAACCGTGACCGCTGAAGTAGAGGCAAGAGAGGAGAGGGTTGAACCTATTGAAATTATGGTGCGCCCGGAGGGACTTGAACCCCCAACCCCCAGATCCGTAGTCTGGTGCTCTATCCATTGAGCTACGGGCGCATGGGCAGACTACTTCGTCGAGACCCTGGCGCTAGTCCTCATCAGGAGTCAGCGGAAGGGGGCGCGCAAGTCTGTAACTCAGTACGGGAGGTTATACAGTTGTCTGGGAGAGGGGGTCAAGTGAAGAAGGTAGGCACTGCGGAGGGTTCTCTAGAGAAGGTGTAATCATAATCCAGGAGGCGTTGGCGGTCGCCATCCACGTTCTCTCTCTCGAGCGGTTAGTTGAGCGCACGACGGTTTGGGGCGATGGATCCGTGCCGTCACTAGTAGCCGAAAATGTCAGGGCGCTTGGACTGACTTGTACGGCCCATGCCGGGGTTACGAAGCCAAGCAGCATCGCGAATATCAACGCGGTTCCGCCAAGTATTCTTGGCATCGTCTGTCGGATTGGCGCTGTTGTCGTTTGTGGAGCATCATATGAGTCGTTCAAGTGACATCGGTGTTGGTTGGGAAGGCATAGAGCAATGCCTGTGCCGAACAGGTTTTTTTGGCCCGACAGGTAAACGCCTTACTGAGCAGGGTGACAACATGATCTGTAGGTGAAGATACACAGCTGGAGCGATCTGGATGGTCATAGGGTCCAGCCTGCAGCGTCTGCAGTCGTTTCGACTTGTCCTGCTGCCTGGTGAACCAAATGTCGATGAGAATTCCAAAACAGTATTCAGATCCGTCGTTCTCATGTAGACTTTTCAATGATGTGAGGCAAATAATCTGCCTGGTTGCCGGTGATGTGGGGGGACGATGGCCAATCTCCAATCAGTCCCAAAAGAGCCAGAGTCTGGTGAAATGCCTGATATGGCAGCCACCAGGACATTTTCCATTTGGCAATGGGTTGTAGGCGCGGTGCTGATTGTCGCGCTTGGTTCATGGCTGGTGTGGCTCTCAGCCTATCTTCAACGAACGTTCATTGAAGAGGATATCCGCGCGGCTTGCCAACGGGTCATGCCGGATACGGTCCAGCGCTGTGTCGATACCGTGATTATTCAACGAGGGGGAGCGAGACGATGAATTGGCTTAAGCGGGTGGTCTTTTCCCTCGTGTTGTGCGGTTCCGTGATGGTGTTCCCTCCTTCAATGGGAGGGGCGCAGGAGCCGGTCGAAGAAGCGCGGCAACGGTTCGAGATTGCCGCCGGAACCTGGATCAGCTCAGGAGAGACGCGTTGGGCACATGATGCGTCATCTTCATCGCCTTTGCTGGGGAATCCTACCTCCAAGCTTACCTATAAGGATGTCGGGACCAACGTGTTCGATCTGGCGGGGACCTACTGGTTTAGGCCGCGACTATTCGGGCGGCTCAATATCGGCGTTGCGGGTATCGGCGGCGGACGTCTTACAGACGACGACTATCTGGCAGCTGACGGTGGAAATCCTTCCTCGCGAACGATCAGTAATATAAACGGCAACAGCATGTGGTATCTCAACGCAGATGTCGGCGGGCGAGTGACGAATTTTATCAACCAGCGAGGATGGCTGGATGTGTTTGGCGGGTTTCAGTATTGGCACACGGAATATACGGCAGTTGGCCTGGGGCAGGTGACCTGTACGTCGGCGGGGTCAACCATAGACCTAGGCGGAGGGAACGTACTGTGCAATCCGTCCGGCCCTTCACCTCCGGTAGGGAGTGGCACAGAAATCATTACGAACACGACCAACTGGTATTCGATTCGTCTCGGTGGCCGGACAGAGTATCGCCTGACCAGGCAACTCAGTCTGTTGGGGAGTGTGGCACTGCTCCCGGTCAGCATCGTAGAGAACAAGGATGTTCATCATCTGAGAAGCGATCTACAGCAAAATCCCAGTATCTCGATGTTGGGGATCGGCATTGGAGCGGACGCTGATGTGGGCGCAAGGTTCATGTTTACGAAAAACGTGGGACTAAATGTGGGATATCGCGTGTGGTGGAATCGTATGTACGATGGGAATGTGACGTTCCATAACGTGGGCAGTTCTCAAGAGTTTCCTTTGACCCAATTCCAGTCCCTCCGTCACGGCCTCACGGCCGGTCTCAACTTCACGTTTTAGTATCGGGTCAGCGGGATAAGATTACCGGCGAGAACGGGACGGCAGCGTTTCATCTTCGTATTCGAGGAAGAGCCGTTTGGCTTCTGGATGGAGATAGCTTGGATGGCCGTGTGGAATGCCGACGGTGCGGAAGAGCGGTGTGAGTTTGCCGTTGGGATGCAGGTAGCCAGCACGAAGCGGCACGGTGCGCGTACTGTGTCGGATTAAGTGGCAGGGAGTCGGTCTGATCGAGGTGATCCACTCGGCGATGTCGTGTGGGTTGCCGATCGAGGCGGAGAGCAAGAGCATACGTGCTTGGCTCGGACAGAAGATGATCGTTTCCTCCCAGACGACGCCCCGCTCCGGATCTGCGATATATTGAGACTCATCCAAAATAACCAGACCTAACGTATCCAACCGCACGTCGATCTCACCGCCGCCTGCGTCGTAGAGCAGATTCCGCAAGATTTCCGTCGTCATGATCAGCAGGGGCGCCTGCCCGTTGTCGCGCCGATCGCCGGTCAGAATGCCGACTTGTTCTGCACCGAAAATTTTCGAAAACTCCGTGTACTTGGTGTTTGAGAGGGCCTTGAGAGGCGACGTATAGATGACGGTCCGATTCTCCGCGATGGCGCGGCGGGCCGCTTCGACCGCCACATAGGTTTTTCCACTTCCTGTGGGGACGCTCACGACCACGTCACCTTCTCTTAGTTTGGCGATGGCGTCTTCTTGCCAGGCATCCGGGACAAAGGCTTTCGACGGCGGTACTCCCAGTCCCTCCAACCAGCTGGAGAGGGTGATGGCCGGTTCATGGGATTCCGGCTCAACAGGCCTGTGCGTGGTGCGACGCTGCGGCGCCGAGGATTTCGGTTTTCGTACGATGGGGGCTTGAGGAGGGGTTGGCGCAGGGCGAGCTTGTTTTTCACCGATCAAGGTCATCAGGTCGGACTCAAAACCTGCGCGGTTTTCGGCGGAGTGGCGTAGTAAGACCTCGATCAAACGGCGTTTCCCTGCCCGGAAGTGTCGCTGGACGCGTCCGCGCGCCAGACGGTGCAAGAGCGCGATCGGTTGTTGAGCCAGCAGTTGTTCGAGTTCTTCGGTAGTCATAATCCTCAAGTGATGAGTGACGAGTGATGGGTGATCAGCATGGGACAACTCTTCAAGAAAACCGTTTCCCTCATCACGCATCACCCTTCACTGTTCACGGTAGTTCTTCAAGCACGCCCCTGCGCAGGGCGGCGATGGCGCGTGAGGCTGTGTCTGCCAATCCGGGGTGTGTGGCCTTGAGCGTGTGCAACTGTGACAGGAATTCCAAGGTTCGTGCTAAGAGGCGATAGATATCCCCTTCAGCCATTGTCGTGCTTTTACAGAGACCGATCCATGTGAGCCCGGGATCGCCGATCCACCGTTCTGTCACCGCGGCGATGTCGGCCCGCAAGAGAGGGGGATCTTCATGCGGCGAGAGCGACGCAGCCAACTTTCGAACCTGTCCAAGCAATGAAGCCAACCCGGAACTGACGCGCGGGAATGCGCCGGGGCGATCGTCGTCGTGGGCGATGCTCGACATGACGGCGGCCAGCATGGCGGGATCGGCGCCGCTGAATGCATCGGCCCGGAGCAATTCTGTAATGAGCAACGAGTGGTCGATACGGATGAGCCTGGCCCATTCGCCGTCATCGGTCAGATGGGCTGTTGGCGTGAGATAGCCGAACTGTTGCAGGACGTCGATTTTTTCCTGGAAACGGTGCCAGAGACTTGTCCTCAGGGCCTGGATCGATTTGACATGCCGATGTTGTTCCTGCCGAAGTTTGGCAGCGAGAGGATAGTCTCTCTGACAGGCCGAACGTGAAGGACAGGTCGGACAGGCAAAGTCGCCCAGGGTTTGTACGATGGCGTCTGGAATCGGTTCATCGTCCTTCGGAATCAGGATGGGAAGCTCCGGCAGCCTGCCAGGCAACTCTTCCAGGTGATGGAGTAATTCTTCCACGCTCTCCGGCGTGCACCAGGGATAGACCGGCGCGTCCACGCAGTCGAGGACACGGTCGGACACTTCGGTCACCGTGGAAGCGGGAGATTCGGTAATGCCTCCGCCGAGACGCAGTGCCGTGATCATCGGGCTCTTCTGTCCCTTGCTGCGATATTGCCGCAGGACCACGCCTCGGCTGCGGCCGAAGCCTACCACGCGACCGGGGGTGAGAAAGTGGAAGCGTGCGGCGACTTCCGGTGGTTCATGCCTCCTGACAGGGGCACGGTGCGACTTCTGCCGGCGGACCTGGTCGAAGGTCTGCCATTCTGTGATCCAATCGGTGCACACACGCGGTCCAAATGGTTCCATCTGATCGCGCAGATCGTCCAGCTTGCGCTCCAAGACCTCGGCGCGCTGGTTGAGCTGAAATTGCGCAAAGCTCTTGGCGAGGATCGGTTGGATTTGATCAAGGGGATGGGCTTTCAAGAGGTTTAAGACCATCGGATAGCTGATGAGGAATTGGCTGTTGATTGCTTCTGGATGGCCGGTGAAGCCTTTGGTCAGCACGTTGAGATCGATATAGGGTGAGGGGGTGACGATGGCGAAGCCTACGAGATCTTTTCCACGGCGTCCCGCGCGGCCGGCAATCTGCTGCACCTCGCCGATCGTCAAGTCCATAAAGTCGCGTGATTTGCGAATGCTGGACTGCGTGATGATGACGGTTCGCGCAGGGAAATCGACTCCGGCAGCCAGCGTGGTTGTGGCGAAGACGGCATCGAGGCAGCCATGACGCATCAGTTCTTCAACGGCGATTTTCCACGAAGGCAGATGGCCTGCGTGATGCGCAGCCACGCCGATGCGTTGGACGGTCGGAATAAGCGGGTGTTCGGCGATGCTGGGGTATTGGGCGATCACCTTGTCCAGCACGTCGGCGATGGCTTGCTGACGAGGCGGCGGGAGGAGGATGCGGCTATGGTCGAAGGCCTGCATCGCTTCATCGCACGCGCGACGCGATGTAAGGAACACGATGGCTGGGGTCAAGTGCTTGTCGCGAAGCGCGATAATCAGATCAACCGGATGAATCGAGGGAGGCATGCAGTTTCATTCCCTTTGCAATCACAACCAAGCCGGATTCAGTGACGGTAAATCGTTGGGCGTCGGCTTCTCGGTCATACCCGATTTCCGAGTTGGGCGGGATGATGACATCCTTGTCGATGATGGCCCGTCTGATCCGGCTCTGTGCGCCGATGACGACATTTTCCATGACGATCGATTCACGCACGTCCGCATTGTCCTGCACGCGGACGTTCGGCGACAGTACCGAGTTTTGTACCCGGCCGCCGGAGAAGATGCAGCCGCCGCAGACAATGGAATCCAGAGCCACGCCCATCCTGCCGCCCTGATAGTCTTGCGCAAAGACGAATTTAGCTGGTGGAAATTGCCCTTGGTAGGTTCGAATCGGCCAGTGCGGATCGTAGAGATTGAAGAGGGGATCCACCGCGACGAGGTCCAGGTTCGCTTCCCAGTACGCGTCCAATGTTCCGATGTCCCGCCAATACTTCACGTCTTTTTTATTCGCGTCGACAAATTTGTAGGCATAGACTCGCCGATCGCGAAACATTTGCGGAATGATGTTTTTTCCGAAGTCGTGATTCCCGCCCTCCTGGGCGTCGGCAATCAAGTGCTCGCGGAGGATGTTGGTGCGAAACAGGTAGATGCCCATCGAGGCAAAGGCATGGGTCGGATCGTTGGGGATCGACGGTGGATGAGCCGGCTTCTCTTCAAAATTTGTAATCCGGAAATCTTCATCCACGCCGATCACGCCGAATCGATGGGCTTCTTCGATCGGAATATCGATCGCGCCCACCACGGCATCGGCGCCTTTGGCAAGCAGCCAATGGAACATCTCCATATAGTTCATTTTGTAGATATGGTCGCCGGCAAGAATGAGCACATAGTCCGGTTGTTCTGTGTCGAGCAGAAACAGGTTTTGATAGACCGCATCTGCGGTGCCTTGGTACCATTCCTCACTGATCCGTTGCTGGGGTGGAATCGAGGCGATGAATTCGCCGAGTTCGGCATTCAGGATGTTCCAGCCCGTGCGGATATGTCGGTCGAGCGAGTGGGATTTGTACTGGATAAGGACGGCGACTTTTCGAATCCCTGAATTGAGGCAATTGCTGAGCGTGAAATCGATAATGCGATATTTCCCACCAAATGGGACCGCCGGCTTAGCCCGATGTTCGGTAAGGGGATGGAGACGTTCGCCCTTCCCACCCGCCAGCACCATGGTAAAAATATTTTGCATTGCGGCGAATTGTAACAGGACGCTGAGGAAATAGAAAGAAAGCAGACTCGTTGACATCGCGAAGATCTGAGACGATACTACGCGGGAGAGCCTAGCAGGCCGTGGGGCAAACCCGGTCTGTCTGGTCCATCTGGTTTGTTTAGTGCATTGAGTTGGTCTTGTTCACCCGAGCAAACGAGACAGACCAAACAAACCAGATAGACCAGATGAACAAGACAGGCTGGCGGATTTTTCAGCATCCTGCTAGGAATATCGGTGAGTATTCGAGCAAAGGAGTATATATGAAGCGGGATGTACTGGTCACGTCGCTCGTAAAACAAAAGGCGGCTCAGAAGCCGGACGTGGATCGCAGTGTCGATGCGCTCCGGCGGGTAGAACATCTTGAAAGCCAAATGGCAAAGTTGTCCGAGTTGGTCCGCGAGCATGCGGAGGATGTCGATCGATTGGTGCGCATCGTGGCCGAAGACCGCGACGTCATTCGGCGACAGCTATTGCGCAAGCATCACGAGCGAGTTCGGGTCCGCAAGCATCTTCGCGACTCTAATGCTAAGGTAGGACTCGACTTCTAGCCCGCAGTATGTACAGATCTTCTGCTGCAACCGCGCACTTTCTGGCTAGAGGCGCGGGGCAGAGGCTAGGAGGATCGGGAACAGGCCCGCCCGTATTGTTCTGCCGCACAGCTTTTGTCACGGTCCCTGCTCTTGACGCTTGCGTCGGTATTCTACCCCTGATTTTCGTGGCATTGTGGTTGATAGAAGGGGGGTAGGCCTGCCTTGAAAGAGGGGATTCTCTAGTTTTCTTCCATGAAGCTCGTGATTGTGAAAAGAAAGGGGATGACCGTGCAGCAAGGATATTCTTATCGGCGGGTGATCATCTTGTCGGTTGTGCTACTGGGAATGGCTCAGACCCTCTGGGCCGAACCCATACGCAAAGGATGGGTCATCCCCGTTCAGGTCCCCTACGAGGCACCTCCGAAGGGACAGGATCTGCCGGCAGAATCCGTCCCGCAGAATACGAAACCATTGACGGACGGAGAGGTCCAGCGGGCTGAAGCTCTTCTACCATTGCTAGAAGGTGCGCAAGAGTTTTGGGCGATGGGAGAATTTGTGCACCTTGGCGAGCCATCCGTGCCGGTCCTGGTCAAAGGCTTGACCATGCCGGGGCCGCGCATTCGCTACAACGTCATTGAAACGATTTCGATGTTGAAGGCGGCTTCGGCGGTCCCGGCTCTCATTGCTGCGGCCAAGGAGCCGAACGAGATCCCACGGGTGCGTGAACATGCCTTGCGGGTGGCCGTTCGATTGGATGCGGCCAAAGTTGTGGGTGCCATCGAGGTGATGGCAACAGATCCGAATTCATCGATTCGGAAGGCCGCTGCGTTCGAGGCTCGGTATGTCAGAGAGAAGCCGGTGGTACCGGTTTTGATCGGAATGATTGCCGATGAGGAACGTTTTGTTGCGCTCTCAGCGGTGCAGTCGCTCTGGATTCTGACCCGGCATGAATCGGAGTTCCACGATTGGGAGACATCGACCAAGCAAGACCGTCAAGAGTGGGCGACCGAGTGGTTGGAATGGTGGAACAGCCAGAAGGATAGCTTCGAGATGTTAGATCCAAAACGGCCTGCACGAGCCCGCTAGCTGACTGGTTGTTCTCGTTAGTTTGGTGTGTCTCGTTTGTTTGGTTGAACGAAACTAACCAGATGAACCAAATCAACCAAATAAACAAAACAAACCAGAGTAACCAGTTTCGCCGCGCCTTGCAGGGACAAAAAATCCTGTGTTATATTTTGTGAGTCTGTGCGCTCATCGTATTGATTGACAGAAACATAATAGGTACGGTCCATGCCCAAGCTCCCGATTGCAAAGCTCGGTAATCCCATCTTGCGCCAGGTTGCGGCCAAAGTCGATCCTCGCGACATTCGCACGTACGACCTGCAGCAATTCATCGACAATCTGATTGAGACGATGCTGGATGAGCCAGGGATCGGCTTGGCGGCCCCCCAGGTATCGCGCTCGATTCAATTGGTTGTGATGAGTTGTGAAGGGGAAGATGGATTTCCCAAAACAGTCCTCATCAACCCCAAGATTGTCTTTTATGGTCCGCAACAAGTCGAAAACTGGGAGGGCTGTTTAAGCGTGGATGGATTGCGGGGAAAGGTGACGAGGCCGTCAGTCGTGAGAGTGCAGGCGCTGGATCGTCATGGCAAATCGATGGATTTCGAAGCGATGGGCCTTTATGCCGTCTGTATTCAGCACGAGATGGATCACCTGATCGGCAAGATGTTTTTGGATCGGATGACCGATATGTCCACGCTCACACAACTTCCCGAATTTTCTAAGTACTGGCAACACGATCCCGTTCCCGTCATATAACGCCTCATCGTGAAGATCCTGCGCTAGTGAGAACCCTGCTTCGAGTGCTCCAGTATCTCAGCCCGCACCGTTCCATGGTGGTCGGCACCTTCCTATTTGCCGGGTTGGCGACCGCATTCGAATTGATCCCTCCGTGGCTGATCAAAGTCATCATCGACGACGTGATCCAGGCTGGTCAGACCGAGCTTCTGGCATGGGTATTTCTCGCGCTTTGTGCCGCCTATGTGTTGCGGAACCTGTGCGGGTCGATACGGATTCGGCTGAACAACGGGTTGGAGCAGCAAGTCGTGCATGACCTGCACGTCCAGGTATTTTCTGCGCTTCAGCGATTATCGATCAATTTCTATGAGAATCGTCCGACGGGCGAGATCATGTCGCGAGTGCTGAACGATACCGAGCACATGCAGCGCATTTTCGTCGACGGACTCGAAGAAATTATTACGGCCGGGCTGACGCTGACCGGGATCATGATCATGCTGTTCATGCTCAATTGGAAACTGGCGTTCTTGGCGCTCGTGCCGATTCCCTTCTTGGTGGTGGGAGCGGCGCTGTTCACCAAACGTGTCCATGGACATTATCGGGCGATTCGAAAAGGGGCAGCCGAACTGAACGCCCTTTTGCAAGACATGCTGGCAGGCATTCGGGAGACGATGGGGTTCAATCGCCAGCCGTACGAGCAGGAGCGATTTGACCGGAAGAGCGATCGTTGCCGGCAAGATACCTTGAAGGCCATGTACCTCTGGTCCTACTACTCCCCGGGCATGATGCTGATCGGGAGTCTTGGCGGGGCAATGGTGCTCTGGTTCGGCACTGCCGAGGTTTTGCAGCACCATCTGTCCGTGGGCGAGCTCGTAATGTTCATCTCGTATCTTGCGCTCTTCTATGTGCCGATCAATCAGATCCACTCAGTCAATCACATGCTGCAACATGCCCTGGCTGCAAGCGAGCGAGTGTTCGAAGTGCTCGATCTCGTTCCGGAGGTCAAGGATCGTCCAGACGCGCACCTGCCAGTCCCTCGATTGCGAGGAGAGGTCGCCTTTCATCGCGTCGGGTTTCACTATCGAGCGGATGCGCCGATCTTGACCGACGTTACGATATCGGTCCGTGCGGGAGAGCGTGTCGCGCTGGTCGGTCCGAGCGGGGCGGGAAAGAGTACGACGCTCAAATTATTGATGCGGTTTTATGATGTGACGCATGGAGCCGTTACCATCGATGGGTACGATATCCGTGAGTTGCCATTGGCTTTTCTTCGCAGCCAAATAGGGTTGGTCCAGCAAGAGCCATTTTTATTCAATGGCACAGTGAGAGAAAATATTCTCTACGGCGATCTCATGGCCGGGCAGGACGAGGTCGAGGCTGCGGCGAAGGTAGCCCGCGCGCATGACTTCATCATGGCTCTTCCGGACGGGTACGATACCTGGATTGGAGAGCGCGGCGTCAAGCTTTCCGTCGGGCAACGGCAGCGTGTATCGATCGCCCGTGTGATTCTGAAGGACCCTCCGATCGTCATGTTCGATGAGGCTACGTCCAATATCGATACGGAGACCGAGGTGAAGATTCGTGAGGCGCTGGACGATCTCACGAAAGGGAGGACGACGATCATCATCGCCCATCGCCTCTCCACCATCCATGGCGTCGATCGAATCATTGTCGTGGACCATGGACGTGTTGTTGAGGATGGGACACACGAGACGTTGATCGGGCATGAAGGGGTGTATGCCAGATTATATGATGCTCAATTTCAGGTGTAGCAGGACACCCGCGCGAGACAGGCGAGACTGGCGGGAAAGGCGAGACGGGCAATAGTTCAAGGTCTGAAGTTCGAGGTTTTCAGAACATCAAATTCTGAACGTCAGACATTGACTCTTGTCTGACTCGATGCTCCCGCCCATCCTACCAGTCACGCCTTTCCCGCTCGTCTCGCGCTTCACGCGCCACGGGCGAGTGCCTGGCCGTTGCGGATCGATCTTGCCCACCGGTATACTTCGATTCACGTGAAGGGAGATTAGACCGATGGTGCTGATATACGAAAGCGACCCGTTAGATGACGAAGACGCGCGCGGGCGGTTCTATCATGTTTGTCGTGGGCGAATCGATCGGACGGAAATCCAACTTCCGGCTGACGCGAAGGTCTACGAGTGTGCCGTGTGCGGGATTGATCTCGAAGCGGAGGATTTTTGGCTGGCGAGACAGAAAGGGTCCGTCTAGGAGTCTTCGGGAAAGCTGTTGTGGCACAGTGAAAATTCGATGGTCCCCATTTATAGGACAATGCCACGCAGGTGCTCAAAAAGGCCGTTCAGCAAGGCCACAGGGAGCGAAGAGGCGAGGCGTACCCTTGCGGGTACGTTGAGTCTCTGAGCGATGCGAGAACGCCACTGGCGGAATTTTTCAGCATTCTGCTAGGAGACATCATGGCTGGGAGCACAGGAAGAAAGACAGTAGGCGTATCGCGTGGGCTGATGATGCTCTGCGAAACCTGCTATGCCCAGGTCATGGCCGATAAACTCACTGACGAAAAGAACTTTGTCGCGGATGCCGATACCCTCTTCGATACCATCTGCTTCGGCTGCACCGACATCAATAGGCCTCTGATCGACGACATGGCCGGTAGTGGTGAATAGCCGTGAAACGTGAGAACCGGCTGGTTGCTCTGGTTTGTCTCGTTTATTTGGTTGAACAAGATTAACTAAATGAACAAAACAAACCAGATGTACCAGAGAGATGCGCCGTAAGACACGTCAACGCGCTCTTGAGATTGCCCACACAAGTTATTGTGGTTCGACAGAGTCAAGGCTTATCAAGCTTTGCTGGTCAGGGGCGACTACGAAGCAGTCCATGCTTTGAGTTGCAGAAATGATTGGGACGTCGAATTATAGGTAGCCCTACACGCCATGTCACGAACCTACGGCCTTCGTACAGCCCGCGATCTGTTGGCCAAGCTTGAGCGCGACGCCGCCCTTCTGCGCCAAGAAGTCTCCAGCGATCGCTTCTTCAACTTCGTTGTCACAGCGTACTCAGTTGTTGACTGGATTCAGAACGATCCCTCGGTCACTCAACCTGCCAAGTCAGACATTCAGCGCTTTCGCTCCACGCAGAGCATCCTGATCTGCCGGGATCTTGCTAACTCAAGCAAACACTTCACGCTTGATCCGAAGCAGAACCCAAATCCGAAAGTTCAATCGGCAGCCTCTGATCAGGGGTTTGGTGTTGGACGCTTCGGAGCCGGTGGATTTGGCACTGGCGAGGAAGAGATCACAGTTGTCCTGGACAATGGCGCAACCCAGAATGGACTCGTAGTGATGGAAGATGCGCTGCGAGACTGGAATGCATTCTTTGTGTTGCATAACCTGTAGGGCTAACCCTTCCATCGAGCGGACCTCCTCCGGCCTCCGTCGGCCGCTCATGCCAAACGGTAGCCTATCTGCCGGCTTGTCGGAACGCGACTCGTTCCTCGACGAAGCGTAACTCTTGGGGATAAGAGCGTATGGATAATGGCAGAGAACAGGAGCGGAATAGCTAATAGCACGGACAAGGAAAGTCCCGCTCTTTCTGCACCTGCTATCGGCCATACGCCATACGCTCTTTTCTTCGCCGGTGGCGGCAGAGGTCAGTGACCCCATCTCCTCCCCTGTGGTAAGCTTCTCCCCATGGAGGTGCCCATGGATGCTCGATACATGAGCCGTGATCCCGAGGTCATGAGTGGCGCGTTGTGCTTCAAAGGCACACGTGTCCCCGTGCAAAGTCTCTTCGACTACCTTGAAGGAACCTCCTCGCTTGAGGAGTTCCTGCAAGACTTTCCCTCTGTGTCTAGAGAAGCTGCCGTAGCCGTTATCGAGGACGCAAAGAGCAGGCTGTTTGCAGATGCGATTGCTTCTTGACGAGTCTGTCCCGGTTCGTCTTCGCGGTCTTTGCAAGTCACTCGGTCAAAACCGTAGTCGAAATGGGCTGGGGAGGGGTAAAGAACGGCGCTCTCTTGGTTCTTGCGGCCAAGGAATTTGACGCATTTCTTACCGTTGACAAGAACCTTCCTTACCAGCAGAACGTGGCAAACCTCCCGATAGCAGGTATCGTATTGGAAGCTTCTTCCAACGAACTCGCCGCATTACTGCCACTCGTTCACAACCTGGAGCAAGCACTTGGCCGTCTGCAGCCCTGTACTTTTATGCGGGTTGGGGCATGACCCGGCATGGGGAAAACAAAGGGGAGGCATTCTGAATTTTCTTGGGTAACCGCTCAGATTTTAAATTTGATGGGAAGAAGGAAGAACAGTAAATATGAGCCAGATCAGAATTTTTAGAATGATCGCGTTAGCCGAAGGCAGTTCATTTCTCACCTTGTTATGCATTGCTATGCCGATGAAGTACTTCATGGGGGTGCCGGAGGTCGTGAGGGTAGTGGGCTCAATACACGGAGGATTGTTCGTGCTCTATGTCGGCCTGTTGGCCGCGATACATTTTCGGCAACGATGGTCTGTCATGTTTTCACTGTATGCGTTTGTTGCGTCTGTCATTCCGTTTGGAACATTTGTGCTGGACAAACATCTTCGGGAGAAAGAAGCAGTCACGAACTGATCAAGAAGGAAAATTCTTTACCGGCAGGTTTTCCCATCGAAGTACTTGCAGCTTGTCTCACCTGATTTTACTTTCCAGGTTTTCAGCAGGGGCGCTTGCCCGTTCTCTCTCATCTCGACGACGAAATCCACGAGGCCTGATACCGGGAGTTTTTCAAGGTGCGGTTTGGCCACGTCTGGAGCATCGATCCAAAACACTGACCCAAACGTGGAAATCAAGATTCGGTGGTTTTCCGTATCGACTTGAATGACAGGGCTGTAGAAACTTTTGTCCTCGGCAAAACTAGGAGACGCGAGTAGGCCGAGGAAGAAAAAGCTGAAAAAGACGGCGAGAAGAGTTGTACGCATGTATGACATGACGAGCACTTCTACTGCGAAATCAATGACAATGGCATTATCGCATTCAAGCAGCAGGGAAACAAATTAGAAATTGTCGAGTAGCGCTGGCGTTTTGAACGTCATTAGCAGGCTGCGGAGAAACTATGTTGGTACGCGAGAACTTTGAAGGTCAGTATACATACACAACAGGAATAATCTCCCACAGGCTTGTCAAAACGGTCAGCCAACAAGGCTGCAGGGAAGTCAAAACCGGAGGCGTGCCCTCTGGGGTACGTTGAGGATTTTGACGAGCCGAGAACGACGTTGGGGGCCGTTTTCACAAGCCTGTAGTCGTGATGTGCGCTGGCGTGACCATCCCACCCTTGATCCAGTATCCGCGAATATCCGGCTTCGACTTTTCCATGAGGGAGATGAGCAGATAGGCGGGGATGGGCAGATTGATCTTTGGCCAGATTTCTTCGTAGTCGGTGGCAATCTTGATATCGGTGATGGAGGGGCGTGCCGGGTCGTGTGGATGGGAATGGTAGACTATTTGTAGATCGAGCCCTTTGTTTCGAATATCTTTTTTCGCAACGGAAAAATCCTGCATATCCATCACGAAGGCGATCTCGGCTCGTTCAGCTGGTGACAATCGTTCTAAATGCGCAGCTTTTGCTGGGTCGAAGGACGACAATTTCTCGGCTCCTTCGAGTGCTACGATGTTTTTGATCCGGTAGACATGGGCGACGATTCCGTTGGTTCCGGCTAGGAGCCCACAACACTCGTAGGGATCGAGTTCCCTGGCGTGGGCCACCATGTCGTCGAGAATGTGTTGAGGAATGACGAGATCTGTCACGGCTAGATGGTGCAAGTAACGGTATAGTCGCTCTTCAAATTGGTAATCGTCGGGTTGGGCCCGCAGAGGCGGCAGGCCGGATCTTTGGGACGACGGACTTTTCTGAATTTCATCTCCAGGGCGTCATAGATCAGTAGGCGGTCGGCCAGGGTTTCGCCGATGCCGAGAATTTCCTTGATCGCTTCCGATGCTTGAAGAATGCCCATGGTCCCAGCGAGGGCTCCTAAGACGCCGGCTTCTTGGCAATTTGGAACGAGTCCGGCCGGTGGTGGCTCCGGGTAGAGGCAGCGATAGCAGGGATAGCCGGCATGGGGCTTGATCGTCGTGAGCTGACCTTCGAAGCGGAACATGCTGGCGGAGATGAGCGTCTTCTTGGCGAAGAAGCAGGCGTCGTTCACGAGAAAACGCGTCGCAAAGTTGTCTGACCCATCCAGCACCATGTCAAACTGGGATACCAGCGCAAGAATATTGTCGCTGTCGACGTTCTGGTGATAGGTCTTGATCGTGATCTCTGGGTTGATCGCCGACAGGGTTTTGCGGCCTGACTCCACTTTTGGCAGACCTACCGTGGCTGTGGAGTGCAGAATTTGCCGCTGCAAGTTCGAGAGATCGACGACATCGCCATCGACCAGACCGATGGTGCCGACACCGGCGGCAGCAAGATAAAGTCCGGCAGGCGAGCCGAGCCCCCCGGCTCCGATGAGCAAGACCTTCGCCTTGGTCAGCTTCATCTGGCCCTTGCCGCCGACCTCGCTGAGAATAATCTGCCGGCTGTATCGTTGAATCTGTTGTTCAGTGAGTTCCATCGCTTCGCTTTCGGCTTATGGCTAGAGGCTAGTGGCGAGAGGTTTGAGAAACATTGCCCCTAGCCCCTTGCCTCGCACCTCTTGCCTATCTTCATTCCACCACATTCAATTCGATCGGGTCGACGATGACGCCTTTTTTGCGAAGGCCTGCGATTGCCCGATCGATTTCTGTGCTGTCTCCGGTCAGTTCAAGATCCATCCACCCGGTGGTTTCACGCACGTCGGCGCGTCGGACGTTCGTGACGACTTTGAATTCGTGCCCGATCTGATAGATGATCGGCTCTTTGATTTTGTTTTCTGGAAATTGAACGTGCACTTTCACATTCGGCATGATGTGCCTCCCGCAATGGCGGGCACGATCGAGACTTCGTCGCCGTCTTTGAGCGAGGTCTCTTTGCCCTTGAGAAACCGAATATCTTCCTCGTTGACATAAATATTTACGAACCGGCGAAGCTCACCGGTATCGTCGCAGAGGCGATCCTTAATCCCAGGGTGGGAGGCGTTCAATGTATCGATCATTTCGACGATTGTGCCGGCCTGTGTGTCGACCTCTCCCTGTCCCTTCGTCAGAGGACGGAGCGGGGTTGGAATGCGGACCTTAATCATGCGTCACTACTCCCGTGTTTTCCTACCTTGAAGGTTTGTTCAAAACTGACAAGGCTCGACTGAATGCGGTGGGGTCTGCCAATCGCATCGATCACAGCTTCCTGCGTCTTCAGGCCATTGCCGGTGATATAGGCGACTGTCACATCGCCTTTTTTGATCGTACCTTGTTTCACCAGCTTCTGGAGGACACCGATTGTCACACCGCCGGCTGTTTCAGCAAATATTCCCTCTGTTTGCGCTAATAACTTAATCCCTTCCACGACTTCGTTATCAGAGACCATGTCCATGGAGCCCTTGCTCTCGGCGGTCGCTTTGAGGGCGTAGTATCCGTCGGCAGGATTGCCGATGGCCAGCGATTTGGCGATCGTCTTGGGCTTCACCGGCTTGAAGAAGTCACGCCCTGACTTGAAGGCTGTGGAAATAGGGGAACAGCCCTCGGCTTGTGCCCCGTTGATCTTCGTTCGCACGTCGTCAACGAGACCCAAGTTTTTCATTTCATGGAGGCCCTTCCAGATCTTGGTCAGGAGCGAGCCGGACGCCATCGGGATGACCACTTGGTCCGGCGTGCGCCAGCCAAGTTGCTCCACGGTTTCGAACGCCAGCGTCTTCGAGCCCTCTGCATAGTAGGGGCGAATGTTGATATTCACAAAGGCCCAGGCATGTTCCCCCGCGATCTCGCTGCAGAGACGATTGACGTCGTCGTAATTGCCTTCGACCTCGACCACGTTCGGCTTATAGATCAAATTTCCGAGGACTTTTGCGGCTTCCAAATCTCCGGGGATGAAGACGTAGGCGCGCATTCCTGCGGCAGCCGCATGGGCGGCGACGGAATTGGCCAGATTGCCGGTTGAGGCGCAGGCAATGGTTTCGAATCCCAACTCGCGTGCCCTGGTGATGGCCACGGCCACCACCCGATCTTTGAACGAGAGCGTGGGATGGTTCACCGTATCGTTCTTGATATATAGTTCGTCCAATCCAAGGTAGGCGCCGAGATTCTTGGCGCGCACCAGCGGGGTCATTCCGGCATGCGGGCCGAGAAAGACAGGCCCTTCCACCGGCAGAAGATCGGCGTAGCGCCAGATACTGTGTGGACCGTCCTGGATCTTCTTACGGGAAATGTTCTTCTTGATCTCCTCATAGTTGTATTTCACTTCGAGGGGGCCAAAGCACATCTCGCAGACATGGATCGCCTTCGTCGGATATTCTTTTCCACACTCGCGACAGACTAGGGCTTTCATTGTGGCCATGGCGACTCCACCTTACTAGGTCAATAGTTACGGCCGGACGGCACAGCCGGCAAACGGATCGCCGTCATCGAACAGTTCGGTAATCGTCGGGTGCGCACCGCAGAGCGCACAGTCGGGATTGCGTTTCACTTTGATTTCTCTGAACTGCGTCTTGCGTGCATCGAAATCCAGAAACCGATTCGTAAGAGGATGACCGATACCCAGAATGAGTTTCAAAGCCTCGGTTGCTTGGATCGTTCCAATGATGCCGGCTAACACGCCGATCACGCCCGCCTCCTGACAGGAGGCGACTAATCCAGGTGGCGGCGGAGTTTTGAAGATGCAACGATAACAGGCGGACTGCTTTGGCACAATGGTTGTCACGCGTCCATCGAAGCGGAGGATGCCGCCGTGGACCAACGGTTTTCCGGCAAAGAAACAGGCGTCGTTGATCAAAAACTTGGCCGTAAAGTTGTCGACCCCGTCGATGACGATATCGTGGTCGCTGACGATCTTCAGTGCATTACCGGCTGTCAGCCGCTCTTCGTACATTGAAACCTGGACATCGGGATTCAATGCCTGAATCTTTTCTTTACCCGAGACGACTTTAGGACGTCCTACGTCCGACGTATGGTGAAGTATTTGCCGGTGAAGGTTGGTCAGGTCCACTACATCGCTATCGATGAGGCCGATGGTGCCGATACCGGCTGCGGCCAGATAGAGCGCCGCCGGCGAACCAAGGCCGCCCGCGCCGACCAGAAGAATCTTGGCCTTCGCGATCTTCTTTTGCCCCTTACCGCCTACCTCAGGCAAAAGGATATGCCGGCTATAGCGGGATATTTGATCGTCGGTGAATTCCATGACTTCGTCCAGGCTAGAGGCTAGAGGCTAGAGGTATAACCAGATTAGCTCTTCCTCCAACCCCTCTCGCCACTTGCCCCTCGCCTCGCGCCTAAATATTGAAATACTTTTCAATGCTGATATACCGTTCCCCGGTGTCGCAGAGGATGGTCACCACGTTCTTGCCAGGTCCAAGCTCCTGGGCCACTTTCTGCGCGGCGAACACGTTGGCCCCGGCGGAAATGCCGACCAGGAGACCTTCTTTTTTCGACAGCTGCTTGGCCGTTTGATAGGCCTCGTCGTCGGTCACGGTCATCACCCGATCGATAATGGCTCGGTTCAACACTTTCGGGATGAACCCCGCGCCGATGCCCTGAATCTTATGGGGCCCTGGCTCTCCACCGGATAAGACCGGCGATCCGGCCGGTTCAACCGCAATCACCTTCACGTTGGGATTTCGTTCCTTAAACAGTTCCCCGCATCCGGTAATGGTGCCGCCCGTGCCGACAGCCGCCACAAACGCATCGATTTTCCCGTCTAGCGACTCGAGAATCTCGATCGCCGTGGTCTTTTTATGGATAGCCGGATTGGCCGGGTTGGAAAACTGATCCGGCATAAAGTACGACGGATTCTGCGCGATAATGCTTTCCGATTCTCGGATCGAACCCTTCATACCTTCCCAGGCCGGTGTCAAGACGAGCTGCGCGCCATAGGACGACAAGAGACTGGCCCGTTCCATGCTCATGCTCTCCGGCATCACGAGGATCAGCTTATAACCACGGACGGCGGCGACTAATGCCAATCCGATCCCCGTGTTTCCGCTGGTCGGTTCGACGATTGTACCGCCAGGCTTTAATGCGCCCAGTCGTTCCGCCTCGTCGATCATATTGAGACAGATCCGATCCTTGACGCTTCCACCAGGATTAAAGAACTCGACTTTTCCATAGATCGTCGCCCCGCCTATTGGAGATAACCGGTTTAGACGTACAAGGGGAGTTCGTCCAATCAGTTCGGTAATGTCTTTGTGCAGGGTCATCGTCATCGGCCACCTCCCATATAAAATAAGAACTCAACTCGATCGCCGTCGCTTAGGCTGGTGGTGGCGAGGTGATTTCGGTCCAACATGGTGTCGTTGACCTCAACTGCAACCATTTTCGGTTCAATCTTTTTAGCCTGGAGAAGATCGAGGACCGTTCCCCCTGAAACCTCTTCTGCCTTGCCATTGATTTTGACCTGCATGAAGACTCCTAAGATGGCCTAGAGATTAAACAATTTCAACACGTTATCAAAGCGACCTCGCCAATGTCAAGGCAACGAAACCGGTCGCCGCTCGGCTTGACTTTGTCCGCGATCCGCCGCCACTATGCCATCCTTTGGATGAGTAATGACATGTGGAAACGCAATTTCATGTTCAGGTCCGTCGAGGCCACTCCGCTCAAAGAATCGGAAAATGAGCTGTTTCACGATACCGATCCCGCCTTGGATAGCACCGGACTCCAGTTAGAGAAGTTTTTATCGGTTTGGATTCAAGGCGATGGGGAGGACGACACACCGACGGCCTTCACGAACATGTATGTCCGCACAGCGACATTGGATTTCCAGAAGCGGGTTGGGTTTCTGCAGCCCCTCCAAGGCCGCTCTCACCAGATCAAACAATTGCTCACGCCGGGCCAAAAGCAGTTTCTGCAACAGTGGCTTGCCACTGCGGCTCCTCAGGCTTGGGAGGCTACGGACGATCATTTCAAGATGTTGTTTGAACTCGAATAGCCCTAGCCCGCATTATTCATGAACACTTCTGCTACAATTGCCGATCCGTTGCTACGACAAGCCTTCGGCCAGCGGGCTCGCCCCTCGGACCCTCACCGTACTGCACGAGTACGCTTCGGATCCTCAGGGCTCCGCGCGCTGGTCTCGGCCCCCCTCCCTCCCCCTCCCCCATAGTATGGGGGAGGGATGGGTGGGGGACGACGAACCGTCATGAATAATGCGGGCTAGCTGTGTTGTATCTATGAGAGCAGTCCTATCCCACTCCATTGTGCGGTCGCTCTGTCTCGTCGTGCTGATGCTCGCGGTTCCAGTCGGGGCTGGATGGAGCGCAACGGTGGAGGTCTACTATGGGCCAGACGACGCGCCTCTCGATCGCCTGACGACACTCTATCGGCAGGCGACACGGTACCTCTATGTGGCAGTCTATGGGTTGACCTCTCCCCGTGCGGTGGAGGCGATGGTCGCGGCGAAGAAACGGGGAGTCGATGTGCGCTTGATCACCGATCTGAAGCGCATTGAGGACGTCAAGCAGCGTACCGCGCTGCATACGCTGCAGCTGGCCGGCATTCCTATTCTCGTGAACGCGCACGATGGGCTGATGCACCTGAAACAGGTGGTGATCGACGATGAAGTGAACGCCTCCGGATCGATGAACCACACGACGAGCGGCAATCGCTATAACGATGAGCGGCTCGACGTCATTACCGATCATGCGATCACTGCCAAGGCCCGCGAGAAGTTTCTGGCAATGTGGAACGATCACGATCGGTATCGGGAATGGAAGTAACGAGAAGGTTGAGGCTAAGGCCAAGGTCGAGGAAGTGAAGAAAAGTGGACTACCAATCTTTGTGCGACCTCAGCCTTAACCTCGACCTCAGCCTTCCTTTGTGAGAAGTGATGACTGAACAGACCGATGTCGTGGTGGTGGGGGCAGGGGGAGGCGGAGCCGTCTTAGCGCTGGCGCTGGCGAAGCAGGGGATCAGCACCGTCGTGTTGGATCAGGCAGTCGGCCCACCCAAGGGCTTGCGCGGAGAAATTCTCCAACCGAACGGGCAGCGCGTGCTCGATCGCTTGGGCGTGTTGCAATCGTTGCCGGCCGATGCGACGAGGTCCGTGCGGCATTTTCATTTTTGCCGGGCCGGAGGGACGCGCCTCTGTAGCATCGACTATGACGATCTGCCACCGCCCTACAATCGCGCGATCGTAACCTTGCCGAACGTTGCGCACCACGCCATTGTCGCGGCGGTGCAGCAACAGAAAAGCGTGACGCTCCGCTACGGGATCTCCTTTACAGGACTCTTGCGCGAGGGAAACCAGGTGGTGGGATTATCCTCACAGGGTCCAGATGGGACACACACCATCCGTGCGAAGGTTGTCGTCGGCGCCGATGGCGCCTTTTCGAAAGTGCGTGAGGCCTTGAAGATTCCCGCCGACCTGTACCTCTATCCTGACGGGTATCTGATTGCGATTCTCGAATCGGAGGAACCGGTATCGGAATCGTTCTACTACGTGGGGCACAAGACCATTTTGGGAATCTTTCCGGCGACGGGGAACAAGGTCTACCTCTTCTATATGATCCCCAAGGATTCGATGGAGACCGTGAAGCAGCGGGGGATTGCTGCGCTCCAGCAGACGTGGAGCCAGATCGCGCCGCAGTTTGCCGGGTTGTTTCGGCATCTGAGCGATTGGAGCCAGACAGCCTATATGCCGACCGGGCGGGTGCGAACACCGACCTGGGTGGCGGATGGAGCTGTGCTGATCGGCGATGCCGCCCATGCGATGAATCCCCATGCCTCGCAGGGGCGCATGCAGGCGATGGTCGATGCCATGGCGCTGTCCGATCTCTTGCCGGGTTGTCTTGCCGATCAGGACTATTCCGCCGTCAGACTGAAAGAATTTGAACGAGCCAGGCGGCCGCAAGTTACCATGTTGCAGCAATTGGCTGATCAACAAGTGTTTTATTGGAATACAGAGAGTCCAATAGTGGCCTTCCTGCGCGATCGCGTGTTTCAGACGCTGGATCGGAACGCACGGCTCCGCTATCAGGTCTTGTCCACCACGGCGGGGTTGCGGACGATGCCGCCATTTAATCTGATCGATCGAGTGATTGCCGCAGGGTTTCTCCCAGATATTCGTGGGCATGAGAGATCTCCACATCCGATGTCGTCATGAGGAACATGGGCACGGCTGAACGTCTGATCGAGGAATTGCCGGACGACACACAGAAGCTGCTGCAGACCTACGTGAAGGAGGTCAAAGGTGCGTTCGGGGAGCAGATGGAAGGCCTGCTGCTCTACGGCAGCGCCGTCCGTGGGGAATTTCTCCCAGGTCGGTCCAATCTGAACATACTTCTCTTGGTGTCCTCGTACGACAGCGCGGTGCTCAAACAGTACAGCGCGTTGCACCGCCGATGGAGCAAGGAACAAATTATCGTTCCACTCTTTCTGACGGAAGAGGAATTGCACTTGTCGGCGGCGGTCTTCCCACTTGAGTTTCTGGAGATCCAGGAACAGCATCGCGTTCTGGGCGGGCGCGATCCCTTCATCGGCTTTCACGTGAAGACCGATCGGCTGAGAGAGGCTGTGGTTCAGGGTCTCGCGGGCCACCTGTTACGCCTGCGCCAGCGCTATGTCGAAGGGGGCGGAGGCGACGAAGCCACGACGATGTTGTTGCCGCTCTCGATCACCTCGACGCTTCCGCTGCTGCGCGGGGTGCAACGTCTTCTCGGGCGTCCGCCCCTCGCTCACTCCGATGCGGTGATCTCGGACGTGGCCGAGCAGCTGAAATTAGATCTGCAAGGTTTGCTGGACGCCTGGTTGCTCAAGCGCGGACAGATTTCTCCCGGTCCCCACGAAGTGCCTCGTCTCTTTGACCGGTATCTGCAAGCCGTGACGCGGCTCACTCGCGCAGTCGAACAACTGCCGCAGTCGAGGCAGCGATGACGAAAATCCTCCGCCTGGCGATGATCCTCTGTCTCGTCCTCTTCGAGGGGATAGCCCAGGCGGTGTCCTACGAACGACCCAAGATCCAGTTGCCGGGGCCTCAAGGTTATGTGAGCGACCATGCGCAGGCGATTGATGGGGATTGGAAAGAGCGCATCCGCTCCGTCTGCCAGGATCTTGAGCGGAAGACCGGCGTAGAAATGGTCGTGGTGACTGTTCCCACCATCAAGCCATTCGGGTCGGCCAACGAATACGCGGCAGCGGTTTATGAAAAGTGGGGCATCGGATCGACGCAACAAGAACATGGTGTGTTGATACTGGTCGCAGTGCAGGAACGACAAGCCGCGATTACACTGGGCCGGCAGATGTTGCCGGTGATCACTCCCACGGTTGTGAATCAAGTCGGGCGCGATAGTCTGCAGCCGTCGATTGAGTTGGGGCATTTCGGCGAAGGGCTCTATCTCACGGTGGTGGCACTGGCCTCTCCCGCGCAGGAGGTGCGTGTCGGGGTTATCGCGAAGACCTATTCCAAAGCCTTTGCTTTTGGGCTTGCCCTCTTTAGCAGCATCGTGGCGCTCTCATTCTTCTGGTGGATCACCCGTCCAGACCTTCGGCATCCCTACAAACGGATTCAAAAAGGCGAGTACTGGGGAACCGGCCAAGGCGGCTTTGGCGGGAACTTCGGAGGATTCGGAGGGGGGACGAGTGGGGAGGGGTATAAGTAGAAGGGACGATTCAGATGAAGAGAGAGGCGGGTAGCCTGATGGTCTCCTGTGCTCGCGCAACGCGCGCATTTGAGGATCGACTAGGCCACCCTATGAAGAGAGCAACGGGCGAGCTTGGAGAGATCGAAGCTGAGATGTTGATCCGTTCAAGATCTCAAACTGTGATCTTGAAGCGGGGCCAGAACGTCAAGTACCTGCCCTATGTCTTTACAGAGCATGGGGCCATCATGGCCGCCAACGTGTTGAACAGCCCGCATGCAATCAACATGAGCGTCTTCGTGGTCCGTGCCTTTGTGAGGTTAAGGCACACAATCATCACGCATAAAGATTTGGCCGCCAAACTGAACGAGCTAGAGCGGAAAGTGGTAAGCCACGACGGACATATTCAGTCTCTCTTTGACGCCATCCGCCAACTGATGGAGCCGCCCGTACCGAAATCCCGCCGCATTGGATTCAAGACTTGAGGGGGAGCCGCTCAGGTCTCGTCTCTCTTGTCTATCTGGTTTCTCTGGTTTATTTGGTTCGTCGGGTGGGTTTGCTGGTCTGGCCAACAAGACAGACCAGATAAACCAGCTCCTCACCACGCACCGCGAAATCGAAAGGACGTGAACAGCAGGGGTGAGGCGTAAGGGGTTAGGGGTGTGGTGCAAGAAACAAATCGGAGTGAGGTAGGGCATTAGGGCAGGCTTTCAGGTTGAACAATCAGAAAAGATTCCCGACCCCTTTGTTTTTCACACGATGTGTTGGATTGCAAGACCTGACCCTCATTCTCATTATGTTTGTTAAGGGGAGGGTGAGGAATAATTCTGATCCAAAAACGATTCGCGAATGACGCATCACGGCTAACGATTGCGTCCGTTAGAGCATCCCGGCGCTAATGATCAAGGTCCCATACTAAGCCTATGGCTCCACCCCGCACCTGAGGAATTTCCCACGTCCACACTCCCTCTTCCATCCAGGAGGTTGCCTCGAAGGATGGACTTTCCCAGATATCTTCACAGCGATGATCCTTGGCGTCTTCAAGAAGCAGTCGAGGGACTCGAGTAATCCGATACCCCGCTCGCCCATAGGCAGTCAGGTCTAGGGTGTAGACCAACAGTTGATAGTACGTTGCAGAACCCAGATGGAAGTGGATTCGCCGATCTCCTTGCTCAAAACCTCTTAAGATCTCGATGGTCACTCCGTAGGTCCTTCCTGGATCAGGCACGAATGTAAAGTTGAATTCCCGTCCATACATTTCGTAGCGCGTTCGATCCTTTGTCACCAAGGAGTCAATAAGCTCTGGCGGGAGCGGGCGGATGAATCCATCAGAGTTTGTGAGGTACGGAATCACATAAGCGCCCTGCATCCGGTTCTTGGATGAAACAGTGATTGTCCGAGTCAGAAATGCACGATTGTTGGTGAAGACTTTCCGAGCCTGAGTCCCATGCTGAACGCTAAGACCTTCCTGCCCGCTGCAGGGCTCAACTCGCAGGTGCGTTTCGTACCGCGCTATCTCGAAGACGTTCGCGTGTCCAATTGGATTGAGCAGGGCATCAACTAGCTGGACATATCGTTCATCTAAAGCATCTCGCGGTTCAACGATATCCATGTGTCCAGCATCAAGGGCTGTACAAACATCACGGCTGAAGAAGCTCTGCGCCGACACAGCAAGAACAATGCTGTCTCGGGTGCCGTAAAAACATTGGAGCGGAATCGGCCAGGCCTCATCAGAACCCGTGGCAGTTGCGACAACCCGATCTATTAGAACTTTCTGAATGTCCATAATCTCCGGCTGAAGCGCTCGCAATAGCCGTTCTTGAGGATTAAGGAAAGCGCGCGTGAAGTACTTGAGGATTCGATCGGTTACCCGCCTAGCCCTATCAAGAAAAATTGAGCCCAGATTGGGTGTAGCGATGAAGATAGCCTGTCTAATACGCCGTAATTGCCTAGCTTGCTTGCTCTCCAAGAGCAAGACAAAAAAGGCTTGGATGACTAGACCGCCTTGGCTGTGTCCTACCAAGACCAACTCACGGTCAGTGAAACGATCCGAAGACAATCGCTCCAAGAGTCGTCCGGCAATGTCTTTAAGACGTGGCCGGGCAGCTTCATCTCCTGTTCCAAAGAGTGAAGTAGGATACTCGAAGCACTCAATTTCGAACCTGCTATGTACGTTCGGGTCAGACTCAAATAGCCGGCACAAAGTATCCCAGCAATGACGGTCGCTCATGAATCCATGAACCAAAACTAGAAGCGTCTTTTCCCTTTTGATAGTCGTCATCATATAGTGCAACTTTCTAGATCTTCAAAACAGAAGCTTCTGTCTTCCCCCATCATAGTCTGGAATATCCGGTGCAGCGAGAAACTACAATTCGGGAGGTAGGGAGTCAACTCAGAAGCTGCTGAAATGCTGGTATTTCAGCAATGAGTCACGCACCGCGAAATGTTGGATTACAAGACCTGACCCTCACTCTTGCTTATTCCACAACTTGAAGAGCTCCGCGTACCACCTTTCCAGTGTTTCCCTCTTCGGGCATACCCTCTCCCTTTGGATCTGGAACGTTACTCATTATCTTCCTGGGACGAATAAAAGGAACACGTCTCTCAACCTAGCTCACTGACTGTTTCCCAAGCTTCGCACCAATTTCACGCTTCACATTGTTGTTAATATGATATCGCTGCATAACCGACGCAGTGAGGCCCTCTTCGGACAATGCCTTTTCGATATCCTCAATAGACCACTCTTTGGCATCCTTTAGTGCCTGCACGCCTATGACCGTTTCTACTAGCGCCTGCTCAAACCATGTATGAACCACTTGTTCTATGGTCTGGTGTACGGAAGCCCTGTCCTCAAATTGTTTGACCCATCGATTAACCATATCTGAGTAGACGCGAAAATCTGCATTGATGAGAAGCGTATTCTGGTTCATCACGAATCGGGCGGCACGATCTTCAAAGTCCCCAGGCTCTCGGGTCCCATTCTTAACGCTGACCCATTTAACCTCTGGAAACACATCTGGGCGAACAGCTTGCCCCGGTATGCCATCTGCCTTGAGGAACAGTGAATACAGACTCCCCGCTGTCCCCCCGCTTCCGCCAGTTCGATTTGTACTGCCACTTTCACGTGACCGGTCACTTCGATTCGCCTGCCCCCCTCGACTAAGTCGCTCCTCATCAATTTTCAAATCACCAATTGATGAGAGCCTATACCTGCTGACCTTAAAGAGGTCTAGAATCTGTTTAAGACGATCTCGGATCGAACTCGAATGGTCACTTTCAGATGATGTAGCAGCGAGTTCTTGCATCAGCGTCTCAATTTCTTTGGGCATGTTATCGCGGAAATCCGTGGCCCACGAACTCCATGGCAAAGGCTCGCTGTTAATGAGCAATTGAGTTCGCGCCGTGTTCGTAGTTAGCTTCGCGCGATCACTTAACGTTGGCTCTACATAGAGCACTACTCTATTGTGTCCGAATAGCACTCCAAACTGCTGCAGACGCGCTCTACCAGCCCGTGCAGTCAAACTCTCGTATAGTTCATCTTTGTAAAGTGCAGCCACGTGACCCGATGATTCAACAAACCCAGAGTTTTGTGAGATCGCAGTCTCATCCTTCAAGATCCACCAATGCGCCAGCGCATCAGTGATTTCAATTGAGCCCGAAGATTCGGAGTGCTGTTGGAGATATCCAAATTGACCCGTAATTCTCCGAAGAAGATTCCTATCTTTGTCCGATCTCGGATGTTCCCATCCTTCTCGTGCTTTGATCATGACTGATTGTGGGATTTTGAAGTAACGTGAATTTAGGTATTTGGCAATCCACCGCGATGGCGATGCAGAATTCTCAGGAGCCTTCATTGTGTCTGCAAAATCATTATGTCCAAGCAGAACTATCATGGTCCCATGCTCACTAATGATCTCAGGCCTGAGAGCATCCTCAACTTCAACATAGTGTCCATAAGACCCGTCGGGCCGCCGAAACTGACGCAATCCGTATTGATATGTTTCTGGGTCTCTCCACAAGTGAATCATGCTGCCTCGCCCTGCTTTCCAAGACATGTAGACCAATCCTGCATGGTTACGAGTTGCCGCGGCAATTTTGGCACCAACTCCGTAATTGCCGGTCATCGACTGCTCTTGGAGCGAGGACGATAGCTGATTGATGTATTTCACCATCTCTTCTCCGGTCATCCCATCGCCGGTATCGATGATGCAAAGCTTGAAGACGCCATCGAGCTCGTACCTGGTCCACTCCACATCCCAGATAATTTGGCTGTCTTTTTGAGGTGTTCTTTGAATGGCTTCAATCGCGTTTTGGGTGAGTTCGCGCAAGAACTGCAGCGGATGACAGTCCTCACCGAGGCGTTCAAGGAGAAAACCGGTATTCTGAACTGTGAGAGGAAGGGTCTGGGTGGACTTCAGTAACGGGGTCGTCATGTGCCGTCTCCTTATCTTGGAAGGGTAGGTCTACGACCCCTCCGGTTAAGGCGTCTCTTCCTCTTTGGTACAAGTGGGTGACAGTCGTCAGCGACTCGCTCCTCTGGTTCAGAGACATCTAAAATCTGTTAAATCACGAGAGATATTTTTGCGGGTATAGCCTCCTTTCCTCAAGTGGGTGAAGTATGAAGCACGCGCGTACGATATCAAAAACAGGAGACCGACACAATAGCGACACTCACTTCAAATCCTTTATGCGTGAGAAAACTACAGCCGTGAAGAAATGTGCACATTCTACTTTTCATGTCTGCCCCCTGGTCTGTGGCCCCCCGCGCATCGACCGAGTCCTCTTCTATCTCCTGCTCCCATTGCTGGAAGGGAGGTGCCAAATTGTTCTTCACTGTGCATATCAATGAACCCTCCAAGCTTGCTCGTTCTCTCTTTAGGGATGGGGACTGATTGATCTTCTACTGCGCGCGTTCAACGAGGGGAGTCTTCGACCGCGCGTTGCGCGAGCACAGAAGATCATCAGGCTCCATCCCCTCTCATTGCTGAATCGCCGAGAGCCGCCACTTCCCTTCTTGGATTCGCATGAAGGTCCAGGCTTCGCCGGATTCGGTCGGTATCTCTTCGCTGCCTTCGACGAGATAGCCTGGTTCTCCGCGCTGCTTCGTCAGGGACAGGTTGTAGTCACGGGCACTCCAGCGAAGCCCTGCCGTCACGTATTGCGTCGCCTGTTCAGTCCAGGCCTCTAGGATCTCAGCACGGAGGAGTACCACATCCTCCACATGGTTCTGGATGTCTTGACTGGTATTGTCGGCGAGGGCGGCGCTGAAATAATTCAGCATTTCTGGCGTGACGAGCTGCCGTAACTCGGTCAGATCCTGGTTGCTCCAGGCCTTTTGAACATCGATCAGGAGTTGTTGAAAGGCGGCTTTGTCAGAGGAGGTCACACTATCAACCGATAATTTCTGTCTGGTTGTGGCGGACCGCTTTGTCGGCAGATTGTCCTTGGATGGGTCGCGGCCTGTGATCCCGGAAAAATCAGGGAGGGAGGGTCGTTGTATTTTCAGGAAATAAAAAACCGTCGCTGCTGCTACGAGCAGGAGGATCAGCAGAATTCCGACAGAGCTGAAATCCTCGGTGGTGTGGTTGGTTTCGGGAGCAGGCGCATCGGCATCGGTGGTCTGCGCGCTGCTGTTCGTTGCTCCGAAGAGCAGATCGCCGATCAATAATCCGGCGACGCCAGCTGCGAGTCCAGCCGGCAGGGGAGAAGCTTTCAGAATAAGTGTCGTTGTTTTCAAGGTAAGCTCCCCGTTATTGGTCTCGTGGGCGCACCATGCGTCCGGCACCATATCCTATCAGCAATGGTCCCTTGAAAATGTAAGATTCGAGGATAGAGACCGGGGCGTTCGATGTTTCGCCTGTGGATGAGAAACGTGGGTGGAGCTTGTCAGGGGAGCGGCAAAAAGTGGCAGGGATATTTTTCGATACGCTCGACTATATTTCTGGAAAAGGTCTGGCTTTCTTCGAGGCCTTGACTCATCGGGCAGCGCGGGCAGCAAGCTCCTCCGGTATCAAGTAGCGCCGTGGCCCCAAGATCGCCGTACCAATGCGCACCATGGTTGCGCCTTCGGCAATGGCGATGTCCATATCTTCTGACATTCCCATGGAAAGTGTGTCGAGTTCGTATCCATCCCGCTTGAGCCGATCGAACAGTTCCCACAACATGTGGAATTGGCTGCGCTGCAAGGCCGTGGCAGTCGTGAGTTCAGGGACGGCCATCAGTCCGCGCAATTTCAGGCGGGGCAGGCGCACGACATGGGCTGCCAATTGGGCCAGCTCTCCGGGCGCCACACCGCTTTTACTCGCTTCCCCGCTCACATTTACTTGTAAACAGATTTGCAACGGCGGCAGCGATTCGGGCCGGTCTTTCGCCAAACGGTCTGCAATTTTTACTCTGTCCACACCGTGAACCCAGACAAAATTCTCTGCGATGCGTTTTGTCTTATTGCTTTGTATCGGACCGATGAAATGCCATTCAATTGGCAAATCGGCAAGGGCCGGCATTTTTGCCAGCGCTTCCTGCAGATAATTCTCGCCAAAAATGGTTTGTCCGGCCTGCCAGGCTTCCCGCACTCGCTCGGCAGGGTGAGTCTTACTCGCGACCAGCAGCGTGATCTCATCCGGTGATCGGCCGGCTGATTGCGCGACTCTGACAATGCGGTCTCTGACTGCCTGTAAGCGTGAGGCGACTGTTGTGATCTGCTCCATTAGCGGTACAGGTGCTCGCGTGTGAGAGGCATGGTGTTGTTCAATCCGTTCGTAAACAGGACATGATAGAGCCGCATGTCCCCATAGCGAAAGTTGGCGGCACATCCATTGAGAAACATCCGCCACATGCGAACGAAGGAGGCATCGTACATCGCCTCGACCTTTTTAACGTGGACTTCGAATCGTGCGCTCCACTCCTCAAGCGTTCGTGCGTAGTGCAGGCGAAGGTTTTCGACGTCCGTCGGGATGAGTTTAGCGTCACACATGGTCCGTACGATTTCGTCGAGCGAGGGAATGTATCCACCGGGGAAGATGTATTTCAACGTCCAGGGATCGCCCGGTATCGGCAGCTCTTGTCCGATGGTGTGGAGCAGCCCAATGCCGCCGGGATTCAAGATCGACTTCGCCTTCTCCATAAATGTCGGAATGAATTGTTTCCCCACATGTTCAAACATGCCAATGGATACGAATTTGTCGAACGTGCCCTGAAGGTTCCGATAATCCTCGAACACGATCGAAATCTCTTTGGACAGACCCTGGCGCTTCACGAGATCGACCGCGTACTCGACTTGCTGCTTGGACAATGTGCAGCCGACGCCTCGCACGCCATAGTGTTTCGCGGCGTAGATCAGCATCCCGCCCCAGCCGCAACCGAGATCGACCAGTGTTTCTCCGGCCTTCAACTGAAGTTTCCGGCAAATGTGTTCGTACTTCTGCTGCTGTGCTTGCTCGAGCGTGTCGTGCTCATAACGGAAGTAGGCACAGGAGTAGGCCATGCTTTCGTCAAGCCACAGCTTATAGAAGTCGTTCCCGCGATCATAATGGTGGGCGACGTGTTTCGTCGAACGCGAGAGCGTGTTGAGCGATGTCTGGCGCAGGTGCTTGATGGCGAGCTTCGCTTTCAATCCGAGAGGCAGATTGAGGAACGTGGCGTCCGCCCCGAAGCGGAGTAACTGCCTGAAATCGCCCTCGACCTGAATATCTCCTGCCATATACTCTTCGCCGAAGCCCAACGACCCGCTTTCGAGCACATGCTCTGCCGAGCGCTTCGTGACAAAGGTGAGAATGAACTGCGGCTCGCCGGCGCCGTACGATTTTTTTACTCCATCCCAAAACTGCACCTGAAATGAAACATCTCGCGCATGATTGCTCAATTGTTCGAAGAGTTGCTCGAATGTTTTTCGCATGATCCTCCTCTTCCGGGTGATAGGACTTTGCGTGTGAGGGGCAGCCCGAACACCCTCAAGAGGTCCTGTCAGGTGCCTGTGATAAGCTCTTTTCCCGGCCCTTGTCAAGATGCTCATGCCGAGGGGGCAAGCCGGCTGATCCGCATGAGTCATGAGTGCTCCTGCTGCAATTGCGAGTGTTCTGGCAAGAGGCAAGGGGTGAAGACTTCCGGTCGGGAACCACGGCTCTTTCCCCTAGTCTCGTGCCCCTTGTCTGGGTTCCATACGATTTCCCGGCGAACCGTCATGAAGAATGGAAGTGAGGCCGGTGTGAATATGCAAGAGAAACAACATTGTTTGTCTCTATCGCGTGGGGGTTGTTTTTTATCAAAAAATAGCCGACAATGCACTCCGTTCATCACGGGGTCATCAACCGGTCAACTCACTCAATAACAACACAAAGAGGTTTAACGATGAAATTACATAAGATATTGTTGATGGCGGTTGTATTAATTATCCCCGGCACTGTTTGGGCGTATGGTGAGGGTGGCAGTGGCAGCGGCAGCGGTACAGGGATGTGTAAAAAAGTGAATTTTTCTGAATTCTTGCCGGTGAATAATTCAGAAGCAGCCCCGCGTTCGGAGTTTTCATTTTATGCGTCCGAATCAACCTTTCCGAAGAGTATTAAGGTGACGATAAAAGGCCAGTCCGTACCGATCACCGTGATCCAAAAACAAAGTGGATATAAAGTCTCCGGCAAACTTCCTGACTCACTTAAAGGGGTCTACGCAAAAATTAACATCGATGCTAGAGGCGCCGCTCAATGTGAAGTCAGCGACGGATGGCTGGTAAAAGTCACTGAATAATACCGGCAACCGATGTATGTAGCGATTCGGTCCTGCCCCAGAAGTGAATCGTCATAGTGGTGGGATTTTTTCTCGTAGATATGAGAGGGGGTCAGGTCAACCTGACCCCCTCTCAGTTTTCTGGAAGGTCTTCAAGAGCGTTTCCTAACTGAGGTCGTTGGCGTCACCCTCCTAGCCCCATGATTCATGAAGCTTCTGCTGCAAGCGCGGATACGCGGCTACGACGGGCAGTCTCGCCGTTTAGCCCTTCGACATACTGCACGAGTATGCCTCAGGACTTCACGGCTCCGAGTGCCCGTCTCGCGCCCCCCGCCCTCACCCGCCCCATATTATGGGGCGGGTGAGGGCGGGGGGCGACGAGCCTTCATGAATAATGCGGGCTATTCCCACGCCGAAAGGCAAAGCACCACATCGGTCAATATTTTCTTAGGGGATGCGGCCGAATGCAACCAGGGCCGGTCCCAACCATTGTGGTCGAGGCCGGCCCTGGTTTTGACTCGTCGTACGATTCCTGTCCAGCGAGAGGTATGGTCTCAACGGAGGCAGGTGATCCGCTACGAGCGGACCACCTGTGTCGTTCCTGTTCTATTGAGGGAAGGATTTTGGCGCTGTGGCCTGTTGCCACCCTTCGCCATTCAGCGTGCGTAGAAATGCCACGAGATCCTGCTTCTCTTGGTCCGTCAGTTCGAGCGGAAGGATCAACGGATCTTGGTGAGGATTCTTGACGCCTCCCTTATTGTAAAAGTTCACAACTTCCTCGAGAGTTTTAAAGCGTCCGTCATGCGTATACGGTGCGCTTCGGGCGATCTCCCGCAAGGTCGGGGTTTTAAATGCGCCGATGTCCTCCGCATTCTTGGTCACCATATAACGGCCGAGATCCACTTTGTTGTCGTCCCAGCCGATGCCGAGGTTGTGAAACTTTTCGTCGGTGAAGTTGAACCCGGAGTGGCACTTTGTGCACCGTGCTTTATCCCGGAACAGGGTGAGGCCCTTTTGAGCCTGTGCTGAGATTGCTCCAGCTTCCTGTCCCTGATCGAACCGGTCTGCCGGGCTGTTGCCGGAGAGGACGGTGCGTTGGAAGCTGGCGATAGCCTTGCCCACATTGCCGATCGTGATGTCTTCGCCGAAGGCTTGCAGGAAGAGTGTCTTATAACCGGGGATCTTTTTCATTTTCGCAATCATGATATCGTAGTTGACAAAGCCGTGTTCGATCGGATTCGTAAAGGGGCCGATGGATTGATCTTCCAATGTGGCGGCCCGTCCGTCCCAAAATTGAGCGCTGCTGAACACTCGGTTAAAGGATGCCGGCGCGCTACGGCCGCCCTTTTGGCCCTTGATGCCTGTGGAGACCGGTTGGCCGTCGGTAAAGCCGTTTTGCGACAGGTGGCAACTCGCACAGGCGACCGTGTTGTCATTCGATAGCCGTCTATCGAAGAACAAGATCCGGCCTAACTCGACTTTCTGAACCGTCATGGGATTATCGGGAGGAATGACCATGGCACTTTCTTCCAGGCCAAAAGGAAGCTTGAGCTTGTAGTCGGTCGCTGTTGCGGCCCAGGGCGATAATATCGCCACTGAGCTGATGGCCAAGGCTCCAAGAAAGCTCTTACGTAACAGAGAAGAACCTCCGAGAACTGCCTGTCGGAGTTCGGTTTTCGGTACGGCTGGCTTCATTGTGGCTCCTTTCGTTTGGGTTGTCATGGCGTGTGGCGTTTGCCCTTGATAGGGTTTCAGTCGTCTCTGATGATTAGCTGCGAAGGATCGAAGGATTCAAGACGTTGAACTGAAGGATCATATTCATGGCGCGAATCGTAGCTATCATGCTCTTTCTTTGCAAGTTCTTTTTTCAGCGATCTCGAACCTGTTCTCCCGGTTTGTGGAGCTGCTCTTCGGCATGTAGTTGGCGCTGATCCTGATGGGCTCTAAGATCAGACCCAGGTACGCAGTCTCGAATGTTGCTTCGATTGTGAGGCCTCTCGTTTCAGAAGCCTAGCTGGTATGTCGGGGTATGGCGCGGCTGTTTGTGGAGACTAGCGAGGGTGGAGAATACCCAGGTTCAATGAAAAATTGTTTCACAAGCTGTTGATTGCTCAAGTAAAATGTTTGATTGTGGGTTTTTCGCAGCCTCAACGTTGGAAATAAGCGGAAAGCCTTTGCCTAGTCGGTTTGACTGATTGGTTGGAGGTCATTTCCCCGAACTGCGCGCTTCTTCTATCAGCGCTGCAAGCTCAGGTGGAATCGGCATGCTCTTGAAAGGGATGACGTTTGTACCGCCTGTGTTTCCCTGAGGCACCAGACCAATAGCAGTACCTATGGCAGCGCCGACGATGCGCAGTAGCTGACCCAGACACTCTCGGACGTCACGCTGACGAGTCCCCCAGAGGAACATGTGCCAATGCACACGAACATGCTCAACCGTTGATGTTTGCCCAAGTACATGTGCACGCTCCAGGTGCGAGAAGGCGACGTCGGGTTGCCCTTGTGCTTCGGCTTGATATGCAGCAAGAATTTCCCTTTCCACGTACGGGCGGATGCGGCGACCGAACTCGCTCACTCACATCTCCTTGGTACCCATCTCATGAGAAATGAGAGGGTTTTACTATGTAACCTAACTGTCTTCATTGCGGTTTCAGGCTGCCCAATTACTTGTGTGCACGTTAAGCCGCTACAAACTTCAGTGCCACGCCGTTGATGCAGTAGCGCAGGCCAGTCGGCTTGGGGCCGTCCTTAAAGATATGCCCTTGATGTCCCTCGCAGCGAGCGCAGTGGACTTCGGTCCTTGGGAAAATCAGTTTGTAATCGGTCGTGCTCTCGATCACTCTGGGATCGATCGGTTGCCAAAAGCTGGGCCAGCCGGTCCCACTATCGAACTTGTGTTCTGACGAATAGGCCGGGAGGTCACAGCCCGCGCAGTAGTAGATGCCGGCTTTTTTGTTGTCATGCATGTTGTCGGTAAAGGGGCGCTCGGTATTCTCATGCCGCAGGACCCCGTAGGCTATCGGTGCGAGGAGCTTTTTCCATTCGTCGTCGGTTTTCACAATCTTTACGATAGGCCCGATAGTAATATTCTGTGCCATGAGAAGCCTCCTCTGTACCGATAGCGTTACAAGACAGCAGTCGATTAACAACCACCTTTCTTACAACACTCTATCAGGTTGCGCTCCCTACCGGTCAACCAACGCACCTCGGCGAGCCTAGGATCCTGTCCGTCACCCTTTGCTTGTGGGTGTGGATACCGTCTTGCGCATCGATCCCGACACAATCTGAAATTCATATAAGCGGCATTCCAGCGGACCATTGAAGAGGGGAATGCGTTTCGACGGCGCGAGGCCAATGAGTTTGGGGACTCGCAAATCGCCGGTGAAGATATACGCCCTCCATCCGCTGAATCGCTGTTTCAACCAATCGCCCAGTTGGGGATACAAGGCATCGAGTTCCTCCGGCCTACTGAGCCGGACTCCGTAGGGAGGATTGATCATCAGGACACCCTGTTCAGCCGGAGCTTCGAGGGCGAGCACGTCGCTCTGCCGAAGGCGAATATCGACGGCGACTCCCGCCCCCTGAAATGTCCGCTGTGCGATCTTCACCGCGGCAGGATCCTGGTCTGAGGCATAGATGGCAGTCGGCACCTCTACGAGGTGTTTCAGCAGAGAGGCTTCGCGCAGATGGCACCAGCGTTGGGCATCGTGAATCAGCAGGCGTTCAAACGCAAAAGACCGAGACTGTCCTGGCGCGATCCGGCGCGCCATCAGCGCGGCTTCGAGCGGGATCGTTCCGCTGCCGCACATGGGGTCGAGCAGTACATCGTTGGGCGTCCATCCAGCGAGCCGTAGCAATCCCGCCGCCAGGTTTTCTCGCAGCGGTGCCTCGACGGACAGGACACGATGCCCCCGCTTGAAGAGCGGCTCGCCGGAGGTGTCCAGATAGAAGGTCACAGTTGACTCATCGAGAAAGGCGTCGAGCCGGATGTTCGGGCGATGGGTGTCCACACTTGGACGCCTATGGTGCACCGACATAAATTTATCACAGACAGCGTCTTTGATCCGCAGCGTGACAAAGTCCAGGCTGGTGAGTGGGCAGCGGCGTGCGCTGACCTTCACCTTGATGGTCTGTGAGGGCGTGAACCAATCTGGCCAGGGCAGACTATAGGCCGTGCGGTACACATCGTCTTCCGAGCGGTAGGGGGCTCGTCCGACTTCCCAGAGCACTCGGCTGGCAATGTGACTCTTGAGATTGACCCAATACATCGTGGACCAGGGAGCCTGGAAGGCGATGCCGCCGTCCGTCTTCGTGGTCATAGGCACACCAAGGTCGTGGAGCTCCTGCTCCAGAACCCCCTCCAGCCCACGCGGGCAGGATGCAAAGAACCGTAGTTTTGTGCTATCCATGCTCATAGCACGATTCGCGAGACGTGCGGGACAAGCGAGACGCGCGAGCCCTTCTTTTCTCGCTCATTACGCATCACGATCCTATGAACTATTGCAGCGCGTGCGGCGCCTCAGTTACGAAGAAAGTTCCTGCCGGCGACAACTTGCCACGGTTTGTCTGCGATACCTGTCGGGCCATTCATTACCATAATCCAAAGATTGTCGCAGGCTGTATTCCTGAGTGGGACGGCCAAATTCTCCTCTGTCGGCGTGCGATCGAGCCCAAGTCCGGTCTCTGGACCTTTCCTGCCGGCTTCATGGAAATCGGCGAGAGCACTGAGCAGGCGGCCGTTCGCGAGACATTGGAGGAAGCCCAGGCTCAGGTAGAGCGTATCTGCCTCTTTGCGGTCTTGAGTCTTCCCCACATTGGCCAGGCCTACCTGGTGTTTCGAGGGCCGATGTGCTCACCCGATTTCGGGGTGGGTGAGGAAAGCCTCGACGTGCAGTTATTCTCACTTTCTGCAATTCCCTGGGACAAGATCGCATTCCCCGTGGTGAAGGATGCCCTGCGTCGCTATGTCGACGATGTGACGCGGGGCGAGTTTCAGGTGCATGTGGCCAGCTTGCCGGACCGACTCACCTAATCCCTCAGGATGCTGAAAAAGCCTGCCAGCTTTCCGAAGGTTAAGGCTGAGGTCAAGGCTGAGAAAAATAGAATCTGGTCTTCGCTCAACCTTGACCTCGACCTCAGCCTACCTTGCTCGCCGCTCCATTAATTGAGTGTCGGAATCGTCAGGAAGGGCAGGCTGCGGCCATCCTCATCGTGTAAAAAACGAAACCCATCGGCCTCAGTGTAGTCGACTGTCACCCGTTCCATCCGTGGCGCACTTCGTCGATCCACCGCAATTGTGAGGCCATCGACCTGCTGAACGTCGTCGTCAGGCTGGTGCGTCGCTTCCAACGTAATGCTGAAGCTTAAGCGTGAATCGTCCAGGTCGCGCACGGAAACCCGGACGACCGGATCCTCTGGATGATGGGCTTGAATCGCTTTCAGTTTTGCGATGGCGGCAACAGTAACGGCAATCATGAACGGAGCTCTCTGTGGCGAACGATGCCGTGAATATCGACCACGTGATCGGTTCGGTCAATAGAGTAGAAAATTCGCCAGTCCTCGACCGCATATTTGGAAAGGCCTGGCAGGTCCGGCGCGATCGGTTCATGGCGCAAGTTATCGATGTTGGAGGCGATCCATTTGGTCTTGTCCAAGAGCCGCTGTGCCATGGACGGATCGAGGCTCGCAAGGTCTATGAGAATGGTTGGGCGATAGGCAAGCCGATACCAGGCCATGTCGTCCTTACCAGCGGAGATCAAGCTGATCCGCGATGTCCTCGCCGGACAGTCTTACCGTACTGGACAAGGACTCTTTCAAGCGGGCGCGCAGGCCATCGCCAAGCTGGAGTCCAAGGTCAGGATCGCCCAGTAATTCGCGCAGACGGTCGTCGACGATGCCGCGCACAAGTTCTTTGAATTGCCCCTGGGAAAGTTGAGAGAGATCCATGAAGACGGAGGATACGGAGTGGTCTCCCTGAAATGCAACTGGCAGGATGCTGAAAGCATGCGCCAGCGTCTCTCGCGCGACGGGTAGGCCAAGCGAGACAGGCGCGATCCGAAGTTCGGGGTTCGAAGTTCCGAAAACCTCGAACTTCGGACCTCGAACCATCGCCCGTCTCGCGGGCCGACCTAGTTTTCCGCCGACTACTCAGGGCCGGTCTTGGGCTGGAGTTGCTGGATCATACGGTCCAGTCGATCTTGATGCAGGGGGGCTATCGTCAAGAACTCTAGACCGATGCCGGCGGACCCGGACCAGCGGACTGCGGCATTGTCGATTAAGATTGGCTTCGACTCACCAGGAATATGTAACTGCACGGTGAGCTGCATGCCGGTAAAGGGACTGATGATGCTGTCGACGCGGCATCCCTTAGCCGAAAGGTTTCGGACGGACCCAGCATGGCGGAAGTGATCCTTATGCACCAAGGTACTGGAGAGCGACACGGAAAATCTTGGATGCTTTCTGGTGACCATAGCTGTGTAAAGAGGCCTCGCTGATGAGACTCCCGCTGTCATTGTCTTGCCTCAGAAGAGGCTAGTCGGTGAACGAGTGGTTGTCAAAGAAATAGAGATCTTTGGAAATTTCTAGCCCGCATTATTCAAGACAGTTCGTCGCGAAGTGGCGCGCGACAAGTGAGCCCTGTCCTTACTTGTCGCGCTTTTTCCGCCAGTTTCGCTCGTCTCGCTTGAGTCAAACATCGTCCGCAGCATGGTTGCCATTTGATTTTTTGTGGATGCACTTCTAGAATGCCGCCATTGGATTGACGTTGCGATGCCCACCACCTCTGGTTCACGAACATCCTCTCAGCGCAAGAAGAAGAGCTCGAAGAAGTCCCCCGGCCTCGACGCCTCGCAGAAACGCCGTTTTCAGGCTCGGTTGCTGAAGTGGTACGAGAAACATGGCCGTGATCTGCCTTGGCGAAAGACTTCGGACCCCTATCACATTCTGGTCTCTGAAGTGATGTTGCAGCAGACTCAGGTCGATCGGGTGATTCCGAAGTACCACGAGTTTCTAGACCGCTACCCAAGCTTTGAAGAGTTGGCTGATGCGCCGGTCTCGGATGTGAAGAAGACGTGGTACCCGCTAGGCTACAATATTCGGCCGGAGCGGTTACATAGTATCGCGTGCGAGACAGTAGAGCGGTATGGGGGCCATCTTCCGAGCGATGCGGAGGAATTGCTGTCGTTCAAGGGGATTGGACGTTACACGGCCGGCGCGATTCGGTCGTTCGCATTCAACGAAGATGCGCCGATCCTGGATACGAATGTGATTCGGGTTCTCCATCGGGTGTTCATGGCGAAGGGCGATCCCAAGACTCAGAAGCCGAAGCTCTGGGAATTGTCTGAGGCGCTGATTCCGCGTGGGAAGGGCTATGATTTCAACCAGGCGATCATGGACTTTGGGGCGACCTGCTGCACGGCGAGAAATCCCTCCTGTCGGCAATGTCCGATGAAATCATTTTGCAAGACGTACCCCTTCGATCAGAAATCGCGAAGAGCGACGGTGCGGCATGAAGGTCATTGAAGTCGCTGCTGGTCTTGTTTATCGTGAGGGCCGCTACTTGATCGCCCGACGGAATCCGGGCGTGCACTTGGCGGGCTTCTGGGAGTTTCCAGGCGGGAAGTGCGAGCCGGGTGAAACATTGGAAGAATGTCTGCGGCGAGAGTTATTCGAGGAGCTGGGTATTCGTATCGACGTGCCGATACCCTTTCAGATCATTCAGCACGAGTATGCGGAGAAAACTGTGGAGCTGCATTTCTTCTGTTGCAGGATCGAAGCCGGGCATGCCACGGCAATCGACTGCGCGGAAATTCGATGGGTTTGGCCACACGAGTTGGGCGACTTTGAGTTTCCTCCAGCGGATCGCCCGATCATCGAGGCATTACAGCAACAGAGCATAGGGCAGACTTTATGAAGGTCGTTCTGGATATTGAGACCATTCAAGCGCCTCGGGAAGAATGGGCGCGGCTGGCGGGGAAGCTTCCGTCAAGCGGCGAATCTGAGTCGGCAGGCGAGGGCTACGATTTGTTTGCGGCGGGGGCTGCCGAAGCTCAACGATGTGCAGAGGATGAACAATATGCGAAGTCGGCCTTCGACGGCACGTTCAGTCAGATCGTCTGTATTGGCCTGTTGGAATTTTCAGACCAGCTCGAGCCCCGTGGATCGGTGGCCTGGTATGGCGGGAATGAGCGGGAGTTGCTGCGACAATTCTGGAGCCGTTTGGCTCAGAACCGCCCCTCGCTCTTCATTACCCATAACGGTCTGGGCTTCGACCTTCCGTTCATTAAGAAGCGATCGGTCATCCACCAAGTCAAGCCAAGCCTGGATGTCAACCTCGCCAAGTTCCGCACGGAACCGGTTTACGACACGATGGCGATCTGGAGCAATTGGGATACACGCGGGTGGGTGAAACTCGACGTGCTGGCGCGAGCCCTGAACGTCGAAACGAAATCGGGCAGTGGGGCTCAGGTGGCTGAGATGTGGGGGAAAGGACAGGGGCTAGAGTTGGCTCGGTACTGCTTACAAGATACCTATGTGACCTATGCCTGTTATTGTCGGATGAATTTCCGACAACCCCTGTCCAGTGAAGTGGTTTTGCTCCAACCGGAATTACTGAATGTCGATTGAGTCAGTCTAGCGAGTATGTGTGGCCTGCGCCGATTTCTTTTTCGTTGCCGGTTTGGCGGATACCTTGGTCAACCTGAGCGCTTTCATTTCCTCGTCGCGGTTCCGCAGTTCGCGCTTCATCCATTCCGATTCCTTGCGAAGCATAGCGATTTCGGAATTCTTCTTGGCGAGCGCCTCTTTTGCTATTCTCAAGTCAAAGAGTTTTTGAGCCAAAAATTCGTCCTGCCCCGCCTCCTGCCCCGCACTAGTAGTGACCACCTGAGCGTTCGCCGGAGCATTCACTGGTGCAGCAGCCATCATGGGGACAATCGGAGCGATTGGTGTGGCTTTTGCGATCGGCATGGCGGCAGGCATCGGTGCTGTGGCCAGTGCATGATAGTCGATGATCATCGTCATGGCGTCTAGTGCACCACCGGCGGCATAGGCTGGAGCCGGTTCGGTGCGTGCAGCCGACTCAGGCATAAAACCATTCGGCTTGGCGCCCTTTCCAATGGTCAAGTAGATCGATCCCTTCTGCACATAAAGACTGCCCGTGGTGGGTTCAGAGCCTGACCCTGCCGATGAGGATATGCGGAACCCAACAAGCTGTTCGGGTTTCGCTCTTGATAAGCCTTGTGCGAGCAGGGGAGAGAGAAATTCTGCATCCTCATCGTTGAAAATTCTCATCGGCTTGCTGCCACCATCGGACATTCCCGAAGGTCCGTTCATGCCATCGTTGCGATATAACCCTTTTACGATCTTTGTGATGGTCAGTTGATCGACCACAGCGGGATGGCTGGCTTCAAATGACCAATCAGTCACTTCTTCTAGGTAAACGCTGCCATTCGCATTGTGTGCGAGTTTTGTCCCACCGGCGCACCCGCTAATGACGAGGGCACAGGCGGCGATCCCAACAAGGCCCTGCATGATCGGACTCCGCACATTCGTTAGCGCGAGGTAGTTCTTTATCATAGCGACTCTCTTTCTATCGGTACGGGTGTGTGATTATCCGTGGCGAGATGCAATGTCGATGCGCCTAGGGGGATTACCAGATTCCCAGGCCCATCAGTGCCATGCTCAGTGCAATCCATCCGAAGAGTCCCATTGCGATGAGGGTTTCCAGGCTCATGGAGGCACCGGTTTTTTCTTTCACGTCGGTTTCTTGATTCTGGATCATGCCTCGTCTCCAAAGAGTGAGAGTGCGCGGTTACGTATAGGTGAATCATCAAATAGCAAAGATTATGCCTCTGGTAGGGATGAAGTAGACGCAGTGATGTACTAGGGCAATATCAGGAGAAGATGGGAATTGTTGTGATATGGACTGACTAAGTGGGGACTCGGATAAGCACAAGCGGTAATGAATCTAGGCATATGATAATGCAGCGCTAAATCGTAATATTGAGCTGAGTTGTTTCATGGATTCCGGAAAAGAAAGTTCCCGCTCCACGGAGGATCATCACGCGGATTGCAATCCCCCATCACTACTTGAGAGGCGTGAGGGACGGGGGACTCATAAACAGATCTTGTTCAGAAGTGTTCGTTTTTGGAGCGTATGATACAGAAATGATTCCTGGGGAAGTAGGGTGGGTACCAACAATTCAACTCAACGGCGGACGTTCCGCATACAATGTCGTGGACGATGCATCGTAGATGGTAAGGGAAACCATGTCTCCCGGTTGAGAGGATATCGCACGCTTGTCCCAGATGACGGTGATGTTGCCATCTGATTTTCCCATACCTTGCGCGGCAGATCGCTTCGCATCCCCTTCGACCAGGACGGGGACTGTCGCTTTGAGATATTCCCGGTTCCGCTCGTAGGAAATGTTCCGTTGAAGGTCGAAGAGTCGTGTTACCCGTTCGGTCTTTACCGTCTCGGAGACATCGTCCGAAAGCTTGCGCGCGGCGATGGTGTTTTTCCGCTCAGAGTATTTGAAGATAAACGCTGAGTGAAACCGTGTTTCCTCGACAAGCCGGTACGTCTCGTCAAAGTCCGCATCGCGTTCCCCACAGAAACCACAAATGATATCGGTGCTTATGACGATGTCCGATCGCAGAGTGCGGATACGGTCGACTAAGGCGCGATACTCCGTATTCGAATAGGTGCGATTCATCAAGCTGAGTATACGGTCGCTGCCGGATTGCAGTGGCAAATGGATTTGCTTGCAGATGCTGGGATGGGATACGACGGCTTCCAACAATGCAAGCGGAAAGTCTTTGGGGTGCGGGGACGTGAAGCGCACGCGTTCGATGCCGGGCACGTCCGCGACGGCCGTGATCAATCGTGCAAAATCCCAGTCGCCGAATTGGTACGAATTGACGTTTTGCCCCAGGAGCGTGATTTGCTTGAAACCTCCCTCGGCGATCCGGCGAGCTTCCTGAACAATTCCCTCTGGATCGCGGGAACGTTCACGCCCCCGAGTGTAGGGGACCACACAGAAGCTGCAGAAGTTGTCGCAGCCTCGCATGACGGCGATCCAGGCATTCACCCCGTCGTTTCGGTCGGGAATGACATCGTGGTAGGTTTCATATTCCGAAAGGTCGACCGCGAGCCCCTTCTGATCCAGCCCCTCTTCTTGCGAGCGCATCGCGTTGCGGATCAACATCGGCAGCTGGCGATAGGCATCAGGGCCGGCGAGCACATCGACCAGCGGCTGAAAGTCCATCAGCTCCTCTTTCAGATTTTGCGCCATACAACCCAAGACGCCTATGACCAACGGACGTTTCCGCTTGAGTTTCTTGAGCTCAGATAAGTGCTTATAGACCTTATTGTGGGCATTCTCGCGAATCGCGCAGGTATTCATCAGAATCACGTCTGCACGTTCGCGCTCGTCGGTAAACACAAATCCATCCTGTTTCATCAGCGAGCGAACGAGCTCCGAGTCGTACTCGTTCATCTGACAGCCGAAGGTCTCCAGATGCACGTGAGTTGCTGCGGATTTGGCTTTCATTGAACCGGCGCCTTTCGCACGGGCTGATGTTCCGTCGTGAGCTGACCCACCGCCCAACGGTCTGATGCTCCAGTAATACGCACCTCTTTAAGGTGATTGGTGAGGTCGATGCTTGAGGGCACAGCCACTTTCAAGAAGTTTGCAGTCAACCCCAATCTGTATCCATCTATTTCTCCTGACTCGAAGAGGACGGACACGGTGGATCCGATATACCGTTCCGCAATGGCCAGGCGTTTAAGCCGGGACAGCTCGGCAAGTTTCTTCGCCCGTTCCCGAGCAACTGCGATTGGCACCTGGTCAGGCAGCTTCGTGGCAGCAGTCCCGGGCCGTTGCGAATAGGTAAAGACATGGAAATAGGAGAAGGGAAGCTCGCGAGCGAGGCTCAGAGTATGCGCGAATGCTTCCTCAGTTTCTCCTGGAAATCCGACCATCAGATCGGTGCCAAGTCCAAGGTGAGGAATCGTCGCTACGGCTCGCTGGATCAGATGGACAAATTCTTCCGCATTGTACGGGCGATTCATGGACGACAAGATAGCGTCGTCTCCGCTTTGCAAGGGAATATGGAGATAGGGGCACAGCTTCGATGAGGAAGCCATTCGATCTAAGAGCGCGTTCGTGATCGTCGTCGGCTCAATGGACGAAATCCTGATTCGATCGAGTCCTTCAACCACCTCCAATTGTGTGATCAACCCGACCAGATCGAGCTCGTCTTGGCGATACTGCCCGACGTTGACGCCGGTCAGCACAATTTCCCGGCAGCCCCCCGCTGCAAGTATCTCGGCTTCTCGGATTACGTCATCCCGCAGGCGGCTCCGCTCATGTCCGCGTGCGAAGGGGATGAGACAGAAGCTGCACATCACGTTGCAGCCATCCTGGATCTTGAGCAACGCTCTGGTAGAGTCCGGTTCGCCATACTCCGGCAGGGAGAAATCCTCCCGGACGATGGTTCGGGTATGAAGGACCTCCGGGTCCGGTTGCTTCTTCAGAGCATGGGGAGCCGGAAGAAATGACGGCAAGTCCCATTTGAATTGATTCCCGACAATGAGATCGATTCCAGGAATGGTGCGTAGCTCTTGAACTCCGGTTTGGGCGTAACAGCCGGTTACCGCCACAAAGGCATCGGGGGAATGTCTCAACGTCTTGCGGATCACGTATCGGCAGGTCCGTTCTGCCTCCTCTGTCACCGAGCAGGTGTTGACGACAAGCAAGTCTGTCGGCTCACCAAACTCGACGACGCGATACCCGTCGCGTTGCAAGCGAGCTGCGAGCACCGTTGTTTCTGCATGGTTTAGTCTGCAGCCGAGCGTATGGAGAGAAGCGCGTTTCATGATAGTCGGGCCATTATAGGGAGGTTCTTGCGATGGGAGCAAGGATCTCCCTCGAGTTCCTCACGTCGCGCTCTGCCCTCGCTTGAAGGCCTTGGAAGGTCATGGTAGAGTTCGCATGCCTGCCCACCCCATCATCGTGAGTCTGTTGTGACACCTTCGCAGTCAGCGGTTTCCATCTTCATAGTTTCTCTTCTGCTGCTGCTCTCAGTGTCCGGTGGATGGACGAAGGAGCTCCTGCCTATCGAACCGGACCTCGCGACAAGAATTGACGAGCACTACGATCACGAAGCCAGACTCTTTCTCACGCTCTATTCATTGCACGGGAATGGTCAAGCCGACTACGTGACGGGCCGGTTGGTCAAGGAATATGCCCGCAGCAACTACGGGAATCCGGTGTACCAGACCGAGGCGTACCCCTTGTTCTACTGGTGGAACCACACCATGTATAACGATCCGGAGCAGGATGGCGTGAACGGCAACGAACGGGTCTACCAAGAAAACGTAGAGTTTGATATTTTGCGCTACAAGCCCTGCACCTTCAATGGACAACCCTGCTGAGTTTCTATGCGCTGCTGTGCTGGGTGGCTCTTCGGTGCCGCTTCGGCCTACTCCTCCTTCCTCTCGATAGATTAGATTTCGAAAATGTCCTGAGCGGTCCCTCCATTCCGATGATATGCTTCTCACGCATGTGTGCTAAAACGGCTCAATGAGAACTGCATCGTTCACTCAGATCCTTGCGAACCGGCGCATCGGCATTATGTTGCCCCTGGGCTTTGCCTCGGGGTTGCCATTGGCCCTTACAGCTGGGACGCTCCAGGCCTGGCTGACGGTTGTCGGGCTCGACCTGAAGACCATTGGCATTTTTACGCTCGTTGGTCTCCCGTACACGCTGAAATTCTTGTGGGCCCCCTTGATGGATCGTCTGGTCCCTCCCTGGCTGGGACGCCGGCGTGGATGGATGCTAGTGATGCAGCTCTGTGTCGCGCTCGGCCTGGCGGCCATGGCGGTGACTGGGCCGGGCCAGCGTCCGGAAATACTTGGGATTCTGGCCCTCGTGGTGGCCTTCCTCTCAGCGTCACTCGACATTGTCTTCGACGCCTATCGGACCGATGTGCTCTTACATCGGGAACGGGGATTCGGTGCAGCTGTGTGGGTGAATGGCTATCGATGTGCGCTCCTGCTTGCGAGCGCCGGCGCCCTCCTATTGGCCGATCGTATTGGATGGCAAAACACCTATTTGCTGCTTGCCGCGCTAATGTTGGCAGGAGTTGTCACGATCCTCGTCAGTCCGGAACCGTCAGAGCCGAGTGCGACACCGGCGAGTCTGGCCGAGGCGGTTGGAGGACCGCTGAAAGAATTCTTTACGCGGCCAGGGGTGGTTGGGCTTCTCGCTCTCGTCGTCTTTTATAAAATCGGAGACGCCGTCGCGGCCTCGCTCCAAACGGCATTTCTGATTGGAGGGATGGGCTTCTCTGTCAGCGAGGTCGGGTATGTAAAGGGTCTTGGGATTGGAGCGACGCTCATCGGGGCATTGGCCGGGGGTGTCGCAATGGCTAAGCTCGGGATGGTTCGGTCGTTACTGCTCTTTGGTTTGCTGCAAGCGGTCTCAAACTTGGGATTCATGTGGCTCGCCTGGATGGGCAAGAGTTACGGGGCGCTCACAGCGTCGATTCTTGTCGAGAATGTGACCGGCGGCATGGGTACCGTAGCGCTTGTCGCACTGATTATGTCGCTGTGCGACCATCGCTATACCGCAACCCAGTTCGCGTTACTCTCATCACTGGAAGCGCTCGGGCGAGTGTTCTCAGGTCGTCCATCGGCCGAGTTGGTCGAAATGGTCGGCTGGGCACAATTTTTCTTCTGGTCGTTTCTGGTCGCTCTGCCAGGCATCTGGCTGGTGTGGGTTCTCCGAGCGCAGTTGCATCGAGAAGCCAGCCGCGATGCGCAAGCCAGAGCCGGCGCAGCTGATTTATGATGGTCGTATGCGGCGCTGGAGGAACAAGACGAACAGCATTAACGTCGGAAGGGGTGCCAGGACGAAGGGGACAAGCCAAACCCAGAAATTTTTCCCGCGCATGCGAGCTTGATCGATCATCCAGACAAAGACCCACACAATCAGGCCGAGATAGTTGATGGCCATCCACCCGGCTATATAAATCTTGAGGCTGCTCGTGTTGTCCGGCGCTGTATTGAGGAAGAAAACTCCCAACGTGAGCACAAATAGTCCTAACAAGGCTGCAACAAGGCGTTTGCTCCAGACAAACATGAGGATCCTCCTGATAGAAGCCATGTGAGCAGCATGGTTGCCGCCACAAACCTAACGGGCGTAGGCTAGTCATCCGTTTGTTGTTTGTCAAAGGGGAGCTGCACGCCTCCACTTTTCCGTCGATTCTGTTGTGACGTCGGTTCAGCAACAATTAAGGGCTGGTATGAGTCTTCTACGTTTGAGCCTAGTTGTGACGGTATTGGCCTTGAGCGTCGTACTGGCACTGACGAATCCCACCATGGATCAATATCTGGGCTTTGTGCAAGCCGAACTCACCAAGGCCATGGATCGAATGGACCAGTCTATACCAGAACGGGAAGGAGCAGTGGTCAGAGGTATCTTTCGCAGGCATAGTCAGGAGTTGCTCAATAGCATGGTGCGTCCTCACACTATGCGGCAAAATTGGGGAGTCCTCAGCCGATTTGAAACAACGGTACTGGGTACGAAGGTTGTGGTGATCGGCATCGGTAACCGGTTCATTCCTGTTGAGGGAGTAGATGCAGCCATTCTGACCCTCGGCCGCCAAGTATTTTAGTTTTTTGCCCGTAGAGGTCCCTTGGACGTCGAACTTAGCTCAGTTTTTGATCAAAATACTGTGGATAAGTCGGTCTAAATTCCCCTGAGATGGCATTTTCCAATCATTTACAGGTATTCACAGGCTTTCCTCCGTTTCCCCAGTCGAACCACTACATTTGGTATTGACAATTAGTTCAGATCGCTATATGTAGAGTACCACTCTGATTAATTGAACCGTCAAATCACGAAAGCTAGGGCGCATAAAGCACATCGCCATATTGATATTGAAGGCAGACTGTTCCTATTTGGGATTTAAAGTAGTCCCATACCAACTCCGCAGACTTGGGGAGGAGAAATTGTGAGAATAGAACGCCGATTTACACGTCGCGGGCAAAGTCCCTATGAAAATCTGCCGTTCGTGAAGCGTTCGTCGGAAATTCGTAATCCCGACGGGTCGACCGTGTTTAAGTTGGAAAATATCGACATTCCTGAACCTTGGTCTCAGCTCGCGATCGATATTCTTGCCCAGAAATACTTCAGGAAAGCCGGGGTGCCGCAGCGAGATGAGCAGGGGAATCCGATCGTCGGGCCTGACGGCAAGCCGCAGTTGGGAGGAGAGCGTGACTCTCGACAAGTGTTTGAACGGCTCGCCGGTTGTTGGACCTTCTGGGGGAAGAACTTCGGCTATTTCAAGACTCCAGAAGATTCCGATGCCTTTCATGATGAGCTCTGTTACATGCTCGCGCATCAGATGGCCGCACCCAATTCTCCCCAGTGGTTTAACACCGGGCTTCATTATGCCTATGGACTCTCAGGGCCCGCGCAAGGGCATTTTTATGTCGATCCCAAGACCCGCGAAGTCGTCAAAGCCACCAATGCTTTTGAGCATCCGCAACCGCACGCCTGCTTTATCCAATCGGTTGACGACGACTTAGTCGGCGATGGTGGCATCATGGATCTCTGGGTGCGAGAGGCGCGCTTGTTCAAATACGGATCAGGGACCGGCACCAACTTTTCCAAGCTTCGCGGCGATGCCGAGCCGTTGTCCGGCGGCGGGCGCTCGTCTGGATTGATGTCGTTCCTTCGCATCGGCGATCGAGCGGCAGGCGCCATTAAGTCCGGTGGGACGACCAGACGGGCTGCCAAAATGGTCTGTCTCGACTTGGATCATCCCGACATTGAAGAATTTATCAATTGGAAGGTGGTGGAAGAGCAAAAGGTCGCCGCCATGGTGACCGGTTCGAAAATCTGCGCGCAGCGCCTCAATGCTGTCCTCAAAGCCTGCCACGTCGTCGATAGCGCCGGTCAGATGAAGATCGAGATCGATCCCAAGCAGAACCCGATCCTCAAGGAAGCCCTGGCCGCTGCTCGGCGGGATGCGGTTCCAGAGGCCTACGTCCAGCGGATGTTTTCCTATGCGCAGCAAGGGTTCACACATTTTGTGTTTCACGAGTACGACACGAATTGGGACGGCAAGGCCTACCAAACGGTGTCCGGTCAGAACTCAAACAACAGTGTACGCATTCCCAATCATTTTTTTGCGGCGTTGGAGGCGGACAGCGATTGGCAACTCACACGACGGATCGACGGTAAAGTCTCCAAGACCATCAAGGCGCGGGATCTCTGGGATCAAATTGCTTGGGCCGCCTGGATTTGTGCGGATCCAGGCACGCAATACGACACGACCATCAACGAATGGCATACCTGTCCGGAGGATGGCCGTATCAATGCCTCTAATCCTTGTTCCGAATACATGTTCCTCGACGATACAGCGTGCAATCTGGCGTCGCTCAACCTCGCCCAATTCTTTTCGGACGACGCTCAATTTGAACTGGAGAATTTCCGCCACGCCGTGCGCCTCTGGACGATCGTACTGGAGATCAGCGTCCTCATGGCGTCGTTTCCCAGCCGCTCCATTGCCGAGAAGAGTTATCAGTTCCGAACGCTGGGGCTCGGCTATGCCAACTTAGGCACGGTGCTGATGCGGCAAGGCATTCCCTACGATTCACCAAAAGCAGTGGCCATCTGTGGTGCGCTGACCGCCCTCATGACCGGCGAGGCGTACGGCACATCGGCAGAAATGGCTGCAGAGCTATGGCCATTCCCGGGCTATGCCAAAAACCGCGAGGCCATGTTGCGCGTCGTCCGTAATCACCGGCGAGCCTCGTACAATGCCGCTTCGGAAGAATATGAAGGTCTGACGGTTACACCGATAGGGATCCAGCCTGAGCATTGTCCTCCCGACTTGCTCGTGGCAGCACGTCGTGCCTGGGACCGTGCCCTCGAATTGGGAACGGCCTACGGATATCGCAATGCGCAAGTTACGGTGATTGCTCCTACCGGCACAATCGGACTCGTAATGGATTGCGATACGACGGGTATCGAACCGGATTTCGCGCTTGTCAAATTTAAGAAACTGGCCGGTGGAGGGTATTTCAAGATCATCAATCAAAGCATACCCGCTGCCCTCAGAACATTAGGGTATGCTGAGTCTCAGATTCAGGACATCGTGAACTATTGTGTCGGCAGACAAACCTTGCAGACTGCACCATTCATTAACCACGAGGCGCTGAGACAGAAGGGCTTCGACGATGCCGCGCTCGCACGAATGGAAGGCGGCTTGGCCCAGGCCTTCGAGATTCAATTTACGTTTAATAAATATGCGTTGGGTGAAGATTTCTGCCGGGAGAAGTTGGGATTGACCGACGCGCAATTGAATGAGTCCAACTTCAACATGCTGAAAGCGCTGGGATTTACACAAGAAGAAATCGCCGCTGCCAATGATTATTGCTGCGGGACCATGACGGTGGAAGGAGCCCCACATCTCAAAACCGAGGACCTCCCGATCTTCGATTGTGCCAACCGCTGCGGTCGGATCGGTCAGCGATATATCGCCGTCGATGCGCATATCCGTATGATGGCGGCGGCACAACCATTCATCAGCGGCGCCATCAGCAAAACGATCAACATGCCGGCCGATGCAACGTTGAAAGAAGTGAAATCAGCCTACGTGTTTGCTTGGGAAAGCATGGTCAAGGCGGTGGCGCTGTATCGCGACGGCTCGAAGTTGAGCCAGCCATTATCAGCTTCAACGGATAGCGGCAAAACCATTGAAGCCTCATCGGAAATACTGACGATTGCGGAAAAGATTACTGAACGAGTGTTAGTACGGTACCTAGCAAAACGCCGACCGCTCCCGGCCAGACGCAATGGGTACACGCAGAAAGCCGTTGTCGGGGGGCACAAACTCTATCTCCGCACTGGTGAGTATGAAGATGGTACGTGCGGAGAAATCTTTCTCGATATGCACAAAGAAGGGGCCGCATTCCGCAGCCTCATGAACTGTTTCGCCATTGCTATTTCACTGGGCCTCCAGCATGGCGTCCCGTTGGAGGAGTTTGTCGAAGCGTTCGTGTTTACCCGCTTCGAGCCGAACGGGCCGGTCAAATTGAACGACCGTATCAAAATGTCCACGTCGATTATTGATTACATCTTCCGAGAGCTAGCCGTGACCTATCTTGACCGCTATGACTTGGCACAGGTCCAGGAAGAGGATCTTCGAATGGACTCCGTCAAGATGGACGAGCAAGATCCTGAATGTGTCGAGGAGGAGGCCACTCCTGAAACGTTGGCTTCGGCATCGATCAGCACAGACCTATTTCCTGCACGACGTGGGGCGATACCGCGCCATAAGGGTAATGGACACGGACACGGACATGGAAATGGTAACGTCGCCCATACTGTCGAACTGAAGCGTGAAACCTTGACCTTGACCGCCATCCAAATGGCACGCCAAAAGGGCTATGAGGGAGATCCCTGCTCCGAGTGTAAGCAGTTCACCATGGTACGAAACGGGACCTGTCTCAAATGTGAAACCTGCGGCACTACGAGCGGTTGCTCGTAAGAGAGAGGACTCAATGAGTCCGATACTTCGCGAGCAAGGAATCGTCACCATCCACGATCAGGTCGTCAGTCTGGTCGCGCAGCGATGGGCGAAGGCGTTTCATTGCAAGGTTACAATTCACACCGGTCTTGAGGAGAACCCCTGGGCTGGCCCTCAGCAACAGTGCGATATCGTCGGGTGGCAGGTGAGTTCAGCCGGTAACAAGATGGAATGGATGGCTGAAGTGGAGACCGATGATTCGATCAGGGGTATCGCAACCGTTTCAGAATGGAAAGAGACGGTTGTGCGTGGAATCCCCTTCTATCTGCTCGTCCCACGCGGCCTCAAGGAGTTGGCACAGCAGTTCGCAGGGGACGCCTCTGTCCCTGTTAGCGGTATTTACGAGTACACGTTTGTGAACGGTTTATGCCAGGTGCTGTAGCAGGCGCGGTAGGTCAAGGTTGAGCGAAGATTTGGCGCCACGGAGTAACGTCCATGCCCACAACGACACAATTGGTTATTAGCGGATTCAGCAAGCCTGGCGTCATGGCTCAAGTGACCCAGGTTCTCGGTGAGGCGAAGGTCAACATCAAGGCATTTTCTGCTCCAGAAGTCGCAGGAACGGGAAAGTTGAGACTGTTGGTCGCGGATTTGGAAGGGGCTCGTGCGGCGCTGAAAACGGCAAAGATCAAGTTTGCGGAGGAAACCGCCTTGCTGTTGAGTCTCGAAAATAAGCCGGGGGCTTTGAAAGAAGTCGCGGATCTGCTGACGAAGGCTCGCATCAATATTAAATGTGGCTACTGCACCCCGTCCCGCGAGGGGAGACGCGCGATCGTAGTTCTGACAGTCTCAAACACAGAGAAAGCGCTCACAATCCTGCGGGATCAATCGCTCGACGAGTTCTAGCAGAATGCTGAAAAAGCCTCTATTCTCACCCGCCCAACCCTGGTGCGCCAAGACGCACCTTTCACCCAGCAGCGTTCTCGCATCGTTCAGATCCTCAACGGTGAGAAGGAATTTTTCGGAGGTCGGAAACACTGTCGGGGCTTTTCCGTTCGCCAAGACCCATCGCAAGGGCGAACGGCCCACACAAAGTGCGGTCTGTACCTCCTCGGCTCTTCACTCGCTGCGGCTTTGCTTGGGACAAGGCGCGTCCCTGGGCGAAGAGGCTGTCTTGGCAGACTCAGGGCGGGCGGGTGAAGTAGCCGCCAGGGTTGGGCGGGTGAGACGTCTGGCCCTTTTGAGCATCCTGCAGGAGTGTTGCCCTGTTGTCCCACACTTGCGTACCATTCAAATTCACGTATGCCAACATAGTTTTCCCGCAGCCTGCTAGGCATGTCTAGCGGATCTCAATCCTACTGGTCCCGCTGGCCGGTCCTTCTTCTCGTGACCTTCCTCCTCGGTGTCCTGGCTGCTTGTAGCGGTGTTCCCAAACCTACCTATTTCCGAGGCTACCCTGTGGGGTTCGTTGAGCGTGGGGTCGCCTCATGGTATGGCCCAGGATTTCATGGAAACAAGACGGCAAATGGCGAACGGTATGACATGCATCAGCTGACGGCTGCTCATCGGACCTTGCCATTAGGATCAATTGCCGTTGTTCGATCGATGAGTACCGGCCGACAGGTGACTGTCCGTATTAACGATCGTGGTCCCTTTGCCAGAGGGCGGGTGCTCGATCTCTCACTCGCCGGGGCGCACGCGTTGGGGATGACCGGGGCAGGAACCGATCAGATTGAATTACGGGTGGTGGGGTATCAAGGGCGGACTGCTGCGATGGGGGTCTTACGAGTGCAAGTCGGGTCTTTTTCCGATCATCAGAATGCCATCAATTTCTTAGAGCGCGTGAAACAGTTCTATTCAGGCGGCAGAATCCAGGTTGTCGATCTTCCAGAAGGAAAGCGATATCGAGTTCAGATTGGTCAATTTTCCAGGGAAGCTCAGGCAGAAGCCGCTGCCTCCCATCTCGAATCCTCCCTTGATCTCCAGGCTTTTGTGTTTCGAGACGATTCATAATAAATAGTGCCAGTTTCAGCAAGTAAGCCTTTCCAATACCTCAGTTTTTCTGCGGACATACAATGCAACTATTTGATATTGTGACGTGTTTGCAGCATAAGCTTGCTCGCCACTCCGTTCGTATGATACATCTACAGCTCTATGGATACAGGTCTAATAGGGTCCTATCAAGTCATTCTGTTCTGCCAAATCTCACATTGCAGGGTCCAGGCGATAGGGGACAGCCCCTGGAGTCTCTGGTATTTCAGGCTGCCCAGCATAGTCGGTTGTCTCTAAAACAGTACAATCCATGGATATTCTAATCCTCTTAGGTCTTATTGTTCTTTCAGCTGTGATATCCACGGCAGAAATCGGTTTCTTTGCAGTCAATTCAACGAAGCTGAAGGCGCTCGCCCAAACTGGGAATAAACGTGCAAAGCTGGCCCTCCATCTCCGTAGTGACCCCCAAAAGCTCCTCTCGACTATTTTGGTCGGCGACCGGCTGATCGGCGTGGCGACACCGATGTATGCCACCTTTCTGACCCTGAGTATCTACGGAGGCCAAACTTTCTTTGACGAGGCGATTGCCGTTATGGTCGGCCTGTTGACCTTTGTCCTCTTGGTGGCCGTCGATGTCATCCCTAAAACATTAGCCGCTAAGTTTGCGGTTCCGGTTACTCTGAACATGGCCTACCCAGTTTATGGGGTTCAGTTATTTCTCAAACCATTATTGTTTGTGATAGTGCCGATGATCTACAAATTAACAGGAGGGAAAGGCCTGACGCTTCCTCTCGTCACTGAAGAAGAGCTGAAGATCATGTTGGATGAGGGGGGGAAGACCGGGACGATTGAGACTGAAAAGGTGAAAATGATTAAGAACGTCTTTCAGCTCAAAGACATCACAGCTGAAGACTCGATGACCCCTCGTCTTTATGTCTTTTCATTGGATGGTAACCTGTGTCTGAAAGAGGCTCAGGAACTTCTCTATAACTCGAAATACTCGCGGATTCCGGTCTATGATGGGACGCTTGATAACATTACGGGCATTCTCTACAAGGCGAGGGCATTGACTGAACTTGCCAAGGGGCAGAATGAGGCGAAGCTCAAGGACATTGCCTATCCCCCGTTGTTCGTTCCCGCAGGCAAGACGGCGGACGACCTTATGAAGCAGTTTCAGCAGGAAAAACGGCATATGGCTGTCGTGGTCAACGAGTTCGGCGGCGTGATGGGGATTGTCACGCTTGAAGATCTTCTCGAAGAAGTAGTCGGGGAGATCATGGACGAAACTGATATCACCGAAGAACTGATCAAACGGTTAGGGAAAAATCATATCCTTGTTCACAGTAGAACCGAAGTGCGCAAGGTCAACGACTTCCTGAAAGTTGACCTTGGCGATGAAGCCGTGACAATCGGCGGTCTTATTCAACAGGAGCTTGGTCGAATTCCCAAAGTTGGAGAAGAAGTGCGGATTGCCAACTGTAAGATTGTCATCCATGAAGCCGAGCCACGATCCATCCGAAGCGTCCAGATCTTTCGTGAAGAGAAATCGCCGGCTCACGTCGAAGCTCCGAACCTCGATCTCGTCAGCTAAGCCCTTTCTCATCCTTTCCTATCAGGGAAGCGAATTCCTGTTCCGTCAGAATTGTCACCCCCAGCGTACGAGCTTGGTCCAGCTTAGATCCAGGGTCTCGTCCCACCACTACATAGGATGTCTTTTTGCTCACACTTGAGGCCACGCGCCCTCCCACTGTCTCCACGGCCTGTTGCGCGTTGTCTCGCGTGAAGTGATCGAGCCCACCGGTAAATACGAACGTCTTGCCTGCGAGCGGCGATTTCCTCCGGTCAGCCGATCCCATGCCGAGGGCAACTTGTACGCCTAATTCCTGGAGTTGTACGATGATCTCCCGGTTGCGCGGCTCAGACCAATAGACCGCCAAGCCCTCGGAAATCTCAGGACCTATCTCCCGAATTTGCTGAAGTCGCTCCCGATCCGCCGACATGATCTCATCGAGAGACCCAAATTCACGGGCCAGGACTTTGGCGATATGTTGTCCGACTTGCCGGATACCTAGTCCCATCAGAAAGCGATCCAGAGAAACGGATTTACTGCCTGCAATCGATTCCAAAAGGAGGGTGGCAGAGCGATCGGCAAATCCATCAAGTTTGATGAGGTCGTCTTTGGTCAGGCGATAGAGGTCGGCAAGTGACCGTACCAGTTTTTGCTCAACCAGTTGCGCCACGGTCTTCTTCCCTAAGCCTTCGATGTTGAGTGCATGCTTGGAAGCAAAATGTTCGATAGCTCCCTTCAATTGAGCGCCGCAGACCAATTGACCGGTACAGTAGAAATAGGCGCCTTCGCGACCGACACGTGATCCACAGACCGGGCAGTGATTAGGCATGCAAAAGGGGGCGCTGCGTTGCTCACCAGGGACCGGGACACGCTCGGCAATTGCGGGAATCACATCGCCGGCCCGTTCTACCTTGACAGTATCGCCGATCCGGATGTCTTTCCGTGCTACTTCATCGGCATTGTGCAACGTGGCTCGGCTGATGGTGACGCCACCGACCTCCACCGGTTTCAATAACGCGACTGGAGTGAGGGTCCCGGTTCTTCCGACAGAGACGACGATATCCTGCACGATGGTGATTTCCTTGCGCGGCGTAAATTTGAAGGCGATGGCCCAGCGGGGACTGCGAGACTTCATGCCGAGGCGGCCCTGCCAGTCTCGGCGATTCACCTTTACCACGACGCCATCGATTTCATAGGGCAGCTGATCCCGCATCGATTCCGTTTCACGATGAAACGCCATCACCTCATCGATCGAAGCACAGAGCCTCCGAAGCGCAGGCGCCGGGAGACCCCACTGGGCCAACGTCTCCAGTTCATCCCAATGTGTCGGTGGGACGGGCGTGGACACGGCCATGATTTCGTAACAGGTCACGACCAAGGGACGGGTCGCGGTAATCGTGGAATCCAATTGCCGGAGCGAGCCAGAGGCCGCATTGCGTGGATTGGCAAAGGCGTCGTCGCCCCGTTCCGTTATGCGCCGATTTAAGGCTTGGAAATCGTCGAGGCGCATGTACACTTCGCCCCGCACGACAAGATGATCAGGGAGGCTGGATTGCGCGTGCAATTGCAATGGCAGGGAACGAATCGTGCGAAGATTGACGGTCACATCCTCTCCAGTCGTTCCGTCACCTCTGGTCGCTCCACGGGTAAAGATTCCATGGTCGTACAGCAGTTCGACTGATAACCCATCGAATTTTGGTTCCACGCTGTACTCAACGGACAGGGTTTCCAGTTCGCGTTTCATCCGTTGGTCGAATGCCTGGACGTCGCTCTGTTCTACAATTGAGTCCAGACTGAGCATCGGCTGTTCGTGGGGAACCTTGACTAGTTCCTGGAGCGGCGGTGCGCCGACACGTTGCGATGGAGAATCTGGCGTCACCAACTCAGGGTGGGCCTGTTCCAGTTCGACCAGCTCTCGAAAGAGGCGATCGTACTGGGAGTCGGAAATCTCCGGGCGATCCTTGACGTAATACAGATGGTCGTGGCGCCTGATTTCGTTTCTGAGGGCAATCAGTCTGGCAAGAATGTCGGCGTGGGCCATAGGACTGGATGGTGACGAACAGAGGACGTGGCAGCATCGACCGTACCATAGGGCTAGGGAGTGGGTCAAACGGCAAAGACGCCATATTCGCTTTGACTTTCACTGCGATAGACACTATTGTATTGAGGCTAGTTGAGTCGATTTTTCATTGATTGGCAGCCATTGGTCACCCTTTGCCGCGGGAGGGAAAATCCCTCACGACCGTCAAAGAAGGTATCCATGAAAGGGGAGAATTGCATGAATAAGTTGAGGCCAAGACCCAGCTATCAAATCATTACCATCATCTGCGGAGGGCTGTTGCTAAGCGGATGTGTCATGGCAGAAAAATACGATGCCGAAAAGGCGCGCAGCCTAAATTTTCAACGCCTTCTGGCCCAAGAAGAAAAGCGCACCGGCGAGCTTGATAGTGAAGTGAAGCGGAGCAGAAATGAGTTGATGGAGCATGAAGCCAGGAGTCGGGAACTGACGGCACAGTTGCAAACCGCTCGGGAACAAATGGCCCGCGTACAGGAAGAAGCCGAGGCCATGAAGGAATCTGCGTTGCTGGAACGTAAAGCCAAAGCCGATATGAAGCGCAAGCTCACACCGATGCGCAAGGCAGCGCCGGGTGAGCCGATCTCCGATGCTGTGGATCTGAGCGCATCGGCTCCTGGAACGGTTCCGAATGTTTCTGCTGTGCCCAGGCCAACAGATTCGTTGCTGGGAGGCGTGGGATCACCCGAAGTTCATGTTGTGAGGCCGGGCGAAACGCTCTATCGGATTAGTCGGCGGTATGGCGTTCCGGTGGACAAGGTCAGAAAGTGGAACAAGCTGCCGGACGATATTATCGAGGTAGGACAGAAACTCATCGTGGGCCAAGAGTAATAGGACGGCCATATGGCCCCGCCGCAATACTCACTCAGTCTCGACCAATTTCGTCAGTATGCCGGAGAGGGTAATCTCGTTCCGCTCTATCGAGAGATCCTCGCGGACTATGAGACCCCCGTTTCTGCCTTTGCCAAAATCGATCATGGTCCCTCGGCCTACCTCCTAGAGTCCATTGAGGGTGGTGAGAAATGGGCACGCTACTCCTTTCTCGGCAGTGGTTCACCAATTGTCGTGTACGAGGATCGGGGCGACCTTCTTGTCGTGCAGGGCACGCGCAAGAAGCGTATTTTTAGCTGTGGGAATCCTCTCGAACGTTTGCGGGAGATGATGGACGGCTATCGCCCGGTGACCGTGCCGGACCTTCCCCCGTTCGTCGGCGGCGCCGTCGGATATCTGGGCTACGACATGGTGCGCACGTTCGAGGACCTGGCCGCTCGGCAGAAGGACTCGCTCAATCTGCCGGACTTTGCCTTCTTGTTCACTGATACGATGCTGATCTTTGACAATGTGGCTCAGAAGATTAAAGTCGTGGCTACCGCCCATGTTACGGCAAAAGGGGAACGTGGCATCAAGGCTGCCTATCGATCGGCAACGGAACGAATCGAACGCATTATCACGAGGCTCAAACGTCCGCTTCGCCGTACGCGTCCGCATCGCCGCCGCAAGCCGGTGACTTTCACCTCAAACATGAGCAAGGCGGACTTTGAGAAGATGGTGGTGCGGACGAAGGAGTATATTCGAGCCGGCGATATCGTCCAGGCCGTTCTATCCCAGCGATGGGAGACCAATGTTCAGGCGCCGCCGTTGCAGCTCTATCGTGCGTTGCGCGTGGTAAATCCCTCTCCCTATATGTATTACCTCCGTATCGCGGGGGTCGAACTGGTTGGCTCCTCTCCTGAGACGCTCGTCCGTTGCGAAAACGGCGTTATTTCCGTTCGCCCCATTGCCGGCACGCGCCGCCGAGGCGTCAATCTTGACGAAGATCAACAGATGGAACGGCGGCTATTGGCTGATGAAAAGGAACGAGCCGAGCATGTGATGCTCGTCGATCTTGGGCGGAACGATGTCGGACGGGTGGCGAAACCAGGCTCGGTCACTGTGGATTCGCTCATGCACGTCGAGCGGTATTCGCATGTGATGCACATTGTGTCGAATGTGACAGGGCAACTGGATGAATCGAAGACCGCATACGACGTGTTGCGCGCCTGCTTCCCTGCCGGCACGGTCTCCGGTGCGCCGAAGATTCGAGCGATGCAGATCATCGATGAACTTGAACCCACACGGCGCGGTCCCTATGCCGGCGCGGTGGGCTACTTTAGCTTCTCCGGCAACATGGACATGTGTATTAATATCCGGACGGTCGTCGTGAAAAAACACCAGGCCTTCATTCAAGCCGGAGCCGGCATCGTTGCCGATTCGAATCCTGAACACGAGTATGAAGAGACCTGCAATAAGGCTCAGGCGATGATGAAAGCCGTCGAATTGGCCGAGCAGGGACTGGAATAATAAGGAGTGATCGGTGATGAGTGATCTGTGAAGAGTTAGATGGAATGGTTCCTTAACTCATCACTCATCACTCATCACACGTCACGGTCTACCATGCTGTTGATGATCGACAACTATGATTCCTTCACCTATAACCTCGTGCAATATTTCGGGGAACTGGGTGAAGACGTTCGAGTATTCCGCAATAATAAGATTACGATCGACCAGATCGAGTCTCTGCAACCCAGCCGCATCGTCATTTCTCCGGGACCCTGCACGCCGGTGGAAGCGGGCGTATCGGTCGAGACCGTCCGGCATTTTGGCGGGCGTCTCCCGCTCTTAGGCGTCTGCCTCGGCCATCAGTCTCTGGCGGTGGCGTTCGGCGGCGAAGTCGTCCGAGCCGAACGGTTGATGCATGGCAAAACGTCGAAGATCCAGCACGACGGGAAAACGATCTTCCATCAGCTGCCCAATCCTTTTGAGGCGACCCGCTATCATTCTCTGATCGTGAAGCGAGAAACGCTGCCTTCCTGTTTTGACATCTCCGCTGAAACGGCTGAGGGTGAAATCATGGGACTCCGTCATCGATCGTTGGGGATCGAAGGGGTGCAGTTTCATCCGGAATCGATCCTCACGACGGCGGGGAAGGATCTGCTTCGAAACTTCCTTAAGCTGTAGCGTGGCTCACCCCACTTCCGATCCATGATCAAAGACGCGATTGCTAAACTTGCCGACCGCTCCTCCCTCACCGAACAAGAAGCCGAGTCGGTGATGCTCGAGATCATGGACGGCGGAGCAACTTCGGCCCAAATTGCCGCCTATTTGATGGGGCTCCGTCTGAAGGGAGAAACCGTCGAGGAAATTGCCGGCTCTGTGCGGGCAATGCGTGCCAAAGCCATCCGCATTGCAATCGGAGATCCCCTGGTTGTGGATACTTGCGGCACGGGCGGAGATGGGGCCAATACCTTTAACATTTCCACTACAGCGGCGCTTGTCCTTGCAGGTGCAGGCTTGACCGTGGCAAAGCACGGCAACCGTTCTGTGTCGTCCAGGTCAGGGAGTGCGGACGTCCTCTCAGCACTTGGCGTCAAGATCGATCTGCCGACTGAACGTGTGGCCGATTGTATCAATGAGGTTGGGATCGGCTTTCTCTTCGCCCCGCTCTATCATGGAGCCATGAAACATTGTGCCGGTCCTAGACAAGAGATGGGCATCCGGACCATGTTGAATCTCTTGGGCCCCCTGACCAATCCAGCGGGAGCCACCATTCAAGTGCTCGGTGTCTATGAGGGGCGATTGACATCCTTGCTGGGGAAAGTGCTCATGCATCTGGGGTCGCAACATTGCTTTGTCGTCCATGGAATGGACGGACTCGATGAGATCACTATGGTCACAAAAACACAGATTTCTGAAGCCAAGGGTGGTGTTCTCTCGAACTATCTTTTGGACCCAGCGGAGTTTGGGCTGGCACTGGTGCCAGCTAAACAACTGGCCGGAGGGACTCCGCAAGAGAATGCCGCGATGACTCGCGACATTCTCCAAGGGCGGAAGGGGCCGAAACGGGACATTGTCTGTTTGAATGCTGCGCCGGCTCTCGTTGCAGCGCGCAAGGCGGCAACCCTTCAAGAGGGGTTCCTCTTGGCAGGCCAGGTGATCGACTCCGGTGCCGCGGCCGAGAAAATGGCCCGTCTCATCGCATTTACGAATAAGGGCTGACGCCATTGTGATTCTCTCTCGCATTCTTGAACATAAGAAAGCGGAACTCCGGCACAAGCGAAGCCGGGGCTACCTCTTCGAGTTGAAGGCGAAGATTCAAGACGCGCCAGGTCCACTCGGCTTTGCTGTGACCCTCGAAGCTACGAGAACGGGCGGCAGCCCTTCGCTGATTGCCGAAGTGAAAAAAGCTTCACCCAGTCTCGGTCTCCTCCGTCCTGAGTTTTCTGAGCGGTTCGACTATCTCGAAATTGCCAAGGCCTATCATGCCCATGGCGCCTCGGCTCTGTCCGTTTTAACCGACAAGGATTTCTTCCAGGGGAGCCTCGACTATCTCCGAGAGATCAAACAATCGGTGCCCATGCCTGTCTTGAACAAAGAGTTCATGGTCGACGAGATCCAGTTTTACGAAGCGCGAGCCTACGGGGCCGATGCAGTCCTCTTGATCGTCGCCGCGCTTGAACGGCAGCAACTGATCGATTTCTATGCCCTCGCCCGTGGGTTAGGGGTGGACGTGCTCATCGAGACCCATCACGAGCGTGAACTCGATAGGGTATTGGAGCGACTTCCAGAGGCGAGGCTGATCGGTATCAACAACCGAGATCTTAAGACCTTCACGACCGATCTGGCCATCACGCTGCGCTTGGCGAAACGGATTCCAGCCGGTAAGCTGATCGTCAGTGAAAGCGGTATCCACCAGCGTGCCGACGTAGTCCGGCTGGTCGAAGCCGGCATTCATGCCATGCTTGTGGGAGAATCGCTCATTCGGGCCGATGACATCGGGGAGAAAATTCGTGAGTTACGAGGAGTGCCGGCTCCATCGCATGCCTAACCCACCTTATTCACGAGAGTTCGTGACGAAACCGCCGAGACGCCAAGCGAGACGGGCGCGCGGAGCCGTGAGGGAGGGAGGCATACTTGAAACAGTATGTTGACCGACTGAGCGGCGAGCCCGCCCGTCGTCAGGCTTGTCGCAGCGGCATATCGGCGGTTGCAGTAGAAGTCTTCGTGAATAAGGTGGGTTGAGATGCCCTATACACCTAAAGTAAAAATTTGTGGGATCACCAACGCAGAAGATGCTGCCGTTGCAGTCGAGGCGGGGGCCGATGCCTTGGGGTTTGTGTTCTATCGGGGAAGCCCCAGATATATCGATCCCACGCTGGCCAGGCAGATCATTATAAATCTGCCTCCCTTGGTGATACCGGTGGGTGTGTTCGTCGACGAAGACCAACAAGTGGTTCGGGGTTTGATGGATGACTGTGGACTTGAAATCGCACAGTTGCACGGAAATGAATCGGCGATCTATTGCAAAGAGTTAGGCCGTACGGTTCTCAAAGCGCTGCGCGCGAAAGATCGAAGCACATTTCTCGCCTTGGCGGAGTATCGTGGTCGGGCCGGTGTTCGAGGGTTCGTACTGGACGCCTTTTCCGAGCAGGCCTATGGAGGCACTGGACAGGTGATCGATTGGCAACTAGCCGCAGAAGCAGCCAAGGCTGCGAACATTCTCCTGGCCGGGGGCCTCACCCCGGACAATGTCACGAGGGCCATCCAGGCGGTACAACCGTACGGTGTGGATGTCAGCAGCGGCGTCGAGCGGGTGCCTGGCAAGAAAGACCACGAGAAAGTGCGCGCATTCATTCGAGCCGTAAGGGTTGTCTCTCCGATATGAGCCTGTTTATACTGCACATCTTCTGAGCGAGCACGAGGACAATGATGGAATCGGTTCCCAACAAACAAGGCCGTTTCGGCGCGTATGGCGGACGCTATGTCCCTGAAACACTCATGCCTGCCCTGCTTGAATTGGAGCAGGAATATGCCCGCGTGAAAAAAGACCGGGGCTTCCAGTCCGAACTCGCCCATTATTTGAAACACTACGTTGGGCGTCCCACGCCGCTCTACTTTGCACAACGGCTCACAAAGCGGTTGGGTGGAGCGAAGATCTATTTGAAGCGCGAAGACCTTTGTCATACCGGGGCGCATAAAATCAATAACGCGATCGGGCAAGGGCTTCTGGCCAGGCGGATGAAGAAACCTCGCATCATCGCGGAAACCGGGGCTGGCCAACATGGGGTGGCGACGGCGACTGTCGCGGCGATGTTCGGGCTTCAATGTGAAGTGTATATGGGGACCGATGATATGCGGCGCCAGGCGTTGAACGTCTTTCGGATGAGATTGCTCGGCACGACTGTCACCGGAGTTGACGCAGGAAGCCGCACGCTCAAGGATGCCATCAGCGAAGCCATGCGGGACTGGACGACGAATATCCGCACGACCCACTACATTCTCGGTTCTGTGCTCGGGGCCCATCCCTATCCGATGATGATTCGGGACTTCCAATCCATCATCGGACGTGAAGCTCGGCGGCAGATTTTAGCTGCTGAAGGCCGGTTGCCGGATTGCCTGATTGCCTGTGTCGGAGGTGGCAGCAATGCCATAGGACTCTTTCACGCGTTTATCAAAGACAAGAAGGTGAAAATGATCGGCGTCGAGGCCGGCGGCCTGGGGATCACAAGTGGAAAGCACGCCGCGCGGTTTGCCGGAGGAAAGCCGGGTGTCTTGCAAGGCACCATGACCTATCTGCTCCAGGGTGATGACGGGCAAGTGAATCTAACCCATTCGATATCAGCCGGGTTGGACTATGCTGCAATTGGCCCCGAGCACAGTTATTTGCGGGATCAAGGGCGAGCCGAATACACCTCGGTGACCGACGACGAAGCCATGGCGGCGTTTGATCTATTGGCCAGAGAAGAGGGGATTATGCCGGCCCTCGAAAGCGCCCATGCCATTGCTCACGCGATGAAGGTCGCGCCTACGATGAAGAAGAACCAACTTCTGGTCGTGAATCTATCCGGTCGTGGAGATAAGGATGTCCAGCAGATCGCGAACATGCGAGGGATCACGCTGTGACATCGAAGCTCGACCGTACCTTTGCACAACTTCGGCAGAAAGGTGAGAAGGCTCTCATCGCCTATGTGATGGCAGGCGATCCCTCACTGCAAGAGACCGAGCAACTTGTTGTGGCGTTAGAACAGGCCGGTGCCGATATCATTGAACTGGGTGTCCCGTTTTCCGATCCCATCGCCGATGGGCCCGTCATCCAACAGGCGGCAGAACGAGCCTTGCGTAGTGGGACATCGCTTCGAACGATCCTTTCCATGGTCACCGGCCTCAGGGCCAGAACCCAGATACCACTGGTCTTGATGGCCTACTACAATAGTATTCATGCCTTCGGCCCTGAACGGTTCTGCCAGGAGGCCGCCCAAGCCGGTGTCGATGGGCTGATCATGCCTGACGTGCCGCCGGATGAAGCAGGCCCGCTCAAAGGGCCGGCTGCCGCGGCTGGGCTTCCACTGATTTTTCTTCTTGCCCCCACGAGCACGGCCGAGCGACGGACTTTTGTGGCGCGCCAGTCACAGGGCTTTGTCTATTACGTTTCGCTGACTGGAATCACCGGCGCGAAGCTACTAAACCTGGCCGATGTGGCTAAGAACGTCGAGAAAATTAAGAAGGTCACCCGAGTTCCTGTAGCAGTCGGTTTCGGAGTCGCGACGCCTGAGGATGCTGCCAAGGTCGCAGCCATTGCCGATGGGGTGATCGTCGGCAGCGCGATCGTCAAGCAGATCGCCGCACACCGAGGGAAACCAGAGATGGTGAAGCACGTGGCGGAACTTGTCCGCTCATTGAAAACCGCCATGCGAGCGGCCCAGCCAAAAGCACGCTAGGCGTCTGCTGTAACACTCCCCTCACTCAAAATAAGACAGAACGCTGCTGGACTTCACGAGAGTCGGTTTCTTCAACCGCGCTGACAAAAATTCAGACGGGGAGGGAACTATTGTTTGGCTTGAGGGGGCATGGCTTTAATCATCTCAGCGGCCAGTTCTTTCGCGACATCCTTTAAATTCGGCCGGTAGAACATATAGCTGCTCGACCGTTCATGGCGTGCTTTCCAGACGGTAGTGCCGGTTGTGGCATCGACCAGACGGAGGCTCAGGCCGACTCGACCGACATTATCGCCTTCCTTGCGCACGTATTCCCAGGAATTTACCCGCACGACTAAGAACGAGTCCACGTTCAGGGCCTTGCCCAATTTCACAGCTGAGTCCTTGTCCGATTGACCGGTCATTTCCAGACGGGAGAAGTAGAATACCAACGCATCGAACGCTTCTTTCGATGCCTGGAAGATATCCGTCACATTTTCAGGAGACACCACACGCTCGATACTGACGGTCTTGTTAATCGCATCCGACAGGACCTGTTGAATATCCTCGCGCGCGCTGTCGTATTGACTCGCCATGGGGGGAAGCACTGCAATGGCTTGCGGTCGGAATATTTTCGCCCCTGGCCCTTCCCATACTTCCTGCAAGCCGCCGCAGCCGACGACTAGGAGAGGAAGAAGGCAAAGAGAAATAGCCCGTCGCAGATGATGAAACATGTACATGAATCAGTATACCATTAGAAGGTCAAAGAGATAGAGCCGGAAACCAACGCGCCCTGTTCTCGGAAGTCATACCCGCCGCCGACATCCATACGAAAGGCAAAGAGTCGTAGGCCTAACCCTGCAGTAGGGGTGAAGGGGGTTCCGGCATCCTTCATGTTTTTAAAGGCGCCGAGGCGGAACGAGAGGAATTCGGAAAAGATGGTCTGCTCAGCTCCTAAACTCAACACCTGGCTTTTAACGCCTGGAACAAAGGTCTTGTTCGAGGTGGCATCCACATCTGCCGTCAAGGTCAGCGAGGAATAGGGGTTGATTGCGACACCGCCTCGAACCTGAGGCCCCAGTTTCAATTCTTCTCCACCGGGACCATCGAAAGTCGGTTGATTGATGTCTTTCGCCACCAGGCCAAAGCGTAGCCATGAAGAGGGCCGGTAGATGGCGCCCACGTCGATACCAAAGGCTGTCGAGATCGTAGGTTTCCCAAAATTGTCCGTAATTTTAACATCGCTTCCGCCGGTGAGTGCCATGCTCCCGCTGTAGGCGGCGCCTTGAAGAAACTTTCCCGTCACGCCGATAGAAAACATTTTATCGGAAAAGGCATAGGCATAGGAGAATGCAGCCTGTCTGACCTCCAACGCTCGGAGGGCCATTGCGCCGGTTAAACTTACAGTTGAGCCGGTATTAGTCACTGACGCTGGAGTACTCACAAATCCTCCACCTGTCGCAACGTCAGAAATGTTTACACCGAATGCATGTTCTCCCAAATGACCTTTGATATAGAGACCCGCGGACCCATTGATCGATACTGTAGCGCCGTCTCGGTTGATTCTGGCGGCGATGTCTCGGGCCTTATCGATATTGGGTTGTGTGATATTAGCCGTATCGAACTTTTCCAGATCATGGACGGCATCAGCAATTCCAAGACGATCGATCACCTGTCCACTACCTTGAATCCTGACATCCACCGTCTGGGTCATCGCGAGCCCGGCAGGGTTCCAATAGGTTGCCAAGGAATCGGTCGTGACAGCCACACCGGCCCCGCCCATTCCCATCGAGCGAGGGCCGACAGTGACGAACTCTAGGGCCATCGCCTGTGCAGGAATCATCAGGCCTATGAAGATCGCAACGGTACAAACTGACCGATCATAAGACATAGAAGGAGCACTCCATGTGCGTCGAGAGACTTTTCTGAGTCTATTGGATGAAATGGCTCTCGTCAAGGTTAGACGGAGGCGACCCTATGAATGTAAACGGTTGGTTGCCACTCTATGGCTTACACAATTTGGCCGTCCTGCATATGCACGATTCGGTCGGCTTGGGCGGACAATTTATCGTTGTGAGTGACGATGACGAAGGTCGTCCCGCGGGCTTTGTTCAGTTCACGCATCATGGCAAAGAGTGCTTCGCCCGTATGGGTGTCAAGATTTCCGGTCGGTTCATCAGCCAAAACGAGATCGGGTTTCTGCAAGAGGGCTCGTGCGACCGCTACGCGCTGCTGTTCACCACCGGACAATTCGCCTGGTTTGTGATGTAACCGGGCTCCCAACCCGACCTCCTGCAACAACGCGATGGCTTCTGGTTCAATATCTGCGGGATTCCGTCGCTGGATCAGCGCCGGCATGCAGGCATTTTCGAGCGCAGTAAACTCTGGCAGGAGATGGTGAAACTGGAAGACAAATCCGATACGCCGATTTCGAAAGTTTGCCTGTTCACCTTCTGACAGGTGAAACATATCCTGACCGTCGAAGTGGACTGTTCCGCTGGTCGGTCGATCGAGCGTGCCGATTATATGGAGCAGCGTGCTCTTTCCAGCTCCCGAAGCGCCGACAATCGCAATTAACTCACCCCGCTGAATCTGGAGGTTGACGCCCTTCAGCACCGTGAGGGTTTGTCCGCCCATGGGGAATGATTTGGTCAGGTCGGTGACGGTGATCACGCCGGAACTCCAGAATGAAAGGAAAATGATAAAGAGGCCGGCATATTCATTCGTAGCGTAGCGCAGCCACCGGTTCAAGCTTGGCTGCCTGGAGCGAAGGGTAGACCGTGGCGGCGAAGCTGATCAGAATGGCAGAGCCTGCCACAAGAAAGACATCCAGCGCTTGTACATGGACAGGGATCCGCGAGATGTAATAGACCGAGGGATCGAAGGTCCAAAATGTCTGAATCAGCCAAAGAAACGTGTAGCCGAGCGGAATGCCGATGGCGGTTCCGGACAGACCGATGATCAATCCGTTCAGCATGAAAATACGCCGAATGCTTTTGCGCGTCGCGCCCATGGCTTTGAGGATCGCAATCTCTTTTTGTTTTTCCGTCACGATCATCGTGAGGGTACTGACGATGTTGAAGGAGGCCACGATCGTGATCAGCACCAACAAGAGAAACATCATCGTCTTTTCGAGTTTGAGAGCTGAGAACAGATTACGATTCATCTGCATCCAGTCGCGCGCCCCATAGGCGAAGCCGAGCGACTGCTCCACGGAACGGGCCGTCGCGTCCGCGTGGAAGACGTCCGTGACTTTAATCTCAATGCCCGTTACGGTGTGCCCCATGTTGAAGAACTTCTGTGCCTCTGCGAGGTCGATGTAGGCCAACGACGAATCGTACTCGTACATGCCGGATTGAAACAGCGCGACCAGCGCGAAGGTGCGGATCTTTGGCACCATACCGATCGCGCTGATCGGACCGGCGGGAGGGGACACGACATTGACCGTATCCCCGACAAAGACGCCGAGTCGCATCGCCAATTCTTTGCCCAGGATGATGCCGGGTTTTTCTGTCTCGATCATCGGGCCGTTCGGATCATCGACCGGTGATTGCTTCACCTTGACCGGCCTGCTGAGATCGGCCAATTCTCCAGTCGAGAGATTCTTGGCCAGCTCGGTCACCGTCGCTTCGCGTTGCGGGTCGATGCCACGGATCACAATGCCTTGCACGCCGCTCTGGGTCGTGAGCAAGACCTGCTTGAGTACAAACGGGGTGGCCGCCACGACGCCGGGCACGGCTGTCACCTGTTTGGCGACGGGATCGTACTCGCTCATGCTGTCTTTCATCCGATCCTGCACGATGATATGGGCCGTTGTCCCAAGAATCTTTGCCTGAATGTCTTCTTTGAAGCCGGTCATGATACCGACCGTCCCAATCAGGGCAGCCACACCGAGTGTGATTCCGGCAATAGAGACCACGGTGTTCAATGAAATCGTCCGATTCCGGCGCTTCGCGCGCAGATATCGCAACCCGACAAAGATTTCGTAGGGGAGGGCCACCGTTATTTCTCTGGCCTGAGTTGAGGGAAAAGAACCACGTCGCGGATCGACGCTTGGTTGGTAAAGAGCATGATCAGCCGGTCGATACCGATGCCTTCGCCCGCAGTTGGTGGCATGCCATATTCCAAGGCTCGCAGGAAGTCTTCGTCGACCAGATGCGCCTCTTCGTCACCCGCTGCCCGCTGCGCCGCCTGGCCTTCGAATCGTTCCCGTTGATCCAGTGGATCGTTCAACTCTGAAAAGGCGTTCGCGATTTCACGGCCTGCAATGTAGAGCTCAAAGCGGTCGGTCAGCGCTTGGTTCGAATCTTTGCGCCGTGCGAGCGGGGAAATTTCAATTGGGTAATCGGTAATGAAAGTAGGCTGAATTAGATTCGGCTCGACCGTTTCCTCGAAGATCTCGTTCACGATATTGAAGAGCGGCCATTTTGGATCGATGGCGATACCCAGATTTTTGGCCGCCGCAATTGCTTTTTCCCTATCCTCAAGGACGGAAGGATCGAGGTTGTTCACCTCCAGAATCGCCTGATGATAGGACCAGCGGCGCCACGGAGGTGTGAGTACGATGTCCTTGCCCTGATAGTCAATGACCGTCTTGCCGAGGATCTGCTGTGCCAACGAAGAGACGAGTGCTTCCGTGAGGACGATCAAGTCCTGATAGTCGGCATAGGCCACGTAGAACTCCAGCATCGTGAATTCCGGGTTGTGAATCGTCGAGATGCCTTCGTTCCGGAAGTTGCGGTTGATTTCAAACACGCGAGGAAAGCCGCCCACGATTAACCGCTTCAAATAGAGTTCCGGCGCGATGCGGAGATAGAGATCGACGCCGAGGGCATTATGGTGGGTGACAAAGGGTTTTGCCGCCGCGCCACCGGGAATCGGATGCATCATCGGTGTTTCGACTTCAAGGAAACCCCGTTCAATCAAAAAGTCGCGAATGCCGGCGATGATTCTGCTGCGCATGGCGAAGATGCCATGGACCTCAGGATTGGCGATCAAGTCGACATAGCGCTGCCGATAGCGGATTTCCACGTCCGTCAACCCGTGCCACTTCTCCGGAAGAGGTCTGAGGGCTTTGCTCAAGAAGGTCAGCTGTGTGACCTGGACGGTGAACTCATTGGTCTTCGTGCGAAAGAGGGTGCCAGTCACGCCGATCCAATCGCCCAAGTCGAGCAGCTCGGCGATGCAATGGGCCTGCTCTGAGAGATGATCTTTCTTGAGATAGACCTGCAGCCGGTCTGATCCGTCTTGCAGCACCGCGAAGCCAGCCTTGCCGAATCGCCGCAGGGCCACGATGCGTCCCGCAAGGGTACAGGAAATCTTCTCTTCTTCCAGTACCTCTTTGGTCTTTTCGGCATGGAGTTCGATCAGTTGGCCCGCACGATCCTTCACTTCGAATCGTGTGCCGTAGGGTGCCACGCCCGCTTCGCGCAGGGCGTCGAGCTTTTTGATGCGTTGCTGCTGCTGCTCGTTCAGTTCGTCCATCACATGCCTGTACCGATGCCCCTCGTCGGTCAGCTATCGAGCTCGTCCATTTCCGACTGTTGATAGCTGAGCGCGGTTATCCCAAGTTGCTTCATCTTCAAATAGGCCTCGATGAACCCGTCCAGATCACCGTCCATGACGGCGGCTACCTGGCCCACTTCATAGCCTGTCCGGAGATCTTTGACCATTTGATAGGGCTGGAACACATAGGATCGAATTTGGCTGCCCCAGGCAATATCTTTCTTCTCGCCGACGATCGCATTGAACTCCGCCTCTTTCTTTTTCAGCTCCAGCTCATAGAGGCGCGCCTTCAAGACCTTCATCGCGCCATTACGATTTTGAAGTTGTGATCGTTCGTTCTGACATTGCACCACGATCCCGGTCGGCAGGTGCGTCATGCGGATGGCCGTCTCGACCTTATTCACATTCTGGCCGCCAGCGCCGCCGGCTCGAAAGGTGTCGATCTTCAGATCTTTGTCTTCGATGACGAGATCGATATCTTCATCCACCTCGGGATAGACGAAGACCGAGGCAAAGGAGGTATGCCGCCGCTTGTTCGCATCGAAGGGTGAAATACGCACCAGCCGGTGCACGCCTGCCTCGGCTTTGAGATAGCCGTAGGCATAGGGCCCTGTCACTGACAAGGTCACGCTCTTCACGCCCGCTTCTTCTCCCGGGAGCAGGTCCAGCGTTTCGACCTTAAATTTCTTGCTCTCGGCCCAACGGACATACATGCGGAGCAGCATCTGCGCCCAGTCCTGCGATTCCGTCCCGCCGGCGCCAGGATGGATTGCCACAATCGCGTTGTTGGGGTCCAGTTCGCCCGAAAGCAGAAGCTCAAGCCGTAGGGCCGCGAGTTTTGGTTCGAATTGATCCAGCTCGGAAGTCAACTCCTTCATGAGCCCCGCATCACCACTTTCTTCTGCCAATTCAAGTAACGCGTCCAGATCGTTCCTCTTTCCATCGATATCGCGCCACTGCTGGAGGTCACGCTCAATCGCAGACTTCTTCCGGCTGATCTTGGCGGCTTTCTGAGCATGGTTCCAAAAATCTGGCTGCGATGTCTGTTGTTCGAGATGTGCCAACTCGGCCGTCATGCGGGCGAAGTCAAAGATGCCCCCGTAGTTCCGTTACCAATTGCTCGACGGCCCGCACGCGATTCTTTACCTCATCCAACATGGGGCGATCCTTTCTGGTTATACCGCCACTGCGTCCGGCTCAGATCCCTTGGTGCGGAACAAGCCGAACAGGAATAAAAGCGCGCAGATTATAGCACAGCCGTAGGCAAACACATCGCCGTACCGGCTGTAAAACGTATGCGGACGCCAGACTTGCATCGTCGCCTTGACGGCTTGCTCCGTGAAGATCGGCGTCGCCTCAACGATGCGCCCGAACGGGTCGATGAACCCGGAAATGCCGGTATTGGCCGAGCGAGCGAAGGCCAAATGATTCTCGACCGAACGAAACACCACCATCGAAAAATGTTGAGAGGCAGCCGACGAGGCACCAAACCAGGCATCGTTCGTCACGGTCACCAAGAACTCCGCCCCATTCGAGGCGAATTGCCGCACCAGGTTCGGAAAGATCACTTCGTAGCAGATTGCCACCCCAAAGCTTATCGGTCTCGGTGTCGCCTCAGCCTTGCCGGTAGCTGCTGATCGGGGCTTCGGCGTCAACGTCAAGACCGTCGGGCCAGTTCCCGCTTCGAAATCGCCGATCCCTTCTACCAATTTGTCGAGGAAAAACAGGAGCGAAGATTTGAGCGGAATATATTCTCCGAAGGGGACCAGATGATGTTTGTCATAGCGCCCCAACAACTGGCCGTCGGGGGCGAGGAGGTAGGCGCTGTTCAATAGATAGGGCCGCCGATCCGGATAGAAACGTAGGGCGGGGCTTCCAAACAAGATCGGCGCCTGGGCTCGATTGGCCAGCGCAATGAGTTGCAGCTGATAGACCGGCTCGCGTTCAAAGACGAACGGTGTTGCCGCCTCCGGCCAAATCACTAAATCTGTAGCACGGCCGAGCTGTTCGGTCAGTTGGTCAAAGCGTGCGAGCGTCTGCTCTCGATAGGCGGTATCCCACTTCACTGCCTGATCGATATTCGGCTGCACCACTCCCACACTGATGGACGATCGGGGAATACCAGAAAAAGGCGCTTCAGATAACGTCGCAAGGCCATATTCCCACGAGAGGGTCACCAGCAATGCCGCCATCGCTACGAGTGCCCAGGGGAGCCTTGCCGGACGGAAACCCCGGAACAGCGGCATCAACCAGGACAGGAATTCAGTCAGTGCGACATTCACCAGCACAATAAGGAATGAGACTCCGTATACCCCCATGTGATCCGCGATCTGAATGATCTCAATCTGGCGATATTGAGAGTAGCCGAGGAGGCCCCAGGGCAATCCGCTTAGAGCATACGTCCGGATCAGTTCAAGGGTCACCCATAAGCAGGGAAACGCGAAGAAACCGTAGCGAGGAATCAGGGTCCGAAACCACACGGCCCCGGCAGAATAGAGACCGACATAGAGGCCGAGATAGGCCGTGAGCAGCAACATGAGGCCGTAGCTGATCGCCAGCGGGACCTTGCCGTAGGTGTTCATGGCGGTGACCACCCAGGACATCATGCCGGTAAAGGCAATCGTGCCGGACAGCCAGCCGATCCAAAATGCCTGCGCTTTGTTCTTGCCGTCCAACGCCCAATGCAACGGCACGAGGGCGATCCAGGCCAATAAGCCTAGATCAGATTTCGGAAAACTCAGCGGGAGGAACAGCCCGCTCGCGCCGGCAAGGACGAGTGAACGCGCGAGGGAATGGGTCATGAGCCGCACCTTATCGAAAGCCGGAGAGGGATGCAACTTCCGGTTCGGGGAGAAGATACTCGCTCGCACCCCGTCATGGACGGGGTGCGAGATTTGGGGTTGACGGGCACCCATTGCGCACCTATAAGTATGAGCGGTAATCTGGCATTCATATCTGCATATAGTGTTGGGAGTAGCCCAAGACGATAGAGCCAGACTATCCTGACCCTGACGATGCGGCATGATCAATGATCACGACAAATAGGAGGCTCTACCATGAATCGAAAAGTCATCGGCCTGTGTCTAAGCCTGGGCCTCATGTTTCTGCTTGCGGGCTGCGCTGGTAAGAATGTTTCCTCCTCGTCCGGCGATCAGTCCGGTAAGGCCAAACCCGAGGCGATCCAGCCGGATGCGATCAAGACGGTACCACTGGAGCGTTCGTTCGACCGGCCATCCGGCAGCGTACCCTCCAACCGCGCAATTGAGCCGGGCGTAGCGTCGTCCGACACCAACGCATTGGGCGATGTATTTTTCGATTTCGACCGGTTTCAAATCCGCAAGGATGCCATGCCGGTTTTGGACGCCAATGCTCAATGGTTTCGCGCCAACGGGAGCTCGGCAGTGTTGATCGAAGGCCATTGCGATGAACGTGGCACCTTGGCTTACAACCTCGTCCTGGGCGAGAAACGGGCGCGTGCTGCCAAGCGATACCTCCAGGATCTTGGCGTCCCGGCTTCGCAGCTCCAGACCACGAGTTACGGAGAAACAAGGCCCTTCTGCAAGCAGCAGAACGAGGACTGTTATCAACAAAATCGGCGGGCACATTTCGTTGCCAAATAATCGTGAGTTCGGTCGGACGATCTTGTCGCAGATACCGGACATCAATTAGGAGGGAGGCCCTGTGAACCACTACCAATTTCTCGGCATTGGGCTTCTGGGAATTTGCCTGGCCGCAGGCTGTGCAGGCAACGGTGAGCGCATCGATCTGAATGTCCCCGTAGCAAGCAAGGCAGGTGAGAAGGCCGTCGCGGTGAGTACCCCGACCGTTGCGATTCAGCCGTTTGAAGACCATCGCACCGACCGATCTCACCTCGGCATCCGACATCACCTATGGGGCGGCGAGAGTTATTTCAGCCTTTCCAGCGGTACCCTTAGCGAGGCCACGGCAGAGGCCTTCGCTGACTATCTCAAATGGAAAGGCTGGAACGCGACCGTTGCCAAAGGCAACAGGACAACCGGGGCAGACATGACCATCACCGGTACACTTATCGATGTCGGCGTAGATGCCACAAGCGGCATCGGACAGACCGCTCTTTACGCCAAAAGTCGGATGGCCGTCGAAGTGCAGAATCACGCCGATGGCAGTCAAGTCCGTGAGACCCTCACCAGTATCGGAACCAGCCAGGTTTTCTGGTTCGACCCAGAGGATGCCCAGGAGTTGCTCAACGAACTCTACAACAAAAATTTCGAGAAGTTCGTGGCCGACACCAAGCTCGACGGCACGATCCTCAAGCTCAGGTAACAGAGTGCTCCATCACTGCGTGGAGCGCGCTGCGATGGCAGGATACGGTGCCTCTGCATCGCTCCTGAATCGAATACGAAATAGGATCATGGGAGTAACATGGAGCGACGGCAACATCGGCGAGTGCCGGCACAGCTGCAGGGGTTCCTGTTGGGAAACTCGCATGAGATCGAAGCGGTTACCCTCGACCTCTCGGTCGGTGGCGCCAGGTTCGATTGCGATATCGAAGTGTATCCCGGCAAGGTGATCCGTGTGCGACTGGTCATTCCTGGCGCGGAAGAACCGGTCTCGATCGAAGAAGGACGTGTACAGTGGGTCGCAGAGGACACATTCGGAGTCTCCTTCCAGAATGTCCAGCCAGCCGCGCTCGATGAACTCGAGCAGCTCATCAACGAGTTTGACGAAGCCGAAGACGGTGGTCATGCATAATGAGCCAATCCTTGACTCGTCTCCATTGAAAGAATATCGTGTCCCTGTGGGAGGAGCTTAACGCCCCGAGGGAATATGGTTCATGAGGGGGTCGAGCGTCGGGATGGTGCGCAAGCCCAGCTTGACTGGGAAGCCTAAAGTCCCGCCAAGATCTCCGCCGTACCTATCTGTCCTCGGTAGGTGCGCGCTCCTCCCACCCTAACAGGCTGCTGAAAAAGTCCGCCAGCGTAAGCAGACCGTTATTTGGTTTATTTGGTTTGTCTCGTTTGTTTGGTTGAACGAAACTTACCAGATGAACCAAATCAACCAGATAAACAAAACAAACCAGATCAACCCGACGAGCCACGCTCGACGAGGACAGCCTTTTGAGCAGCCTGTGAGCACAGTCTTCTGTTGTGCCATACAGACGGACCATTGAAGTTCTCACGTAGCGACATAGTTTTCCGCAACCTGCTCATCTCTCGCTCATTCTGGTTGACGCGTTGCCCATCGCGCAATCGCGTCATGGCTGATGCAACAGAAGGTTTGCTGGTTCACGCAATCTGTGTCAATGTCGCCCGGTTTCGTCACGCAACTTTTTAAGAGGATGAATGGCCACCCACAAGCCAAATGTCTCTGCGCCGAAGTCTGTATCTCCACCGAAGGCACCGCCTCAAGCACGTGCGTCCAAAAAACCTGGCTCCCGTGCAGCCTCGGCGGTGACGGCGGTGGAAATGGGTGCGCGACAGCGCGAGATTTCCGTTTCCGAGTTCTTCACCAAGAATCGGCATTTACTCGGGTTCGATAACCCGCGCAAAGCCCTGCTGACTTGCGTCAAGGAAGCGGTCGATAACGCTTTGGACGCCTGTGAGGAAGCCGGGATTCTTCCGGAAGTGACGGTACAGTTGGAGGTTGTGGCTATCGGATCTTCAGCTATGTTGTCCGCAAGTCAGGCGACACGCTTTCGAGTGACGGTGGCAGACAACGGCCCCGGGATCGTCAGACAGCAGATTCCAAAAATCTTTGCGAAACTTTTGTACGGCTCCAAGTTCCATCGCCTGCGCATGAGCCGAGGCCAGCAGGGAATCGGCATTTCAGCGGCAGGAATGTATGGCCAACTGACAACCGGCAAACCGGTGAAGATCATCTCGCGTATCGGTCCAAAAGCCGCAGCACATTATTTCGAAGTGCAGATCGATACAAAGAAGAACGAACCCCTGGTTCATGAGAACAAGCAGATCGACTGGGACCAGCCCCGCGGCACACAGGTGGCGATCGAAGTCGAAGGGCGCTATCAGAAAGGCCGCGCATCGGTGGACGAGTATCTCGATCAGACGTCGATTGCCAATCCGCACGTGCGACTCGTCTATCGGACGCCGGAAGGCGAGACGAAAGAGTATTCACGTGCCTATCACGAACTGCCGCCCTCGCCGAAAGAAATCAAGCCCCATCCCTACGGTATCGAGTTCGGCATGTTCCTCAAGATGCTCCAGGAGGCCAAGAGCCAGACCCTTTCGAGTTTTCTGTCGAGCGATTTCTGCCGGGTGACGCATGCGCTCGCGGATGAGATGTGCAAGACAGCGAAGATTTCGCCCAAGGCAAAGCCCCGTGACATTCGCGGCGCGATTGCCGAATCGCTCTATCACACGATTCAAGCGACGAAGATTATGGCACCGCCGACCAATTGCCTTTCGCCGATCGGCGAGAAGGCGATCCTCTCAGGTCTCTACAGACAGATCAAAGGGGAGTTCTATACCGCAGTGAGCCGGCCTCCCTCCGTCTATCGCGGCAATCCTTTCATTATCGAAGCAGGATTGGCCTTCGGAAAAGCGCCTGACAGTGAGGCGAAATCTGAGAAGCCGGCGCAGCCGCTGGCGGAGGGGGAGCAGGAGGAGGGAGAATCGGAACTGGCGCGCGTGATTCGCTACGCCAATCGGGTCCCGTTGCTATACCAGCAATCCGCTTGTGCGATCTTCAAGGCGGTGCTTGCCACAACTTGGCGTAACTATGGAATTAGCCAATCACGCGGAGCTCTGCCGTCCGGGCCGATGGTCATCTTCGTGCACATCGCCTCCGTCTGGGTACCCTTTACGAGTGAATCCAAAGAAGCAATTGCGGAGTACGACGAGATTCACAAGGAAATTACCCTCGCGCTCCGCGAGTGCGGTCGGCGACTTGGGCTCTTTCTGCGCCGACGCGAACGGGCGGCGAGCGAATACCGGCGGCGCAACATCTTCGAACTCTATATTGAGGAAGTCGTCGAAGCCTGTAATCGGTTGAAAGGCGGGAAGTTGCCTGTCGAAAAATTGAAAATGCAATTGCAGAAGATTGCATCTTCACGGACTGGCGGCATGAAGACGGATGAAACACTCGGAAAAACCGGCGCAGGACCGGAAGGCCTGCCGCACTCCATCATTGTCACAGCGGAAGGCATTGAAGGGGAGGTTTCACCGGCGACCACCGTTCTCGATGAAGTAGAAACCGAAGAGAAGCCGGTTTTCCCAAAGTCTAGACGGCGACAGACGACAAAGACGCGGTCTGTCAAGAAAGGGCCTGGCAAGGCCGCAGCCGTCCCATCGGTTCCAAAGAAGGGCGCTTCCGCACAGCAGCAGGTTGGTGCGGCGCGCATAGGTCGTAAGGCTCGCCTGACAGGAAAGAAAAAATAGGACGACGCATGGCCAAAACGAAGATAACGAAGAATGGGGCGGTCGAGAAGAAATTGATCGGGCTGGCCGATCTGGTGATCACAGCCGCGCAGCGGGCAAAAGATCCGACGATGGCAATTCCGATTCGCGCCCTTTCCAACGTGACGTTCAACGAGCGCAAGGGTCTGCTTGAGATGGGGGAGAAGAAACAGGCCCGTTCATTCTTTAACGTAGGCATGGCCAAGAAATTCATGCAGACCATATTGGTCGCGGACGCTCTCTCTGAATTGCAGCGCGCGGAATTAACGACCTCGCTTAGAGAGATCTACTACCGGACCAAGCACACCATTCAGGACTCGCACGAGAATACATTCGATACCCAGGACGAATCAGACCCGATTATCGAGGATTTGGAAGTGTCGCTCGTGGCACTCCGGGAAGAGTTGCATGTGCGTGCGGAGAACGGAGGGAGTGTGGTCGGTCCGCTCGTGCTCGGGGACGACGGCGATCGTGTGGATTGCGCCAAGCTGGGGAAAGGTGGCTACTCGGTCCCGTCGATAGTCGAGCCGGAGTATGTGGAGATCCGCCGTTGCACGGCGGACTTTGTGCTGCTGGTCGAAAAGGGCACGCAGTGGAACCGCCTCTCGGAAGATAAATTCTGGCGTAGATATAACTGCGTGCTGCTGACTGGAAATGGACAGCCACCCCGTGGGGTCCGCCGTTTAGCGCGGCGATTGCATGAAGAGTATCGGCTCCCGGTCTATGTCCTGGTCGATAACGATCCCTGGGGATACTATATCTATTCCGTCGTCAAGCAAGGCTCGATCAATCTGGCCTTCGAGAGCCAACGCATGGCAATTCCCAAGGCCAAGTTCATCGGTCTTTCCAGCGCCGATCCCGAACGGTACGAACTTCCACGTAACGTCGGGATCAAACTGAATGAGAAGGACATCGCCCGCGCGAAAGAGCTTCTCAACTATCAGTGGTTCCAGAAACCGGCCTGGCAGGAGGAAATCAAGCGGATGCTTGCGAGCGGACTCAAATACGAACTGGACGCCCTCGCGAACAAAGACTTCCAGTACCTCACGAAAAAATATCTTCCACGGAAACTGAAAGAGAAGGACTGGCTGGATTAGGCAGGCCAACTCTCTTCCATCGCATCCTGTCGTCAGTATTTAGTTCTCGGGCAACAGCAGATACAGCCCGATTACAATGATCGGCGCCATGACATACATGGCTTTCTTGCCGAAACTATCGTAGACGCCATAGATCAAGATCGCGGCCATGAAGGTGAAGTAAAGCTGCCCGATACCCCGATATCCCGCACTATGTTCCGCCGCTAATGCGAGTGCAGGCGATCCCAGGATCAGTCCGGCTGAAAGGGCTGCTAATCGTTTCATCGCAATCTCCATTTCGATGAGGTTAAGACCCAGGACATCATGCCGATGGGTGGTACTGTTGCACAAACAACAACGCTCGCATGGCGAAGTCTTCCAAGAGGGCGCGATTCAGTTCTTGAACGATTCTGTATAGCTGGATTGGGAGAGACGAGCAAGGGGCTCACAATACACCTCTGTGTCGTATGGATAAGAGATGTCAATTTGCGCCTTCTCATAGTGGGAAGTCAAACCGGCTCCACGGGGGGAGTGAGGCGTTAGGGGAAGGGGTGTGGATGGTATGAGCCGTTCGGTTCCGTTGCGCGAAGGAGGGTTGTCGGACAAGTCTTCAAATAGTGCAATGGAAACGACTCCCGACCCCGTTGTTTTGTCATAATGAGTTTGTGCTAACCGCCGATGTCCCAGGGCTCACGGCGGACGAGTGCAGGTAGATCCCGTGCGCCATGCACGACTCGCAGGATGAGGACTTCGTTGTCCTGCAAGAGATAGACGATACGATATCCTCTAAAGATCAATTCTCGGAGGTCAGAGCGATTGAACTCCGGAACCATTCGACCGATCTGGGGAGTCCTGAGCAGTGTCTCGGCAGATTCAACGATGCGATCAACGAACGTGATTGCATGTAGGATGGAGTCGCGGGCGATAAAGTCTTCGATGTCCTGAAGATCGTTCCCGGCAGTCAGCGACCAGCGGACTTGCGCCATCGAGCAATTCTTTCTTTCAGCTCTTCATGGGTGAGAACCCGCCCTTCCGCCACGTCCTGAAGGCCTTTCTCCACTTGCTGTTTGAAAAACAGCTCCTCCATGATCGCGCCTGTCGTCACATCATCAGGCAGTTTTTTGATCAGCTCCAGCGCCTCTGTTTTAGCCTTAGCCATGTCGTCTCCCCTCAGCCAGTTCTGTCGGTTAGGCTATGCCCAGACATCCAAAAAAGCAAGCCTGTGTCAGACTGGTGTATTGGTGCGCGGATCTAACTAATTTCTCTCGTTCGCTGAACGAAATAAACCAGACAGACCAGGAGAACCAGCCTCCTGCTACGCGCTGCAAGTAGTGAGGGGTAAAGGGCGAGTAGTGAGGGATGAGGTGCGAGATGGGTGAAAGGTTAGGCGTAAGGGGTTAGGGGTGGGGATGGGGTGAGCAGTCCGGCCCTGTCGCGCGGAAGGAGGGTTGTCGGAGAAGTTTTCAAATGGTGCAGCTGAAAAGATTCCCAACCCCGTTGTTTTCCGCCTACTCTGAGCAGGTGAATCAGCTTAATCTTTTCCCTTTCAGCAATGCCGCCAGAATAGAATTCTGTGGAGTCAAATCGGACGGAGTGGATGGCGGGGGTAACAAAAGGCCTGCAGAGGGCAAAGGCCGTAGCCCGGTCAAAATTGTCGAAGCAAACGGAGGTCTCTGGATCTCTGGCAATACGGCATCGAAATGCCACGCCGGATACGGGTTCGTCGTTCCAGAAGAAATCCATGTCCACTCCGTCGGGAACACACGATTGAAGAACCGTTGCCACTCCTGGGGTGCCCGTAACCGTAGAGCATCACCAACCCAAATCTGGTTGGTGTCGGCCTGCTCCTGTAGCCGACAGGCGATGTTTGCTGCATGTCCGATGGCTGTGAGGAAACTTCGATCTTGTCTTGCTGACGCTTGAGGAACTCCAATGCGAGCGACCAAGATCTCGCCGAAATCGATACCGATTCGTACGTCGACAGACGGAAGGTCGACCTGTATGAGATGGGGATTGATGGCGTATCTCAAGACAGAGAAGCACACCATGGCGCTTTCAAGTGCTGCTTTGGAGGCTTTCTGTTCATCCCCACCGGTGAAGATCGCCATTACACCATCGCCGGTATTCTTCTCGATATATCCGTCATGATCGTGGACGATCCGCATCACCATTGGAATCACAACATCCAGGGTATAAAGAGCGACAAGACCTGAACGATTGCTCGATCCCCTGATGTCGAAGAAAAGAACTGCTGCATTGACTTTCCTGGCTGATCCTATAGGAATTAAATCAGCGGAGGGCATTACTCTTCCGGCGACAACTCCCATTAGCTTGGACTTCAAGTCTTTAGTGAGCGCCCGAAATTGTTCCGTGAGATAGAACCAATATTCCCGATTCCAAGTGCGCATGGCTAACCTACAAGAAGTTTTAGAATGATCAAAGGGACCGCGATCATCAACGCCCTCATGCCCCATCGGACAGACACGTACTTTTTCGAGAGAACGCCGCTCACCAAATAGTTCTGTGCGCCATACTGTCGCTCGACTTCAGCTTCATCCACGTGTCGTAGTTCGTCCACATAGGTGTTCATCGTTTCTCGGGAATGAACGTCTTCCCAGAAGATTAAGCTGCTACCAACTTTTGGAGTCCTCGGATAGAGCGTAAGGAGCGCCATGATCCCTGAAATAATCAAAAACACAAAAGCAGCCCAGTGAAATGCCGTTGCCAAGCGTTCTATAGGAACGTGGGTCATAAGATAACTACCGAGTGTAAAATCAGCGGTGAGAACGCCAGCGGCCTTCGCATCTGCGACGTTGATATAGTGGTTCAGGTAGTTATTGACACCAACTCCAAAGCCTGGGGGAGGTCCCGACTTCGACGTTCGATCGGCTAAGTCTGTCACGCTATCCCCATCCTTGTATCTGTAACGGCCTTAATACCACTGTTCGCTACCCCCTCGCAAATTTCTGAACAGCTAACGGGATCGCTGGAACCGCCGTCACTCCCACGGCGGCACCGGCTGCGGATCAGCCCACACGCTTTTCTTGGCCTCTCTCTCCTAGATTGTAATTTCATCAAAGCAATGCTGGCTTAACGCTGATTCGAGTATTTGAGAACGTCCATCATGCTGTAGGCCTCATACCGGCTTTGAACATTTCGCCTGTCGTTTCAGCCGCTTCTTTCAACTCGCGACTTGGTGAGACGGTTAGCTTGTGCTTGTCATAGATTCGCCCTGGAGGGCTCGCGATTGTGGAGAGCGTATCGTTGCAAAGCTTAGATAGTGGAACATTGGACGATGCAGCAGAACCAATCTCCGCCATTTGTTGGTGGAAGCCCAAAAACGTGGAGGCGATGGCCGACTTATATCCATAGTCCTCTTCCATTCGCTTTGCGAGAGCCACCTCATGGCTGGCATAAATGGCAAGCCAAACCAATGGGCCAACCACGGGCATGCGAGTTAGGTACAAAAGTACAATTTCGTCCCAGGTTGGTGTGGCTTTTCCCAGTAGTACCTGTAACAAGCTTATGGCGGCAATGAGGACGATGGCCACGACTGAACCGACGAACCACTTTTCCCACTTGCGTTTCGGCTCAAGAAATGTCTGACGGCGTTGGTCGAACGCATAAGCGAGTCCGGCGCTTGTTGCTCCTGGGAGCAAACCTTCGATGGTCTTCAATTGTTCAGCGCACTTCCCTTTAAGGTCGGCAAGCTGACCCTCATATTCCGCAATGCGTGTTTCTATGGTAGTCGATTTGCCAGCAAGTCCCTTTACCAAGTCAGCCGATTTCTCCGCATCCGCTAGTGTCGTGGCAACTTTCTCCGCGTCCGCCTCGACGGTTCCTTTTACTGTCCGAACCTCTGTAAGTAATTGGGCTGCATTATCTGCCGCTGCCTGAGTACGGGTTTTTAGGCCTTCTGATTCAGTTGCCTGCTGTGTGGCGGTTGTTAACACACGATCAAGGCTGGCTCGCACAGTATCTGCATGAATCTGGGCATTTTGGATATGATCCGATTTAGTGGCGATCACGGCTTGTTCATCTACAACTTTTGTCATCGCCGCCACTGCCTGGACACCAGCATTGTTGATTTCAGTAAGTTTCGATTGAGCGTCGGCGAGAGCTTTAGCGGTCAACCTTTGGGATTCGCTGGCCTCTCTCGCCGCCTCCTTCGCAGTTTCAGTGGATTCTTTAATGTTCGCCATATAGGCGGCAGCCCGCGCCTCATCAACATCAATAGTTTCATTCGGCGATTTACTTTCTTCGAGTGTCACAGCGTCTTTCGAATCAATAGCCTCAGACATAAAATCCCTTCCTTTCAATTTCAAAGAAAAAGCCTCTTTAGAGCAAACCTTGCCCTAAGAGGCCTCTTGAGGTCTCGGATTCCACCGCACACATTACATGGTGGCTACCCGTTTTCAATTTTTACTTTCTTGATGCCACTTGTCTCAAATCGCCTTAATACACTAGGCCCTCCTCTCTTCAAAGCTAGGGAAGTAGATAGTCATGCGAACAGTCAGAGTCAATGACTTAGGGTAAAAATTATTTATCATGGCTTAACATATTGATTTAATGCACCTTCCACATGTGATGGGAGTGGCCAAGCTTGTTCTTCCCTCTTAAGGGATGGGGCCTGATTGATCTTCCACTGCGCGCGTCCAACGAGGGCCTTCTGAGGCCGCGCGTTGCGCGAGCACAGAAGATCATCAGGCTCCATCCCATCTCTTGCTTGACCTTGCACCGACACCGCTAATGTCTTGGGTATGACTCCGGAAGCTTTGGCGCGGCTTACGATCGATAGCTTGCGTTGATGCGGACATAGTCGAGCGACAGATCGGTCGTCCAGATATGGGCTTTCTGGCGGCCTTGCCCCAGCCCCACGGCAATCGTAAATTCTTTCTGGCGAAAGACCTTCGCGATGCGGGCTTCAGCAGCGAGCCCAAGACCCATTCCTTTTTCTACCATCGGAGCCCCGCCGAACGACAGGCTTAGCTTTGAGGGAGTAATCGGAACCCCGGCTCGCCCGATCGCCGCCATCACACGACCCCAGTTGGCATCCTCGCCGAAGAGGGCGGTTTTCACTAAGTTCGAGGTCGCAATGGTGTGGGCCACCTGCCGTGCCTGCGCCACGGTGGCTGCTCCGGTCACCTCGATGTTCACCACCTTGGTGACACCCTCGCCGTCGCGACAAATCGCCAGCGCGAGTGATTGGCAGGTTTCTGTCAGGAGCAGTAGAAATCGACGAAAGACAGCTGTTCCTTCCTTGATTGTGCGGTTCCCAGCCATACCGTTGGCTAGGCAGAGAACAGTATCGTTGGTACTCGTGTCTCCATCGACTGAGATGCAGTTGAATGACTCGTTGGCCGCCAAGCTGAGAGCCCGTTGGAGGGCGCTCTTCGTGATTGACGCGTCCGTGGTGAAATAGGCCAGCATCGTGGCCATGTTGGGATGGATCATTCCAGAGCCTTTGGCCATTCCGCCGATGGTAATCAAACGACCACCGATGGTGTCCTGAATGGCAATGGACTTTGGGCGCAGATCGGTCGTCATGATTGCCCGAGCGGCATCCGGCCCTCCACGGTCGCTGAGTTGAGCGACAAGATTCGGCATGCCCTTGACGATTCGATTGACCGGCAACGCACGGCCGATTACACCGGTAGAACCGATGAACACTTGCTGCGAGGGAATTCCCATGTGGCGTGCAAGCACGGTGGCAGTCTTCTTTGCGGCGGCCAATCCTTTGGCGCCGGTACAGGCGTTGGCGTTACCGCTGTTCACGAGAATGGCTCGTCCGATTCCCTGGCGCAGGTGCAGTCGATCGACGATGACCGGTGCCGCGACCACCTGATTTTTTGTGAAGACGCCCGCGATGGGACCGCTCTGTTCAGAAACGATGAGCGCAAGGTCCAGCAGGCCTGGCTTCTTGATGCCGCAATGGATGCCTGCTGCGCGGAACCCCTGCGGTGCGGTGACCCCACGGCGCGGAGATGCGGTTGGTGATTTCTTGGCCATGATCGAGAGAGAATAGGTCCTGGTCAGTATGGGTTTAGGGGTAGGCAGCAGGAGCCGTCAAGCCGGTTTCTTCAGGGAATCTCAGCATGAGGTTCATGGCTTGAATAGCTTGGCCTGCTGCGCCCTTCACAAGATTATCCAGTGCGGCCACCGTAATGACCGATCCTGAGCGAGGATCGAGGTAGACTCCGATGTCGCAATAGTTAGAGCCCTTGATATAGCGCGGATTCGGAATGGTCTCTTCCTGGAACCTGACGAACCGCTCACCTTTGTAAAAGTCTCGATACAACGCGCGCAGGTCCGGCAACGCCATTGGACTCTTCAGCTTGCAGTAGGCAGTGCTCAAGATGCCACGGTTCATCGGGACGAGGTGCGGAGTGAATGTCACGATCGGCTGTACGGCCACTGTGTCCGATGGTTGAGAGGTTCGTTGAAGTAACCGACCGAGTTCTTGTTCGATCTCAGGGATGTGGCGGTGCCCTCCGATTTTGTAGGGCTCTAAGGATTCATGGGCCTCAGGGAAATGGTAGGGGAGAGCCGGGCTTCGCCCAGCCCCGGAAATACCGGACTTCGCATCGATGACCACGCTGTGCGGTTGCACAAGATTTTGGGCGAACAGCGGGGCCAATTGCAGAACGGCTGCCGTTGGGTAACAGCCAGGCGAGGCTACTAGTTTTGCCTTGGCAATCGCGGCACGATGCAATTCCGGAAGTCCGTAGACTGCATCCTTCAGCAATCCCGGATACGTATGCGGTGTTTTATACCATTGCTCATAGACGACAGGATCCGTAAGCCGGTAGTCGGCGCTGAGATCCACCACCAGTTTGCCGGTTTTAAGGCAGGCAGAGACCGGATCCAATGATTTGGTATGGGGAAGGGCCAAGAAGACCGCATCGGTCTGTTCCGCTAAGGCTTCCGGTGAGAGCGCTTGAAATGAGAGCGACACGAGGCCGGTCAGACTTGGGAAGACTGTTGCCACGGGAGCCCCGGCGGACTTCTCCGATGTGACAGCGTGGAGATCGAAGTGCGGGTGGAGAGCTGCCAGGCGAACGAGCTCCGCTCCGGCATATCCACTGGCCCCCGCAATGGCGACGCGTACTTTTTTCATTTGTATCACCTGCCATGTGTGCCACGGGCACAAAAAAAGGGAAGGCGTGGAGCCTTCCCTTTTTCTGACTGTGGCTCCGATGTTTATCGCTTTGAGTACTGGAACCGCTTTCTTGCGCCCTTCTGTCCGTACTTTTTCCGCTCTTTGACGCGCGAATCGCGAGTCAGCAAGCCTTCCTTCTTCAAGGGTGTACGGAGGGGTTGGTTGAGCTCCACCAGCGCGCGTGCGATGGCATGGCGCAGGGCGCCAGCTTGTCCGACCTGCCCGCCGCCTTGCACCGTGGCCTTGATCGAGTACTGCCCCATGACACCGCCAATTTCGAGCGGGAACTGAATGATCTGCCGCAAGGTCAACCGTGGGAAGACCTTCTCGATCGGTTGGTCATTGATCGTAATGTCGCCTGCCCTCCCAGTGACCCAGGCTCTGGCGATTGCGCACTTTCGTCGTCCGGTTGCATATTGAGTCGCTACTGCCATGCTACAACGTCTCCTTCTTCGCTCGCGGTGAAAACTATAGGGTGATCGGTTCCGGTTGTTGCGCCTGATGCGGATGGGTGGGCCCAACGTAGACACGGAGTTTCTTTGTCATATGATTTCCCAATGGGTTCTTGGGAAGCATGCCTTCAATTGCTTTGGTCAAGAGCTCTGTCGGGTCCTTTCGGAACACATGCTGTGCCGTTGCGGTCTTGAGCCCACCCGGAAAGCCGCTATGACGGCGATAGAGTTTCGTGGCCATTTTGTTACCGGTCAGATGGATCTTCTCCGCATTCACGATGACGACATGGTCACCCATGTCCACATGGGGGGTAAAGGTCGGCCGGTGTTTGCCGCGCAACATTCCGGCGACGCGGGCTGCCAATCGGCCCAGCGTTTTTCCCTCCGCATTCACGAGGTACCACTTTTCCTTCACGTCCAAAGGCTTTTGCATGTAGGTCAACATCGTTCTTCCCGCTCCTTCGCTATCGAGTAAGTCACGTTTCCTGTACTTCCGGTGTGCTGATATCTTTCGACTCTAGCTTTGCCAGCCAGGCGTCGAGATTCGTCGTGCTCCTTCGCGTCAACACGTCTTGGGTAATGTAGATTGGGCAAGGAGCCCGAAGGGCCAACGAGATGGCGTCGCTGGGCCTGGCATCGATTGTCCGCTCCACGCCTTTGTTGGCGACATAGACCGTCGCGTAATAGGTGCTGCTTTTCACATCCGCAATGATGACGCGTTGGATCGTAATGTCTAAATGTTCGGCGAAACTCTTGATCAAGTCATGGCTCATTGGCCGTGGCGTGATCATGGTATCGAGCGCTAATTTAATGGCATTACCTTCTGCGGCCCCAACCCAAATTGGAAACGTATCGATGACACCGTCCTGTCGTGCCAAGATGACGATTCTCGTGTCGGTATTGGCCTCTTCGAGGATGCGATCCACCCGGTATTCAACCAGGTCTTGCTCTTTGGATAGATCGACGGCGCTCATAATTAAGTCGTGCTTGCTCAGGAGTCGAGTTTGCCGAAATCTTCCGGCTTAAGATTTTCCAGCCACTGCTCGAGTTCTTCGGAACTCTGTTTGGTGATGACTGAATTGTTCGCGAACACCGGCGCATTGCTTCGAAGCGCGAGTGCAATCGCATCGCTGGGTCTGGCGTCGACGGTGTATTCTGAATCTTCGTACATCAAATGGATTTTTGCAAAATAGGTGTGCTCCGACAAGTCTGTAATGACCACGCTGATGACTTTCGCATTGTAGGCATCGAGGAGCGACTTCATGAAGTCGTGCGTCATCGGCCGGGGGGGCGTGATGTTTTCCATTGACATGCTGATGGCGCCAGCCTCTGACTTGCCGACCCAAATGGGGAGCATGTCGGAATGCTCTTCGTCTCGAAGCACTACGATATACGCGTTATTATAAGGGTCGAACATCAACCCTTTGACATGCATCTGCGTAATCACGACAAACCGGCTCCTTGCTACTCCATGAGAAGGGGATGTTGCTGACCCTGTGAGTGGATCAAGAAGAGTGCAATGTATCATTTCTTAAATCGGCCTGTCAACGAAGCCTGCGAGATCACTGGAGAAATTCGTGGAGTATACTGCAACCACAGTCCTAGCCGGGATCCACATGCCTGGTGGAGAGCTGTCGCGATTAGGCCGGTGGGCGATAGTTTTGATCGAGTTTCCCGGTATCAGTTTGCTCGCCAAGTTTGAGAAAGGCCTTCATCTGCTTCTTCACGAGTTCCCTGCCGCTCTCCTCACCCAGGTTGACCTGATACTCGTTGATGACCATGACCCGCATACCCTCCCACTTTTTCCAGCAGGGTTTACAGACCTTGGCTTTGATCTCGGACTCAAGTTTCCCCATGAAGAGGGGGTCCGTAATCGTTTCTCCGGCTTGTCCGCACGTGACGCACTGGACGTCTGCCATGGTGTGAGCATCCTCCCGAATAAATTATTATGAAGTGACAGTGAGCAAGAATTGTAACATTGCGGTTGAGCGAAGATAAAGAGGGGGGACGGATTGACCGGCACATGGCTTCGTGCTAAGAAGAATCGCTTTCAGAAATGGATACGCCCGGATGGCGGAACTGGCAGACGCGCCGGACTCAAAATCCGGTTCTCGTAAGAGAGTGGGAGTTCGACCCTCCCTCTGGGCACCATCGGTTCACCGCGTGTCGGTAGGTTTGGCAAGGAGCTTTTCCCAGCTCGGGTGGTGACCGGATTGTGCGCGAAGCCGAATCGAATCTACGCCACATGCCTTCAGTTGACATGTTCGAATGGGTAACCTATAGTCTGTGGCTTAAGAGCGATGAAGAAGTTTCAATGTCATGCATATTGGTCCCATTTTAGTGTTTCGTTATTGCATATCATTTTCTTTTCTAATCTCACCATGGAGGCAGCACATGCGTAAAGTGTTGGCACTGGGAGCGGCAATTCTTTTTGTCGGTTCAGCTGGTGTGTCAATCGCTCAAGAGCGCTTGCAATCTAACCAATCCGGGTTGGGCGTGGGCGAAGGGGTCGGCGATGTGTCGGGATCGAACACACGGGTGACCACCTTCGATCGAAGCAACTTCCTCGATCGGTTATCGCAGCCGGAGACGGTGTACGGGCGGGTATTTGCGATTGATATGGCCCAGCATAGGCTCATGATTGAAACCGGCGGGGCAGGAAAGATATTCGACGAGGGGCAGGAGGGTAAGTCAGGGTATGGAGCTCGCACCGTCGTGATCCTTAACCTCACGGATCGCTCAAATATGCAAGCCATTAAGACCCTCAATGTCGGTGACGATGTCACTGTTCAAGTGAGGGAAGAAACGACGGTCGATCAGCCCTATGGCACCGGAAAGAAAACGGTGCTTGAAGCATTCGTGACCCATGTCGATGCGACGAAGCAGGGATTCGGTGGACTTGGACAACGTCCAGATCCTGAGAATGAGCGCGCGATTGGGACGAGTCGTGGCGGAATCACCGGTGGCATCGCTGGCTCTGTTCTTCCAGGAGAGATCAAGACCGGTATCACCAGCCCGATTGGTGAATTCACCGGCTCCGCTCCTTGCTGGCAGTGTGAGCCACAGCCAGGATGGGGTAATGCCGCAACCGAAACCAAGTCAGACTACGGGACGGACTATCTGAAGGCAAACTTGGTCAAGGGACTGAACTAAGTCTAGACGTATTCGTTGAGGGTTTAGAAGGGGCAGCGTGACGCTGCCCCTTTTTTTGTGTTCACCATGCCGTTATATCCGGTGCTGTGCTTGCGAGGCCGTCGACTCCTTGTTAGGATTGGCGTCCCACTCAGTGTGGTGAACCGTCAAGGCTATCGCGAAGGAGAAAGATGTGGTAGGAGATGGAGAGGGAGGCATGGCAGTGACTGGTCAGCCAGATACCGAGTTGGATTTGCGGGGAGTGATTTGCCCCTATAACTTCGTCAAAACGAAGTTGAAACTGGAAGCGATGGAGCAAGGGCAGATTTTGTCAGTGCTGTTGGACGATGGCGACCCGATTCGGAATGTTCCTCGTAGCGTGAGTAATGAGGGGCACACCGTCCTTTCGCAAGATCACGTTGAAGGGTCCTATCGAGTGCGCATTCGCCGCCGCGAAGACGAGTAGCGCGCGACACTCCTCTGCTCATCATTTTTCCTTAGATCCTCGCCGATATCCATCAATGACGACCGTCACCGCTGAATCTTTTGGTACTGGTCCAATCCGATCGAGTAGCTCATCAGGTCTTCCGCGTGAGAGTGTCTCGTTACACGTCGTGAGATTCATGGCAATGGCAATCTGCCTGGTGGGGAATATCTGTGCCAGGATTTTCAGTAGTCCGGTGAGGGCTTTCGGGGCCACATAGAAGACGAGGGTTTTTCGTTCCTTGCGGAGCCGGGAGAGATATTGGTCGAGACGGCGACTGGTTGAAGGAAGGTGTCCCTCAAAGATGATGGCATCACCAGAAAAGCCAGAGATTGCTGCCGCTGCCGTCATGGTAGAGGGGCCAGGGATGACCTTCACCGGAATTCCTGCTCGATGCGCAGCAGCCACAAGCAGACTGCCTGGGTCGTAGATAACTGGGGTGCCGTTGTCTGAGACGAGGGCGATATCCTGTCCCTGCGTGAGTCGATGCAGAAGGAGCAGCACTTTCTCGTGGCGATTGAGCGGGCCGTAGCTTGTGACTGTTGCAGTAATGCCATGATGGGTTAGGAGCGCCTGGGTCACGCGAGGATCCTCCGAGGCAATAACCGTGACGCGGCGTAGGGTGGCAAGGGCCCGAAGGGTAATGTCATCAGGGTGGCCGATCGGCGTGCTGACGACATAGAGGGTGCCGGTGGAATGGGACGTGGTCGTCCGACCTCTCACTCCACGATCGTTTGGTTGACTCCCATCTCGCGCCATCGATATAATTCCTCGGTTAATGTCTGTCTGTTTGTCCTGAAAAGTTGAGAGGATAGCCCTCTATGGCCGCCATGTTTTTCGTGGTGACGATGGCGCTGTATTTTGCGGCCACCGTTGCTTTTCTTGCCTACCTGATCTGGCCTTCTGAGGTTCTGGCAAACGTCTCCCTGGGTATGACGGCGACCGGGTTTGCCTCACACACGATTGCGTTGGGCGCAGGGATGATCGGAGCCACGGACGTCTCGCAGCCAGGATTCCATGAGGCCCTGTCGTTTTTTTCCTGGGTACTGATTTTGGTCTTTCTTGCCGTGGAGTTTCGCCATCATCTGCACGTGCTTGGCTCGTTCATCGTCCCTTTGGCATTACTCTCGTTGGTCTCTGCCTCTGCATTACCGGAAACCGCTCCGTCGCTCACGCCGGTGTTTCGAACGCTGTGGGTCCATGTCACGCTGAGCATGCTCGGTACAGTGGGGTTCGCTGTGGCCTTTGTGGCTGGTGTCATGTATCTGATTCAGGATGGACTTCTCAAGTCCAAACGTTTCAACGTCCTTTATTCTAAGCTGCCCGCACTGGATTTTCTCGATCATCTGAATCAGCAGTCGATCGTGACGGGGTTCCCGCTGCTCACGCTCGGCATCATTACCGGTGCGCTTTCCGCGGAGTTCTCTCAGGGGTCGTATCTGAACTGGAATCCCGAGCAAACATGGGCGTTGCTGACGTGGGTGTTCTACTTTGTCGTGCTGACAGGGCGGCTGACAGTGGGTTGGAGAGCCAAACGCGCGGCCTATCTAACGATTATCGGGTTTGCCGGGGTTATTCTGACCCTCATTGGCGTGGTCCTCAAGAGTCACGGACCGGTGTCTTGATATGCACATTATTGCCGTCGGCTTGAGCCATAAGACCGCCCCGATCGAAATCCGCGAGAAGCTTGCGATTCCTGAGAGTCGAATGGGCGAAGCCTTGGCCCGGCTTTGCTCGTATCAGGGGGTGCGGGAGGGGGTACTACTCTCGACCTGCAATCGTGTTGAGGTCTATGCCGTCGTCGATGAGATCGAGTCAGGCTATGGACGAATCCAGGATTTTCTGGCGGATGCCCACCTTTCGCTGTCCTCGGAGCAGCTGACTCCCCATTTGTATTGGCACGAGGGAGATCGGGCGATCAGCCATTTATTTCGGGTGGCCTCCAGCCTCGACTCCATGATCGTCGGCGAATCGCAGATTCTTGGTCAGATCAAAGATGCATTCGAGGTTGCGCTCACACACAAGGCGACCGGCATCATCTTGAACAAGGTCGTGAAAAAAGCGATCTCCGTTGCCAAGCGGGTACGGACAGAAACGAAAATTTCCGAGATGGCAGTGTCGGTCAGCTATGCCGCGGTTGAACTAGCCAAAAAAATCTTCTCGGATTTAAGCGAGAAGACGGTGCTGTTGGTGGGGGCAGGAGAGATGGCCAAGTTGGCGGCGAGACATTTCATCGCCAACGGTGTTCGGCATGTGCGGGTGACGACCAGAAATCCGCAACATGCGCTGGAATTGGCGAACCGATTCGGCGGCACTGCGGTTGCGTTCGAGGAGTTTCGAGAGGACATGGCTTCCGCCGATATCGTTTTGGTGTCGACCGGCGCGGCGCATTATCTCGTGAGCGAGGATGATGTGCAGCACTCGGTCAAGCAACGGATGAATCGTCCGATGTTCTTGATCGACATCTCGGTCCCGCGCAATATCGACCCGGCGGTGCGGCATGTGGACAATGCCTTCCTCTTCGACATCGATGATTTGAAGACGAGAGTTGAGCGGAATCGCGGGGAGCGCCTCAACGAAGCTGAGAAAGCCGAGCGGATGGTGGTGGACGAAGTTGGGATTGTGCGGCAATGGCTCCAGTCGCTGGAGGTCACTCCCACCATCGTGGCTCTTCGCGCGCGGGTCGAAGACATCAAGCAGGCCGAACTCGACAAGACCTTGGGGCGATTGGCGAATCTGTCCGCGCCGGAGCGTGAATTGGTCGAGGCTATGGCATCGTCGATTGTGAACAAGCTTATTCACAATACGATGGTGACACTCAAAGCTGAGGTAAATTCCTCGGAGGGGACCGCCTTTATCGAGGCGGCGCGACGGTTTTTCAGCCTCGGCGACCCTGCGGCCTCCAAGGTTAATGATATTGCGTCATCTGCCTCGGAGACCTGTCATTCGTCACAAGAAGATACCCAGAGTGTTGACGCGATGACTCCGAGGACAGGCTCGAAGATGCCGGACCATTGAGCGTGAGAAGACCGTTATTTGGTTTGTCTTGTTTATTTGGTTGACCGAAACTAACCAAATGAACCAGATAAACAAAACAAACCAGATCAACCAGACAAACCAGATAGACCAGAGAAACCAGATGAACCAGACAGGCCGTGAACGATCAACCGTCGTGCTCGGAACGCGCGGAAGCAAGCTGGCTGTGCAGCAGAGCGAATGGGTGCAGGCGCAATTGCATGCGCTGGCACCGCATGTGACGGTGACGTTGCGGAGGATACAGACATCGGGAGATAAGATTCTGGACGTCCCGCTGGCCCAAATTGGCGGGAAGGGACTGTTTGTGAAGGAGATCGAGGAAGCGTTGTTGAGCGGTGAGATCGATCTGGCTGTGCATAGCATGAAAGATGTGCCCACGGAGTTGCCCGAGGGATTGGCGATGCTCTGTGTGCCGCCACGCGAAGATCCTCGGGATGCCTTGATTAGTCGTGACGGGAAGTCGTTCATGGACCTTCCTCGTGGCGCCCGGATCGGAACCAGCAGCCTTCGCCGCCAATCGCAGCTCTTGCATGCCAGGCCGGATCTCACGATTGCCATGTTGCGCGGGAACTTGGATACCCGTCTCAAGAAGTTACGGGCGGGACAGTTCGACGCCATCGTGCTTGCCGCAGCCGGGCTCCGGCGATTGGCCTGGGCACACGAGATTACGGAGTATCTTGCCCCGCAGATTAGTTTGCCTGCCATTGGCCAGGGGGCGCTGGGCATCGAGGGCCGGCGAGACGATCTCTTTATCCATTCGTTGTTGAGGGGCTTGAACCATGCGCCAAGTATGACAGCCGTTCTTGCCGAACGTGCGTTGCTCCATCGGCTTCAAGGGGGCTGCCAGGTTCCGATCGCGGCGCATGCGACAGTGGTTGGGGTAGGGGTGAGACTGGAAGGATTGGTATCCAGCGTGGACGGCAAAGAGCTCCTTCGCGACACCGCTGAAGGAACCATTGAGGACCCGGAGTCGATCGGCATTCAACTTGCGGAACAGCTGCTCGCACGCGGGGGCGATAGGATACTTCAAGCCATCTACGGGACCACATGACGAAACCGAAAAGAATGGGGAAAGTGTACTTGGTTGGGGCGGGACCAGGCGATCCTGGACTCTTGACGCTGAAAGGAAAAGAATGTCTTGAGGCGGCCGATGTCGTCCTGTACGATTATCTCGCCAATCCGGTTTTACTACAGTATGCTCCGGCCACGGCACAGCGCATCTATGTCGGTCGGCGGGGACGTGGGCAGTATCAAGACCAAGCCGATATCAATCGATTGCTCATTGAGCGTGCCAAAGAGGGAAATGTGGTGGTTCGGCTCAAAGGGGGTGACCCATTTGTGTTTGGACGTGGTGGAGAAGAGGCAGAAGCGGTGGCCGCGGCTGGGGTCGATTTCGAGATTGTGCCCGGTGTGACGGCGGCGGTGGCGGTTCCTGCCTATGCGGGCATTCCGGTGACCCATCGCACGCTGGCGTCCACGGTCACGTTTGTCACCGGTCATGAAGATCCCACCAAGCCGGTGGCGTTGTTGGAATGGCCCAAATTGGCTAGTACATCTGGGACGCTCGTGTTCATGATGGGCATGAAGAATCTTCCTTCGATCGTCGGACAGTTACTGTCGGAGGGACGTCCGTCCAACACGCCGGTTGCGGCGATCCGTTGGGGGACTAAAGCTGATCAACAGACCATCGTGGGAACATTGGGCGATATTGTCGCGAGTGCGGAAGCCGCGCATCTTGAACCGCCGACGGTGATTGTTGTGGGTGAGGTCGTGCGATTGCGAGGACAGCTGAATTGGTTTGAAACCAAGCCGCTCTTTGGGAAACGGATCGTGCTGACCCGGGCACAGGAACAGGCGAGAGAATTTTCCCAGCTGTTGGCAGGCTATGGCGCGGAGCCGGTGGAAGTTCCGACGATTCAGATCGTGCCTCCGGCTAGTTGGCAGGCCATCGATGACGCGGTGACTCGACTCAGTACTTATCAATGGCTTATCTTTACCAGCGTGAACGGGGTGAGGCCCTTCATGGACCGACTCCATGCGGCAGGAAAAGATGCGCGCGCGTTGGCGAACCTTCGCCTATGCGCGATTGGACCAAGAACTGCGCAGGAACTGGGAACCTATGGGCTGACTCCGGATGTCGTTCCAGCCGAGTTTCAGGCGGAGGGAGTGATTGCCGCATTGGCCCATGTGGGAATCCGTGGGAGCCGCATATTGATCCCACGCGCCGAAGTCGCTCGCGAAATCTTGCCGGAACAGTTGCGCGAGTTGGGGGCAACCGTTGAGGTGATTCCTGTCTATCGTACGATTGCCCCGGCGTTGGATGTTGCATCCTTGACGCAACAGTTTCACGATGGGTGGGTGGCGGCGGTGACATTCACGAGTTCCTCCACCGTCAGAAATTTCGTGGAACTTTTTGGGGGGCGGGACACGGTGAGACCGCTTCTCGCAGGGGCGGTGGTAGCCTGCATCGGACCCATTACGGCACGCACGGCGGAAGAGTATGGGTTGACGGTCACGGTCATGCCAGCTGAGAATACTGTGCCGGCGCTGGCAGAAGCGATCATGAGGCATTTCAAGGAAGAGGTCCGAGTCGCCGTTTCTACGCTCAGCTAGGCCGGCGTAGACGGCCGGGCAATGGAATAAATTAGCCAAAGGAGGGTACGTTATGGTTCCAGTCAAATCGTTTATGGTTACGAGGGAGAAGTTTGTGACGATTGAGCGGGATACGGATGCGCAGACGGCGGCACGAATTATGCGCGATCGTGGCATCGGTAGCCTGTTCGTGATGAACGGGAAAGAGATCGTCGGCATCCTCACAGATACCGATATGGTCCGGCGTGTGGTCGCGGCTGGAGTCGACACCCACAAGACAACGGCCGAACAGATTATGTCGGCTCCGATCGTGTCGATCGAAGAGGATAAGACCGTATTAGATGCCAACGATCTGATGGCCAAAACGCATATCCGTCATCTCTGTGTGACTCAGGGTGGAAAAGTGGTCGGCATGATTTCTGTGCGGGACATCGTAGTGTTTTTGACGAATCTCCCGAGGAAGTGAGCTGATGGCCTTTCCGATACAGCGCCTTCGGCGGCTGCGGCAGCATGAGGCCTTTCGTCGTATGGTACGGGAGACAAACTTGACCCCGTCCGACTTGATCTATCCGCTGTTCGTCGTCGAAGGGCGAGATCGGCGAGAGGAGATCGCCTCGATGCCGGGCCAGTTCCGGCTCTCGGTCGATCTCCTGGTGAAAGAGGCTAGTGAGGTTGCGGCCTTGGGGATTTCCGCCATCATTCTTTTTGGAATTCCCGATCGGAAAGATGATCGCGGGAGTTCGGGGTTCGATCCGAACGGCATCGTGCAGCGGGCTGTCAAAGCGGTGAAGGACCAGGTGCCGGGGCTGTTGGTCGTGACCGATGTCTGCATCGACGAATACACAGATCATGGCCATTGCGGTATCGTCAAGGACGGACGCATTCTCAACGATGAAACCTTGGAGTGTCTCCGTGCGATGGCCAGGACCCATGCGCAAGCCGGTGCCGACATGGTGGCGCCGTCCGATATGATGGATGGGCGGGTGGGGGCGATCCGGGCGGAACTGGATCAGGCGGGTTTTCCAGAGCTGCCGATTATGGCGTATGCCGCCAAATTCGCGTCCTGTTTTTATGCACCGTTTCGGGATGCGGCGTTTTCAAGCCCGCAGTTCGGCGATCGGCAGTCTTACCAGATGGACCCTGCCAACCGCCGGGAAGCGCTTCGGGAGATTGCCCTCGATGTCGAAGAAGGGGCCGACATCATCATGGTGAAACCGGCACTGCCGTATCTCGATATCATTGCCGCAGCCAGAGCGCAGATGTTGTTGCCGGTGGCGGCCTATCAAGTGAGCGGGGAGTACAGCATGATCAAAGCGGCCGCTAACGCCGGCTGGCTCGACGAATCACGGGCCATGATGGAATCGTTGCTCTCGATTAAGCGGGCCGGCGCAGATCTCATCCTGACTTACTTTGCCAAAGACGCCGCGCGTCTCCTTCACTGACGACCATGTTGAAAGTGACGCGTGGGCTGTCCGGTGAGTGTCCACGTGCCTACCCGGTCGCCACAATCGGCAATTTCGACGGCCACCATCTGGGCCATCGAGCGCTGCTGCAAACGGTGGTCGAGACGGCTCGGAAGGCACAGGGGACTGCGCTTGTGCTGACATTCGAACCGCATCCGGTGAAAATCCTCGCACCCCGAGTCGATCTTCGCTTTCTCACCAGTCCGGAGGAAAAGCTTGCGCACTTCGAAGCCGCAGGGATCGATGAAGTGGTCTTTCTGGATTTTACTCCCACTTTCGCGGCGATGAGCCCGGATCAATTTGCCGAAGACATCCTGCATCGGTCTCTCACCCTGTCTGAGCTGTTCGTAGGCAATCATTTTGCGTTTGGGAAGGGACGGGCAGGGCGTATCGACGACCTCGTGCGTCTCGGCAGCCAGTACGGCTTCCGCGTGCATCCCGTGGCTCCCGTGATGATTGAAGGGGACGTGGTGAGCTCAAGCAGGATTCGCCAGCTGATTCAGGCAGGGAATGTGGAGCGGGCCACCACGTTGCTCGGACGCGTCCATGGGATTCGAGGCACCGTGGTGCACGGGATGCAACAGGGACAGGCGATGGGCTGGCCTACGGCTAATTTGCGCGTCCCGGCGGACCGTGTCGTGCCGCCCGATGGAGTCTATGCCGCGCGGGCTGTCCACGGTGCTCAGACCCATGACGCGATCGCCTACATCGGGACGAGGCCGACTTTTGGAGCGGGCGAGCGGCTGATCGAAGTCAATCTTTTGGATCAGACCAGCGATCTCTATGGCCAGGAGATCACCGTGCAGTTTGTGGCGCGGGTACGCGGCGATCACACCTTTGCGTCTGCCGATGAGTTGTCAAAGCAAATTACCCGTGATGTGGAGCAGGCGCGTATCAGCTTGCTGCGTATTCCGCAGGGAGTTCAGTAGCTGTGGCCGTTGAGACGACGATTATGAGGCTGTCATCCAGGTCCGCCGCACGACCGGCACTGTTGTCCCATCTTGTTCGGACTGTGCGTCAGCAACAGCTGTTTCTCCCCGGTCAGCACCTGATCGTGGCGGTGTCGGGCGGACCAGACTCGATTGCGCTGTTGTCTCTCCTCCATCGCCTGGCCCCCTCTTGGCGGCTTACGCTGACGGCGGTCCATTGTAACTATGGGTTGCGCGGAGCGGAGTCCGATGGTGACGAATCGTTTGTTCAGGATTTTTGTCAGGAACGACAGCTGCCGCTTGTCATTCATCGGCCCATGCTGGTCAAGCGACAACACCGCTCATCGCTTCAAGCAGCGGCGCGCGACGCGCGTTATGACTTCATGAAGCAACTGGCTCACAAGGTAGGGGCTGATCGCATTGCGGTCGGTCATACCGCCAATGACCAGGCGGAAACGGTGCTCATGTGGCTGTTACGGGGGGCGGGCATGACCGGGTTGGCGGGAATGTCGTATGTGCGTGAAGAGAGGATTATTCGTCCGCTTCTCGCAGCCACACGTGAAGAGGTGGTGGCATACCTGGATCATGAAGGGCTGAGCTATCGTCGTGATTCAAGCAATGAAAAGCCGCTCTATTATCGCAATCGGATCAGGAAGGAACTCCTTCCTGTCATCGCGCGGTTGGCGCCGGCTGCCGCCCGTGTGCTGCAGCGGCAGGCGGATTTGCTACGCGAGGACGAACAATATCTGGCGGGGATTACAAATGAGTTGGTGCGCACACTCGTCAGCCATGAGTCCGGAGGTGTGCAACGAGTCGATCGTCGAGCCTTCGTCGAGTTGCCGGTTGCGCTTCAGCGGCGTCTCGTTCGGACAATCTTGCGGACCTACGACGAAGAGGAGCGAGCCAGCAGTCTTCACATGGTGGAGTTAGTTCGGCGTGTTCTTGTCAAGGGAGGGAGCGGGGTTCGGCTGTCTTTTAAAAAGGCCCTCGTGGCTTTGGATCAGGGATCGGTACGGTTTAGCCCAAGCGTAGGAGGAGATCGCAATCATCAGACTGATTCAGAGCAAAAGAAGCGGGAGACGCTTGCGGTTCCAGTACCTTCAACGATCTCATGGGCTGGAACGAATCAGCAAATTCATGTACAACTCATGACTCGTCGTGCTGCCGATGAGTTGGACAGGTCTCCTTCACCCGGATTGGCATTGTTCGATGCCAACCGGTTTTCGGAGCCCTTGGTCGTTCGCGCTTGGCAAGCCGGCGATCGATTCTCTCCCCATGGGATGAAAGGGAAGAGCAAGAAATTGCAAGACTTCTTTACGGATAGGAAGGTGGCTCGGCATAAACGTGATCAGGTTCCATTATTGGTAGCGCCGGAGGGAATTCTCTGGGTGGTGGGAATGCAGCAGGATGAACGCTTTGTCGTTCGTGAAGGGACGACACGTTGTGTGGTAGCCTCAGTGAGTGACCGGGCGTTAGAGAAGGAGTAACGAAGCATGGAGCGGATCTTCGGTCGGCCGATCGTGACGCAGGAGGAAATGCGTGCCAGGATTCGTGAGCTAGGCAAGCAGATCACGACCGATTATACAGGGAAAGACTTTGTTTTGGTGGGAGTGTTGAAGGGGGCCTATGCTTTTTACGCTGATTTGGCTCGTGCCATCAGAATTCCCATGCGGGTGGACTTTCTTATGGTGACGAGTGACGGGTCTCGGGTAAAAAGATCTAGCAAGGTCAAAACAGTAAAAATGATGGCCGAGCTGACCGAAGACATCGAGGGGAAAGACGTCTTGCTGGTGGAAGATATCGTCGATTCCGGATTGACGGCCCAACACTTGATTAAGACTTTGGCGAAAAAGAAACCCCGGTCGATTAAAATTTGCACCTTGCTGAGCAAGCCAGATCGTCGGACCAGCAATGTCGCCATCGACTATGTGGGATTCAAGATTCCGAACAAGTATGTGGTCGGATACGGGCTCGATTACCAGCAGAAGTACCGGAACCTTCCCTATCTGGCTGTCTTGGATATGGAGGGAGATCAAGAGTAAGACTTTGTCACACGGTTGTCAGTATGAATGCGTCTGTGATAGCATGAACCACAGTCGTGGACTTTCTGACCATTTGAGCATGCCATCCATAAGGAGATCTGGATGAATTCCAGGACAAAGAATATACTTTTCTGGGTCGTCGTAGGCCTCTTCATGATCTTGCTGTTCAACCTGTTCAGTGTGCCGCACCATGAGCCTGAAGAAGATGTGATTTTTAGTGATTTCATGACCAAGCTCGACAAGGGAGAGATCGAGCGAGTGATCATCAAGGCCAGCCACATCAGCGCCATCCTGAAAGACAAGACCCGTATTCGAACCTACTCGGTGGAATATCCTGAATTGGTGCAGGTTTTGCGGGATCGGGGCGTGCAAATCGAGGCAAAGCCACCGGATGAAAGCCCTTGGTACATTACGTTCCTTGTGACCTGGGGACCGTTTGTGCTGTTTCTGGGATTGTGGTTCTTCTTGATGCGGCAAATGCAGATGGGGGGCAATAAGGCGATGTCTTTCGGGAAAAGCCGCGCTCGTCTGCTGACGGAGGACCGTAAGAAGGTACTGTTCTCCGATGTTGCCGGTGTCGATGAAGCCAAGAACGAAGTGCTTGAGATCATCGAATTTCTTAAGGATCCGCGCAAATTCCAAAAGCTCGGCGGCCGTATTCCTAAGGGTGTCTTGATCGTCGGTCCTCCCGGTACAGGGAAAACGTTGCTGGCCAAGGCCATTGCTGGCGAAGCCAGTGTACCGTTCTTTAGTATCAGCGGATCAGATTTCGTGGAAATGTTTGTTGGCGTCGGAGCGTCTCGTGTTCGAGATCTTTTCGAGCAAGGGAAAAAACATGCACCCTGTATTATTTTCATCGACGAAATCGATGCTGTGGGTCGGCTTCGTGGAGCAGGGTTGGGTGGAGGTCATGATGAGCGTGAACAGACGCTCAATCAATTACTTGTAGAGATGGATGGGTTCGATACGACAGAAGGTGTGATCTTAGTCGCTGCGACCAACCGGCCGGATGTCCTCGACCCTGCTTTGCTCAGACCGGGGCGTTTTGATCGGCAAGTCGTGGTGAATCGACCGGACATGCGTGGTCGTGTTGAGGTTCTCCAGGTGCACACAAAGAAAGTTCCGATCGCGGCGAACGTGGAGTTGGAAAAAATCGCGCGTGGTACGCCAGGATTTTCAGGAGCCGACCTGGAAAACTTGGTTAACGAAGCGGCACTCTGGGCCGCACGGCTCAACAAGAAAGAAGTAGAAGTCATCGACTTTGAGATGGCCAAAGATAAGGTGCTGATGGGGGCAGAGCGAAAGAGTATGTTCTTGAGTGACGAGGAGAAAAGGACGACGGCCTATCATGAAGCCGGGCACACGCTGATCGCCAAGCTGCTTCCTGGAACGGACCCCGTGCACAAAGTAACCATTATTCCTCGGGGCCGCGCCTTGGGCGTAACGATGCAGCTCCCCACCGATGACCGGCACGGCTATTCAAAGGGATATTTGCTCAACCAGCTTGCCATCCTCATGGGAGGGCGTGTGGCGGAAGAGTTGGTCCTGAAAGAGATGACGACCGGAGCGGGAAACGATATAGAGCGTGCAACCGATCTCGCGAGGAAGATGGTTTGTGAATGGGGCATGAGCGAAAAGATGGGTCCCCTGACGTTCGGCAAACAAAACGAACAAGTTTTTCTTGGGCGGGAGATGGGGAGCCAGCGCGATTTCAGCGATCAAATAGCCATGGAGATCGACCAGGAAGTCAGGCGGCTTGTGACGGAAAACTATGAGCGGGCGAAGCGGCTGCTTACGGAAAATATGGCCAGCCTGAAGCGTTTGGCGGAAGCACTCTTAGAGAAAGAAGTACTCGACGGATCCGATATTGATAATATTCTCTTGCAGCCTACATCTCAAGCAGTTCCTGCCTAAACTCTGCATCGCTGATCCCAGGACGCCATTTCAGGGCGTTGGCACCCTGGGCAGTACATCTGAAAGACGATAGGCGAGAGGGAGTCCTCTCTCGCGAGTGGTGTATTGCGATTTGTACCCTGGACAAGCCCAGTTTGTCTTGTCTATCTGGTTTGTTTTGTTCATCTAGTTGGTCTTGTTTAACCAAAGAAACGAGACAAACTAAACAAACCAGATGAACCAGACAGACCAAACAACGTTCTTCTTAAGTGGAGGCATTGTCGTTTGGTGGAAGAACCGAAGACATTGACACGACAGGCGAAAGATCGGCTGATTGAATTTCCAGGCCGACCGTTAATTATGGGCGTCGTGAACGTGACGCCGGATTCGTTCTACGACGGCGGGCGCTATTTGGATGCAGAAGCTGCTGTGGCCCATGCCGTTCGGTTGGTAGAAGAAGGGGCAGATCTGTTGGACGTCGGCGCAGAGTCGACACGTCCAGGCGCCGATGCTGTGAACGAGGCAGAAGAGCGTCGTCGTGTGATTCCTGTTGTGACCGCAGTGGCAAAGGCTGTCACTGTACCGATCTCAATCGATACCTCAAAGGCTGCTATTGCACGCGAAGCTCTCGACGCGGGGGCGGTTCTCGTAAACGATGTCACGGCCTTGCGAGGGGACCCTGCCATGGTCGATGTAGTGGCCCGATCGGGAGCCGGAATCGTTCTGATGCATATGCACGGAACACCACGTACGATGCAGCAGGCTCCCCGTTACGACGATGTGGTCGAAGAAATCTCGGAATTTTTCGAGGAGCGAATCCGTTTCGCGATGACACATGACATTGTACGAAGACAGATCATCCTTGATCCAGGTATTGGATTTGGTAAGCTGCTGGTGCATAACCTTACCCTGTTAGCGCAATTGCGTTGTTTCGTGCAGTTTGACTGTCCTTTGCTAGTTGGCGTCTCACAGAAGGCGTTCCTTGGGCAGCTCCTGGACCGTCCGGTTCAGGAACGTCAGTGGGGTACGGCGGCGGCGGTGGCGATGGCCGTGGATCGTGGGGCTGGGATCCTTCGCGTCCATGACGTGAGGGCTATGAAGGATGTGGTGCAGGTGACAGCAGCGATTAGTCAACGGACGGCCGTATCCATGAAAGCACAACATGCGTAAATTGTTCGGTACCGATGGGGTCCGGGGGGTCGCCAACCTCGATCCGATGACCAGCGAAATAGCCATGCAGTTAGGGCGAGCCGCCGCTCATTTGTTTATGCGTCGAGCCGGACGCCATCAGATCGTGATCGGCAAGGACACCCGCATCTCCGGCTATATGTTGGAATCGGCGTTGACCTCCGGGATTTGCTCGATGGGTGTCGATGTTCTCCTGGTCGGTCCGCTGCCGACGCCGGCGATTGCATTCTTGACGAGAAGTCTTCGGGCTGATGCGGGAGTGATGATTTCGGCCTCGCACAACCCCTACCAGGATAACGGCATTAAGTTTTTTTCCAATGACGGGTTTAAGCTGCCCGATGAGATGGAAGCTCGTATTGAGGGACTCATCGTCTCGAACGAGATTGCCCATCTGAGGCCAACGGCCGATGCGATTGGGAAAGCCTATCGTATCGATGATGCCGAGGGGCGTTACATCGAGTTTGTCAAGCGGTCTCTCTCCAAAGAGCTGGACTTCCAAGGGATCAATCTGGTGGTCGATTGTGCCAATGGTGCAGCCTATAAGGTTGCGCCGACGGTGTTGCGGGAACTTGGGGCGAAGGTCGAAGTGATCGCCAATAAGCCGGACGGGATGAATATCAATGCCGGCTGTGGCGCAGTCCATCCCGAACTGTTGCAGAAGGCAGTTCGCGAGCAGGGAGCGCATCTCGGAGTGGCTCTTGACGGGGACGCCGATCGCGCCATTTTTGTCTGCGAGCAGGGACGCGTCGTGGACGGCGATCACATTATGGCGATGTTGGCGCTCGATCTTCATCGTCAGGGGCAATTGGCAAAGCAGACGGTGGTGGGGACCGTCATGAGCAACTTCGGATTAGAGTTGGCTATGACGAAGGCGGGTATCGCTCTCGCACGGACTGCCGTCGGTGACAGATATTTGCTCGAACGGATGTCGTCCGAGGGCTATAATTTCGGAGGAGAGCAGTCAGGTCATTTCATTTTCCTGGATCACAATACGACCGGTGATGGCTTGATTTCGGCGTTACAAGTCTTGTCGCTGATGAAGCGTACGGGGAAGCCCTTGTCCGATCTGGCCAAAGCTATGACGGCGGTGCCGCAAGTATTACTTAATGTGAAGGTGACGAAGAAGCCGAATCTCGACACAGTTCCCGAACTCCAACGCGCAATCCGTGAAGGTGAAAAGCATCTCAATGGAAGCGGACGCGTGTTGGTGCGCTACTCCGGAACCGAACCGCTCTTGCGGGTGATGGTCGAGGGTGAGTGCGATGACCAGATTCGTGAAGTGGCCAATCGACTTGGCGCTGTCGTCAAGACTCATCTGGGTTAGGGTTGTCGCCCCCATTGAGGGAGGCTCATGCTGCCGTCCCTCACCGTTGCCTTTACTGCTGGGCTCCTTGTCGGATCACAGATTTCCTATTTCCCCCTATCAGCCTCGTTCCTGCTCCTCATCATTGCACTAGGTGCAGCCGTTCTCGAGCGACTCAATCAGTTCTCCGTCCGCCAGGCGACTTGGCTCTACGGATCACTCTTGGTGGGAGTCGTCTATTGGGCGGTAGCCGTCAACTTGGCTGCCCATAATCCGATGGTCGAGCACTCGTCGGATGCCGCGATCACGGTGACCGGTCGTATCGTGGCACCTGTGCAACAGGCGCCAGATCGATTAGTCATGATCGTGAGGTTGGACGATTCAATCGATGCATCGGGAGCGTCAAGACATGTTCGGTTGACTTGGCGCACGCCTGAACGAATGTTCTTCCAAGGCGATCGGGTCAGCTTTCGAGCGATGTTGCGCCGTCCGAGCGGATCGTTGAATCCTGGTGGATTCGACTATGCGGTTTATCTTGAGCGCCAAGGGATCGATGCGATCGCCACGGTGACCGGGTCCGAGGCGGTGCAGTTTCTTGAGTCTGGGCGGGCACATGTCTGGTGGGCAATCTGGAATCAATTCGATCGGTGGAGAAGCAGTATCCGTCTCGCTGCGGTACAAACCATTCCTCAGCCGGCACTGGGACTGTATGTGGGCATCATCATCGGCGATCGAGGGTATTTAGATCCAGATCTGCGCGATCAGTTCATGGCGACCGGGACGGTCCATCTACTTTCTATTTCGGGGAGCCACTTGGGCCTCGTTGCCTTGGTTATCTTCGCGGTCGTCAGATGGGCGATGATTCTGTTGCCTGCGGATTGGCTTCTTGTGCTGTCTCGGAGAATCACGCCGACTCGGATGGCTGCTGTCTGCACGCTCATCCCTGTCACAGGCTATGCATGCCTGGCCGGGGCTGAACTGGCCACGATGCGGTCGTTACTGATGGTGACTGTAGGGCTGAGTGCGATCTGGCTCGGCCAGGAGCGCCGTCTGTTTCATGCCCTCTCTGCAGCCGCGCTGGGAATGTTGCTGCACGATCCTCAGGCGGTATTCGATATCTCCTTTCAGCTTTCATTTTTGTCCGTCATCGCCATTGCCGGGTGGCTCTCCTGGCCGACCGCGGCTGAAGTGGAGGAGCTGCCCAACGAGCCGTCGTTCCTGAGAACCTGTGTTCGATGGGGGAGAGACTCTGTGGTGATGAGCGGGGTGGTGACTCTGGTGACGGTTCCTCTTGTTGCGTACTATTTCAATCAATTGCCCTGGCTCGGTCTTTTCACCAATGTAGTGGCCGTTCCGGTGATGGGGATGCTGCTTGTCCCGATCGGGCTCGCTTCCGGAATCTGGCAGATCATGGCAGGGGGAACTGGATTGCCCCTGGCTTCGTTGAATCAGTGGTTACTCGAACACTATGTGGCTGTGGTCCGTCTGGTGTCGATGCTGCCGGGAGGGGAATGGCATGTTGCGGCTCCTTCGGCTTTCACCATGCTTCTATTTTATGGCTGTCTCGTGCTGCTATGGCATCGAGGGGGCCGCGCATCGTTCCGGTTGGCAGCGGGCACTGGAGTACTATTGATAGTACTGTGGTGGGCCTGGTCCCCACGGATGTTTCCTGATGGGGATCGCTTTCGAGTCACGTTCCTCGACGTTGGGCAAGGCGATAGCGCGGTTATTGAGCTGCCTGATGGACAGGTGGTGTTGATCGACGGAGGGGCGACGTATGAGCGATTCGACATGGGCCGTGCGGTGGTGGCTCCGTTTCTCTGGAACCGGGGAATTCATGCCATCGACCAGGTCATTGGCACACACCCCCAACTCGATCATGTCGGCGGCCTGGCCTGGGTGGTCCGCCATTTCATCGTGAAGAACTATTGGGGATCGGGAGAGACCCGCGAAGAACCGTTCTATCGACGATTGCAAGAGTCATTGGCCTTTCAAGGATTACAAGAAAGGGTGGCCAGAGAAGGACAGGAGATCGTGTCCTCCAATTCCTGCCGGATGGTGGTTCTCAACCCACCAGCGGATGAGTCACTCGATGTGCCGCTCCACGATAGTCATGTGGGTGGGCATGTATTGAACAATCGTTCAGTGGTAACGCGTCTGACCTGCGGTACTCATACGATGCTCTTCGCTGCAGATGTTGAGCGAGATGGCTTGTCGCGGATGGTCGATTCAACGTCTCAGGGTCCGATCGAGGTCCTCAAGGTGCCTCATCACGGGGCGGTGAGTTCGTTGAACCGTGACTGGTTGGCATCGGTGCATCCGCAGTATGCCGTATTTTCTGCGGGGCGCCATAATCCCTACAGACACCCGGCTGCTGCTGTTCTCGATGCGTATGGGGCAGAAGGCAGTACGGTGTTGCGAACTGATCGTGACGGCGGGGTGTGGTTTACCGGAGGAGTCTCCGATGCGGCGCTTCATGTGCATCGAGCGAGAGAATTGGTGTGGCAGCAGACGAACAGCGCCTCGTGTCTATGGACTTGTGAGGAGGCGAACTGGGTTCGGATTTGGAAACAATGGGATGACTCGCATTGACCACCGTTTTGCCCGCATATGTGTAGATCTACGTCACAGGACCGCTTCCACTAATCCTCGAGTGAAGAGTCTGAGCGAGTGGGGGTGTTCAGTTCACGTCTCGACAAGGCGATTTTCGTCTCTCCTTCCATAAGTAGTGAAGACCTCATAGCATAAGTCCTCAATTTTGCTCATTACTCATCGCTTGCTAGCAAGGCATAGCATGTGCAGACATCTGTGCTGACTTATCATATGTGTGTCTAATTTTTAAGGGAACTAGGGTATGCCAAAACTTGTACGAATCGTGATTCAGTTACCCGTCGATCTCAAAACCCAGCTCGATAACCTGAAACAGCAGGGATACACGACTAGTGGCTTCATCAGGGCCATGTTGGAACGCGAGTTTGCCAAAATGGAGGAGAAACCTGTGACGACCTTTCCAATTGGGAGACGAGTGAATAGCCGGTAGTAGCCAGTGAAAGGCCTGATCATGAAAGAGATGCTGGAGGGGCTGTGGTGCGCTTAACCGATCTTATTCGAGAACAGTCGAGTCAGGATGCCCATAGCCTCGATGTAAAAAACTCCACCCGCTCCATGGGGCTAACCGGCCTTCCCATTCTACCTTCCACGCCTTCACCGTCTGTTGCTGAGGCCGATTGGTATCAACGTGCATGCCATGAGCTTCAGGGAATCAAGCATGCGGTTCAGACGAGGCAGCCTTGGACGCTCGACGAATTAGCCCTGATTGCATCCGGCATGGTGTCCTCTCTTGGAGCCAATGACAAGTTGCTTCAGACGGCCTTGCGGCACGATGCGGGAGACTATCTCGTCAACAATGCTGTGAATGTCGCAATCGTGAGTGTGAAGATTGCGGAAGCGCGTCGATACGAGTCGGCGAAGCTCGAACAGGTTGCGTTAGCGGGATTGTTGCACGATCTCGGTATGTTCGTCCTGCCGGACTCTCTGGTGTACAAGACCGGGACGTTGACAGAAGAAGAACGACAGGACATGCGGGAGCATCCACAGCACGGAGCCCGCCTGTTCAAGGACGTTGGAGAAGCCTATCCATGGGTGGGGCGGGTGATCCTCCAAGAGCATGAGCGATGGGATGGCAGCGGTTATCCTAGCCGGCTGACTGGTGAGCAGATCGATGAGATGGCCCTCGTAATCGGGCTGGCAGACGTCTTTGAGGCCTTGATGAATTCACGGCCCTATCGAAGTGGCGTGTCACCCCATCGGGCGATCCGCGCGCTGCTCGTAAACGGCAAGACGGTGTTTCCGTATCATCTTCTGAAGGCTTTGGCCGACCAACTCTCGATCTATCCGTTAGGCACGACCGTTCGTCTGAACACCGGCGAAACCGGAGTCGTGTTTCAGTTGAATCGGCAGTGCCCGCTGCGTCCGATATTGCAAGTCTCGCAACAGGCTGTATCAGGTCACGTACCGGTATCGAAGACGGTGGATCTGCGAGTTGAGACATCCCTGCATATTGTGGAAGTGGTGCCTATCGGTTGAGCCGCGTAGGAGAATAGGAGCTGAGGCCGTGCGACAATTAATATCGCGACATCTCGTCGGTGTTCTGGGTATTGGTGCAATCTTCGCTGTGACATTGATCGGGTGCCACAATCCGGCCAGTTCGTCCTTGCCACCCTCAGCCATCACTCCCACTGGGACAGCGGTTGCACCGTTGCCTAAGGGAGATGTCTACGCTGATGAAACCGTTCCGACCTCGGAAACACCCATCGAAACAGGCGACACGCTCGAGATGGTGATTCGTCGCGGTGCCGGCGAGGAGAAGTTCACCAGCGTCGTGCGGGAGAACGGAAAAGTTTCTGTGGGATTTATGGAAGTAGATGTCGGGGGCGTCACTGCGGCTACGGCGGAAGCCCGTATCGAGGAAGCCGCAGTGCCCTATATGCGCTACCCGCGTGTGCAAGTTCTGCTGAAAAAGAAAGTATTGAAGGTTAAACGCGTGTTCGTGTTTGGAGATGTGAAGAAACCAGGGATGGTTCCCATGTCGAAACACATGACTGTGCTGCAAGCCCTCGCCGTCGTCGACATGTACATGGAGACGGCGCTGATGGAGGAAGTCCGGGTAATTCGAGGCGGCGACCTCGCAAAGCCGAACATTCTGATGGCCGATCTTGCGCGCGCCTTTACCTATGGCGATATGAGTAGGAATATGTCGCTGGAGGAAAACGACATTGTCTTTGTGCCGCGTGAACATCTGGGCGATGCTGGCGAAGCTGCAAAAAAGATTATGCCGATCATTCAGGCCGGGATCGCTCCGTTCTATCCGCTATTTATTATTCCCGCGCTGGCAGGCGGGAAACTGTAGTCGCAATCGAGAAAAGAGAAGGACGCTACCCTATGGCCCAATACGAACTCAATGTCATCGACTACTGGCTAATCGTTAAAAAGCGGAAATATCTCATTCTGTTGGCATCGGGGCTTGTGGTGGTGTTCACCTTTCTGTTTTCAGAAATGTTCAAGCCGAGCCCGCTGTATGAAGCGTCTGCGCGGGTGAAGTTTGACCGAACGAGCACCGTGGCCCAACAGTTGATCGAGACCATGTCTTTCTCAAATGCCAACGACCTCAACTCCCAGACCGAGTTTATTCGGGGATTCCCCGTGATGGAGCGCGTGGCGATAGAACTAGGTCGAGTACCAGCACAGGCGTCGCCGGAGGAGAAGCGATCGGCCACCTACCTCAATACGGTGTATGATCTCGGTCAGGAAATCAAGACGCAACGGGAAGGGGATACGAATATCATCCGTATCACTTCCACCTCGGATCAACCGGAAACGGCGGAGAAGACGGCCAATTCAGTGGCCAATTCCTATAGATTAGAAAACATCATGACCAAGAACCGTCTTGTCATGGAGTCGCGGCGGTTCGTCGAGGAACAGCTGGCTGGGCTTGAACGGCAGCTGAATACTGCAGAAGATGCGCTGAGGGCGTTTCGGGAGCGGGAAGGGCAGGTGTTTTTGACCGATGAGGCGCGTGCCGCTCTGGAAACCTTCACCAAGCTGGAAGAGCAGCACAATGACGTGATGCGAAAGCGGGCGGAGGGGGAACGTCAGATTGCGGCCCTTACCAGGAGCGAAGCGGTGATCGGAAATCAAAACGGACGGATCTTCACCGAGGAGCCGAGTGCGCTGCTCACGATCCTGAATCAGCGACTCCTTGACCTCGTCCAGGAACGAAACACACTCCTGATCAACTACACAACGGATCATCCGCAAGTTCGAGAGCAGCAGAAGAAGATTGGGAACGTCAAAGCCGAGATGTTGATAGAGCTTCGAGCGAAGCTCAAGACCATGCAAGACCGAGAAAGTACGCTATTAGAACAGCGCGATCGCTATCGGAACAGGTATTTGCAGTTCCCGCGAGCGGCGATTCAGATGGGCCGCCTTGAGCGTGACGTGAAGGTCAACGCCGATTTGTTAGCGACGCTCAAAGCCAAGCATCAAGAATTGCTGATCAAGAGCGCAGAACGGATTGAAGAGGTCACGATTGTGGCGCCGGCCATTGTGCCTAGCGCACCGATCAATTCGCCGAACACGGAGATGAATCTCATGGTGGCCTCTCTTATGGGAGTCTTTCTCGGGATCGTCATCGCCTTTGCGCGCGAATCGTTCGATACATCGATCGGGACCATCGAGGGGATCGAAGAGTTTCTCAAGGTGCCGGTCCTCGGCGTCATCCCGCAGTTCGATAGTAAGGAAATGCTGGAAGCCGCCCGCGCGGCTCTTCCAGCCAATTCCTCTGCACCGACCGTGGAAAATTTCTCGAAGCTCATTTGCCTGATCGATCCGAAGTCTATTCTGTCCGAGAGTTTGCGTTCGCTGCGGACGAATATTCAATTCGCCAGCATGGACCGGAAGGTCAAATCCATTCTCTTCACCAGCGCGGGGCTTGGAGAAGGCAAGAGCACCTGCGTCAGCAATTTGGCCATCACACTCGCCCAGGAGGGGCAGCGAGTATTACTCGTCGATGCAGACCTTCGGAGGCCGATTGTGCATCAGCGGTTGGGTCTCGAACGGGCCCCCGGCCTGGCGGATGCCTTGGTGGGCAGTACTTCTTGGCGCAGTCACGTGCGGTCTGCAACGGATTTGATGCTCGGGCCGATGGGGGTGGATCGGGTGATGAGCACGCCGGGGTTGGATAACCTGCATATTCTGACCAGCGGGTCGGAGGTCGGCAATCCGAACGAGTTTCTCAACATGAATAAGATCAAGACGCTCGTGAATGAGATGAGTGAGGAATATGACCTCGTGCTCTTCGACACCCCTCCCATTCTACCGGTCACCGATGCAGTCGCGTTCAGTTCACGCGTCGACGGGACGATCTTGGTCTACCAAGTCGGGCGGATCGGCCGGAATGCCCTCAAGCGGGCCAAGTTCCTCCTAGACCATGCGCAGGCCAATGTGATGGGCATCGTCTTGACGAACGTAAAATCCGAGGTTACGCCGGACTACGGTGCCTACCGTTACGAATACCGCTGACGGGATTCGTGTCAGGAACGAGAAGCCCGTGGGGCTGCCATACCCCTCACTGTGGGGTGTCTAACAGCGCGAATGCAACGAGGTCGATATCGTGCGTGCCATAGAGAGCAGAGCGCCATGGTTCTTTAACGTTTTTCCTGCGCTTCTCGCCGTTCCGTTTGCCTTGCTCATCAGCCAAACGAGTCCTTCAATAAGTCTTCTGGCCGCTGCTGCAGCAATCCCTCTGTTGATCGCGTTTCTCTCGCCTTTGACAGGCTTGTTTCTCCTTGTTTTTTCTATGCTATTGGGTCCTGAGTTTCTCGTCGGAGGCATCGGGACCGGTAACACGCTCGGTCGCGGCGTAACCTTACGATTCGACGACTTCCTACTTATGCTGGTTGGGGTCGGGTGGTTAGGGCGAGTTGCGGTTTCAGAGCACGACAAGGTGTTTGTGAGAACGCCGCTCAATCGATCGATTGTGCTCTATACGGCGGCCTGCGTATTTGCCACCTTGATCGGCATCTTGATCGGGCAAGTGCGCCCGATGGGCGGTCTTTTTTTTCTCCTGAAATACTACGAGTATTTTTTCCTGTTTTACATGACCGTCAATCTGGTGAAGACGCCGGAGCAGGTAAGGCAGCTGGTTACGGCGAGTCTTGTGACTTGTTCCATCGTCTCGCTCTATGCGATCTCCCAAATCCCAAGCGGTATGCGGGTATCTGCTCCGTTTGAAGGACAAGACGGAGAACCTAATACATTGGGCGGATATCTGGTGTTTATGATGGCGCTGATCGGTGGGTTGCTCGCAACACCCGGTGCCGTGAAGACAAAATGGCCGCTCATGGCATTGCTTGCTGTGGCGGGATTCGCCTTGCAAGCGACGCTGTCTCGATCCTCGTTTCTCGCGGCGGGCGTCGTCATGGTCGGATTTATCATCTTATTGCGGCGGCGGAGTCCTGCCCTAGTTGCATTGATGCTGGTAGGGTGTATCGCACTTGCCGTCTTGGCGCCTCGAGCTGTGGTTGACCGTGTGACCTATACCTTCGAACAACCAAAAGAGGAAGGGCAGATTAAAGTTGGAAAGCTTCGGCTCGATACATCTACTTCCGAGCGAATCGGGTCCTGGCGCGCCGCATTCGAGATCTGGAAGAAATCTCCTCTGTGGGGACATGGCGTGACCGGGGGACCGTTCATGGATGCCATGTACCCCCGCGTCCTCGTAGAGGTTGGGCTTCTCGGCGCCTGTGCGTTTGCAGCGCTCTTGTACGCGATCTATCGTACAGGGATGACGAGTCATGCCCATTTCGAGGATCCATATCTGCGGGGTCTTGCCTTGGGATTTCTCATGGGTTTTGTCGGTCTCCTGACCCACGCGCTAGGTTCTAATACGTTCATCATCGTGCGTATCATGGAACCATTTTGGCTGGTTGCTGGACTATTGGTGAAAAGCCTGCTGCTGGATCAGCAAAAGGGAGTAGCCATCGACGAACACAATTCCCGGCCAGTTCTTTCGGTGTGGACCAAACGGCCGATTGGACCGACAATACCCGGATCGCAGTCGTTCCCAACCAGCACCTTGTGAGTCGAGGAACGTATGACTATGGGACAGGCAGCTGGGTCTGGGGAGCTCAGCCGTGTTTCGTTGACACGCGTCACCGGCATCTTGTTGCTGGGCCGGTCGGTTGGAGTCGTCTTTGGTTTGATTAATGCCATCGTGCTGGCACGTGTGCTAGGGGTGGAAGCGCTTGGCAAGTATGCCTATGCGATGGGATTGGTTGCACTGTTCGGACTCGTGCCGAACGCGGGACTTAGCACGGTTATTACTCGGGCCATTGCGATAGATCCCGACCGCACAGGATCGCTTTTTTCGACAGCTCAGAAGACACAGGTGTGGCTGGGCCTGGGTGTGTTCACGGCGATCATGGCGATGGCTATGATGCTGCCTCGTCATTTGGTGTCGATGTCGGACCTTGCGTTGGCCGGCGGGCAACTCGTGCTGGGAGCGCTCAGTATTCCCTACTTGGCCGTATTAGCCGGACGAGCGCGCTACGATCTCGTCGCTGTTATTGAGCTCTCGGTCGCCTGTCTTGGCACCGTCTCTTTCCTAGCCGTTGCCGTGTTGAATGGGGGACTGACCGCGTTTCTTGGCGCGCAGATCGTCAATGCGACCGGCTCATTAGTGATTGCTCGATTGATTGCAGGGAAGTATCTTCCCGGTAGCCCGGGGGTGTCCTGTTCAATGGCCGCACTCCTTCGACAAGGCCTTCCATTCGGGGCGGCCAGCATCGTTCAGAATCTGTATGCGCGTCTCGACATACTCTTGTTAGGTCAGCTGTCGACACCCGTAATGGTCGGGCTCTATAGCACTGCGTACAAGCCTGTAAACATGCTGTTGAATTTCGGGGCATCGGCATCCGGCACCTTGTTCCCCTATCTGGTTCAGGAGTCCCGCACCGCCTCCTCAGGATCTTTTGAACGAGTGTTTAAGCTGGTGATGGTACTGGCCCCTGTGATGGCCTTCGTGATCGGAGGTCTCTCGGAACCGCTCATTGAGTTACTGTTCGGAGTGGATTATGCGCCAGCTGCGGCCATGTTGACGATTCTCGCCTGGTCGGCGGCAGCCAATTGGCTCTATGCCCCGATAGGGATTGCACTTCAGGCTCGCGGCTATGAACGTATGTGGATGAGTGGATTGGCCGGAGCCCTACTTTTGAATGCTGCGCTAAACCTCTGGGCTATTCCACGTTGGGGTGGGCTCGGTGCGGCTGTGAGTACGCTCGTGTGTGAGGTCATGCTTCTGCTTGCAAGCAGCGTCATGATCCGTCGAGCTTTCGGGCCGCTGCTGTCCATGCAAGCCGCTCCAGCGTGTGCAGGAGCCACAATTGTTGGGCTCGTCGTTCTGGTGGGACTGCGCGACATGGGGACCATTGCCGCCACGGTTGCGGCGCTCCTCGGGTATGGTGTTGTTCTCTGGTGTTTTCGAGTGGCCACGGCCGCTGATTTCTTCAAGTTGGTTGCACGATTTCGTGAAACCGCGCAAGGTCATGCTCGAGTCTGAGGGGACACAAGGAGATGGGGTCGGCGAGCACTCATACATTGACAGTTGGAATCGATGCCGGCCCTATGCTCGGTCGTGGAGGGATCAGCAGGTACGTTGGCCCACTAGTCCGAGCGTTGATCGCGTCAGAGAACACCTTCGACGTCCAGCTTATCTTGCGGCGGGGTTGGCAGCAGTTGCCTGCTGCACAGCAACTCGAGGTGTTGGCGCCTGTTACCAGACTTGCGCTGCCGGATCGTGCCATGACGAGTTGGTGGGACTGCACCGGCTACAGTCTTCCGTTTCCTCGCCGACTGTGGGGAAGTTTTGATTGTTATCTCAGTACGTCGTTGATGAGTCCGGTGCTCTCGCGAGGCGAAGTCTTGACGATCATCTATGATCTCATTCCGTTGAGACTTCCCACGTTGTTTCCAGAGCATGGCATGTTCCGTGAACAGATATGGCGAGCCTGCCAACGGTCGTCGGCGCTCATTGCAATTTCCGAGTGTACCAAGCAAGACCTCATTGAACTGATGGATGTCGAGCCTGAGCGGATTCATGTCGTGTATCCGGGACAGAACTGTGATGCACAGCGGCTTAGTCCCGATCAGATTGCTACGGTGCTGGCACGCCATCGGATCGACAGGCCGTACGTGCTCTACGTGGGGTCATTAGGGCCCCATAAGAATGTGACGACGCTGCTGCGTGCGTATGAGCAGGCCAGATTGACGAAGAAGGTGTCAGCCGCGTTGGTTTTGGCAGGAGGGACTGAATGGGGAGCGGAAACGCTCGCTGTTCTGGAGTCATTGAAGGTGAAACAGGATGTGCTTGTCACCGGTTTCGTTCAGGATGAGGACTTACCTGGACTCTATGCCGGCGCTGAACTCTTTGTCTTTCCCTCTCTCTATGAAGGGTTCGGTCTCCCTGTTTTGGAAGCAATGGCCTACGGGAAAGCGGTCGTCGCGTCTAACGGTGGGGCAGTTCCAGAGGTGCTCGGACGCGCGGGAATTTGTGTAAACCCTCATGCTGTCGACGAATTGGCGGAGGCGATGATCCAAGTGCTGGACGATCGGAGCCGCCGTGAAGCGATGGAGCGGGCGAGTCTCGCTCAGGCTGCCGCATTTTCCTGGGAGACGAGCGCTGCAGCGTTGGCCGGCGTAATGGAACATACCGCAGGGAGAGCGCGGCTGTGACGACGGATGCGTTCTACAATGAAGAATATTTTGAGGGAAAGTCGCGGCGCAGTCCGCCTCATTCACGAGGCCTCATCTATCCCATGGCGGAACGGACGGCTCGGTTCTTGTGCCGGCATTCGATTCCGACGCGTGTATTGGATGTCGGATGCGCCAAGGGCTACTTGGTCGAAGCGTTTCATGCTCTAGGCGTCGCGCAGGCGGTGGGTCTTGACGTGAGCCCCTACGCGGTGCCGAAAGCCGAGCCTGCCATGCGCGGTCGATTGCTGGTGGGCAATCTCGTGGAGGGACTTCCTTTGGCGACGGAGACGTGTGACGTGATTACCGCCATGGATCTTTTTGAACATCTGGCAGACCCCGTGCCAGCGCTTCAGGAGATTGCTCGGGTGTTGAGAACCGGTGGAAGGGCGTATCTGAAAATCTGTCATCCTCGCCACCCCAATGCCGCACGAGATCCTTCGCACGTGAATGTTCAGTCGTTGGCCTATTGGGCCACGATATTTCGACAAGTTGGATTCTCGTGGGTTCGGATATATGAGACCGACGTGACGGAAGCGGGCTCGGTTGTCGATCGAATGAAGTCCCTGGTCAGACGTTTCCGGGAATGGGCGGTCATCGGCACGCCAGCCGACTACAAATTTATTCTGTGGAGAGAGTAATGGAAGATCGGGCTCAGCAGTTCTGGGATACCTACTGGATGGGCCAGGGCGTCACGGTGACGGCGAAAACGATGACCCAGATACTCGACCGTATTAAGCTTGACTACTTGCGGGGCATTCTACCGGCATCTGGGCGATGCCTCGAAGTCGGAGCCGGCTCTGGACGGCTGTCCTGTTGGCTGGCGCAAGGCGGGTATGGGACGGTCTGTATGGATTTTTCTCCTAACGCATTAAAAGCGGCACGATTGAATTACGATAGCGCGAGGGTGACAGGGGGATTCTTGGCGGGAGATGGATTTGCACTGCCGGTGCAAGATCGCAGTCTCGATGTCGTGCTCTCCACCGGACTGCTTGAGCATTTCGCTGACCCGACACCGATTGTGCGCGAGATGGTTCGGGTTCTCAAGCCGGGAGGATTGTTTTATTCCGATATTGTGCCGAAGAAATTCTCGCTTTTTCGATCGCTCGATTGGGTAGGGAATCTCAAGCGCGTATTGGTCGGGGCTGGGCAGGGACAGGACAGCTTTTACGAGCGGGCGTTCACATCGGACCAGATCCATACGCTGTTGTGTGATGCGGGGCTGACGGCCGTTACGGTTTTTCCAGCAGGCGTCGTGCCACCGTATCTGCCGCTTTTCTATCGATCAGAGCGCATGCGAGATCTTCAGGTCTCATGGGTCGAGCAGACACAACGTCTGTGGCGAGGGTTCGACCGCACGTGGGTCGCTGAATGGCTTGGATTCTATTATTTTTCATGGGGTATCAAACCATCGTAAGGAGACGGGCGTGATGGCGGTACAAGATCACATTGAGCCGGCCGGAACCTATAAGTCCCAATATCGTTTTCGATGGCGTGGGGCGGTGCGATTGCTGGATCCGTTCCCACGATTGAAGGAATGGCTTGCCTCGTCGGCCCGTGGCCTCTTGAAGCAGGTCTTCGAGCCTGGGATGGTCACGACCGAGCGTGTGATCGAATACCCCTTCGTGTTCCAACATCTCAACGGAGTCGACGGACCAATTCTTGATCTCGGCTGTTGCCATAGCCGATTGCCGCTGGCGTTGGCCTCTCGTGGGTTTCGCGTCGTCGGGATGGACTTCAATCCCTATCCCTATCGACATCCCGGTCTCCGAGCGTTGCGGGCCGACATCATGAAGATCCCTTTTGCAGAGGGAACGTTTTCGGCTGTGCTGGCGGTTTCGGTCATTGAGCATATCGGGATCGGGCATTACGGAGAACCCGAGGCCAACATCGGGGATCAAGTGGCGGTCCGAGAGATCGCACGAATTCTCAAGCCAGGAGGCAAAGCCCTGATCACCGTTCCGTACGGGCACGCGCACACGAATGATTGGATGCGGGTGTATGACCGGCTGAGGCTGGCACAGTTGACGTCAGCGCTGAAGGTCGATCAAGTCGAATATGCAGTCAGCCGCACGGGTCTTTGGATGCCGGCAATGGAACAGGAAGCCGGCACCATCGATTGGAACGGTCCCCATCGCGCTGTCGCGCTCGTCGTGGCTTCGAAGGCGGCCTGAGGAACGGATTCCATGCGATTGCTTTTTCTTGCACCGGCGCCACCATCCGACCGCCACGGGGGTGGTGCGTTACGCATGCTGCATCTCGTGCGGTATCTGGGGCAACGGTTCGAGGTGGACCTGGTTGCGCCAGCACTCGACGGCCGGCAAGAGGCAGAGCAACTCTTGGGCAAGGTGTGCGCCGAGATGGAGTTTGTGCCGGTGCGAAAGTCCTCGCGGCTGAGTCGTCTTGGTCATCTTGGCCCCTATCAGACCGATCCTGCGGTAGTTGAGGCTGTTCACCGTCGGATTGGAACAAGGCATTATCAGGCGATCCAGGTTGAGAAGCCCGCAATGCTGCCGTATTTGCCGAAGGAACATGGCCTGCCTATTGTCTTAGACCTCTGGGCCTACGGTTTGAGCGGACCCTGGAGGGCGGTGAAACATGAACGAGGTGGATTGGCTCGGGCGCGTAATCTTATCCGCTTGGCTCGATTCGGATACTTCGATACGTTTTGTTGGCCGAGCCTCTTTTCCTTGTTGGTCGTTTCTCAAGAGGACAGTGTCCGTTGTGAGCGGGCCAGACCGCGCCAACGCACCGTGATTGTGCCAAACGGGGTCGATTGCTCTGCCGTCACCGGTAAGCCGGCCTATGAGGCATCATCCCCTGTGTTGTTGTTCACAGGGGACATGAGCTTTCAGCCGAATATCGATGCGGCAATCTTTCTTGCGCAAGAGGTGTTTCCCGCAATCCGCTGTGAACATCCGGATGCCGAATTGCGGTTTGTCGGGCGCAATCCAGGTCCGCGTATTCGGGCCATGGCGCAGAATGGGGTCACTGTGACTGGTGGTGTGCCGAATATGCTGCCGCATCTGCACGAAGCGACGGTGTACGTAGCGCCGCATTTCACCGGCGCCGGAACGAGAACGAAGCTGTTGGAAGCGATGGCAGCGGGCCTTCCGATCGTCACCACGACCGTTGGAATTGAAGGAATTGCCGCTCAGCCTGGGCGCGATGTGTTGATTGCGGATACGATCACCGACACGACCGACTCCCTTCTAATGCTGTTGGCAAGTGTCGAAGATCGGCGCCGGCTCGGTCTCGCGGCGCGTCAGGTTGCGGAAGCGCGTTACGACTGGAATCGCTGTCTGTGCCCATTGGAGCAGTTGTATCGAGACCTTGAACATGTAGAGGCGCGTGCATGCTGACGGTAAGTCTCGTGATTCCCATCAAGAATGCGGTCAGGACTTTACCAGCGTGTTTGGCCGCACTCGATCGCCTCAACCCGGCGCCCACGGAAGTCCTCTTGGTCGATAACGAATCGACCGACGCATCCGTGGCGTTCCTTCAGGCCTGGTCAAAACAGACACGACACTTCACGGTCCAACTATTGCGCGAGGTGAAACCCGGGGCTGCCGCGGCAAGGAACGCGGGGATCCGCGTGGCAACCAGCGAGATTGTGGCGTTTACCGATAGCGACTGTGCGCCTCAATCGGATTGGTTGCCCCATCTCTTGGCGCCATTTGCCGATGCCACAATCGGCGCTGTCGCCGGTCGCATTGTCGGAGTCTTCGATCGAACATTATGCGAATTGTTCTGCTCGCTCTATACATTGCAATCGTCTCGCGAATCGACCACGCATCGAGAGTGGACCCCCTGGTCTGGTGGGTTTCCGACCGCCAATCTTGCCGTGCGTCGCCGTCACCTGGAACAACTCGAAGGGTTCGATGAGAGCGTCAAGATCTACGGCGAGGACTACGATCTCTGCGCCCGACTCTACGAACAGCAAGTAGCGCTCGTCTATACGCCAGTGGCGTGCGTGACGCATCACCATCGGACGACCTTGGCTGGCTTAATCCGGCAAGCATTCGGTTTCGGCCGGAGCCATGCGTACCTCTTGCGGCGGCATCATCCTCAGGGCGTATGGATTGAACTGCCACGTCGATCGGTCCAATGGCCGTCGGTTCCACTACTGTGTTGGGTGGACATGGCGTCACCAGACAAGAAAGCGTTGGCGTTATTCGGATTGGGTTGCCTGTATCGGCCCTTGATGTGGCTGCTCCCCCTCTACCTTCTGTGGTTGATTCATGAGACAAGCGCGCGCGCCCGCGCAGCGGGTTCCCCGATATCGCTGTCCCATTCCTTCAGCCTGGCGTGGCTGTTGATAGCGAAGGCCGGCGCGATGACGGCGGGCCGATGGTGGGGCTCCGTCCGTTACGGCGCAGTATGTTTGTAGGGCGTTGATATGAGCGCAAATATTCGTTGTCGCAACATTCTGAAAACGTGAACCATTATGAATGAGTTGGTATCGATCATTCTCTGTTCGAAAGATCGGCGACAAGATTTAGAACATGCGGTAGAGACCGTGCGAAGGTCTGGCACGGTCGGTGCTGAGGCGGAAATCGTCGTGGTCGAAGAGACGGATCGGCCTGAGCCGATTCCCGGAGTTCAGTACGTCGCGCTTTCACGGCAGAATCGCGGGTTCGGTTATGCGCGGAATCGTGCGTTGCGGGCCTCGAGCGGGTCCATCTTGATGTTTATCGACGATGATTGTGAAGCGGAACAGGGGTGGGGTGAGGCCTTGTTGGCACCGTTCCAGCAAGACTCAGAGGTACTGGGAGTCGCCGGAGCGGTCGCGGTGCATGATTGTGGCCTGATCGGTTTTGCGGAAAACATTCTCGGATTCCCAGGTGGCGGTTTGCGTTATGCCCACGATGCAAAGGGTCATACCGTGCCTACGCGACATCTCTCTACCTGCAATTGCGCCTACCGGAAGGACGTATTGCAGCGCGTGGGAGGGTTTCCAGAGGAGGCGCGTGCGGGCAGTGAAGACGCGCTCATCGCAGAGCGCGTTGCGCAACTTGGGCCGTGCCGCTACACGCCGCACGCCGTGGTCTATCACCGGACACGAGACCGTTTGTCGGCTGTCGCGCGTTGGTTTGTGCGGCGAGGGTATAGCGAGATGGCCTCCGTTCAACATCGTCTTGGGAAGAGCCCGTTTCTTACATACGCGATTCGTAGTTCATGGACCTTGCGAGTCGGCATGGTGTTGCTCCTCGCCGTCTGGGTGCCGTCGGTGTGTGTGCTCCTGCCCATAGCCTTGGGGCTCTACTATCTGGCGATGCTGTGGCGCTATCGGTTTGCTCGAGCCTATCCCACCCATCGTGCCGCCTGGTGGGTGGTCCCGTTTGTGAAACTGACGATGGATTTCGGCAACGAAGTCGGTCGATGGAAATATGCGCTGGCGAGGCCCGCCATATGAGCCGGCCTCAATCGATTCTCTTCATCTCGAACCATGGTGACATCGTGGGCGGGGGAGAGATCAGTTTGCTCCAGCTGATGCGCACGTTGGATCGTTCACAATGGAAGCCTGTGCTCATTGTGCCTCACGAGGGGGCTGTGGCGAAGGAAGCGCGTGACTCAGAGATATCAACCTTCGTGGTGCCGTTGCCTGCTGTCTCCGACGCGAGTATGGCAAGCCTGTCCAGTATTCGGGCCTTGTGGCGGATTATTCATCAAGAGGATGCACAAATCGTCCATGCCAACGGCACAAGGGCGATGATGTATGGCGGGTTGGCCGCCAAGTTCGCGCAACGTCCTGCGATCTGGCATGTGCGTGTGGCCGATTCAGATGGCTGGCTGGATCGTGCGTTGTATCAACTTTCGGCCAAGATCATCGTGAACTCTGAAGCGGTCAGCCGGCGATTCACGTGGGGAACTGCAGATCATGTGCGCTGTATCCATAACGGAATCGACACGGTATGGTTTTCCCCGCGCCGCCCATCGCCGGAGCATCGCGCCGCATTGGGTCTGAGCGAGTGCGATCGCGTGGTGGTGAGTGTCGGGCGATTCGTCGGGTATAAAGGATACGGAGATCTGCTTGATGCGGCGGCTATCCTGCATCGAGAGGATCCTGGCGTGCATTGGGTGTTGGTTGGTGACGGTGAGCTTCGATCCGATTTGGTCCGCCAGTCCGAAAAGCTTGGGATGAGTCACCACGTGCATTTTACAGGATGGATGGAGGACATACGAGAGACGCTCGCGTTGGCGGATATATTTGTGCTTCCTTCCCACGGCGAACATTTTGGCCGGGTCTTAATCGAGGCGATGGCGATGGAAAAGCCTGTGGTGGCGACCGATGCGGGAGGGGTGCCGGAGATCGTCAGTCATGGTGAAACGGGCTGGTTGGTTGAGCCTGGTCATCCTGATCGTTTGGCGCAGGCGGTAGGACGACTCCTGTGCAACGGTACCGAGGCAACGCAATTCGGTGAAACGGGACGGCGTGTCGTTGAGAACAGGTTTAGTTTGCAAGGGCATATGCACCATGTTCAATCGCTCTACCACGAACTCATGGGAGTCTGCAGTGGATCGCTGTAATCTATGTGGCGGGACACAATTTTCCGTAGTTGAGGATCACGGGAGTGTACAAGTTGTGCGATGCACATGCCATCTCGTCTTCGTGACACCGGTACCGTCGAGGGATACGATCGAAGAGACCTACCAGGACGAATACTATGACGCCTGGAAGGTGCAGGAAACGGCTAGGCGAAAGATCTGGACAAGGAGATTGCAGGAATTGCATCGGGTTACGGGACGACCTGGGCGGCTTCTGGATGTGGGATGTGGAGAGGCAACTTTTCTCAGGTTGGCCCAACAAGCGGGATGGCAGGTGACTGGGACGGAGCTTTCGGAGGCGGCGGTGAGGCAGGCTCCGGAGTTAGATCTGCATCGCGGGGAGGTGTGGGAGGCAAGATTGCCTGCTGACACCTTCGATGTCGTGACCAGTTGGCATGTGATTGAGCATGCATCCGACCCGAAGCGTATGGTTACGGAATTGTTCCGCGTCTTGCGTCCAGGAGGCTGGCTGGTGCTGGCCACGCCAAATTTACATGACTATGTGTTTCGTCTTGGGTATTTTGCTGGGCGAGGCCATTGGCCGACGCTATATGAAGACGACGAGCGCGAGTTACATCTCTTCCATTTTTCTCCGAGGACATTATCCGCACTCATGCATTCCGTCGGGTTCACCGATGTTCGGGTCGGATTCGATCGGGGAGCGGCGGCGGTGTCGAGCAAGCAGTTTGTCAATCAGGTGGCCTATGGGTGGTATCGTTTGACCGGATTGAATTGGGGAATTGGGCTTGAACTCATGGCAAGAAAACCAGTTGAGGCACGTTCCACAACTCAGAGGTTCTCAGGGTGATCTCAATGCGGATGGGTGTTGATGGACGCGAATTGCAACGGGGAGTGCGAACCGGTATCGGGCGTTACGTACGCGAGGTACTGTGCGCGGCGTCAGAAAGAGGATGGGAGTGCGTGGTTTATGCGAGGCCCGATGCAGACATCCAAGGCCTTCCTCTCAATATCGTCTACAAGCCGGTTCCTCCAGTGTGGACGCAGTGGTGGGATCAGGTCCGACTTCCTCGTCAGTTACAAGAGGATGGGATTTCTGTCTTCCTGTCTCCTTATTATAAGGGGCCGGTGATGGCGTCTTGTCCGGTGGTCCTCACGATTCACGATTTGTTTTTTATCGGTTATCCGGGACAGAGGAGGCCTGCCTACGATGCCTTGATGACCGGTTTGGGAAAGCTGTACGCACGGCGCGCTTCTGCCATCATCGCAGACTCCGAATATTCGAAGCGATCGATCATGTCGCAGCTGGGCGTGGGCGCCGACAAAATTACGGTCATTCCCGTTGCGCTGGGGAGGGATTTCCGTCCTCGGACGCTTACGCCCTCCGACAGTGCCAAGTATGGACTCAGGTCTCCCTATATTCTCTACGTGGGTAACTTCAAGCCGCACAAGAATGTTCCACGATTACTGGAGGCCTATGCGGCTCTTCCGGCGTCCCTAAGAGCGGTCTACCAACTGGTCTTGGCCGGTTCTGATGAAGAGCATCGACCGGTCTTGCATAAACTGGCGAATCAACTTGGTGTGGGAGATCGAGTCGTGTTTCCCGGCCTCATTGCCGATGAGGATTTGTCCGCGATTTATAGCGGTTGTGCTTTGTTTGTGTTGCCTTCGCTCTATGAGGGTTTTGGGCTGCCTGCCTTAGAGGCGATGGCCTGCGGTGCTGCTGTAGCTGCGGCCAATCGCACGGCTATTCCTGAAGTTGTTGACCAAGCCGCACTCTTGTTTGATCCAGAACAGGTCGGCGAGATGACTCGCGTCATGCAACGGGGGATCACGGAAATAGGCTTGCGAGAACAATTGCGAGATCGAGGTTTGGCACGGGCGCGCGAATTTTCTCAAGGCCGCACGTCCGGCCTGGTGCTGGATCTCTTACAACAGGTGGTCCGCCAAGCGGCATAGCACACTAAGGGGCCTATGGTGCAACAGAGCGAAGGAATCGTGTGTATCTGCGGAGCCTCCATGGAAGCGTACAGGGAGGGCGGAGGGAGCTACGGACGATTCTGTTGTCGACAGTGCGGATTGCTCTCACGAGGGGAGATGCCCTCAGAAGAGGAAACGGTTCAGTGGTATCGAGAGAGTTATTGGAACCAGTTTGGCCAGGAACAGCTTGGGACGGCTCGTGAGAATGTGTGCAGGCATGTCATGGAGCGAATTATTACGGCGCATCAGCGCCCTGGCCTATTGGTCGATATCGGTTGCGGAGCCGGGGCACTGCTTAAATGTGGCGCCGGAAGGGGATGGCGTGGAATTGGATTTGAACTGTCCAGGCCTGCGGTCAGCCAAGCACGATCACAGGGGCTCGAAGTCTACGAGCAGAGCTGGCTGCCCTGTCCGTTGCGTACTGAATCGGCTGATGCGGTGACGTTCCTGAACGTTCTGGACCATCTGGTGCGGCCGTTCGATGCCTTGAAAGAAGCTTGGCGTGTGCTGCGGCCTGGGGGGCAGATCTATATTAGAGTTCCGAATGGACCGTTGCATGATCGCGTATCCCGCATCTTGTCTGGTTGCGGATTGAGCCATCTGACGGTGATGCATCTGTATGGGTTTGGCCGGCGCGCACTCTCATTTCACCTCACCCGGCTGGGTTTTGAATCTGTAGATGTGCGCACGTCGCCTCCAACCCAGGCGGACGCGTATGGATTCGATGGGAGGAGGCGTTCATTGCTCCGTCAGTTCGCGAAACAGATGGATCGGATTGCCTACGGTGCGATGTACAGGGCCGGCTTGGATCGATGGGGCTGGGGGCCTTCGGTAGAGGCGCTGGCCAGGAAACCGCTTATGCCTGTGAAGGAGCGCTAGATGATCCCGCGTCGCTGGAGATCAAGACTGCGATTCAGTAACTCCACCGTATCGTTGGCGTTACTCGCGGCACTGATAGCCCTCGGTCTCGTATTCTTTCTGAAATCGTACTACAGCTATAACCAGAATGAATATCGCCCGTTCGATGCAGGGCGTGAAAAGGTGATTCTCGAAGGTCGCGAAGTCAATCGCTGAGGATTGAACGATGTGCGGAATCTGTGGACATAGCGGGCAAGGTGAGCCGGAAACGCTCGATCGCATGCTCGCCAGACTTGTTCATCGAGGGCCTGACGAGAACGGGCGCCACCACGAGCCTGGGGTTGCGCTTGGTATTCGTCGTCTGCGTGTGATCGATCCGCAGGGCGGCAAGCAACCGGTGACGAATGAAACCTCGACGGTATGGGCTGTGATGAACGGGGAGATTTACAATTATCGTGAACTACGTGAGGAGTTGATCAGCAAGGGACATCGATTTACCTCGCGGTGCGACACGGAAGTGTTGGTCCATCTATACGAGGAAGATGGCGAGGGGATGGTCCACCGCCTGCGAGGGATGTTTGCCTTTGCACTGTGGGATCGGGCGCAACAATCCCTTCTGCTTGTCCGTGATCGGCTCGGGATCAAGCCCCTCTACTATACGGTTCGGTCGGGCCAGGGGGAGGGGGCAAACGTGGTATTTGCGTCGGAACTTCCGTCTCTCTTGGCGGCGATTCCGGCTCCCTCCCTCCGCCCAGGCGCGATCGCAGATTACCTGTCGCTCCTGTATGTGCCGGGACCTGAAACAATCTACGAGGGGGTCTACGAGCTTCGCCCCGGCGAGTTGTTGCGAGTGCAAAACAAATGTGTGAAATTTGAGCGATATTGGACGCCTCAGGAGGCGCTGATTGCCAGGGATGGGCAGGCGCCAGGGGACACCTTCGAACACCTACATGCGCAATTGCGGGATGCAGTTCGGAGTCATCTCGTGAGCGATGTCCCTCTCGGGCTCTTCTTGTCCGGCGGTATTGACTCGAGCACGCTGCTGGCCTTTATGCGTCGTGAGGTCACTGGTCCGATTAGGACATTTTCCATCGGGTACGATGCGCGGGAAGACCAGGCGTTCAGCGAGCTGGCTGCCGCCAAGCAAGTCGCAGATCATTTTGAGACCGATCATACGGAGGCACGGTTGCGGCCCGATGCAACGGCATTATTGCCAAAAGTCGTCGAGGCGATGGCCGAGCCGTTTGCCGATTCCTCGGCTATCCCAACCTATTTGGTATCGGAAGTTGCGCGGCGCACGGTGACGGTCGCGTTGTCAGGAATCGGTGGGGACGAACTGTTCGGCGGTTATCCGCGGTATCTCGGAATGAAAACCGCGGCCCTCTATTCCCATGTCCCCTCGGCCATCCGCCAAGCCGTCTCCCACGTAGCCCACTCCACGATGCGTGAAGGAGTCGGAGGGCGCGACTATGCCGGCCGTGCAAAACGCTTTCTTGGGCAGGGGCATCGATCGCTCGAACGACAATATCTGCAGTGGACGTCGTTCCTTCCTGACCATGCAGGCGGCTCTGCCTTAACGCCTGAGCTGCTGGATGTTTGTGGAGCCATTGACCGTGAAGCGACTCGGGGCCATCTCTTGAGAACCTGGCCATCGGATGATCCAGCCGACCGTGCCATGGGTCTGGATGTGCAAACCTATCTACCTGACGACTTGTTGCGGATGGGCGATCGGATGAGCATGCGGCACTCCCTCGAATTGCGCGTTCCATTCTGCGACCACCTCCTCTTTGGATTTGCAAAAAATATCCCAGCTTCAAAGCATCTTAGTGGATTCAAGCTGAAGTCTTACTTGAAGGATGGGCTTAAGGGAGTGCTTCCTCCGTCCATCCTGCAAGGTCCCAAACTTGGGTTTCAGATTCCATTGGCCCGGTGGCTCCGCGAGGACTTACGACCGATGGTTGAAGATCTTTTGTCTGAAGCCACAGTTCGGCGGCGTGGGTATGTGAAGCCTGCGTACGTTCAGTCGTTGTTTCGCGAGCATATGGCAGGTCGCTGCAACCATGCAGATCAACTCTACGCCTTGACCGTACTGGAGTTGTGGCAACGCCAACAGGAAAGCTGAGTAGAAGAAGGAACGAGACGTCGATGCATGTCGTAATGTTTTCAGAGGTGTCGACCGACCGAGTCATCGGTGGGGCAGAGCGTGTCCTTAGAGAGCAGGCGCGGGGGCTCACCAAGCTCGGTCATCAGGTCCGTGTGATTACGAGAGTGCCGCCCAGCGATGATCGCCGGCACGTCATGGTCGAGGGCGTGCATGAAGAGCGGTATCCAGTATCCCGCGCACATGAGCTTGCGTTTGTGTCGTCCACACTAGCCCAATCCGTCGAGGCCTTCGACCACTCCCGCCAGAGTCAGCATTTCGACATTGGACTGATTCATCAATCTCTCGCCGGATTGGGGCCGTTGCTTCGGCGAAGGCGGCAGGTCTCCCATTGGCTCTACATGTGTTTGTCCCTCGCGCATGAGGAGTATATGACGCGTGTGACACCTGGCGCATCGATCGCCATGCAGCTCCGCTGGAAGTTGAATACGCTGGTGCGGCGTCGCATAGAACGATTGGTGATGAACCGGTGCGAGCGTGTTGTGGTGCTCAGTCAGTTCATGTGGGATCGCGTGGTGGCATTTCATGGCATTCCGGAGCGGAAGCTGTGCCTGATTCCAGGCGCTGTCGATCAGGAGGAATTCCGTCCTCCTCTCGACCGCGGTGCGGTACGAGCCAGGCTCAAGTTTCCGAACGACCGGACCCTGTTGTTCACGGTTCGTAATCTGGTGCCTCGCATGGGGCTCGAGCATTTTATCGATGGAATTGCGCGTCTCGGGGAGAGAAACAAGCGGCTTCTGGTCCTCATTGGAGGGGAGGGGCCACTCCGAGAGAAACTCCAGGGTCTCATCGATCGACATCAACTTGGGGCAGTCGTCCGATTAATCGGTTTTGTTCCCGAGAAGGATCTTGCGGAGTATTATCAGGCTGCGGACTTAGTCGTGATTCCCACGTTGCAGTTAGAAGGCTTTGGCCTCGTGACGGTCGAGGCTATGGCCTGTGGGGCGCCTGTCATGGCGACGCCGATCGGCGCGTTGCCTGAAGTCATCAACAAGCTGGACCCACTGCTGCTTGCAGAGGGCACCGACGGGGCCTCGCTTGCCAGAAGTCTTGAACGTGTGCTCGAACGATTTGAACAAGATCCAAGCTGGCAGCCGCATCTTGCCGCAAAAGGCCGGCGACTCGTGACAGATTGGTATAACTGGACACACCATAGCCGTGAGCTCGATCGGGTGCTTCAGGACTGCACTCGGATCCAATCGATGGCTGCATAATGGTCCCAAGCCGATCAGTGTCCGCGATCAAGGGTGGAGCAATGGCATCCAGAGCCGTCATTCATGTCATCACGCGTCTGGATCATGGAGGGTCAGCGGTCAATACAATGTTGACTGCGTTGGGTCATGATCGAGCGAGGTTTGAGCCTCTGGTGGTGACTGGTCCTCCTGGTCGATGGGATGCGCAGGGGGGCCAAGGCGCGACAGATGAGAACGTACGGTTGCTTGAGAAAGAAGGGATCCGGTCCGTCCTGATTCCCTCTCTGGCTCGATCTCTTTCACCGCTAGACGATATCCTGGTGCTGTGGGCACTGATCAGACTCTTTCGCCGTGAGCAACCGGCATTGGTCCATACCCACACATCGAAGGCGGGTGTGTTGGGTCGAATTGCAGCCTGGTTCGCGCGGGTGCCAGTGGTTGTCCATACGCCACATGGGCATGTGTTTTATGGACACTTTGGGGCGTTCATGTCTTGGTTCTTTCTCCAAGTCGAACGGACTCTGAGTCGAGTCACTGATCGGATCATTGCGTTGACAGAGTCTGAACGGAAAGACCATCTCGATCGGTTGGTCGGCACAGTCAACCAATTTGCTGTTGTGCCGAGCGGCATTGATCTCAACCGATTCAGTCAAGCCAGGGTGAACGGCAGACAGGTGCCGGAATGGTTCGGCTGTCCGTCCGATGCGGTCGTCGTAGGGTCGGTCGGATGGCTGACGGACGTCAAAGGGCACCGGTTTTTGCTTGAGGCCGCCAAACAAGTAACGCAGACGCATCCCAACCTTCATATCGTGATTATCGGGAGTGGGGATCAGCATGATGCGCTGCGGCAACAGGCAACACAGCTCGGGCTTGAGGCTTCGGTCCATCTGCTCGGACATCGAGACGATATCGACGTCTGTTTAGCGGGGTTCGATCTGTTTGTGTTGCCGTCGGCGAACGAAGGAATGGGGCGCGCATTGGTTGAAGCAATGGCTGCAGGGTTGCCGGTTGTCGCGACCAATGTCGGTGGCATACCGGCTCTGATCGACCACGAGGTGAACGGTCTGCTCGTTCCTTCTGGCGACGCTCACGCATTGGCGGAAGCGTTGAGAGTACTCCTTGATCAACCAGACATGGCTAGGAGACTGGGTGAAGCTGCCCACCAGAGCATCGGCGCACGGTTCGGCGCTTCCTACATGGTGCGGGCCATCGAAACACTCTACGAAGAGACATTGCGCGAGGCCGGCGCATGGTAGACCTTCTTACGCAACAGAGTGGGCACAACATCAAAAGTCGATCCATGCACATCCGTGCGGGAATCGGCCTACTTGCCTGCCTGTTCACCATAACCGGTCTGACGATTGACGCCCCAGCCGAACCGGCTCAAAGCTATGTCCCGCTCGTCGCAGCCGTACACGTTCATAGTACGGCAAGCACAGGAACCTTGAGTCTCGACGCCCTCGCGACGCGTGCGGAACAGCTGGGAATCGATGCCGTGCTTCTCACGGAAAATTTGTCGCTACGGTATGAATACGGCCTGTATCCTCTGGAATCATTCATGCGGGTCTCACGATCGTTCCATTCGCTTATGGAGTATGGTGTGAGCCGCTACTTGAATGAAGTTGCTGAGGCGCAAGCACGCCATCCGCGCGTCATTCTGATTCCTGGTCTGGAAGTCGCGCCCTACTACTATTGGTCGGGCTCTCTTCGGTCCAGAGATCTCACCATGCACGACGCCCAGAGAAACTTGTTAGTCTTTGGCCTGACCAGCGCCGAACAAATTGAGACGCTGCCTGCAGCGGGCAACATCGCATCCTATTTCTATGGTCCGCAAACCCTGGGCGTGTTCTTGCCGGTGTTACTGGCGGTTCCGGCACTGTGGGCCTGGCGTGCCAAATCTGATGGAGCAGGACGCGTACATTCAAGCATCTCGCGCAAGAAACGCATTGCCGGGTTTGGATTGGTGACGATTGCAGGTTTCCTGACCTTCAACGCATGGCCGATTGGAGAGCCGCCGTTCAACCCCTATGACACCACACTGAGCTACCGACCCTATCAGGCGTTTATCGACAGTGTGAATCGATCCGGCGGAAGTACAGTCTGGTCGATGACGGAAGCACGAGATTTTCGCCAGGTTGGACTGGGGCCGCTCGGAACCACCACAATCAAGACCGATCCTCATCCAGATGCATTGATGTTGACTACCGGCTATATGGGCTTCGGCGGGCTGTATCAAGAAGCAAGGCACATTACGCAGCCGAATCACATCTGGGACCAGTTGATCAAACTCTATACAAGCGGCCAGCGCAAGGATCGTCCGGCGATGGTAGGAGAAATCGCATTTCACAGCCCCGCGCATGCGGGCAAGGAGCTTGACCAAGTCCTGACGATCGTGTGGGTACGGGAACGGAGCCAGGCCGGGATTCTCGATGCCATTCGGCAGGGACGCGCTTATGCGGTTGAGCGTTACAAAAAGGAGTTCCGACTCACGCTGGACGATTTCCATGCAGCCGCAGGGAATGGCAGTCAGCGCGTCGGGCCTGGAGAAGCCTTGTCGATAGCACGGGACAGCCCGATCTCGTTACACGTATCGGTGTCGACCACGGACAACCAAGGACACCCCATCACTGTTCGGCTGATTAAGTCGGGCGAAGTCATGGCACACACAACTGGAGTGACGCCATTGCATTATGACGTTCTGGATCCGCATGGCTCCAGGGGAATGGGCGAGACCTATCGTTTGGAAGTAAGCGGTGGGCAGACGGGCGAACTGTTGACCAACCCGATCTATGTGGGAAGTGATGGGTGATCAGTGATAAGTGATGCGAGGCGACTAGGGCATAAGAGGGAATCTGCGCAGTTCAATTCTCATCACACATCACTCATCACGGATCACTGATCACTATGTCTATGCGCGTCACGATTCATCAACCGCAGTTTCTGCCCTGGCTTGGGTATCTGGACAAGATCGATCAGGCTGACTTGTTCATCGCTCTGGATTCGGTGCAGTTTAAGAAGAACGAGTGGCAAAATCGCAATCGGATCAGAACTGCGGACGGGTGCCAATGGGTGACCGTGCCGGTCCTCCATCGTTTTGGCCAACTGGTGAAAGATGTCCGGATCAATCAGGCTGTGAATTGGCGGAGCCAGCACCTGCGCGCCATCGAGATGCATTATGCGCGGGCGCCATTCCGCGACCGCTATCTGCCGGAGTTGCGCAGCCTCTATGAGGCGCCATGGGAGCGATTGCACGAGCTGAATATGGTCGTGATTCGCTGGCTGCTCGGGGCCTTCGGCATGACGACTCCCGTTCGTTGTGCATCGGAGTGGGAGACGCGCGAAGAGCCCACCGACCGGTTGATCGATCTCTGCCATGCCGTTGGAGCATCGGGATATCTCTCCGGTCCTGGCGGGGAGCAGTATCTGGACTGCGCGCGGTTTGAGTCGTCCGGGTTGAGGCTGGAGATGCAACAGTTCCAGCATCCGATGTATCGGCAAGCCTATGAACCATTCATGCCGGCGATGTCGGCAGTCGATCTGTTGTTCTGTTGCGGTCCGGAGGCGCTGACGCGATTGCGCGAGGCACGGGCTGGACAAAACGTGGTCACGGCTGCGTAGCGTTGAGTGAGGGGGGTGAGATGAACGATCGTAGAAAACCCATGCGGATTTTGGCAATCGGCGCGCATCCGGACGATATTGAGGCAGGGTGCGGCGGGACGTTGCTCAAGTATGCGCAAAAGGGGCATCGGATTTTTCTGATGGTGATGACGTCCGGCGGCCAGGGCGGTTCGAGCGGCGTACGCAAGCGCGAGCAGGAGGAATCGGCGAAACAATTACGGGCCGAAAAGATTTACTGGGGCGGATATGAGGACACGGCGGTGCCGGTGGGACGTGAATTGATTCAGGAGATCGAAGAGGTGGTGAAGGAGGTGCAGCCGCACTTCATTTTCTCGCACTATCACGACGATACCCATCAGGACCATCGGCATCTGGCGATGAGTACGATTACCGCGACCCGCTATACCAAGAACGTGTTGTTCTACGAAGGGCCGACAACCCAGAACTTCTCGCCGACCGTCTTTGTCGATATCGACCAGGTGGTGGAGGAGAAGATCAAATCGATCGAGGCCCACGCATCGCAGGTGAAAAAAACCAACATCGAAGGTCTGAGTATCGTGGATGTCATTCGGGCCGGAGCGCATTTCCGCGGCATCCAGGGCCGGGTGAAAAACGCAGAAGGCTTTGTTCCGCTGCGATTGTTTATTAATATCGGCCTATGACGACTGTGGCGACAATGGTTCCCCATTCACGGCCTGCGATCGAGCAGGAGGACTTGCGAGCGACGGCCGAGGTGCTTCGTTCCGGGCAAATTGCTCAAGGGCCCTGGGTTGAGCGATTCGAGCGTGACATGGCAACGTTTTTTGGCTTGCAGGGTGGGGTGGCAGTCAGCTCAGGGACTGCGGCGCTCGAACTGGCGCTGCGGGCGCTGAAGATTGGAGCGGGCGATGAAGTCATTATGCCGAGTTATGTCTGTCCGGCGCCATGGCTCGCGACGCAGAGGGTCGGCGCCAAGGCCCAACTCGTCGATATCGACCTTCAGACCTTCAACATCGATCCGGCTATGGCGCGTCGCGCTATCACGAAGAGAACACGTGCGATCATTGTGCCGCACATGTTCGGGTTGCCGGCTGACCTGACGGCATTAGAACAGTTGAACGTCCCGATCATCGAGGACTGCGCGCAGACGCTAGGGGCGATGGAGCAGGGCCGGTCTGTCGGCACAGTCGGACGACTCACTGTCTGTTCCTTCTACGCCACGAAGGTGCTGTGCGCAGGAGAAGGCGGGATGGTGCTGGCGAACGAGAGGGCGTTACTCGAACGAGTCAAATCGCTGCGCGAATATGATGGCGCACCGACATTGGACTCTTCCTCCTTCAATCTTAAGCTGACCGACTTGCAAGCAGCGCTTGGGCTATCTCAACTTGGACGGTTCTCGGCCTTTCAGGAACGGCGCCGCTTCCTCGCGGCAGCCTACCGAGATGTCCTCTCCTCTAAGGCTGCCGTCTGTCCGAGCGCGCCTCCAGGCAGGACGCATGGGTACTATCGATTTGTGGTCAGGTTGCCATTGGTACGGACCGACCCTGAGGGCTTGATGAGTCTGATTAGCCGGTTGGAGCAGCAGGGGATTCACTGCCGCAAGCCAGTCTTTCGTCCGCTCCACCGGTATCTGGATCAGTCTGGTTTCCCTAATAGCGACGAAGCGGACCAAACGGCGCTGTCGATTCCACTCTATCCCGATCTCACAGACGATGAAGTCCGGCAGATTCAGCAATCGCTGGCCAAGGTGCTTTCGTGAAAGCTATTGACGTCGAGGTCTCGCCGTTCGCGTTGCGCAGCAGCCGGCGCTGGCTGACACCGGTTGCGCTCGGGGCCCTGCTGGGTGTGGTGGCCTTGGCGGTTCCCACGGTTCGTCAACTCTTCGTGTTCGAAGGTCTTCGGTGGCTCTACATCCTCCTCTTTGCGTTTCTCGGCGCTGGCGCGTTGACACCGCTCATGGTGCATCTTAGTCATCAATGGGGGCTGGTCGATCAACCGTCTGACCGTAAGATCCATACGCACCCGACTCCCAGGCTCGGCGGTGTGGCCGTCTATCTTGGATTTCTTGGCTCGGTGCTGCTGAATTCGATCCTGCCGGACTGGATGATCGCAACTCTCGCAGCCGGATCGCTGTTGCTGATCGTCGGTGTCGTCGATGACATTTGGGAATTACCTGCTTCGTCGAAGCTAGTCGCCCAGCTTGTGGCAGCCGGGATCGTCATCGCCACTGGCAAGGTTCTGACTCTGTTTCCGAGCGGTCCAGTCGGCGATGTGGCGAATGTCATGCTGACATTGCTCTGGATCGTCGGGATTACAAATGCCTTCAACTTTTTCGACGGCATGGATGGGTTGGCCACGACACTGGCGATTCTCATAGCCGGATTCATGGGGGCGGTGGCATTTGAAACGAACCAGCCAGGATTGGGCTGGCTTGCGATCGCCATCATCGGGGCAGGGCTGGGATTTCTTCCCTACAACTTTCGAGGACGCAAGCCTGCCGTGATTTTTCTTGGAGACGGTGGGGCGACGTTCCTGGGGTTTACTCTTGCCTGTCTCGCCGTCAAAGGGAACTGGGCAGATCATAGCCCGATCGTCTCATTCAGCAATCCGCTCCTCATCTTCGGCGTGCTCATCTACGACATGATCCACATCACCGTGGAACGGGTAGCGACAGGGAAAGTGCGCTCCATCAAGGAATGGCTCGACTACGTGGGCAAAGACCATCTCCATCACCGGTTGGAGCGCGCGTTGGGATCTCGCCAGGCGAGTGTCGCGCTGATCTGTCTCATGACTATTTGCCTCGGGCTGGCTGCCTTAGCCCTCCGTCATGCCGGAACGGCTGAGGCGCTGTTGCTGCTCATACAAGCCTGCTTGATTGTGGGCATGATCACAGTCTTGGAGTGGAGCGGCCGCCGAAAATAGTAGTCACCCCTTGCACTGCGCCGCAGTTCCCGCTACAAGATCCCTCCATGGTTCCTACTGTTGAATGGAAAGCTGGCGCAGTACGGCTGCTCGACCAGAGCCGGTTGCCTGAGTCCGTCGAATTTCTGGATTGCCGCGACTATCAGACCGTAGCCGAAGCCATTCGTAGTCTCAAAGTCAGGGGGGCTCCTGCGATCGGTGTGACTGCGGCGATGGGGGTCGCGCTGGGCGCCCAGACCGTCACAGCATCCGACTACGAGACCTTCGCGAAAGCGGTGCTCGTGATCTGCGATCATCTTGCTGCGACCAGACCGACGGCGGTCAATCTGTTTTGGGCCATCGAACGAATGAAACGCCTGCTTGCCTCGTTACGCACGCAGCCGGTTGCGTCCATTAAATCCGCTCTGCTGAAGGAGTCACAAGCTATTCTGGATGAAGATATTGCCCTCTGTAAGGCAATGGGACAGCATGGAGCAGAACTCATTACGAGCGGTCAAACGGTCCTGACCCATTGTAATGCCGGCGCGTTAGCGACAGCCGGCTATGGCACGGCATTGGGCGTCATTCGCGCAGCCTGGGAGCAGGGGAAAAAGATTCAAGTCATTGCAGACGAAACCAGGCCGGTGTTGCAAGGCGCGCGGCTCACCGCTTGGGAGTTGATGCAGGACAAGATCCCCGTGACGCTCATCACAGATAATATGGCCGGTGCACTCATGAGGCTAGGGAACATTCACCTCTGTATCGTGGGGGCGGATCGCATTGCGGCAAATGGAGACGTGGCAAATAAGATCGGTACCTACTCAGTCGCCGTGCTGGCGAAAGCCCATGGGATTCCCTTCTACGTGGCCGCACCCTATTCCACGATTGATTTGAAGACCAAAACAGGAGCGGACATTCCCATCGAACAACGGAACCCATTAGAAGTCACGACCATTCACGGCAGCCATCCGATCGCACCAGCCGGAGTGGCGGTCTACAATCCCGCGTTCGACGTGACGCCGGCGGAGCTGATCACCGGCATCATCACCGAACGGGGCGTCTTCAAGCCGGGAGAACTCGCGGGCGAATTTCGGCGGAATGTGACGCAGGCGACGTAACCCGGTTATCTTGCCTTTTACCCTTTGGGGGGGGGCTATAGACACTCATGAAGTCCCAGTGACGTTGTGCGAGGAGGGTCATCGCCATGCAGGGGGTAGGGCAAAGTCCTTTGTCGCTCGTCGAACAAAAAGCCTGTGAGGTGGCGTGCACCATTCTGGCGTCTGAACCACGGGTAAAGGTGTTTCTCTTCGGTTCAAGAGCGACAGGGCGTGCAGGCTCTCGATCGGATATCGATTTGGGGATTGATCTTGGTCATGCGATTGCGCCTGACGTGCTTGCGGCGTTACGCGATGCGTTCGACGAGTTGCCGATCATGCAGAAAGTAGACGTAGTCGATTTTTTCACCGTAGATTCGGTTTTTAAATCCGTGGCTCTTCAACAGACGACGAGTCTCTATGAGCGACAAGCTGCGTAACCTGTTGCGGCTGTTGGATACTGCGCTGACGCGGCTGGAAGGAGCGTTGGCTCAGCCGGTCAACGAATATGTTCGCGATTCCGCGATCCAACGGTTCGAATTTACCTTCGAGCTATTTTGGAAGAGCCTGAAGGCCTACGCAGAGGAATCTGGAATAGAAGCCTATTCACCGAGAGACAGCGTCAGGACGGCATTTCAGTTAGGGCTGATTCAGGAACACCCAGACTGGTTTCGGATGTTGGAAGACCGCAATCTCACCAGTCACACCTATAACGAAGCCACAGCCGAAACGATCTATTCTCATCTCCCAGCCTATCTTCGCCTCATCCGCCAGGCGCACGCTGAGTTGACGCGAAGAGTGAAAGGCTAAGAGCTGATGGGCCTCTTCAAGCCCTCAGAATTGGCAGCGTGTTTTAGTTAGGACTATGCCAGCACGAATTCTCATCGTCGATGACGATCCCGACATCCTCGCAGGACTTAAGAAGCGGCTTGAATGGATGGGGCATCACACCATTACCGCAAAAGATGGAGCGGAAGCCCTAGCCGCGATTCAGCAAGAAGCACCCTCCCTTGTGTTACTCGATCTTGAGCTGCCGATACTCTCAGGGATCGATGTCCTTCAGCGTCTCAATGGTCGGGGAAAGGCGACTACTCAAACCGTCAGTGAGAATCTTGGAGAAGGTGACGAAGCCAATCCTCCAATCATCGTGCTCACAGCATTTGGAACGATCAATCGAGCAGTCGAAGCCATGAAACTGGGGGCCTGTGACTTTCTCACGAAACCGTTCGACCCCGACCACTTAGGCATTGTGATTCAGAAAGTCTTGGAGCGGGAATCGCTCAAACGAGAAGTGACACACTTACGCTCGGACCTGGATGCTCGCTATTCTACGATCGTGGCCGAGAGTGTAAAGATGAAGGACGTGGTCATCGCTGCGAAACGCGCTGCTGCTACTGGCGCCATCGTTCTGCTCCAGGGAGAAACCGGGACAGGCAAAGAACTCCTGGCCCGCTCCATCCATCGGTGGAGTCAGAGAAAGAGCAGGCCCTTCATGATCGTCAACTGCGCGGCCTTGCCGGAGAATCTACTGGAAAATGAGCTGTTCGGGCATGAACGGGGTGCCTTCACCGGGGCGACACAGATGCAGGAGGGTAAGATAGAGGCGGCAGAAGGGGGAACGGTGTTTCTTGACGAGATCGGCGACATGCCACTCCCACTTCAAAGTCGCCTGTTGAGACTGTTGCAGGACAAGGAATTCCACCGCGTGGGCGGAACGCGCCAGATCCGGGTGGATGTGCGTTTTGTTGCGGCGACGCACAGAGATCTTCCCCGATGTGTTTCGCAAGGCATCTTTCGAGAGGATCTCTACTATCGGCTCAACGTATTCCCGATAATCCTTCCGGCCCTGCGTGAACGGCTCGAAGATGTCCCTCGTCTGGCTGCCTATATTCTCGAACGTGAAATGAGAGAGCAGGGGACCGGTGTGAAACGGCTCAGCTCGGAGGCCGTGGCCGCGCTCAGCCATTATCATTGGCCGGGAAACATTCGCGAACTGGAAAACGTCCTTGCCCGTGCGGTTATTCTGTCAGACCAAGCAGAGATTCATACGACCCACCTTGGGCTTCCGCCCGCTGTCGCGTCACCATCCTCGAACGAACCCTCTGAGGAGTCGTCTGTGCCGTATCACGATTCGATGGAATCGCACAGCCGGTGGCTGATCACGGAGGCCCTTCGGCGAACCGGATGGAACCAGACCAAGGCGGCAGCAAGCCTAAAATTGCAGCGCACCTATTTCACAAGGCTGCTGAAACAGAAAAAGATTCCCCTCAAACCTCTTGAAGAGTAATCCCAGCGGGAGATGCGAGATTATTTACAGCCTTCAGCCTGAACACCTGAGTCGTTACGAAGCTTCATAAATAATCTGGGCTATAGGTAGCCGCACATGGAAGCGACTGCCTTTGCCGACCAGACTTTCCACCCAGATGGCGCCGTGGTGTAACTCAATAAGTTCTTTGGTGATGGAGAGGCCAAGTCCTGAGCCACGGAATTGAGTCACATGCGCGGGGGAACGGTAGAACGGAAGAAAGACTTTATCGAGGTCTTCAGGGGCAATGCCGCACCCTGAGTCTTCTACAACCATTGTGATCGCTTCAGCGTCATGCCGGTGCGCCTCAATGTGAACGCGGCCCCCCTCCGAAGTGAATTTAATCGCATTGTGGATGAGGTTCGTCAGAATGCGGCGAAGCTTCTCTCGATCGGCAGAGATGGGCGGGAAGGAAGTGGGAAAGGCTGCGGTCATAGAAAGGTGTTTTTGCTCGGAGAAAAATCTGAGCGATTGCAGAGCCTCGTTGACGAGATCATCCAGGCTCACTGCTTCTTGCTTCACGTCACCGAGGCCGGTCTGTAGGCGAGAGAGATCGAGCAGATCGTCGATCAAGGTGCGGAGTCGCTCCACGTTGCTGTGAACCCGGTCCAGACTCTCGATCTGGTCAGAGCCCAGAGCGCCGGTCACACCGTCCAGCAGATTTCTCACATGCACCTTGATGGAGGTCAGGGGCGTGCGGAGTTCGTGAGAGGCATTCGACACAAGTGAAGTTTTCACTCGGTCGAGTTCTTGCAACCGTTCATTCGCTTCCTGCAGTTCGCTGGTGCGCTCGCCTACCTTGGTTTCAAGGGTGCGAGTCCATTCGACGAGATCGGCTTCACGCGATCGGATCGATGTGGTCATCTGGTTGAATACCTCTGTAAGTTTTCCAATTTCATCGGAAGAATGGGACGTTACGGAAGCGGATAAATCCCCTGATGCAACCTGGCGTGCCACAGCAATGAGTTCGTTCAGCGGCCGAGTCATGCGCCGCGCAATATACACGACGAAGCCGATACCAACGGCGATAATGACGCCGGTAATGATGGCGACTTGCCAGGCCAGTTGTCGAAGGAGGAATTGGTATTGATAATCGGTGAATCCTACCTGAACGAGACCAACCAGTGGGGCCGGAAGATCCCTGGGCGAATCTGTGCCGGCGGGATGTTCATCGAGCGTCAATCCGAGCGTGAAATCGCGCTCAAGAGAAGATGCAGTGTTCCTGACCGGAACGACAATGTCATAGAACAGTGGGCGGTCAGATCCCAGCAGCACGGCAGCCCATCTTTGGGTGGAGGACAGGAAACTCAATTCCTTGGTGGGATGGCCATCGACAATGCGGATAGTCGTATTCAAGGTGGGAAGTAGCTCTGTCTGATTGAAAGCCACGGCTCGTTGTGCCGCGAGCAGCGGCAACCAATCCGTCTCCATGCGGTTCCCAATCAAGTTCTTCCAGTCCGGTTTCCCGACGGCGCCGAGTACACGATTGTCTCGTGAAACGACAAAAATATAGGCCACGTCGTCGTGGACAAGCGCACCCGAAAGCAATTCCTGAATGCGCTTGGAATCTTTTACGTAGATACTGTATTGAGCGGTCGCGGCAAGCTGGGAAGCGAACAGCTTGCCATTCCGTAATAAGGCGCCGGTTGCAGAGTCGATCTGCTGTGCGATGAAGTACCAGCTCAGGGTTGAGCAGGAAATGATCAGCATGAGGGTGGTGAAGAGCACCAGACGCGATCGGAGCGTGTGGGTGTTTCGGCGGATCAGATTGGCGACGGATGTAACCATAGGCCACTCGGAGACTCAACGATCTTTATTCGTAACGACTCAGGTAGATAGGCTGAAGGCTTTTAGGGGTTGGGAGCCTTCAGCCTGAACACCTGAGTAGTTACCTGTACTCTGACGCTACTGGAGCAGCTCTTTCAGTACCGCCCGCTCCTGTTGCGCGACATCGCCAGGGCCACCAAATAGGATGGCCGCTGTTCGAACGACGGCCTGGTTTGGGGAGAGGCCCAAGAACTCCGCCGTATTGAGGTTCAACGCCAGCTGGGGAAGCTCCGGTTCCAACAGGGCCGGTGCCGAGGGGCCTCGGTGGTTGAGTATTGCCTGGGCGACCTGGGCAGCCTGGAGGCCGATATCGGATGGGCGAACCAGCAAGGCTCCAAGCGCGCCACGCTGGACCAGTGCTGTCGAGAAGGTGAACACGGGAACTTTTTTCCGGAGGGACGACTGAATGAGCAAGTCGATCGATTCCTCTACAATAATCGTCGGGTCTTGGATGATCCACAAGAGATCGATCTGCGGCAACAAGGATTGCAGCGCTCCGGCAAGATCGTCCTGGTGGGCCACCGATGTGGCGACGAGTGTCATGCCCATCTTTTTGGCCTTGGCCCTGGCTTCAGCCACGAAGGCCCCGGTCTTGTGTTCATCGTAGAGCAGCCCGATCGCGCGTGCCTTGGGGAGGAGCGTTTTGATCTGCTGGAGTTGAGTGGCTGGAGAGATCTTGTTCAGAATGCCCACCATGTTGTCCGCCGGCAGCCCATGTTCCTCCGGATGGACGACCATGCAGAAGAGAATCGGAATATCGGGCAGCTCCGATCTCGCGGCCAGGGCTGCCTTTAGCCCGATGGCGAGGACGAGCCGGGGATGGGTACCTCGGATGAGTTCTCCGATGTCGTGCGCACGGTCGAGACGCCCTTCCAGGGTATATTCCTTCACGGCAAGATGTTGAGGAAGATGTTGCCGAACGCTCTCTCCGGCTTGCTGGTAGAACGCTGTCTCCGCTGACTTGAGAATCACCAGGTCTGCCGACAGACTCGTGGACGCGAACAACAACCCCAGAGCCAAATTAAGGACTGTCCCAATCATCAACGTCCGCATGACATCCCTCTTTGTACGCGGTCTGTTTGGTTTATCTGGTTGATTTGGTTCATCTGGTTAGTTTCGTTCAACCAAATAAACAAGACAAACCAAACAAACCAGCGCGGTTACCGCGCTATTCTAACAAATTTAATGTCGGATCGTCTCATAAGGCCAAGGTAAACCAGCCCATCATGCGACTGCTAATAATATCACCCAAGGGAGACTCTCGGTGCTGGTCATTGAGGGCGTTGAAGGCCGACAGGGCCACTTCAGCTCGATTCTGCCAGAAGCGATACCCGGCTCGCACGTTCATCAGCGTGTAACTTTCAACGTTGGGGTTTGGCACTGCACTCTGAGGAATGAGTCCAAGATTTGCGAAATCAGAAAATGCTGGCCGGACAGGATAGACACCGGCCCCCACGTAATGAACTGAAATCTCTCCATTGAGGCCCATGTCCCATTCGGCCCTGATGCCGCCGCTTGCGGTGGACGTGGGTCCTCCGCGCCGCTGAATGCCGGTGATCGATTGGTTCGTATGTTGATTCGAATAATTGGCAAACCCTCGCAACCATGAAGTTGCGATCACCTCAATGCCGATCTCAGCGCCTTGGATGTCGGCGACACCGGAACTATTAACCCAGGTACCGGAGGTGGGAGATGTGACTACCGAATCGATAAGATTTGTTAATTGGTTGTGAAAGACGGCGACTCGGGTACGGAGCCGATGGTCTAAATACCATCCTTGATACTCTGCCTCATACGACACGATTTTTTCGGGCTGAAGATTGTGTGATCCTTGCAGTAGGCTCTGAAATCCAAACCCAAAAATATTGACGGTAGTGTTGACGGCTGAGTTTGATTCAGCAAGCGTGGGGGCCCTGTAGGCGACCGAGCCGGAAACACGGAAGGTATGGTTTTTGATCGGTTCGTAGACGAGGGCAACCCGTGGGCTATAGGTCGGGTGAATATCCGAATGGAGGTCCATCCGAGCCCCGGCATTGAGCGTGAGTGATGGCCAAAGAGTCCAGGCATCTTGCAGGTAGATCCCAAGGCGATCTTCCTCACCGAAGCCAGTCAGCTGAGTGCCAGACAGGGTATTGTACCGATAGTTGATGCCCCCGATCAAACGATGGGCGCTCCCGATCTGATGCGCATATTGGGACCACAGATCGTAACTGTTCGTGAGGAACGGGATGCCGCTGGAACGGCCCATGGTGTCCGTCACGCTGACGATGGACGCTAAGGGTGCGACAGGGCTATTGGTGATACTCTGGCTCAATTGGCTCCACGTGGCTCGAACAAAATAGTCCGGATGCTCGACCGATGCTCGTGCATAACTTATCGTGTTGTCGGATTTGATGTTAATGACGTCTGAGGACACCAAGTCAGTCGGATTCGTTCGGATGAGACCACCTTCCAGCCTGATGGCGAGCTGGTCCGTGGCGTGATATTCGACCAGGCCGTTAAACCGATCGCTTCGATAGGAGAGGGCATTGCGGTCACGCCATTGTTGGTTTTGGTCGTGCCCGATAGAGAGGCGATAGCCAAATTGATTTAGCTTGTTTGCATGCACGGCTGAACTCCTGACTGTGCCGAATTCTCCTGCGCCAACCTGAATGGTCGTTCCCTTCATCTCATCCGGATCTTTTGTGATGATATTCACGACGCCGTCAAAGGCGTTGAATCCGTAGATCGCCGCCGCCGGTCCCTTTAATACCTCGATCCGCTTAATTTCAGAAAAAGAGACCGGCAGGAGCAGCCATTCGACAGTCCCCTGTGCGTCCCCATACACCGAGCGTCCATCGACCATCAGCAAGAGCTTATTGGCAAAGGCCTGATTATTGCCTCGCGCGCTCACGGTAAATTCAAAACCGCTGAGCTGGTTGACTGACAGCCCCGGCACTCGTCGCAGAATGGTCGGGAGATCAGTGGCGCCGGAATGGCGAATATCCTCTGCCGTGATGACATACACATTCGATGGCGCTTGGGACAGCGGTTGGAGTTTGGCGCTCGCGGTCACGACCTGTTCCTCCTTCAGATACTCCCTCTCCTGTCTGATCGCCTCATCAGCCGAGGCAGAAAGACGAGGGAGGGATGGAGTATCTTCAGCGAAGCAAGAAACGGTCCATGTGAGTGCATGGATGAGGAGAATAATGAGGCAAGGGCCGTAGAAGACCCGGTCTGCGTGACGCGTCGGTCGTGAAGCGTTCTTCGTTTGGGAGTGGAGTCGCTGGTTTCTAGTTTCCGGTTTCATGGTGTCAGGAAACCCTTTTCCGAAAACTTGAAACTAGAAACGTTGAACCTGAAACGGTACACAATTTACGCTTTACGGGTATACGGCTACCACAAGTTCCGCAGTATAAATCAAGAACGAGGCAACATGAAAGTCACAAGCGGCCTGCATCTGAAGAGATGCAGCCAGAACGATTTCGATGCAACCAAATGGATTCATAGCAGGCGCGTGGGAGAGCTGGGGTAAATCAAGAGGCACCGTTGTGGATCTCAGAAATCCAATGAATTGCGTGAATTCCTGATGCCGATCACCGCATCCACAATTGGCGCGGTGCGGGGCCAAGGCCGGTATGGCTCTTGCTGAGTGAGCAAGAACGTAAGCTCGCCATGCTTCATGCGATTCATGGTGGATCTTCCCTTTCGTTTGTCCGGATACGTACCACCATGAGTCTTCTCAAGCTCTTCTCCGGCAAACAAGCACAGGCCCAAACAAAAGGACGCGCTCGCCTGGTATTGGGCGAGAGGAGGCGTCCGTCTGATAGGGCGCTCATTAGTACTTCAATTCAGCAGGGTATGCAGGATGGTTTCTCACAAAGGAGGTCCGATGATGCGGAGGCATAGCAGGTTAGGTTGGATAATCGGTGCCTGTTTGATCCTGTTTCCCATCCTGTCGAATTGGGAAGCAGCAGCAGCGGTCCCCCCAGGGCCGCCGTCATCCACGGCCTCGCAGCGGGTGACCGCTACGATGATGGGGATGCCGTTACAGTTTGAAGCCAATCACGGCCAAGTCGATCAACAAGTGAAGTTCCTCGCGAGAGGGAAAGGCTACACGCTCTTTCTCACTCCGACGGAATCTGTGATGGTCCTGCAGCAACGGGAAGCGACAGCGGAGAAAGATGCGCTTACGCTAAACGAGTCCACGGATTTCCCCAAGCAGGCTCCGATCAAACAAGCCGTCGTCCGCATGAAGCTGGAAGGGGCGAACCCCTCGCCCGCTATCGACGGGATGGAACAGCTTTCCGGCATCGTGAATTACTTTATCGGCAACGATCCGGCGAAGTGGCGCACGAAGATCCCGACCTACGCCAAGGTGCAGTACAAAGAGGCCTATCCGGGAATCGATCTGGCCTATTACGGCAACCAGGGCAAACTCGAATACGACTTCATCGTGGCGCCGGGAGCCGATCCGAAACAGATCAAACTCGTATTCAACGGGGCCTCAGAGATCAAGGTGGCCGCCAGTGGCGATCTGCTCCTGACCACGGCGCTGGGCGAGGTACGGTTGCAGAAGCCGGTCGTCTATCAAATGGAAAACGATGGGCACAAGACCTTGGTAGAGGGAAATTACATTGCCTCTCTGCAGCCAGCTAAAGCAGTCCAGATCCAACTCGCGGCCTATGATCGCGAAAAGCCGCTGGTGATTGATCCGGTCTTGCTCTACTCCACTTATCTCGGAGGAAGTGCGAGTGAGGCAGGACTCGAATTTGGGAATCATGGGATCGCGGTGGATTCATCAGGTAATGCATACGTCGCGGGATCAACTGCCTCTTTGGATTTCCCTGGGATCGCCAGCAGTTCAATTCAGTCCGTTTATGGCGGTGGATCATTTGACGCCTATGTGGTGAAGCTCAACGCAACGGGATCCTCGATTCTCTGGGCTACCTACCTGGGAGGGACTGGGTATGATCGGGCCTCTGCGATTGCTTTGGATCTCGCTGGCAACGCCTACGTGACGGGCTACACACAATCTACGACCGCCACTGGAGCAACGTTCCCTGTAACTTCAGGCGCATTTCAGACTACGGGACCTGCGAACAAAGCCTTCGTGACCAAATTAAGCGCGGATGGGACGACGCTCATGTATTCCACTTTACTGGGTGCGTCGAACAGCAGCAGCGAAAGAGGCTTTTCCATAGCTGTTGACGCAGGTGGACATGCGTACGTGACAGGAATAGCTAATGGTACATTTCCTGTCACACCGGGGGTGTTTCAGACGGCACCTAGTGGTGCTGGTGACGTGTTTGTGACGAAGTTAAATCCATCGGGCACTGGGCTAATTTATTCTACCTTCGTAGGCGGGAACCAAGGTGATCTTGCCTCTGCCCTGGCCATCGATATCTCCGGTAACGCGTATGTATCAGGGTGGACCAATTCAACGAATTTCCCAGGAGCAAGTAGCAGTCCAATTGGGCCGACCTTCAGTGGTGGAGGATTTGACGGATTTGCGTTCAAGCTCAACGCGAGCGGTACTGCGCTAGACTGGTCAACGTATCTGGGAGGCACCGGAGACGATCTTGGGCGTGCTATTGCCGTTGATACAGTTGGCAATGCCTATGTAACAGGACAGACGACTTCGACGAATTTCCCCATAACTCCGGGAAGCTTCCAAACCACAATTGGCAATCCGCTCCTGCCAGGTCAATATGATGCTTTTGTGACCAAGGTCAGTCCAGCCGGGTCACTGGTGTATTCCACGTATCTTGGTGGTACCGGCTATGATGGGGGCTGGGCGATTAAGGTCGATAATGCCGGCTACTCGCATATTGTTGGTCGCGGCCGCTCGCTGAACTTTCCTGGCATAGTTCCCTTAAGCGGAAGCCCTGTTCCGTCTCCAGCTCAATGGGCGTTCTATTCTAAGATGAATCCGACAGGCTCAGGCCTTGTGTTTTCAGTGTATCTCGGTGGAACAATAGGAAGGACAGGGACAAGCGGCGATACGGAACCGCTGGGCATTGCTCTTGACGCGCAAGCTAACGCCTACATAACCGGGTACACCCGATCTGCCAATTTCCCCCTTCTGTCGGCTGCCCAATCAACCCCTGGAGGGATAATCGACGATTTCGTTATGAAAATTGGTGACAAGCCCACGGCCAACGCGGGGCCGGATCAATCAGTGCCGGAAGGGACCTTGGTGACGCTCGACGGCACGGGTTCAGCGGGCGGATCATTGACCTATATCTGGACGTGGGTGGCCGGCACCACGGTAACCTTGTCCGGCGCCACCACGGCGAATCCAACTTTTTCAGCGCCGCATGTCCCTGCAGCCGGAGGCACTGCCACGTTTGAGCTGGTGGTTTGTGAAGGCACCAGCAGCAATTGCAGTGATCCTGATACGGTCAACGTGCATATCATCAATGTGAATCATCCACCGGTCGCCGATGCGGGTCTGAACCAAACCGTACAAGAAGGTAGTCCCGTCATACTGACGGGAACCGCCAGCTACGATCCCGATGTCGAAACACTCACCTATCAATGGACACAACTGGTCGGACCGGCTGTGACACTAGTGGGGGCAAACACGGCAACCGCGACATTCACTGCGCCACCAGTCGGCTCGGCTGGTGCGACGATTACATTCGACTTGACCGTCACGGATCCGCGGAACCTTACAGGATCTGTTCCGGTGTCGGTCGTGGTTACGAACCTTAATCAGATTCCTATAGCCAACGCGGGAGCAAGTCAGACGGTCAATGAGCTGACTTCTGTGACACTGAATGGGGCGGCGAGTTCAGATCCGGATCTCGATCCGCTGACCTATTCATGGAGTCAGGTGTCCGGAACGGTGGTGACGCTGGCTGGTGGGACTACGGCTGCACCGACGTTCACGGCCCCTAATGTTGGGGTAGGTGGAGCGAGTCTGACGTTCCAACTCGTCGTTTCCGATGGTCAGGCGAACAGCGCTCCTGCTCAGGTGGCGGTGAATGTGCAGAATGTAAACGATCTCCCTGTATGCACAGCGGCGAAAGCCAAACCCAAATTGCTCTGGCCCCCGAACCACAAGATGGTGAAGGTGAAGATCCGTGGGATTTCACATGGAACCAGTCGCCATGATGATGACGATGATCGTGAAAACGGAGAGCAAGCGGAGGGCACTGATGACCATGACGGCGACGATGTGCAAATCACGATTACGAGTGTCACACAAGATGAGCCAGTCAATGGCTTAGGCGATGGTGATACGAGCCCAGATGCCGCCATCTCCGGCAACAATGTCTTGTTGCGGGCGGAACGGGCCGGGAATGGCAACGGGCGTGTCTATGAGGTGCATTTCATTGCGGCAAAAGGCCAGGGGGCAAGCTGCAGCGGCACGGTGAAGGTCAGCGTGCCGCGCAACAAGAAAGACCAGGCCATCGAAGGACCCCAGCTCTACAATTCCTTTGGGCCGTAGGAGTACTGCCGTAACGGTGGGGCTATCGATTATCGGTAGCCTCACCGTTAGAAGCGACCTGAGAGATGGAACTACGAAAACATCGTCGGTTTCGAGCTCAGTTTCGAAGCCGCTTCTCCAGCAACAGGGAGGAAGTGCCTGGTGAGGGTCTGGTGGAGGACCTTTCTCCTGGAGGCTGCCGCATCATGAGCTTGGATACTGTCAAAATGGGAGATGATCTTGAATTGCACATCTTCCCGGACGAATCACAGTCTGAGTTATTTATCCAGAAGGCGAAGGTCTGCTGGATGCGGGGTCAAGAATTCGGTGTGGCGTTCATCGCTGTGCAACAGGATGTCTTGAAGCGCCTCATACAGGTTTGGGGTGCACTCGACGGTGAGGTGACGATTGGCAGGTAGATTCTCCCACCATGGCCCGGCAGTAATGCTATTTGACCGGCTGAATTCCGAGATCTTTGCAGATTTTCTTCGCGAGAATGTCGACGATCTCTGTATGGCGAGGAATTGCAGATCGCTTATTTAAGGTTGGATTATGCCACCAGGAGTGCCGAGCCCCTTCCCGCAGTTACATGCACCCGTGATCGTGCAAGTGCCGCAGCAACTCCTGTCGTTTCATATTGCGATCGGTTCTTCTTGAAAGTCTGCTCCGGCTGCGGCGAGCGCGTCCTCCTTGTTCAATTCCAATGCTTCGCGAAGGGTTGCCCGCAGGCTGGTCACCAGTTCTTCATGGGTGGACTCCTGACAATTCACTCCTGGGATTTCTGCAATCCACCCGATCCACCACGAGCCCACTTGCTTGACCACTGCCGTGTAGTCAGTTTTCATCGCAGTATCCTTTCGGGGGTTGGCGCTATGACAAACCTTTTTATGCGTTGATTCTAGCACATCAACCATGTTGAAAAGAAATTCATGCGGAGGGGACTCGAACACGAAATGAAGGGGGTCAGCATGAATATTGACTTATTGGCACCAGATTCAACTCGATGTCCCATCCGCCTGTCCAGTCGGGGATTTGCGGTACGTGTCTGTGACATAGGTCATCACCATCATGCCTCTCCTTGCAGTCCATCGCCGATTGAAGCGCTGCGCAATCATCCAACAACCCGCGTATGGCGTGAGAGCTTTCAAGCAGATGATTTTTTCTTGACCCACTGCGGCTAGCCTTCTCCAACCCTTGCAAGCCCATTATCAGCCACTTATAATGCGTCAGCGCTATTCAATCTTTTCTTTAACTGTCTGGAGGAATCTCAGAGCCCATGAGTGAACGAACATTAGCCATCATCAAGCCGGATGCGGTGAAGAAACATGCGATTGGCGACATTATTGCCCGCTATGAAAAGGCCGGCCTGAAGCCAGTGGCCATACGCATGATGCAGTTCTCGAAATCGACGGCCGAGGGGTTTTATGCGGTGCATAAGGCCCGTCCGTTTTTCGATAGCCTCTGCACCTTCATGGTATCCGGTCCGGTCGTGGTGCTGGTTCTGCAAGGGGACAATGTGATCAAGAAGAACCGTGAGCTGATGGGTGCGACCGATCCGGCCAAGGCGGAGGCGGGTACGATTCGCAAGGCCCATGGATCGAACATCGAATTCAACGCCGTGCATGGCTCTGATTCGCCGGAGACCGCCAAGTTTGAGATAGGGTATTTCTTTCCTGGAATGGATCTAGTCGGATAAGAACGTCTGCAGCATCCTGCTAGACCTTCTCCAAAGAGGAGCGCGCGCATGATTCCTCAAGATCTCCGTTACCACCAAGAGCATGAATGGGTGCGAGTGAGCGGCACTCAGGCGACTCTCGGCATCAGTCATTTTGCCCAAGATGCGTTGGGCGATATCGTGTTCATCGATATGCCGAAGCCTGGAGCCGTCGTCAAGGCTGGACAGCAGATCGGTGAGGTCGAATCGACCAAGACGACCTCCACGATCTATACGCCCGTGAGCGGCACCATTGCCAAAGTCAATGCCGACTTGAAAGATCACGCGGAAGTGGTGAACTCCGATCCTTACGGCAAGGGCTGGATGGTGGTGATCGATCTGTCGAACGCGAGCGAGGTGGACAAGCTGATGACCGCCGCACAGTATGAAGTCTTTCTTGCCGGCCAGAAGAAAGGTTAACCCGCATTATTCATGAAGGTTCGTCGCGAAAGCGTGCAGACGCGAAGCGAGACGGGCACTCGGAGGCGTGAAGCTCCGAGGCATACTCGTGCAGTATGTCGAAAGGCTGAACGACGAGACTGCCCGTCACAGCCGCGTATCCGCGCTTGCAGCAGAAGCTTCATGAATTATGCGGGTTAAGGCCAAGGCTAAGGTTGAACTTCCGAAAAGCGGCTATACCTACTCAACCTCAGCCTAAGCCTCAACCTTCTGAATATGTCAGTTCAAACTCACATTGCCATTCTCGGCGCTGGTCCCGGTGGCTATGTCGCCGCAATCCGAGCGGCCCAGCTTGGCGCCCATGTGACTGTTATCGAGTCCCATGCGCTTGGCGGTGTCTGTTTGAATTGGGGCTGTATTCCCAGTAAAGCCCTCCTATCGGTCGTCGAACTCGGCGACAAGGTCAAAAAAGCCGATGACCTGGGACTACTCGTCCAAGGTCCAGTCCGGTACGATCTCGCACGGATGGTCGCACGAAAGGACCAGGTCGTGGCGGCTCTCGTGAAGGGGATTGCGACGCTGTTTAAGGCGTGGAATATCGAACATGTGCAGGGAACCGGATCGCTGCGGGACCGACAGACGATTACGGTGACCAGAGTCGATGGCGCCGCGCAGGACATTCAGGCTGACGCAATCGTGATTGCCACTGGGTCGTCCTGGCCGAACCTGCCGCAATTTCCAATCGACGGGCAACAGCTGCTCACAAGCAAGCATCTCCTGGACCTCGATCGTATTCCTGCCAGTCTGCTGATCGTCGGTGCAGGAGTTGAAGGATGCGAGTTTGCGGCGCTCTATAGCGGTCTAGGGACGGAGGTGACGATTGTCGAATTGATGGCGCGCGTGCTTCCTCTGGAGGATAGCGACATCTCATCGACGATGGAGCGGGAGCTGAAGAAACGCGGTGTGACAGTCCTGACCGGGACCACCGTTGAGAGACTGGAGCGATCACCGGCGACTATCATCGTGTATCTTAAAGATGGCTCGCAGGTCGTGACTGAAAAGCTGTTGGTGTCTGTGGGGCGAGGGTTGAATAGCCAAGGCATTGGACTGGAGCAGGTGGGGGTGCAAACGGGACGGCGAGGGGAGATTCTCGTCAATGAGCGGATGGAAACCACCGTGCCGGGGATCTACGCGATCGGCGACGTCGTCGGCAAGGCTATGTTGGCGCACGTGGCTTCGGCGCAGGGGAAAGTTGCGGTCGAGAATATCATGGGGCATGAGGCGAGGGTTCGCTACGACGTCATCCCCGCCGGAATTTTTACCCTGCCGGAGATCGGTCGCGTGGGTGTGACTGAGCAGCAAGCCCGTGAACGAGTCCAGTCTGCTGGGCAGAATCCCGATGCAGCACTCAAGGTGGGTCGTTTTCGATATGCCGGGTTGGGGAAGGCGCAAGCGACAGGGGATACGACGGGGTTGTTCAAGGTCATTGCCGAGTCACCAAGCGGAAAAATTCTTGGTGTGCATATCGTCGGAGCCCACGCAGCCGATCTGGTGCATGAAGCGGCCATGGCGATGCAAGTCGGCGCGACGGTGACGCAAATGGCGGAGATGATTCATGCCCATCCGACGCTGTCCGAAGGCCTGATGGAAGCGGCTGAAGATGTCGAAGGGAAGGCAATTCACCAGGTACGAAAGCGGATACCATAATGTGGCAATCGCTTCTCCTCAAGCTTGGGATGTTCGCAGTGACTATGGGCGTCGTCTTCTGGATCGGGTGGACCTTGCCGACCTCATTCGATCGCGAGCATGACCTTGCAGCCGAATCGTTCGAGGGATCGAAGACTGAGATTGCTTCCGGAAGCGGCAGCGCAACGGTGATGAGCCCATCCGCTGTCTCCTTGTTGTCAGATCGGCAGGCTACTCCTGCTGTTCCAAAACGATCTCACAGGGGGCTCTTGAATTTGAATCGGGCGACGGAGCAAGATTTTGACGCGCTGCCGGGGATCGGTCCCCAGTTGGCCGAACGGATCATAGAGTACAGGCAATCGGTGGGTACCTTTCACTCTCTTGAAGAATTACGAGCGGTGAAAGGGATTGGGAAAAAGAAGTTTGAGAGGATTCGTTCATTGGTCACGGTCACGCCGGATGCCGGATTTTCAGACAGACGGAAGAAGGCAACATGAGCGAACTCTCCCGTCAACTAGACTTGATCCTCCGCGGAGTCGTGGAGGTGATTCAGCGGGCTGAACTTGAATCGAAGCTGATACGTTCCTTGAAGGAGAATCGGCCGCTGCGTGTGAAAGCAGGCTTCGATCCGACTGCTCCGGACTTGCATCTAGGCCATACGGTTTTGATCCACAAGCTGAAGCACTTTCAGGAACTCGGGCATCACGTGATTTTCTTGATCGGCGATTTCACCGGCATGATCGGCGATCCGACCGGCCAATCGGAGACGCGTGTCGCGCTCTCGAAAGAAAAAGTATTAGAGAATGCCAAAACCTACGAGCGGCAGATCTTCAAAATCCTCGACCCCGCGAAGACCCTGGTGGAGTTCAACAGCCGGTGGATGAGTACAATGACGGCGGAAGCGTTGATCCATCTGAGCGCGCAATATAGTGTCGCTCGCATGTTGGAACGGGACGATTTTCGGAAGCGTTACGCGGAGCAGAAGCCCATCAGTATCCACGAGTTTATGTATCCTCTTGTGCAGGGCTACGATTCGGTGGCGCTCAAGTCCGACGTGGAATTAGGCGGCACCGATCAGAAATTCAACCTTCTTGTCGGACGTGACCTCCAGCGGGGTCACGGGCAGGAACCGCAGGTCGTCATCACGATGCCACTACTGGAAGGTACTGACGGCGTGAAGAAAATGAGCAAGAGCGTAGGTAACTATATTGCGCTCGAAGACGCACCGAACGACATGTTCGGCAAGCTCATGTCGATCAGCGATTCGTTGATGCTTCGATACTATGAGCTGCTGACGACGGAGGATTTGGCTGGAGTCAAGGCCGCTCATCCGATGGAGGCAAAGCAAGCACTCGCGGCCCTGATCGTCGCTCGGTATCACGGGGCAGAAGCCGGCCAGCAGGCGAGAGCAGCCTTTCAGCAGAAATTTTCCGAACGGGAATTTCCGAGCGAGCCGGATGTGCGATTGACCTTGACCTTGGCCGATTTGCGCGAAGGGCAGTCGATCAGTCTTGTGGACCTGGTGACCAAAACTGGGCTTGTGCCGAGTAAGAGCGAGGCACGACGGCTGATCATCCAGGGGGGTCTAGAGGTTGATGGACAGAAGCAGAGCGATGCAAATGCCGTATTATCGATTGTGGCAGGACGAACCTATCGCCTGAAGGTTGGTCGCCGAAAGTTTGCGCTGGTGGAGCTGTCGCTCTAGCCCGCATTATTCATGAAGCTTCTGCTGCAAGCGCGGATACGCGGCTGTGACGGGCAGTCTCGCCGTTCAGCCCTTCGACATACTGCACGAGTATGCCTCAGTGCTTCACGCCTCCGAGTGCCCGTCTCGCTTCGCGTCTACGCGCTTTCGCGACGAATCTTTATGAATAATGCGGGCTAGGCAGTTCGGGTGATTGATGCAAAAATGGAGAAGGGGATTGCTTGGGCTAGAAGAGCCTGGGCAGTCCCCTTGTCGTTCTGTGAGCTATGCCGCGATGGGCGTGCTGGCTCTGAAGTGCTCGAGGTCGGTGTCGACCATCTCGTGGACCAGGGTTTGAAACGAGTGTGAGGAGGTCCATCCAAGCTGAGTCTTCGCCTTGGAGGCGTCGCCTAAGAGCGTTTCGACGTCGGCGGGTCGTTGGAATTGGGGGTCAATCTTGACGTACTGTCGATAGTCCAAGCCGACGTGGGAAAAAGCTGTTTCGACAAACTCGCGCACAGAGTGTTGCTCGCCGGTCGCGATGATGTAGTCGTCCGGTGTGTCCTGTTGCAGCATGAGCCACATGGCTTGGACGTAGTCGGCCGCGTGGCCCCAGTCTCGCTTGGCGTCAAGATTGCCCAGGCGGATTTCTTTGGCGAGGCCAAGCCGGATTCGTGCTGCGTGCGACGTAATTTTTCTCGTGACAAACTCATAGCCGCGGCGAGGGGATTCGTGATTGTACAAGATTCCATTGCAGGCGAACATGCCATAGGCCTGTCGATAGTTTCGGGTAAGGTGATAACCGGCGACTTTCGATATCCCGTAGGCCGATCGCGGATGAAAGGGTGTGGATTCGGTCTGTGGCGAGTGCTCAACGTTGCCGAACATTTCGCTCGAAGCAGCAAAATAGAAACGGCATTGCGGCACGACATCACGGATGGCTGCCAGCATGTGGTGCGTGCCGTTGATGTTGGCATTTAGAGTCGAGAACTCGTCTTCAAACGAATAGGCGACGAAGCTCTGGGCGGCGAGGTGATAACATTCGTCAGGGCGCACAGAGTGGAGAACTCGATAGAGGCTGGGGAGGCTTTCAAGCGATGCGGCGTGGAGGTGAAGCCGGTCCTTGACTGACAGGATGCGGAAGAGACGATGGACGGGGTCTTCAATAGCTACCCGTCGAACAATGCCGTGGACTTCATACCCTTTGGATAAGAGAAATTCTGCCAGGTACGAACCATCCTGCCCGGTAATGCCTGAAATCAGTGCTTTCTTCATATCTGCTCTCTTGCTTGATTGGGTGTGTGACATTGACCATACGAGCAGGGTAAGTCTGAAGTTATATTTAGGCAAGGAGTAGTTGATTTTCTGCACTGCTGTATTGGGAGGGGTATCAGAATCCTCGATTTCTTGACTTGGGATAGAGGGCCAGCGTAGGATTCGACTCAGCGAGCGGGCGTAGCTCAGTGGTAGAGTCCTAGCTTCCCAAGCTAGTTGTCGTGGGTTCAAATCCCATCGCCCGCTCCAAACTAAGACGTGAAACATCACGCATAAGAGGTGAAGGACTTGAGAGGCATGCGCTTCCAAGTCTTTTTTTGTATCTCGTTATTCGCGCGAGAGTCGCGAGGCTTGCGAGAAAAGCGGGATGGGCTAATCTGGTTTGTTTAGTTTAGATGGTTGATTTGGTTTATCTGGTTAACCAAACAAACGAAATAGACCAAACAAACCAAACAACGGTTTTCTTAAACGGCTTTTTGGACCTTGCCGCTACGGAGGCAGCGTGTGCAGACCCGAATGCGTTTGGGCTGACCATCGATCAGTGCTCGGACTGGTTGGAGGTTGGGCTTGAAGATTCGCTTGGTCTTGTTATTGGCGTGACTGACATTATGGCCGGATTGGCGACGTTTGCTACAGAGATCGCATGTAAATGCCACAGGTACACTCCTTCATCTAGTCGTATCGATGCAAGATTGCGAAGATTGGAATGTATCACAGGGCCATTCGTCTTGACAAGCAGGTTTGACGGAGTAGGCCGGCGTAGCATGGGAGCGTCAAGCGAGCGGAGGGGTGACTTATGATGACGGGAATCGATCTGCTGGGGTTTGCGGCCGGGGCATTGACGACCTGTGCCTTCTGGCCTCAACTGAAGAAGACGTGGGCCTCGAAGTCTGCGGGCGATGTATCGCTGGGCATGCTGGCCATATTCTCAGCCGGCGTTTGCCTGTGGTTTCTGTATGGACTGGTCCTGCATTCCTGGCCGATCATTCTGACCAATTTCATTACGTTGCTTCTGACGGGGGCAATCCTTGTGCTCAAGCTGCGCTATCGAGGCTAGCAGGATGCTGAAAAAGTTCGCCAGCTTCGTTCTCGCCTCGAAAGCATCCTCAACGTAGCCCAGAGGCTACGCCTCCGGCGCTTTCATCGGCTGCGGCCTTGCTGACGGACTTTTTGAGCATCCTGCGGAGTGATATCCTACTACCGTGATGGGCTAGTGGCGGACAGAAGGGCGGGTTGGAGCAGTTGCCGGCGATTCTTTAGGCCCGGGCGCGTGGGAGACAATAGCAGGCACGCTGATATCGAAGCTCGAGTCGCCACCATCGTCGTATCGGTCTTTTCCCACACTATAGATCTTCTCTTGTGTCGGGCTCCACAACATGGGTAATCCGCTAAATGGATCGTAGTAGGACGAACCGACTTGCGCGAGCCGATTCGGCACGGTGGTCTGTGCGCTCGGGCGCCGCAAGACGACCTGCAGCGAGGCCAGCCGCAACCTGGCATTGGTTTCCCGAAGTTGATAGTGGAAGGGATCCCAGTCCGGTTCGAAGGAATGTGGGTTGATGAGGCTTTCTACGATGCCTTGGGGTGTGCTACCTGCGAGTTGATGAAGTTTTGGCAAGCTGCCTTGTCCTGCTTCTGCCGCATGGATCATCGCGTCGTAGTACGTCGCGTACATTTCCCAGGTTTCTCGAGTCTGTAGTGGGATTCCAAGGAACGAGCGCCCGTGAGGATGTGAGATCTGGCGAAAGGCCTGTTTGGGAAGACGGGCGACGCTGGCCAGCCATTGTTCGTGTGTATCGAGGGATTCAGTGCGCTTCTCTTTGGTACGTTCGCCTATGCGATCGCTCTGGGCGCCGAGTGTAAATTGATGTTGAAGTGGCCAACGGAGCGATGATTCCGCCGCAGTGAGTGGAGAGGCCGCGTTGGGGGTCATCGCCAACACAGTCTTGTTGATGACGGGCTGCGACAACAAAATCGAGAGCAGGCGGAGATCGTCGGTGATGACGATTTGAGCCATGACTTTGGTGGCGATGGTCGTTGCGTCTCGTAGTACGTTTCGCCACGTATCCATATCCTTCTTCAGGCGCTGCATGCCCAAGGCAGTCTGGCGAGAAAATCCGTCAGCAACATAGAGACGGTGGCCGACAAAAATTTCCACAAAACGGGGCGTGCCTTGGCGCCCGAATCCCATATCCTCGAATGGCATCGCGAGCCAGCGCTCGTACCGCGTCATTAAGGTGTGATCGAGACCGGTCACAGTCTGAAGCCGTGCATGCATATTCCGGAATTCACTCACTGGATTCTCGGAGTTCCAGGATGGAAGGATCTGTTCCATCGGGAGCTGAATCTGCAGGTCGGAGCGTCCCGGCTGGTCGTAGTTGAAATCGCTAGCGCCTGGAGCGGCTGAGGTCTCCAGCCAGATCTCATGGCCTACCTTGGCCGGATCGAGAGAAGCGGCTGCAGCAAAGCCGAGGAGATAGTAGTAGCCATTTTCATAGGGATTGGTGAGGCGGTACTGTGGCGGCTCTAGGAGTCGGATGAAGCTAGCGCTGGGAGGGTGCCCCTTTGAGGACCAGATGAGGCTCGATAGCTGGAAGAGAGCCCAGATGCTGACAACGCCAATGATCAGATACTTCATAGATACGTAAGTAGAAATTTGGTGCTGGGCCGGCGATTCATGTAAGCTCGTAGCCGATTCATGAGAGTCATAACTATAATGGTGAGCAAAGGCTATGCCGGGAGGTGACCTGAAAACCCTTGGTCTTTCGCTTTGTTTACCGATGGGTAGGAATGTGCACCTGTCAGAATATGAGCAGGGGAGAGGCTCACGGACATTAATGAACTTGACAACCTTCTTCCCGGTCTCCTAGAGTGCCCTGCACATTGTGACTCCTGGGTAAGGGAAGAGGGTGCAAGTCCCTCGCGGTCCCGCCGCTGTAAATGGGGACGAAACCCGTAGAAGCCACTGTCTGGATACAGTGATGGGTGATCAGTGATGAGTCATGGGTAGAAGTAGGCAAGCCTATTCCGAACCCATCACTCTTCACACATCACTCATCACTGCCTGATGGGAAGGCACGGGGAGTAGGGTGAACCATGAGCCAGAAGACCTGCCTGGAGAGTTGACCGACGTTCCCTCGTGGGCTGGGGAATTGGCGAGGATGAGTTGCGGGTGCAATCCTCAGGGTCTGTCAGGCCTTGGGGATTTTTTATATGCGCACCGCTCCATGGCAGAGTCGATGGTGGGCTGGGCTGCTGATCGCAGCAGGCGTGTTCATCGTTGCCACGGCAGTTTTTGCGAATACAGACGATGAGACGTCGAACATGACACGTCGACATCAAGGCATTCTCACCGGCATGCCGTTCATGGCGCATGTGTCGGCACAGGCCTACGTCGATGACGCTGGCCGACGCATGTATTTCGCCAAGCCTCCCACAAGAATCGTGTCGCTCGCACCCAGTATCACCGAGATGTTGTTTGCCATGGAGGCCGGCGATCAGCTTGTCGGCGTGACGGATTTTTGCGATTATCCGCCCGAGGCGCTGAAGAGGCCGAAAGTCGGATACTCCAATCCGAACATGGAATCGTTGGTGGCGCTGCAACCAGACTTGGTAGTGGCGCCCAATGATTTTCTCAAGCCGGATGTCATCATGAAGCTCGAGCAATTAAAAATTCCAGTGTTTATTCTGGCCGACAAGAATGTCGAAGGCATCTTCGTCCATATCCAAACGCTTGGGCGCATCGTCGGGCGCTCGCCGAAGGCCGATGCGGTAGCCATGCAGCTTCGGGAACAGGTGGCGGCGATCAAACAGCGAGTCCAGGGCATCACTCCGGTGCGGATACTCTATGTGCTGAACAGCCAACCCCTGATCACCGTCGGGCCGGGGAGTTTTATCGATCAGCTCATTGGAATGGCCGGAGGAGTCAACGTGGCCGCAAAGAGCGCGACCCCGTATCCGAGACTCAGCATGGAGGCCGTGCTCCAGGAGGATCCGGAAGTGTTGGTGTTTCCTGTCGGCAAGGCAGAAGGCATCTCCGAAAGTGAACAACAGGCCTGGCGTCAGTGGTCGACGATGACTGCGGTCAAGCGTGGACGGCTTCACCAGATTGCTGCCGATTGGCTCAACCGGCCCGGTCCACGAATCGCCAAGGGACTCGAATCACTTGTGGAAATTTTACATCCGGATAGTCTGACGAGCAGTCGAGCCGAGCGGTAAGTCGAGCAACCTATGGCAGATCTTGCTTCATCATGGGCGAATGCCGGCGCAGTGCTGACCGTCCACCGATGGGTGACGGTGATCGGCGGACTGCTGCTGGCAAGCGTGGCTGTGTTGGTGCTCTGTCTACAGTTCGGCGCCACGTCGGTAGACGTGAGAACGGTTGCGACAGCGATCATGCACATGTTTCGTGCCGACCAAGGAGGTTCCGCAACCCTGGGAACCTCCGAGATCATCATGGTGCAGATTCGGTTTCCTCGAGTGCTCATGGGTTTTCTCGTGGGCGGCAGTTTGGCGGCGGTCGGTGTCACGCTCCAAGCGCTCCTGAGAAATCCGCTCGCTGATCCCTATGTGCTGGGTGTATCGAGCGGGTCCGCTCTGGGCGTCTCAGTCGCCATTCTGTTTGGAATCGGCTCTACCTTCCTACTGTTTCCCCTGCTGCCGCTGTTTGGATTTGCCGGAGGTCTCCTGGCACTTATCCTGATCTATCGGTTGGCGCAGTCAAAAAGCCGACTGCCTATTCATAGCTTGTTGCTGGCCGGTGTCATTCTGAATGCAATTTTGACGGCGTTTATCATGTTCATCACCTCGATCATGGAACCGAATCGATCGGCGGGATTGATGGCATGGCTAATGGGGTCGCTGACTGCGCCGGGTTATCCGGCGCTGGGCATATTTCTCCTGTACGTCCTGTTCGTGCTTGCGATCCTCATGCATAAAGCACAGCTCTTAAATGTATTGACCCTGGGAGAAGAAACGGCCCGTTCCCTCGGCGTGGAGACTGAAGGAGTCAAGAAACAGCTCTTCGCTCTGACGGCACTCCTGACCGGCGCGATTGTCTCGGTGAGCGGCATGATTGGATTCGTCGGGATGGTTGTCCCGCACGCCGTCCGGCTGCTCATCGGCTCAGACCATCGACTGTTACTTCCAGCATCGGTATTTGTCGGGGGTATGTTTCTCGCTTTGGCCGACACGATAGCCCGGACGATCATGGCGCCGGCAGAAATCCCGGTAGGGATTGTGACAGCACTCGTTGGTGGCCCGTTCTTCCTCTATCTCCTCCTCTGGCGAAAAGATCGGATGCTGTGAAGTGACGGTCACGATGATTGATACAACGAGGCCTTGGTTGTCTGAGGGCTGTCCTGCCATTGAAGTTCAAGGGCTGTCGTTTCGTTATCACGCGATTGAAGGGGAGGGGAGAATATGGACGCTGGATCATCTCTCCTTCCATGTCGATGCGGGAGAGATTCTGGGTATTGTCGGGCCGAATGGGTCAGGGAAGTCGTCGCTGTTGAAGACTCTGTCGGGACTCTTGCCGGTCAGTGAAGGGGATATCCTGCTGGGCGGGCTCTCGCTTCAGAAACGGAGCCAGACCCATATTGCGCGGTTGGTTGCGGTCGTGCCGCAGGAGTACGTACAAGTATTCCCGTTTACCGTGGCGGAGACCGTATTAATGGGACGATTTCCGCATCGGACTGGGCGATGGTGGAGCATGGGAATCGGAGATGAGACCGCGAACGATCTTGCCTGTGCGCACCAAGCCATGGTCGATACCGATGTCTTGTCGCTGGCCGATCGACTGGTGTCCGACTTATCCGGAGGCGAACGGCAGCGAGTCGTGATTGCCAGAGCCGTGGCTCAAGAACCGAAGATTCTTCTGCTCGACGAGCCCACGGCATTTCTCGACATCAATCACCAGATCGACATTTGCTCGCTCATCGGGCGGTTGAGGGCTGCGCGACGATTGACGGTCGTCTTGGTGTCTCACGACCTGAATGTTGCGAGTCAGTATTGCGACCGCGTGTTGATGTTGAAAGAAGGCCGGATTTGTCGCATCGGCTCCCCGGAGGAGACCATTCGTCCGGATGTCCTTCGAATGGTCTATGGATGCGATGTGGTCGTCGACGTCCATCCTCAGACTGGCAGGCCGCGCGTGACGATGCCGATGCGCGCAGTTCGTAACTAGAAGACAGCCAGGGTTTTGTCCCCGGCCCGGCTGTGAGGTATAAGGGGGGCGCAACTTTTCAGGAAAGAGCGTTTTGGAGAAGCGACGCGGGTGACGGGGAAGATGGTGCAAGTCCATCACGGTGCCGCCACTGTAAGCGGGGAGTAACTCTGCACGAATGCCACTGTCGTAGGACGTTAATTGTTAGTCGTGAACCGTTAAACGCAAGAAGAAATCTTCACGTGTAACGCATAACGATCCACGATTCACGGTTCCAGATGGGAAGGCGCAGAGACGCGACGATCCGCAAGTCAGGAGACCCATCCCGCAGTTGATTCGACTCAACCCTTCGAGCACAAGGGAGGTTCGTCATGCCGTGGTTTGTTCGTTCTTGTCGTGCGTGGTGGTGTCTACTTCCTCTGTTTGCACTGAGCTACCCCGTCCATGCTGCTCCGGATATCGAAGTGGCATCCGCTGATCAAACGGATGTCATCGAAACCCGTGAGGTCGTGGTCAGCGCGACGAAGACTCCAGTTCCTGTCAGTCAACTGACCAGCGCAGTTGAGGTCATCACCGGAGAGGAATTAGAGCGGAAAAAGATCAAGACCGTGATCGACGGGTTGCGTCTTGCGCAGGGCGTGTTCGCAACCTCAAGTGGTGGTCCTGGTACCGAAGCCACTGTAAAAATACGTGGAGCGTTTGCCAGACACACATTAGTGCTGATTGACGGTGTAATCGTCAATAGTCCAACGACAGGGGCCTACGACTTTGCGAATCTGACGGCGGAGAATATTGATCGCATCGAGATCCTCCGTGGGGCGCAAAGCATGCTTTACGGATCCGATGCCGTCGGCGGGGTTATTAATATCTACACGAAAAAAGGGGCCGGCACACCAACGGCGAGTGCTTTCATGGAATATGGTTCCTTTGCAAGCCTTCGTGAAGGCGGTTCGGTGTCTGGTACAAAGGGCCCATTCGACTTTTCGGCATCGTTGTCCCGCTGGGACACCAGCAGTTTCTCGGCAATCAATTACCGGCGTGGGGCGTTTGAGCGAGATGGATTTCATAACTGGCAGGGATCTGGAAAGCTTGGCGTCTCATTGCCGAATGACGGGCGGTTAGAGTTCAATGCCCGTTGGTACAACTCGGACGTCAGTTTCGACGGATTTGCGGACAGCGGTGCGCCGGCAGACGTGTTCGGTGCCAGACAAACTAATCGAAATCTGATTCTCAGCGGCACCTATGAGCAACCACTGACGTCGTGGTGGACCCAAAAGCTGACTTTGGCACAGGCCAATGAACGATTACAGAGTGTGAGCGGAAATGTCGGCTACAATCTCAACACAAGGCAGTTTATTCCTGCCAACCCCAATTCCTGCTTTCCCAATTATGACACCTGTTTTTCTCCATTTTCGAGTGATCTGGAAATCCTGAACCGCCGACTGGAATGGCAACATAATTTCCAGGTAGGGAAGCCCCTGTTGTTAACCGCTGGCTACCAGTTTCGGGAAGAGCAGGGCGACGCATCAGGATTCTTTGGCGCCTCACAGCCGAATAAACTTATCTCGTCGAATGCCGGGTTTGCTCAGGCTCAGGTGAATCTCTGGGATCGTCTGTTTGTGACGGGCGGAGTCCGCCAGGACAGTTACAACGTCTTTGGAGATGCCACAACCTATCGGGTGACGGCTGGTTATTTATTGAAAGAAACTGGGACAAAGTTCCGTGGCAGCTATGCCACGGGGTTCAAGGCCCCAACGATGAATGATCTGTTCTTTCAGGGATTCGGCAACTCGAATCTGAAACCGGAGAAGAGCCAAAGTATGGATCTCGGGATTGATCAGAGTTTATTCCAGGATCGCTTACGACTCAACGTCGGTTATTTCTGGAATCGATTTCATGACTTGATCCAATTTGCCTCCAGTTTCACCCCGTTATGTCCTGCGTCTTCATTCGGGTTCTGTCCTATCAATGTTGCGGACGCAAAGTCGCAGGGGTGGGAGATGGGATTTAAAGCGACGATCATGGAGGGATTAGAGGTGCGAGGGCAGTATACCTATACGATGACTCGTGCGTTCGATACACCCACCAACCCGTTGGGGGGCGATAAGCGGCTTCCTCGCTGGCCAGTTGATCAAGCAACACTGGGTCTCACTTATCAACCGATTGATCCGCTGCGGATCAATATAGATTACCGGTTTGTGGGAGCCAGAAATAACAATTTGGCTAATACTCCTACTCAGCAACTAGGCGCCTTTAACGTGGTCAATGCCTCAGCGACTTACGATGTCACAAAAAACTGGCAGATCTACGGCCGGGTTGACAACCTTTTCAATGCTCGGTACGAGGAAATTTTCTTCTTCGGTACACCAACCCGATCCGTATTTGGTGGAGTCAAATACAACTTTTAAACGCGTCTCACTAGCATGAATGTTCCACGATTAATCATAGCCGGCACCCATAGTGGTGTCGGCAAAACGACGGTGACTCTGGCGATTCTGGCGGCCCTAAAAGCTCGGGGCCGCCAGGTGCAGCCTTTCAAGGCGGGGCCGGACTTTATCGATCCGGGCCATCACACGGCGGCGACCGGCCGGTTATCTCGTAATTTGGATGGCTGGATGCTGGGAGAAGCTGTTAATTGCGACATCTTTACGCGAGCCGCTGCCGACGCGGACATTTCCATCATCGAAGGGATGATGGGGCTGTTCGACGGTAGTTCGCCGGTGAATGAGATCGGCAGTACGGCTGAACTGGCGAAGCAACTGGATGCGCCGGTGCTGCTCGTCATCGATGGGAGCGCCATGGCCCGCTCTGTTGCGGCTCTGGTGTCGGGGTACGCGAATTTCGATCCAGCAGTACGGGTGGCCGGTGTACTGTTCAATCGGATCAGTAGTGAAGGACATTACAAGCTTCTCAAGGAAGCGGTCGAACAAGAAACAGATGTGGTAGTCGTGGGATATCTGCGGCCAGACTCGGCGGTGACGATCGCCGATCGCCATCTCGGGCTTGTAACGGCGATGGAACAGGGGACCGGTGACCTCTATGGCAAGCTGGCCAAGGCAGCGGAAGAAACGGTCGATCTGGATAGAGTTGAGAGATTGGCGCAAGTGTGCAGAGAGCTGCCAGCGGCGATCTCTCATTCCATGATACGGAGTCACGGTCGGACGGTTCGAATCGGTGTGGCGCAGGATCAGGTATTTTGCTTTTACTATCCTGACAATCTAGAGTTGCTTGAAGCAGCAGGGGCGGAATTGGTGAAGTTCTCGCCCTTGAACGATCAGGTGTTGCCTGACGTGGATATGTTGTATCTCGGCGGCGGCTATCCGGAACTGCATGGCGAAGCGTTGGCAGGGAATGTCACAATGCGAACGGCAATCAGAAAATTTGCTGAGCTGGGTGGAACCATCTATGCCGAGTGTGGTGGCATGATGTATCTCACGCAAGCTATTCGCGACTTCGCCGGCACATCGCATGAAATGGTCGGGCTCTTTTCCGCTGAAACGGTCATGCAGAAGTTGGGGTTGACTTTGGGGTACAGGACGGTGGAACTCTCACAGGACTGCATACTCGGTGCGTCTGCCACTTCCGTGCGGGGGCATGAGTTTCATTACTCTACGCTGGTTCCAAAGGGAAGGCTCGACTACGCCTGCGCACTTCGTGATGCGCGGGAGGAGTCGAAGGGCTTAGACGGGCTCGTTGCTGGCAACGCGTTGGCACTGTATACCCATCTGCATTTTGCGAGTCAGCCACAGGCAGCGAGCGCGTTGGTCGCCTCCGCGCGCCGAACAGGGAGCGATCCATCTGTGAGTTCTGGAGGTATGACGTGACCGAGCAGGACGGGCACAAAGCCAAGATGGAGCGGTTGAAAGCTTCAGTGGATCGACGCATTGAGGCGGCGCAAGAAGAGAAAGGCTTGCTGATTGTCTATACTGGTGCCGGCAAGGGGAAGACGACAGCAGCGCTGGGTATGGCCCTACGATGTCTCGGTCACGGCATGAAGGTCGCAGTGGTGCAGTTCATCAAGGGGGCGATCGATACGGCGGAGGAACGGGCGCTGAAGTCCTTTGGCGATCGCGTCACCTTTCTTCGCATGGGCGAAGGGTATACCTGGGAAACTCAGGACCGTGAACGGGATACGACATTCGCCCAGCAGGCCTGGGCTGCGGTCTGTGGGTTTTTGCGCGATCCATCCTATGCGATGGTCATTCTGGATGAATTTAATATCGCGCTTCAGCACGACTATGTTCGACTCGAAGAGGTGCTGCCGGTTCTGCAAGGCCGGCCTCCTATGCAACATGTGGTGATCACCGGTCGCGGTGCCAAAGAAGCATTGATCGAAGCTGCCGATCTGGTGACGGAGATGAAGCAGATGAAACATCCATTTCGAAAAGGCATCAAGGCGCAACCGGGGGTGGAGTTTTGAAGGGGCCGGTTACCAAAACGTGTGAGAACTGCCGTCAGACGTTCGAGTGTGGTGGGTATCAATGCTGGTGTGGAAAAGTCGGCATTATCGAACAGCAGATGGACTGGATTGCCGCTCGTTTTCAAAATTGCCTCTGTCCTATCTGCCTGAAGATGGTCGGCGCGGGCACGCTCGAATCGTTTTCCAGCATGCCGATGAGTCCTACAGATGGCGAGTGAGAGATCTCCCATGACCGTTATCATGAGCCTCTGCTCAGGGAATGTGGTATGAGTCCGCGCCCTGACATCTTCATCCCCAGTAAGGGACAGTTTTCCGACCCTGAGCGGGCGGCTGTCTACCGTGTGATCTTCGAACGGCGAGATGTCCGCCGAAATTTTTTACGAAAACCGATCGCGGACGATGTGCTAGCGAGGGTTTTGACCGCAGCGCATCACGCCGGGTCTGTCGGGTTCATGCAGCCGTGGGATTTTGTGGTCATCCGTCAACGCGCGACGAAGCACGCCGTGAAGCAACTGTTTCAGAAGACGAATGCTCAGGCGGCGATGCGTTATGAAGGTGCTCGCGCGGCGCTCTATCGGAGTCTGAAGCTCGAAGGGATCGAAGAAGCGCCGGTCAATATTGGCGTGACCTGCAGCCGTCAGCGGGGCGGCCCTCATGTGCTGGGCCGTTCCACGGTGCGCGATACGGATTTGTATAGCACCTGTTGCGCCATTCAAAATCTCTGGCTGGCTGCACGCGCGGAAGGGATTGGGGTTGGGTGGGTGAGCATTCTGGACCATGGAGCCTTGAAGCAGGTGCTGGGCATTCCGAGGCCGGTCAAAGTATTGGCCTATCTCTGTCTCGGCTATGTCTCAGACTTCGCGGCGCGGCCAGAGCTGGAAACGGCAGGGGGGCGAGCCAGGATTCCGATTGAGGAACTCATTCACTACGAGTCATGGGGAATGAAGGTACAGGGTAACAGGAGAAACGGAGATGCGCATCACGAAGGTCTATACAAGAACCGGGGACGCGGGAAAAACAAGGCTAGCCGGGGGACAGCAGGTGTGGAAGGACAGTCTGCGAGTCGAGGCCTACGGCACCCTCGATGAACTGAATGCGGTGGTCGGGGTGGTGCGGGTGATGAATGCCGAGATGGCCGGGAGCCATGCACAGGCGGAACAATTGGAGGAGGACCTCCGATGGATCCAGAATAAACTGTTCGATCTCGGCGGGATCCTTGCGACGGCCCCCGGCCAGGAGTTCAAGAATATGCCGCAGGTGACGGGGAAAGACGTAACGAGGCTTGAGAAGATCATCGACCGTTGTCAAAAAGATTTGGCTCCGCTCAAAGAATTCATTTTGCCAGGTGGGGGGAGGGTGTCGGGATTTCTGCATCAAGCAAGGACCGTGTGCCGACGGGCCGAACGGGTATGCGTGCATCTCTCGCGGGAAGAGCCGGTCGATGGGGCGAATATCAAATTCGTGAATCGACTGAGCGATGCGTTGTTTGTGTTGGCACGGTGGGCAGCTAAGACGCAAGGGGAGCCGGAGTTTCTCTGGCAACGTGACACAGGAAAGTGACGAGCGATGGGAGATCAGTGACAAGAAAGCGACAGAGGGAGTCACGGCTCATTCTTGTATTGGGTGGCGCGGCGTCCGGGAAGAGTCAGCTGGCGCTTGATCTAGCAGGTCAGGCTGGGCCAAGGGCCTTCGTGGCAACAGGCCAGGCGTTGGATCGGGAAATGAAAGTACGGATTGAGCGGCATCAGGCTACGCGCTCGCCAGATTGGGAGACAGCGGAAGTCCCTGCGGATATTGCCAGATGGTTTACTGATAATGGCCATAACTATCAATCAGTTGTGCTAGATTGCCTCACGTTATGGTTGAGTAACGTGACTGGAAAGCGTCAGGACGACTTGGCTGTCTCTGAAGCCACGGCCCATTTGCTTCAGACAATTCGGACGACGCGAGCCCGTGTCGTGGTTGTGAGTAACGAATTGGGGTTGGGGCTTGTGCCTGCAACAAAGGCAGTTCGGGCATTTAGGGATCTGGCTGGACGAGTCAATCAACAGGTTGCTGCAGAGGCAGATGAAGTCTACTTGGCAGTCAGTGGGCTTCCGCTGAGATTGAAGTAAGAGGAGTGTCGACAATGTTATTGCACGAGACGATGGACCGGATTCAGCCGACCAATCCTAGCCTCCTGGCGCAGGCCCAGGCGCGTCTCGATCGATTGACGAAACCGATCGGCAGCCTGGGCCGACTTGAAGAGTTGGCTGCGCGCTACGTCATGATCACGGGCGAGATGAAACCGAAGGTCCCGCATGGAGCGGTCTTTACCTTTGCCGCCGATCACGGAGTCACGGTGGAAGGGGTGAGCGCCTATCCCTCCGCAGTGACTCCTCAGATGGTCTTGAACTTTCTACGCGGCGGCGCAGGCGTCAATGTGCTCGCGCGCCATGCCGGCATTGATGTTCGTGTGGTGGACATCGGCGTGGCTTTCGACTTTGAAGCGGTTCCAGGACTCATTCATAAGAAGGTCATGTTCGGCACGAAGAATCTGATGCTGGAATCAGCGATGAGTCTCGCGCAAGCGGAGCAAGCGCTGACAGTCGGAATCGAGTTGGCTGCCGAGGCAGCTCAGGAGGGCATCGGCTTGATCGGAACAGGGGAGATGGGAATCGGCAACACGACCGCCAGTTCGGCAATTGCAGCAGTGATGACGCGCCGACCGGTCTCCGAGGTGACTGGCCGAGGAACGGGAATTGACGACGTCGGTCATGCGCACAAGATCGATGTGATTCAGCGAGCGCTCGCGATTCATCGGCTTGATTCAACGAACGCAATGGAGGTGCTTACCAAAGTGGGTGGGTTGGAAATCGGGGGGTTGGCCGGACTGATACTTGGTGCAGCGGCGGCTCGCATTCCTATCGTGTTGGACGGATTTATCGCTGGAGCTGCAGCCTTGATCGCAGTGGGGCTGCAACCTCGATGCAAAGACTATCTCATTGCGTCCCATCAGTCGGTTGAGCGAGGCCATCAGGCGATATTAGATCACCTTGGATTGAAGCCGCTGTTCGATCTCGATCTCCGTCTGGGGGAAGGCACCGGCGCTTGTCTTGGCATGAGCTTGGTCTTTGCCGCCATCAAGATTCTCACGGAGATGGCCACGTTCGACGAGGCCGGCGTGTCAGAGCGTCACACATGACCGGGGCGCTGCGAACGTTTCTGTTCGCCTGGCAGTTCCTCACGGCAATTCCGCTCAGCCGTTCGACACACGATGCCAAGCCGGAGGAGTTGGCTGCCTCCATGAGTTGGTATCCTCTTGTCGGCTGTCTCCTTGGTCTGCTGCTGGCCACGGCAGATCTGTTTCTGGCGCGATTCTTCTCAACCCAGGTCACGAGTTTGGCATTGATGCTCCTCCTGATCGGCATCACAAGGGGGCTCCACCAGGACGGTCTTGCCGATATGGTGGACGGGTTGGCGGGAGGGCGAACGGCTCAGGCCCGCCTGGCGATCATGAAGGATGGGCGTATCGGTGCGATCGGGGCAACGGGACTGTTTCTCTCGCTCGGCCTACGATACGCGGGGCTCAATACCTTGCCGGTGGGTGAGCACATCGCGTTGTTGATCAGTATGCCGGTGGTCGGTCGATGGGCCATGGTCGTGGGGGCCTTTCGTGCGACGTATGCGCGGTCTGAAGGAGGACTGGCCCAACCGTTTCTCGCATATTTGTCCTGGCTGCATCTCTGCGCGGCGACCCTTACGGCAGGACTGGTGTTGACGCTGTTGCTGGGACCATGGACGGCGCTGGGCTCTCTTCTCCTCGGCGCGGCTCTCATCCGTCTTTCGACGGTCTGGTTTCATCGTATGTTCGGCGGCACCACGGGCGATTTGCTGGGGGCGACGAACGAAGTCGCAGAGATTCTCTTTGTCGTGATCGTTCCTGTGGTGCTCTTCCGATGACCGGAAGCGAATTGGCGATGGCTTGCCTGTTAGATGCAGCGGTCGGAGACCCGCGCTGGTTTCCGCACCCGGTGCGATGGATGGGATCTCTCATCAACTGGTGCGACCGGCGCATCCATCCACTCCTCCTGTCTTCTTCCAAACAGCGTATGGCAGGCGCACTACTGGCTATCGCGTTGCCGGCCGGAGCCTATGAAGCCGGTGCGCTGTTCATCTGGCTTGGCAATTCGATCGACCCCCTGTGGGGGACCGCAGCGACGGTGTTGCTGGCTTGGACCACGCTCGCGGCGCGCGATCTCATCGACCATGTCGCCGCTGTATATCGGGCTCTCCAATCTGTTTCCTTGACGGAGGCGCGATCGGCAGTCGCCAAGATTGTCGGACGCGATACGGAGGAGATGGACGAGTCCGATATCGTCCGTGCAACGGTAGAAACAATTGCGGAAAGCACGGCTGACGGCATCGTTGCACCACTGTTCTATTTGATCATCGGGGGAGCTCCCTTGGCGCTCGCGTATAAGGCGGTCAGCACGTTGGACTCGATGATCGGTCATTTGGACGACCGATACCGCTGGTTCGGCTGGGCGTCAGCACGATTGGATGATGTGGCGAATTTTATTCCGGCTCGCATTACTGCGCTCTTGCTGGTTTTCTCCGCGGGGATCGTTTCTCGATCATGGCCCGTGATGCAGCGGACCTGGCAGATCGTGCTTCGTGACGGTGGACAACATCCAAGTCCGAACAGTGGGCGCCCGGAAGCCGCGATGGCCGGCGCACTTGGCGTGCAACTGGGTGGGACCAATCGCTATGACGGCCTTCCTATTGAACGCCCCTGTCTTGGCGATCCGAATCAGCCCCTCACGAGGGCTCACATCGGCAGGGCGCTCACGCTCATGATCTGGACAAGTCTTATAGGAGTCCTGTTTGGCATGGGGTGGCTTCTTATGGTGAAGGGATGACCCAACCAGCTCACGGCGGAAATGTTCACAAGGTTGCTCGTGAACAGCGGATTTCCGTCGAGCGGATCGTGGATTTTAGCGCCAGCATCAACCCGCTGGGCTTTCCTACTGCCGGGCTCCGCGCAATTCGCTCGGCGCTCAAGCAGATCGTGCACTATCCCGATCCAGATTGTTGGCAGCTCAGACAAGTGTTGGCGCAACAGTGCCGCGTCGATCCAGATATGATTCTCGTCGGCAATGGCTCGACGGAACTGATTCATCTGTTGCCCCGCGCGCTCGCGATCAAGTCTGCCCTCATCATCGGTCCCACGTTCGAAGAGTATGCGCGTGCGCTGATGGATGCAGGGAGTGTAGTTCAGTATGTTCACGCCAAACGAGAGGAGCGGTTTCGTCCTCCATTACAAGAGGTTCTACGGCAGCTCTCTGCAAAACGATCGCGATTCGACGCCGTGTTGTTGTGCAATCCCAACAATCCGACCGGCCAGGTGATAAATCGGTCGGTTCTGGGCGAGCTTGCTGAAGTTGTCGAACGACTCCAGGGTTGGTTGATCGTCGATGAGGCCTTTATCGATTATTGTCAGGAGCAGTCTGTCGTCTCTATGTTGAGAGAGCACCCGCGCATGGTGGTGCTGCGCAGTTTGACGAAATTCTATGCCATGCCCGGGCTGCGGATCGGCTATGTGCTTGGCGCTAGCAAGATTGTGGATCGGCTGAAAGATCGGCAACCACCATGGTCGGTCAATTCACTGGTCCAAGATGCCTCCCGCGCTGTATTACACGATGATGTCTATGCAAGAAAAAGCCGCGCATTCATGGAGAACGAACGATCGCGATTCGTGCGAGGGCTTCGTTCCTTGTCAGGGTTACGTGTCTACCCATCAGCGGCAAATTTTGTGCTGATCGAGCTTCCTGCCTGGACCTCTGCCGGCGCAGTGACTGATGGACTGGCTTCCGAGGGGCTGCTCGTCCGCGACTGCTCGCCGTTGCCGGGCCTGACCATGCAGATGATTCGTGTCGCAATCAGGACCGCGAAAGAGAATCGACGGTTGATTGCCGCCCTTGGCGGCTTCTTGATAAAGAGACAGTCATGAAGGAACTGAGCAGGCACGCGATGCAGACCGTCTTTAGAGTCAGACGAAAGACACTCATCGTTGATCTGGGGAGCGTTCGGTCAGTTCTCTCCTCCGCTCCCAGGGCTGGTGGGATCACGCGGGCCAGATATATCTTGAACCATCAAGTAGCGGCTAAGCCGATTGGGAGAGATAATCGTGGCATGGGTATAGGCGCCCATTGCGCCGATCCTGCCAGGACGCTGAGCAAGCTGGCCATCTCGCTCGGTATCAAAGATAAATTTGTCGGCCTTATGACGGCCGTGTCGCTCGCAGACTTAGTCACGGTGAGAGAGGCCTATGAGCAGCTTTGGGTTGAAGGATTCATCACGGTTGGGACGTCGAATGCCGTGCGGGTGGGGGAACCGGTGACGCCGAGACAGTGCACCAGTAACGGTACCTATCCTGGCACAATCAACTTGATTCTCGTGACCAACGCGCGTCTGTCTGCTTCGGCCATGGTCGGGATGGTGCAGGTGGCGACCGAAGCCAAGACGGCTGTCCTCTTACATGCCAAGGTGAAAAGTTGGACTGGCCGCTCAGGGGCGACTGGAACGGGAACAGATGCGGTTGTGGTTGTAAGTGGAGATGGGCCTCCTCAGCGGTATAGTGGCACTCATACGATTCTCGGTGAACTCGTTGGACGGGTGATTGGGACGGCAGTTGCAGAGGGGCTTGGCCGGTATATGCGGTGGCAGGCTCGTAGTACACCAGGCCCTCGCGGAAAGACGCTGTGACGATTCCCTCTAGACCAACCAAAGCCCTTGCCATTCTCGGAACCGGCTCCGATGTCGGGAAGAGCCTCATTGTTGCCGGGCTCTGCCGACTCTTGTCTCGAAAAGGCGTGCGGGTCGCGCCGTTCAAAGCGCAGAACATGGCGCTGAATTCTTTCGTGACGCTCGATGGCGGTGAGATCGGCCGAGCGCAGGCGCTGCAAGCTCAGGCCTGCGGGATCGAGCCGACGGTGGACATGAATCCGATTTTACTGAAGCCAGAATCTGACTCGCGCTCTCAGGTGATCGTGAGGGGAAAGGTCTACGAGGCGTTGGACGCGTTCGCATACTTTGAGCGGAAAGAGACACTCTTCAACATTGTTCGAGAGTGTTATGCACGACTGGCCGACGAGTATGAGTGTGTCGTGATCGAAGGAGCTGGGAGTGCTGCGGAAATCAATCTTCGCGATCGAGATATTGTGAATTGGCCGGTTGTCGAGTTGGCCGATGCAGCAGTCCTGTTGGTGGCGGATATCGATCGGGGTGGGGTTTTCGCGCAGATCATCGGGACGCTCGATTTATTGGCGCCGCATGAAAGACAGCGAGTGCTCGGTGTGATCGTGAATAAGTTCCGTGGAGATCGCTGCCTGTTTGAGGATGGTGTCCGTATACTTGAGGCCCGTACAGGTTTGCCAGTCTTGGGAGTCGTTCCCTATCTGCGCGACCTTCGGTTAGATCAAGAGGATAGCCTGGATCTCGCTCATTCACGATCGGTTCAGTTTACGCCTGATCTCACAAACGTGGCCGTGGTCTTGTTCCCTCGCATGAGCAACTTCACTGACTTCAATGTGCTGGCAGCAGAAAAGGATGTGGCGCTCCGGTTTGCCGCTTCCCCGGAGGATCTCAAAGGAGCCGATGTGGTGATTCTTCCTGGGAGCAAGAATACACTCGAAGACCTGCACTATCTTGTGACCTCAGGATTTCCGGCTGTCGTAGATTCGCATGTGCAACTGGGGGGCGAGCTGGTTGGAATTTGCGGGGGGTACCAGATGCTTGGGCAAGAGATCTCCGATCCCAAGGGATTGGAGGGGGGAGGGATGTCAAAAGGATTAGGTTTTCTCGATGTGACGACGGAACTTGATGCACCAAAGATCTGCAGACAGGTTCAGGCGACGTCGCTGCTTCATGACGTGGAACAGCATACGCCAGTCCGCGGTTATGAAATCCACATGGGCCGAACCAGTCGTGGAGCCGTCCACCCCTGTTTTCACATCGAAACATCTGAAATCTGGGAAGGCAATGCGATCAGTGAGGAAGGCGCTGCAAGTGAGAATGGTCTAGTCTGGGGTACCAGCATTCATGGCCTGTTCGATCAGGCTGAGTTCCGCAGGGGCTGGTTGAATCGTGTACGTGGCCGGAAGGGGCTCTCACCTATCTCGGCGGATGAGTCTGAACTCGTCGCGGCACATCTGCGCGGCGAGCTGGATCGTTGGGCTGACCACTTAGAACAACATGTGAGTATGGATGCAATCTATCCGGTATGTGAAGGTCGATGAAGAAGGAAGCGCTGAACGGATCGCTCAACGGTCGAACAACGAGTTCGATCGCTGGGCCGACCATCTTTAGCCTCCTCTCAATGTGAAGCTGCTCTTCGGTCGCCCTTCAAAGATCGATTCTTGAACCACATCCGTGGCGGGCCGACGTGCGACACGAGGTCGGCGGGACCCGTCGATGTTCCGATCGTGGACTTTCTACATGGGCCGTGTGAGGCACGCGCGGCACGGCTGCGAAGAATATCGATTGAGGTGGAGCGTCGAAGATGACGAGAATGGTGCGGGTGGTCCGATCGATCGGCAGACCGGCTGTTACCATTCTATCGGTAGATTAACCCACTTGAACGCATTGATGTGCCGTAGCAGGCGATCACGCTCCTCATATGCGATCGTTATAAACTCCAGTCCAAACCGTTTACGCACGATCCAGCGTACAGCGGCTTTTTGGATGATCAGCGGCCGGGGAAAATCAGGGCAGTTGATCCGTACGGAGACGCGAGTATTCACGGAGAAAAGCATCGTGCTAGCGGCGTGAAGCGCACAGCCGCTTGGTGAGAGGTTGATCAGGGGAATTCCGCGCATGATGTGGCCCGTGTTTCCTCCGGAAAGTTCGACGACGGCGTTGTTCGGCAATCGTGTGGGAATCTGCCTGACCCGCACATGCGCCAGCAAGGCTTGCAACCGGTCCCGCTGCGATGACCAGATGCTGGAGAAGTGAAGGCCGAATTCATTCCTGTGGACCCAACACACCTCTGCGCGTTCAATCTTGAGCGGCCAGTCCGAGCCATCCGTGTAGATCCACACTTCGAACGACATACCCGTCTGTACCGGCGTCTCGCAGGAAACCCGGCATCCGCCTTTTGAAATATTGGAGATCATTCCTTCCCCATCCAGGTCAGGATTCCAAAAATAGATTCGGTGGTTCATGGGAAACCGAAGGGTTTCCAGAAGGATCGTTTGGAGAATGGTGGGGGATTCCAGCAAGGGCAGGGGACCTTTCGAATCGGTAAGAGGGCTCGAACGATGACTCGCCGCACAAGCCTGCGCCTTTCGCGACGTATAACGTCCGGTGACCGAGGCGCAACAATGTAAGAACCTAACACGGGATGTGAATACGACCCAGCAAAAATCAAGAATATGAGATCGCAAGGTATCGCTTGTCGCGAAAACGTGGGCATCGAATTTCCGGTATAAGTTGACCACAGGAATAAATGCGGTAATGTCAAGAGCAGTATGTCGATATTGAATAGGGAGTCAGCGATGTCCTCACCGCAGCTGTATGCCCCGGCAGGCGACCTGACCATTGCGACAGTCACGGAATTTAAAACGGCGTTGGTCGATATGATGTCGGATGGGAAATCGGGGACGCTCGATTTGGCCGGCGTCCGGCGCGTAGACGTCGCGGCGCTGCAAGTGATGATCGCCGCACAGCGAACAGGTCGCATCGCGCTGACGAATCCGTCACAACCTGTCATGAAGGCGATGGCGGCGATCGGATTCACGCCTGCTTCTGCTCCGAGTGATGACACGCGAACGGGGACGCACGAGAAAAGGAAGACGACGCGCGATATAAAGAAGTTGCGAAAGAGATAAACGGAGACGCGGAACACTAGCGACATGCCACCCATAACAGGGAAAGAAAAAACAACGATCATGCAGGACGGAGATAGATGGAAGAACTAGAACGGACACGGAATATTAGTAGGGGAGGAATTATATGAGCAGGGTAATTCTAGTGGTCGATGATTCGCCGACGATGCGGGGAATGGTGTCGCATGCGCTGAACGAAGCTGGCTTCGCGACCAAAGAGGCTGAAAATGGCAAGGATGCGCTGATCAAGCTGACGATGATGGAGGCGGGAGGGACAAAGCCAGACGTGATCGTTACGGACGTTAACATGCCGGAGATGGACGGGATCGAATTGGTTAAAGAGATCAGAAAACTTTCAGCTTTCAAACACGTGCCGGTGCTTGTGCTCACGACGGACAATACCGACGAAAAGAAAGAGGTTGGGAGGGCGGCGGGAGCAACCGGCTGGTTGGTGAAGCCGTTCGACTCGGAATTGATCCTGAAGGTCATACGAAAGGTGCTGCCAGCGTGAACGGCGATTACTCGAAGTTTCTGCAGACATTTTTTGAGGAAGTCACGGAACACCTATCCGTGCTGGAATCCGGCCTCCTCACCCTCGAACAGAATCCCGACGATGTCGAAGTTCTGTATCGGATTTTCCGGTCGGTCCATACCATAAAAGGGGCCGGGCCGATGTTCGGATTCACGACCATGAGCCGGTTCGCCCACAAGGTGGAGACCCTGCTTGATCCCCTCCGGAACAAGAAATTTTCAGCGACCCGCCAGATCATCGATCTGCTGTTGGAGTCTGCCGATTGCTTGAATATGCTGCTCGAGGCGGCAAAGAACGGAACGGTCATCGACGAGAACAAAACAGTGCTCGATCTGGAAGCCAGGTTGGAGACTTGCGTGACGGTCACCCCGCCGGCACCCGCTCAGAAACCGGCTCCCGGCCCGTCGGCTGCGGCGCTTGCCCCACCGGCACCCGTCACATCAGCGCGCCAGACCTATCAAATTAGTTGGACCCCTGGGGAAGATTTGTTCCAACGGGGATTGAATCCGCTCAAATTGTTCGAAGAGATGGGCCGCTTGGGAACTGTCACGTCTTGCGTGCTCGCTACGAGCCGTTTGCCAGATCTTGTCGATCTGGACCCGGAACGCTGTTATCTGTCCTGGACGTGTACGCTGGAGACCGACCATCCGCGCGAGGACATCGAATCCGTCTTCGAATTTACGGCACCTCCAGGCGGGCTGACGATCACGGCGCTGTCTTCGTCCAGTTCAGTCGCGCAACCGACGCAGGAGCCCGATCCGGAGCCCGTGCGTTTGGTTGTCGGCGAGGAAGACGATCCGCAACTCGCCGAAGTATTTTTTGGGCAGAACCCGGACTCGCTCGGGGCCATTCTTGTCGAGCAGAAATCGGTGACGCCGGCGCAGCTTGCCAAGGCGCTGGATCGGCAAGACATGATCCGCGCGAAGTCAAAAGAGCACAAAGCGGAAGCCTCCTTGCGCGTCGACACGGAAAAAGTCGACAAGCTGGTCAATCTGGTTGGAGAACTGGCCATTACCCAGTCGATGCTGAGCGCTCTGGGGGGGCGTTTCGAAATCAATCATCTTCCTATCTTGCAGGAACGGTTGCTTCAGTTGGAGCGCAATACAAAGGAAATCCAGGAACGCGTTATGGGCATCCGCATGCTGCCCATCGGCATGACCTTCAACCGGTTGCCGCGACTGGTCAGAGACCTGTCGGCGAAACTCGGCAAGAAGATTCAACTTCTCATCTCCGGCGAAGAAACCGAACTGGATCGGAGCGTCATCGAAGCCATCGGCGATCCGCTGACGCACCTGCTCCGAAATGCGGCCGACCACGGCTTGGAATCACCGGAGGAACGGATCGCTGCGGGCAAACCGGAGCTGGGCACGATCCGGCTTAATGCGTTCCACGAAGGCGGCAAGATCTGCGTCACGATCGAAGACGACGGGCGCGGCTTGAATCGCGACAAGATTCTGGCGAAGGCAATCGAAAGTAAAATAATCACCAGTAACGACACGCTGTCTGATGACCAGGTGTGGGCACTCACCTTCCGGCCCGGCTTCTCGACCGCCGAGAAGCTCACAGAATTGTCAGGCCGCGGGGTCGGAATGGACGTAGTCATGCGCAACATCGAAGAGCTGGGCGGCATCGTGAGCATCAAGACCGCAATAGGCCGGGGGACCACTTTCACGCTCAAATTGCCGCTGACTCTCGCCATCATCGAGGGCATGACGATTCGAGTCGGGAAGGAAACCTATATCGTGCCGCTGTTGTCCATCCTGGAGTCCATCCAGCCGAAGGCCGACATGGTGAAGACCCTCATCGGCAAAGGCGAGGTTGTCAATGTCCGGGGGGCCTTTTACCCCATCGTGCGATTGTATGAGGTGTTTGATCTGCAGCCGGAGCACAAGAACCCTGCCGAGGCCATCTTGCTCGTTTTAGAAACCGAAGGGGACCGCGTGGTCGTCATGGTGGACGAAATCCTGGGGCAGCAGCAAGTAGTCATTAAAAGTATCGAGGAGAACTTCCGAAAGGTCGATGGCGTGGCAGGGGCGACGATTCTCGGCGACGGCACGGTCGGACTCATTCTCGACGTCAGGGGTTTGGTCAAGTTAGCAAGACAGGAACAGTCAGTCGCAGTGTAGACAGCGCTGGTTGATCTGGCCTATCTGGTTCATCTGGTTTGTTTTAGTCTATCTGGTTCAACCAGATAGACCAAACAGACCAGATAGACCAGATCAACCAGACAGACCAGGAGGAGGACACCATGACTACTGCAGTCGCGGCAGACGCACAAACATCAGGACAGCAGCAGGGGATCGAGGCAGAGGGCAACCATTTTCTTACCTTCTGTCTGGGGGATGAGCTGTATGGGATGGATATCCTTCAGGTCAAAGAGATCAAGGGATATACAGCCATCACCAAGATTCCGAACACGCCATCGCACATCAAAGGGGTCTTGAACCTTCGCGGCGCCATTGTCCCGATCGTCGAACTGCGGACGGCGTTCGGCATGCCGACCATCGACTACACGGCCCTTACCGTGATCATCCTCGTGGTCGTGCGGGATCGCACCATCGGGTTGGTGGTGGATTCCGTGTCAGATGTTGTCAGTATCAGCCCAAAGGACATCGAGGCTTCGCCCGACTTTGGAACCAAAGTGGATGTGGGTTTCTTGAGCGGCATCGGAAAATCCGGCGGCAAGCTGGTGGCGCTGCTGAATATCGATCAGTTGCTGACCGAGGGGTACATGCAAGATGCAGCCGCTGCGACGGCCTAAGAGAAATTTCAAGGAACAAGAGGGCAAGACACAAGCGCCAAGGCCACAATAAGAAGCAAATGGGAAGGGACAAGGCTATGAAGTGGTTCGTACACATGTTCAGCAGCTGGGGTTTGACGACGAAACTGATTGGGCTGTTCTGTCTGATCGGTGTGGTGCCGATGGCGATCGTCGGTGGCATTGCGTACGATGCGAGCAAGGATCTGGAAGCCGGTGTCGGCATCAGGTTCCAGGAGGTCGCTCAGAATGTCGCCGACAAGATCGACCGGAATCTGTTCGAACGCTACAGCGACGTACAGGTATTCGGGTTGAACCGCGTCATCTTCAACCGAAGCGACTGGTACAAGTCGAGCGAGGAGTCCAGCGACATCGTGAAGACGATGAATCAATATGTCGATACCTACGATGTCTACTCGCTCAGCATTCTCGTCGATCTCGAAGGCAAGGTCATTGCGGTCAATTCGCGAGACTCAGATGGGAAACCGATCCGCCCAGCGTCGATCTATCAGAAGAACTATCGTGACGCTCCATGGTTCCAGGCTCTGGTGTCCAATCGGTTCACAACCGCGATGCCTTTCTCGGCTTCGGGCAACAACACGGCGACCGGCACCTTCATTGAAGATCTGCATGTGGACCAGGATGTGAAAGCCACCTATCCAGACGATGACGGACTCACGATCGCCTTTTCTGCGCCAGTCTATCAGGACGGAAAAGTCATCGCCTATTGGAGCAATCGAACGAAGTTTTCGGTGGTTGAAGACATAATCAAATCATCCTATACCGAAATGAAGGACGCCGGCTATTCAGCGGCCGAAATGACCCTGATGGATGGAGTGGGGCGCGTCATCATGGGCTATGACCCGTCGGTAACGGGTACGGAGAAAATCCGTCACGACTTCAATGAGCTGATGAAGTTCAATATGGTCGACGCCGGTAGCATCCCGGCCAAGGCCGCCGTCGCTGGCCAGACCGGCAATGGACACAGTGTGCATATACGCAAGCATATCAGTCAGACGTCCGGCTATTCGCACCTGCACGGCGCCCTGGGCTATCCCGGCATGAACTGGTCGATTCTCGTTCGTGTGCCGCAGGATCAGGCGGCCGCCGGTGCATGGGCCCTCCAGCGCAGCGTAACACTCAGCGCGCTTGCGTGCTTGGCCGGTATCCTGGTGGTGGGGTTCGTCATCGGACGGCACACAGCACAGGCTCTCCGTCAAGTCGCCAAAGCGGCGGGCACGATGGCCGCAGGACAGTTCGATAGCCGCGTCGAGGTAAGGAGCAAGGACGAGATCGGGCAACTCGCGACCGCATTCAACGAGATGGGTGAACACCTCCAGGCCGCGGATGTCAAGATTAAAGAGATTACAAATGCCCTCAGCAAGGTCCAGGCGGTCATCGAGTTCAACCTGGACGGCACGATCATCACCGCCAACGACAATTTCTTGAACACCCTAGGTTACAGCCTAGACGAGATCAAGGGCAAACATCATCGCATGTTCTGCGAGGCGGCCTACGCGAACAGCCAGGAGTACGCCAACTTTTGGGCGAAGCTGAATCGGGGCGAGTTGGATTCGGCGGTCTCCAGGCGGCTCGGCAAGGGGGGCAAGGAAGTCTGGATTCAAGCCTCTTACAATCCGATCATGGATACGAAAGGCAAGGTCTACAAGGTGGCGAAGTTCGCCACAGACGTGACGGCACAGAAGAAGGCCCAACTTGAACTCGAAGTGTGTATAGCCGAAGCCCAGAAGTCGCTCGGCGCGCTGGCGCAAGGCGACCTCACGCAGCAGATGGAAGGGGCCTATGAGGGCGAGTTGGAAAAGATCAAAGAGAGCATCAACGCCGCGCTCACCAATCTTAGCCATACCATTACCAGCGTGCGCGATACGGTGGAAAGTGTCACGTCCGGGTCGGAGCAGATCACCAAGGGCAGCGAGGACCTCTCGCAGCGCACGTCCGAACAGGCCAGTGCACTCGAAGAGACTTCCGCGTCCATGGAAGAGATGACCTCCACTGTGAGTCAGAACGCCTACAACGCCAAGCATGCCAATCAGCTGGCCATTGCAGCCCGCGACATCGCAGACAAAGGCGGATCGGTCACGGCTCGCGCGGTCGAGGCGATGGGTGAGATTAACAAGAGCAGCAGGAAGATCGCCGACATCATCACGGTCATCGACGAAATCGCCTTTCAGACCAACCTCCTGGCCTTGAACGCCGCGGTCGAAGCGGCCAGGGCAGGGGAACATGGCCGGGGCTTTGCGGTCGTGGCCTCCGAAGTGCGCAACCTGGCGCAACGCGCGGCGACAGCGGCCAAGGAGATCAAGGACCTTATCAACGAATCCATCCAGCGCGTGACGGACGGCAGTGAGCTGGTCAATCAATCCGGCAAGACGCTGGAAGAAATCGTCGGTTCAGTCAAGCGAGTCACGGACATCATCGCCGAAATCACCGCGGCTTCACAGGAACAGGCCAGCGGGATCGATCAGGTGAACAGGGCGATCACGCAGATGGACGATACCACGCAGCAGAACGCGGCATTGGTCGAAGAAACCACCTCCGCGGCGCAGTCCATGAAGGAGCAGGCGGTGGAACTCTTGCGGCAAGTAGAAGCGTTCAAGGTCAACGTTACGGATGGGCACACCGCCGGACACACGGCCCACCAGATCAAACGCGATGTGGCACATAGCATGCCGAAGCCGTCGGTCAAGCCCGTGCCTCACGCCAATGTACTCAAACGGGCGTCCAGGGGGGCGGCTCCTGCACAGAATCCTGGCGAAACCAAGGAAGCGGTGACTGTCGGGGAGTCCTACGGCAAGAATCACCAGCGGACGGATGATGAGTTCGGGGAGTTCTAGGAATGTGACGAGTACCGTGTGAAGCAGCGTCAATTCCCTGCGCATACCCCTCACACAAAAGCGATGCACAAGGACATGGAAGAAGCATTGACGAACGGTGGGTCGCACTGCACGGAAGTATGCGGTTTCAATTGCCAGGGATGTGCGCGCTGTACTGGCCTTGCAAAGGCATAAATATCAGGACGGATTGATCCAATGGGTGCTGCAAGGCCGGTTCTTTACTCGCTTGCGCATCTAGCTCCGCCCTCATCGACGTTTGGCTGATACGCGGCATGCCCAGAGCGGCCCGTGTGCCCCAGGCGCATGAACATGTCCGAATCCTGACGCACGGTGGATAGAGAGTTCAGCACCTATCTGGATTCGAAGATGGCGACAGGGCTCAGGTCGGACGAGCTGTCGTGAGCTGGGTGAGGAGTTCCTGCATTCTATGAAGGTTCCCGCAGCAAGCTGCGGGGTATTCGGCGAAGGAGAATAAAGAATGGACATCTCTACGAGCAGTCATAACATCAAAGACATCATAGGTAACATAGAAAAGCGGATCGAAGACCATATATCCGTGAATCAAAGAATAACAAGTCAAATCAAGCTTCTTTCGCTAAACGCAACCATAGAAGCGGCGAGAGCTGGTAATGCCGGCAGGGAATTTGCTGTGGTGGCATCCGAGGTAAAAACCCTTGCCGGGCAAGCCAACAGCACCTCTAAAGAGCTAGGTACTATACGATCGGAAACGGGTGAATTGCAGCGGCGGTTCGTTGAAAAGGAATGTCAACGTCTCTCGGAAATGTCGCAGACCCTGGTGCAGTTTATCGTACGTAATTTATATGAACGCACTGCGGACGTTCGGTGGTGGGCGACGGATGATGCGCTAGTCCGTTGTTTGGAGTCGTTGGATCAAGCCTCCATTCAGCATGCTGTAGAACGGCTTGGCCTGATCAATCGTTTTTATTCCGTGTATCTGAATCTTGTATTGGTTGGGATTGACGGAAAAATTATTGCCAGCTCGCAGACGGCTAAATTCCCCAGGGTAAACGGCGCAAATATATCCAGATTATCGTGGTTCCAGAAGGCAATGGCGACTACGAGCGGCGATCAGTACGTTGTTGATGATATTTTCCGCGCTTCGCTCCATGACAATAGATTGGTGGCAGTGTATGCCGCCGCCGTTCGTAAGGAGGGGAAAATAAATGGAAAGATAGTCGGTGTTCTTGGCGTAGTGTTTGATTGGGAAGATCAAGCCAAAACCATTGTTCAGAAAGAGCCTTCTTTATCTGAAAACGAATGGAAACGTAGCCGCGTGATGTTGCTGGATCAGAACATGCGTATTATTGCAGCATCCGATGATAAAGAAATTCTCTCGCCGTTCAAGCTTGAACATAAAGGGCAACACAAAGGCCATTATTTCAATGACAACCATGAGGTGATCGCGTTTGCAAAGACTCTTGGTTACCAGGAATATGACGGCCTCGGATGGTATGCGGCTATCGTGCAGAAGATTAAATGAGGCTCCCTGCCGCAGTTGCGTGGTATCCGGCACAATTCTCCGAAGCCGCTACCTTCATTCGTCCAACCTCCGCCAAGGCTTCGGTGAGCCGCCGAAGCTTCAAAGAAAGCGCCAAGGTTAGGAGGGTTCTCCCGCCTTCATCCCCGCAACAAGCTACGGAGTATTTGGCGGAGGAGAATAAGGGGTGATACACACCATCCGTTGCTGCCGGATCACCGCTGATTATGAGATGGAATGTCGCAATAGCATCACTAAAGCCAAAAATAAAAGAGAGGACCTCGCAAGCGTTCCACGGCGCGATTCCCGTAGGCTGCGAAATCCCTGGTGCTTCCTGTCCACGATCGCTGAATGCGCCAGTGACGGTCCGGGGAATAGTCCGCGGCCGCGCCGTGGAGGAACAGGCTGGCCTTGAACATGAATATGACCAGACCATGATAGAACAGCAATTTCCGCTCAATAACGATGTGTTTGAACGATTTCGTGCGCTCGTATACCGGGAGTGCGGGATCAACTTGACAGATCACAAGCGAGCAATGTTCTCCTCTCGCCTGCAAAAACGGTTGAGTCAACTCCGGCTCACGTCGTTTCAGGATTATTATGACCTCGTCATCGAGGGGCACAGCGACTCCGAGCTCACCACCATGCTGGACTACATTTCGACGAATCAGACGGAATTCTTCCGTGAGCCGCATCACTTCACGTTTCTTCGAGAGCGGGTGTTGCCGGCGCTGGCGGTCGACAAGACGGTTCGCATCTGGTCCACGGCCTGCTCGTCCGGCGAAGAACCCTATTCCATTGCGATGACGCTGTCCGACACGATCGCCTCCCCCTCGACATGGAACTGCCGCATCCTGGCGTCCGATATCTCGACCCGCATGTTGGCCAAGGCCGCGACCGGCCAGTACTCCCATGAGAGGATCAATTCGCTGCCGTCCGATCTCGTCCGCCGGCATTTTCTTCTGGGGAAGGGTGACCACAGGGAACTCGTCAAGATTAAGCCGCAGATTGCCAACATGGCCGTCTTCCGGCGGATCAATCTAATGGACGACCGGTATCCGATCAAGTCGTTGCTGGACGTCATTTTCTGCCGCAATGTGATGATCTATTTCGATCGTAAGACCCAGGCGGCAGTGTTGGCGAAGCTGTCTCGATATCTCAAGCCTGGCGGGTACCTATTTATAGGCCACTCGGAGAGCTTACATGGGATTTCTGGCGACTTCCATTATATCGCGCCGACGATTTATCGGAAACAGGAGTAACGTCCGCGGCCTCATGGAACAGAAAAAAGCGTATGGGAGCATGAGCCGTGAGTAATGAACCCTTCCGGGATTATGAGGTCCCGCAGATGAGGGCCCATTGAATCGCCGTTGGCGCCACCATCGTTTTCCCGATCACGAGGTGGTAACGCTCTTTCCGGGAGAGTATTTCGTCTCACACAAGCCGGTGGTCGTCTCGACGTTGCTCGGGTCCTGTGTGGCAGTCTGCATGCGTGATCCGTATGCCGGCGTGGGTGGCATGAACCATTTCATGCTACCGGCGCCGGGCCATTCAGCTTCTTCCGGCGCGTGGAGTGTGAAAACCCGATACGGTAGTTACGCGATGGAGACGCTGATCAACGGGATCATGAAGGATGGAGGGCACAGAGACCGGCTGGAGGTCAAAGTATTCGGCGGGGCAAAACTCTACGAGGGGGGCGGCGATATCGGCACCCTCAACGTGCAGTGGGTATTGGAGTATTTGGATCGGGAAGGACTACGGCCAATCGCGTCCGATCTCGGAAAAGATTATGCCCGGAGTGTCTATTATTATACGGATACTGGACGGGTGCTGATGAAGTCGGGAGATTCCGTGGAGCGCGGGCGCGCTGTCGAGGCAGAGAAAGTGTTCACGGCCGTGTATGGTCCGTACACACCGAAGAGCGACGCCACGTTGTTCTGATCGAAGGCTGTCGATCGGCCTGCCTTCAGCGGGTCACACGTGCCGGCACGGGGAGATATGGCCAAGAAAATTCGCGTGCTGATTGTCGACGACTCGGCTTTGATCCGGCAATTTTTGTCGCATCTGTTGTCGCAGGATCGAAATATCGAAGTCGTGGGCGTCGCGCATGACCCAATCGGCGCCTGGATGAAAATTGAGGCGTTGCGTCCGGACGTCCTCACGCTGGACGTGGAAATGCCCCACATGGACGGGCTGACGTTTCTGGAGAAACTCATGGCGACCACACCTATGCCGGTGTTGATGGTCAGTGCCTTGACGGGGGACGGCTGTGACACGGCTCTCCGCGCGTTGGAGCTGGGCGCGGTAGATATCGTGACCAAACCGAAAGTTGACATCAGTCGCGGGATGGAGGAACTCTCGGAGGAACTCATCGAAAAGGTCAAGGCGGCCGCCGTCGCTCGGGTTCGGCGGAAGGTGTATGAGGCAACCTCAAAGACTGTGCCCAGCGCCGCTCGCTCTTCGCTTCACGCCGCATCTGCGATGTTTAAAACTCCCGATACCATCGTGGCCATCGGGGCTTCTACCGGCGGAACCGAAGCCGTGAAAGCGGTGCTCGAAGTGCTACCGCCGAATAGCCCGCCGATTCTCATTACCCAGCACATGCCGGAGCGGTTTACGAAGACTTGGGCGGACCGGATGAACAGCCTGTGCCGGATTTCCGTGAAAGAAGCCGAAGACGGCGACAGTGTGCTGCCCGGTCATGCGCTAATTGCGCCGGGCAATTACCACATGACCCTCGTGCGAAGCGGCGTTCGCTACATGGTCCGCCTCAATCAGGATCCCCCCGTCAACCGGCACCGTCCGTCCGTCGACGTGACGTTTGCCTCGGTCGCCAAACATGCGGGCGTGAACAGCGTCGGCATCATTTTGACCGGGATGGGGAACGACGGCGCAGCCGGGTTGCTCCAGATGAAGCAATCCGGCGCCTATACGATCGCGCAGAACGAATCGACCTGTGTCGTGTTCGGCATGCCGAAGGAAGCGATTCAGGCAGGGGCCGTCGATGTGGTGCTGCCGATTGGAGACATTCCTAAGGCGCTCCTGCGTCAATTGCGGGAGGGCGGCCGGAGAGCCGTGTGACGGCCACGCGGCATAGGGGGTTTCTTTTTCCGATTTCCTTGCGGTTGGTATGGAATGCAGTACACTTCTGGATGTGCGTGCGTGAACTTCCGCATTTCGGACGGATCGTTGAGCCGTCAGCGGTAACGTGTGGAGAAGAGGGCTAACAGTATGAACGTCAGAACCATGGTCGTTGCAGTGTTCTGTGCGACGATCTGGCTTGCACCGGGAATTGTCGAGTCTCGCGATGCGGCAGTTGCTGATGAAGTCGAGACAGCGCAGCAGCTCGTCGCTCTGCTCAAGCTCAGTTATTCACTGGTGTCCGAACATCAAGCCGAGATCAATGATCCGGCAAAAGGTGACAAAGGATTTACACCGGCTTTTGTGGGCGAGACCCTCACGACCCGATTCCGGAATCAGGAGCACATCGACTTGACCAGGCCAGATGGTACTTCGCAGGGCGCACTTCTCAGGACCTTGCTGGAATGCCAGAAGGATGTGGTGGCGTCTTATCAAGCGGTGATCAATCGGCCCGGCATCGGTTTCAAAGGGTTTCTGCCGACGCTGTTCGCGCGCCAGGCCGGTGAGCAGTTCTTCGAGAAGACCGGCATCAAACTGAATCATATGGGAACCGACTATCGTTTTCCGGGCAACAAGCCGGACGATTTCGAGACGCAAGTCCTGCGAATGTTCGCCGATTCCAGGCATCCCAAGGGGCAACCCTATGGCAGGAACATGCTGGTGGCTGGCAAGCCGGCGCTCCGTCTAATGCAGCCGGAATATGCCACGGCGTCCTGTCTGTCGTGTCATGGCAGCCCCAAGGGAGAACGCAATATTACCGGGATGCGCAAGGAAGGCTGGAAAGAAGGGGAGCTGGCCGGCGCCATCAGCGTGACGATGCCGCTGCGGTGATCGCCCGTAGCGGTCTTCCGCGGCAAAGGGACGATTCAGGACAACAACGAGAGGGTGTTGATGATGAGCAAGATTGTCGTGGTCGATGATAGTCAAGCCGACCTGAAGTTGATCGAGGAGTATCTGAAGTCGGCGCACCATACGGTTGTGTCGTTCTCCGATGCGATGGACCTAGAAGACAAACTCGTCAAGGAAAAACCGGACGTGGTGGTGATGGACATAGTGATGCCAGGACGCAGCGGGTTCCAAGCCTGTCGTGACTTGAAAAGCGATGAGCGTTACAAGAATATCCCCGTCATTCTCTGCTCTTCGAAACGCCAGGAGAGTGACAAGTTCTGGGGGCAGCAGCAGGGCGCCAACACGTATCTGGTGAAACCCGTCAAAGCCGAAGCGTTACTGGACGCCATCAAAGAGGTGTTGCGGCAACGGTGATCCGATGAAGGAGTGATCGAATCAAATGGCTCAGGTTGAAGGAATCGTCCATCATGTGAAGGCGGTGCAGGCCGCGTCAGCGACGGCTACGACAAGGCCTGCGCGCGTCTGTCTGCTGAGTCTCGCCGACGAGTCCTTCGTTGTCGATCTCCGTTATGTACGGGAAGTGTTCGAGGTGAAGTCTATTACGCCGGTGCCCGGGGTGCCGTCGATGCTGAGCGGTGTTGCCAACTTGCGAGGGACCGTCATGCCGATTGCCGACTTGCGTTCCGCCTTTGGGCTGCCGATCTTGGGGGCTTCGCCGAGGTATGCCGTGGTGATTCAACAGGGCGTCCAGCAAATCGGAGTACTAGTCGACAAAGTTCCGGAAATCCGTGACGTGCTGCCTGATGAATATGTTACAGCTGCGGCACAGTCGCCGGAGGGGGCCCACCCTTTCGTGACGGGTGTTTTGAAACTGGCCGGCCGTATGGGCAGTCTCGTCGAAGTCCCCGCGCTGCTGTCGTACGTCGGGGGGGCGAAATGAAGCTCCCTGCAGCACGCTCCGGGGTATTCGGCAATGGCATTAAGAAGGGCCAAAGGATGTGTAGCGATTTAGGCGGTGCTCGCGCTTTATCCAGCATCCGCCAAGTCGGCGGTCGGCATTTACCAAGCACCAATTTTTACCGACTCCGACCGGCAGGAGGAAAAAGGCGTTTTCCTTTGTGTCGACGGTGGTCAAACTCCAGGATCGATTACGAGGGATTCTGGAAACATCAGCCGTGCTTTCACATTCTGAGGGCACAGGTTAACCGTAGGCTAGAGAGACCACTATTCAACTTAGGCTCAAGGCACGAGTGCAAAGAAGGAGGGGGTTACCATGGCAAGGCTCATCGTCCTGCAACGGTTTGAAGGCTTAAAAACCAAGTCGAAACTCTTAGCGACGTTCGGGGTGATCAGCGTCATTATTATGACCATGTCGGCGATCGGTGTCTTGACGCTCCAGCAGTTAGCCACCTCGTCCCAGAAGGTCTATGTCGACTATACGGTCCCGCTGGCCGAATTCGCCGAAATGGGTACAGCCCTTACAACCCATCATCAAATCTTGATGGATATTGGCGGCGTCACGCGGCATGCCGACTTTATAGCAGACGTCACACGGCTGACCGCATATCAGGCAAAGGTCAAAAAAATCATCGCAGGCTACGCGGTTAGGGTTCTTCGGGTGTCGCGGTCGGGCCACGATGAAGCGAAGGACTTGGCGATCCTGAAACCGGCGATTGAGAAATATTTCAAAGATAGCGAGGGCGCCCTCAGTGCCATGGCCGATAGCTTTGAAAAGGCGCTCTCGGCAGAGCAAGCCGAACGCATGAGAGACCTAGGAAAACTGGCCCTCACAGTGAACCTACAATCGACCTTCGAGGCGATGATCGCTCGCCACAATGAACAAGTCTTGGACATGCATGAGGTCGCCAAGGACTCGAATGAAGATACTCAGGCCCTGGCGTCCAACGGAATGCTCATGTTGATCGCTGGCGGTATCTTCGGTTTGGCCTTGAGTTTGGCCCTCGGATACTGGGTGGGACACAAGTTGGCGCTGGGTATTGGATATGTCGCAGACGCCGTAAAGTTGGCGGCAGGCGGCAACTACCATGCCCGCGCGAAGATCACGTCGAAGGACGAAATCGGACAGATAGCCGCATCGTTCAATGGCATGTTGGACCGCATGACGGCCCTTGTGACGTCGGAGTCCGAGCGCGATGACATGCAAAAGCGGTTGATGGGCTTCCTGGTCTTGGTCTCGGACATCGGTAAAGGCGACTTGACCAAACGTGGTGAGGTAACGGCAGACATGTTCGGCAACTTGGCCGATGGATTCAACCTGATGATCACTCGGTTCGGCCAATTGTTGAAGCAAGTGCGGGAGGCGGCCGACCGCGTCAATAAATCCTCCGGGACACTGCGTGACAACGCAAGGCAGATGTCCGGCACCGCGAAGCATCAGACTGACGAATCGATGAAGACGCTCGACGCGGTCGAAAACCTGGCGAGCTCAATGCGTCAAGTGGCGGAGAGCGCAGGCGCCTCGTCGGACAGCGCCAAACTGGTGCTTGAAGCGACGGCTCGAGGCCGTGAAGCCGTGCAGAAAACCGTGGAGGACATGCAGAGCATTCGAACCGCCGTGCAGCGGATGTCAAAGCAGGTCAAGGCGCTCGGCGATCGATCCGTGGAAATTTCGCAGATTGTGTCGGCTATCAGAGACATTGCGAACCGGACAAACCTCCTGGCGTTGAACGCGGCGATCGAAGCCGCCGGTGCAGGCGAAGCCGGAGCCAGATTTGCCGTCGTCGCCGACCAGGTGAGAAAACTGGCTGAAAGTTCCTCGCAAGCGACGCGCGAAATCGCCGATCTGGTCAAAGTCATTCAGGGCGAAACACAGGAAGCCGTCGTCGAGATGGAAAACGAAACCAAGGCGGTAGAAGAAGGGTCGAAGTCCGCTATGCGGACCGGTGATGTGTTCGAGGAGATTTCGGGAATCGCCAAACGCTCGGCCGAGTTGGCCGGAAACATCGCCGCTTCCGCCGCGAACCAGACGGTGTCAGCCGACCAAGTGCGCCGCTCGATTAAGGATTTTACCGGCGGCGCCGTAGAAACGCAGAAAGCCACCGATGCCGCGCGGTTGACGGTCGAAGACATGGCCAAACTTGCCGACGGTCTGACGGCTTCGGTTGCGCAGTTCAAGCTGACCTGACGAGGGAGGCGGCGGTATGACATGGAGGTTGCCCTGAGGGGGCTTACGCATGAGTGAGAAATCGATCAACGAAGAGTTGGTGGAGATCTTTGCCGCTGAGACGTTGGGCGACATGACAACGCTTTGGACTGCGCTCCATCCTGCGGATGCGTCGTGTCCATCCTGCGAATCGCTCCAAGAGCAGTACATCCTTGCGCACAAGTTTAGGGGCACCGCGCTGAATTACGGATACATGAACCTGGCTCGATATGGGGAGATGATGGAGACGGTCCTCGAGTACGCCTCCGAGATTACTCAGGCTCGTTGGCCTGAAGCAGTCGACTTGCTTCGGGAAATCGTCGGGGACTGCCGCCGCCAGATCGAACGCATTGCGAAAGGGTGGGCAGACGAAGGCCTGGCCGCGGACGCATCATGGACCCAGCGCTATGCCGCGCTGATCCCATTCGCCTTGCCGTCTGCTGCATCCGCCGACGAGACGCAGCCCGCAACGACGGGCACCTCGATTTCGGCGGAGTACTGCGTGCCGACCATCGATGCGGAGGTCCTGTCGTATTTCGTTCCTGAAATTCAAGAATATCTCGAGGCGGTCAAAGGGGCGGTGGCTCACCTACGATTGAATCCTGGCGACAACAACCAGATCCTTACCTTATTTCGGACCGTTCATACCATCAAAGGATCGGCCTATACGGTAGGATTTGAAGCCATTGGAGATCTTGCCCATCCTCTTGAGGATTGTCTCGTGACCATTCGCGACGGCGGGCTTCCTGTGACTCCTGTGTTGTTGAATGCCGTGGACCGTACAATGGAAATCGTCCGGTCGCTTCTGCGTCGCGACTCGAGCGATGTGGCCGGCATTCAACGAGACATCCCTGTCGTGAAGGATGCGTTGCGCCGAATTCAGCAAGGTGAGCCAGTCGAATTCGTCGTCGCGTCGAACGGTTCCGTTGGCCCGGCCGTTTTCGAATCGGCTGGGCCGCCGCAATTGACTCCGGAGTATATCATCCCGGAACTCGACTCCGGCGATCTCTCGTATTTTCTTCCCGAGGCCGAGGGGTATCTGCAAAGCATCGAAAACCTTCTTCTCCAGCTGGAAAATGATCCAAAAAGCCAAGAGGCTACCAACCAGCTATTCGGGAATGTGCACACGCTCAAAGGATCGGCGTTCACCGTCAATTTTCAAATAATCGGCGACTTGTTCCACACGGTCGAAGATTATCTCGATGCTGTGCGTCACGGTCGTCTGGAAATCACCGCCTCCTTCACGGACATCGTGCTACGGACGATTGATGTCGTGCGTGTGTTGCTCCAACGAGATGTCAAGCAACTGCCTCGGCTGAAAGAACGGTTGATGGGGGTTCGCGCAGAGTTCGAGACGCTCAGGCAGGCGTTGGTCACCGGATCCGTTCCGCGGCCGGCATCGGTTCCGATGTCAGAGGTGGCTCAAGAACTTTCCGCGGCTTCTGTGTCGGAGCGGCAAGAGGGGCCGTCTGTTCCGGATGCCGACATGACAGGCGCGGTAACTGACGTCCAGCAGATCAGAGTCAGGCGGGATCGTCTGGAGCAACTCCTGAATCTCGTCGGCGAGTTGATCATCACCCGAGGACGATTGGAACGGCGACTGGAGACCTTGAGTCAGTTGACCAAGCAAGTGATGGCTTGCAAGAACCGTCTGCTTACCGGTATCCAGGCGTTCGAGGAGAAACACACCTTTACGATGCCCTCCCTCTCGCCCCAAGAGACCTCGACATCGATGCCCGCTCTGACCGGTGTGACTGAATTCGGCGAGTTGGAGTTCGACAAATACGACGATTTCAACATTCTGGCCCGGCGGATTGGCGAAGGGGCTGCTGACATCAGTGAATCGGTTTCGCAGTTGAACGGATCGATTTTGGCTGCACGAGACGAAATCAACCAGTTGCAGGAACTGACCACCAGCATACGGGACCAAACTACCAAAGCCAGGATGGTATCGATCGGCATGCTGTTCACCAGGTTTCGGCGGTCGGTGCGGGAAAGCGCTCGTGCCACCGGCAAAGACGTGGAGATGGCGATGGCCGGCGAACGTACGGAAATCGATACGGGTGTGGTGGAACGGCTGACCGATCCGCTGATTCATTTGATGCGCAATGCGGTCTATCACGGCATAGAACCTGCTCGGGTCCGGGAGGCCAATGGGAAACCGGCCACCGGCATAATTCGCTTGCATGCGGCTCAGCGGGGGACCGCGGTGGTGATTGAAGTGGAAGACGATGGACGCGGCCTCGATCTCGACAAGATCAAAGCAACGGCCGTTGCCAAGGGGTTGGTTAATCCGGACCTGGCGGCGAGGCTGACCGACGCGGAAATAACGCGGTTCATTTTTGTGCCAGGTTTTTCCACAGCCGAGGTATCAACCGATCAAGCCGGCCGCGGCGTCGGAATGGATGTCGTCGAGCGCGTGATCCGTTCGATGAACGGCCGCATCGAGATCGAAACCGTGAAGGGACGCGGGACGAAGTTTTCGTTGTATCTCCCGCTCACCTTGCTGATTACAATGGCGCTGATCGTCCGTGTCGGCGAAATGCGCTATGCGATTCCGTTGGCGAGCATCCGGGAAATCACCTTGCCGGTGCCGAACGCCATGCAGAATGTGGGAAACCGGATGTTGTTGTCGATGGAAGATGAGGCGGTAGAAATCCGGGTCTTGTCCGACCTGCTCGGCCACGGTTCGTCCGAACTCGAGAGCACGATGCCCATCGTGATTGTGCATACAGATGCCGGTCCCATGGGGCTCGCCGTCAGTGAATTGTTGGGCCAGCAGGAGATCGTCGTCAAATCGTTAGGCCCGCTCAAACTCATGGAGCATGTGATGTTTTCCGGCGCTACGTTCGATCTGGACGGGCGAATCATTTTAGTGCTGGACGTCGGTCGACTGTTCACGAGCCAGACTGCAGGCATGTCGATGGTCACCAGGTCGGCTGTACCGGAACTCGGTGCCGGGGAAGGGCGGTCCGAGGAGGCATCGGATTCGGAGCCGGCCAAGACTTTGTCCATCCTGCTGATCGACGATTCATTAAGCATCCGTAAATTCATCGGGCGAATGTTGGAGACGGCAGGGTACCAAGTGGCGACGGCTGGCGACGGCGAAGAGGGCATCCGCAAAGCGTCTATGCAAGCGTACAATGTGATCATTACGGATCTGGAGATGCCAAAGTTGAACGGGTATGAAGTGATTCAAACATTGAGGAGCCGCCAGCAAACGCAATCCGTACCGATTTTGGTGATGACGACGCGCGCGGGTGAAAAGCATCGGCAACTTGCGCTCAATGTCGGTGCGACCGGCTACATCACGAAGCCGGTTGAAGAGCGTACGCTGCTCAAGGAAATCGAGCGGGTGGTCGGTGGAAGTAGGCTGGTTCAGCCGTGATCCGGTGTCACGTGGCGCAGGTGTTTAGAGGCGAGCGGCGTCGAGGCCGGGCCGGTTCTACTCCTAGGAAGGGAGCCGATGAGTCTGCTTGTTCCTAAAAGCCGTTCGACGGCGCCGATGAATGTAAATCAGCAGTTGATCGTCGAGTGTGGGCCGATGCGGATGTCGATTCCAGGGAAAGGGATCCGGGGTCTTTTGAAAACAATTGAAACGACTTTTCAGGATACCATTACGCTGTTGGGCGAGACCTATGAAAAAAGCGATTTGGCGAATCGCTTCGATCCAACCAATATGGCGGCGCCGTTCTCTTCTCAGGGGCGAACGATTTTGTGTTCCAACGGTGTCTGGCGCAAGGCCTATGCGGTCGATCGCATAATCAGTCTGGTCGAAGTCGAGCCGTCGGACATTGTGCCGTTGCCTCCTCATTTCCGCGGGGCAGAACGGGAGTGGTTTACCGGACTGTTTTTCCTCGAAGACGCCCTTGTCTTGATCATCAACCTCGATTGGCTGGTGTCGCCGACCGATGTGGTGCCCTGGCGCTCTGAGGGTGCAGCGGGGCATGCGCCTCTCGAGTCCGAGGGCGGGTTAACGTCGGTATTCCCTGTCTAGTCAAACAAAGAATGTGTGAGTCCGCCGATGCTGCAGTCCCAAGCCAGTCGAAAGAAAACGGTTATCTCCAAGCAGTGGGTCACCGTGTTTTCCGTCGGGGGGCGACGTTTTGCCGCTGGCATGGAAGAGGTGAGCGGCATCGTTCAATGGCCTTCGGTTGTGCCGGTGCCGAGCCAGACGCCGTTTGTGAATGCCGTTGCGTGGCGAGGGAAAGAAGTGTTGCCGATTTTTGATTTGGCAGGGCAGTTTCATCTCACAATAGAGAGTGACCCTCCTCTGTGTCTGCTGGCTAAACACGAGGATGGGCTTATGGCCGTGCGCATTGATTCGGACATGCCGATCTTGCAGTCGATTGATCACGCATCGATCCAGCTTTCGGATGGAGCCGATCCCGTCGTGGTGGGGACGTGTACGATTGATGATCAGCCGATCGACCTTCTGTGTTTGACTAGGCTTGGAAAGTCTCCTGCGTAAAGTCTCTCGTCGCGAATCGGTACAGAGGAGAATCACAACATGCCAAATGTGTTAGTGGCTGACGATAGCATCGCGGTACGGAAGGTCGCCGAACGGCTGCTGACTGAGGCAGGATTAGGCGTGGTATTGGCGGCGAACGGCGAGGAGGCGTTGGCTTATTTGGCCAAAGAGAAGCCGGATTTGGTCCTATCCGACGTGATTATGCCGGATAAAAGCGGCTACGAGGTCTGCGCCTTCGTGCGCGGGCAAAAGGCGATAGCGAACACGCCGGTGCTCCTGATCTCCGGCATTGTGAACGATGAGGTCACCAAACAGGCTGAAGCCTGTCACGCCGACGGGGTGTTGAAAAAGCCGTTTCAGGGCACGACTCTCAAGGATCGCGTGCTCGAGCTGTTAGCCAAGCGGCAAAGCGCGGCAGCACCTGCTGCGAAGAGTCCCGAGAAAGTGCCTGCGTCCAATGAGCCAATCCAAAGCGCGCGAGTGAGCGACGAACAAGTAGCAATCTACCAGCGGGCAACTGTGCGATTGAAGGCGCTTGAAGAAGAACTTTTGGTCGAACGAGATCGAGCGACACGTAGTGTTCAGCGAGTGGCGCAACTCGAAGGCGAATCGGGCCGAACCCAGGAACTCGAGTTGATGTTGGGAAAGGAGCGAGAGCAGACCGCCCAGCTGAAGATGCAACTGGCAGAGGCCGATGGTGCTACCGCGCGGGTGCATGAACTTGAATCTGCACTCAAGACCGAACGAGATCGGACGGCTGAAGCCACAAAACAGGCATCCGTGGCAGAAAGCCTGAGTGGGCGTGTGCAGGAACTGGAGATGGCTCTTCAGAAAGAACGAGATGACAGTGCGCAACAGGCAACACGTTTAGCCGAACTGCAGACACGCGCGAGTCGTGTCCAAGAACTGGAGGCGGCTCTGCATGCTGAGCGCCAGGCCGCCGAGCAGCTGGTTGAACAAATGACCGAGATGGAACAGGCGGCGACTCGGTCTCAGGACTTGGCGCAGCAGCTTGCGCAGGAACAGGAACGTACGAGCGACTTGACTCGCCGTGTTGCCGAGAATGAACAGGTTACTGCACGAGTACGGACGTTAGAGGAGTTGTTCGCCACCGAACAGCAAAGAAGTAACGACCTTGCCGTCCGTCTCTCTGAAGCGGAGCGCGCGTCGCACGAAGGATTGGAGAGTGACACACTGCTTCAGACGGAACGAGAACGAAATAGCCTTCTGGTGAAGCGCGTATCTGAAGCTGAGCAAGCGACGGAGCAAGCTACTAAGCGGTTTGAAGAGATGGCGATAAAGCTCGGCGAGATTGCGGGATTGGCTTCTCAGCTGGGGAGCGGAAAGCGACGGTCCTAATACTGTGCGATCCATTTTCGCGAACCGTCACTGTATTGAAGGGCTGAAGTCATGACTGCCGACATCACAGACGATTTCCAGAAAGAGCTGCTCGATCTCTTTGTTCAGGAAGCACATGAATGGCTCCAGAACATTCACGTTGCCTTAGATGAGCTGCAACAGAGTCCAGAGCCTGAGCGGCATGCCAATCTGATTGAGACAATTTCGGCCGGAGTGACGAACCTTGGTGGATCTGCTGCCACAATCAATCTTTCAGACGTCGAGCATGCCAGTTTCGAGGCGATTCCCTTTATCGAAGCTCTCCGGAACCCACAGAAAACGTTCTCCGTTCAAGACTTTCTCTCGCTCTGTAAACAGCTTGGACTGATCCATGCCGCATTGACTCGTGCGACGGGTACCTCCTTTGAAGAGAATGGGAGTGGTGTGGCGGCTGAGGTGGTTGCCGCGAGTCTTTCTCCAGGGGAGTTTCTGCAAGCGCTTCAGGAACTACAACAAAAGCAGTCTTCCGATGCCGGGTCCGGGCGCAACCTTATCCGCAGTATGATCGAGCATATGGAAAGCCAGGTTCAGACCGGTGTTGAACGTATCGATGCCACGGTCATTCAAGAATCTTTTGCGCGAGCGTCTGAAGCGGAAGAGTCGTTTCTGAAGGCGATTGACGAGCGGGTGCCTGAGATTTTTACGAAGCTGAGTGCCCTCAAGATGGATGGTGGTGAGACCTCCGTGCGCATGATGGCCCTCGAAGCCTCCCTTCGAGAGGTTGCACAATTGCGCACAGAAGCGCAGCAGGTGAATGCAGGCTCTGCCATGATGTATTTTACAGGTCTTCATAGTCTATTGACTGTGGTGGCACGGCATCGAGTGTTTCTGGCTGCTGCGCGGGTGGACTCGGTGAAGGCGCGCTTGCATGTGATGGGTGGTGCCATCCGCCAATGGGTGGAGCATGGGCGAGCCCAGCGTGCCGCGATTGATCAATTACTCCCTGCCGACCACACGTGATTTTTGACCGAAACTCAGCATAGAGATTCGTCGAGGTCCATGATGCAGTCGCACCTTCCGACCGAAGCTGACGGTACGATGTACGTAGAAATCGACCATACGGGATATTGGGGGCTCCGGACCCTTCCGTTCGACAATGTGCCGGACCCTCGATTCTATGTTCCTTGTTCACAACATGATGCAGCGCACAGGTGGTTGAGTTATGGGATTCAGACCGGCAAAGGCATGCTCCTGCTCACGGGTGACATCGGGTGTGGAAAAACGTTGCTGAGTCGTCGGCTGATCGTTGGACTGCCGCCTGCTCAGTATGATGTCGCACTTGTCGCCAATCCCGCGTTATCTCCATCCGAATTGCTGGATGAGGTGTTGTCTCAGTTCGGACTCGGGCTTGTGCGATCGAAAGCCGGACGATTGCAGACGCTCAATGAACGCCTGCAATTGAATGCGCAGCGTGGGATCAACTCGGTGCTGGTCGTGGATGAAGCGCAAGCGATTGAAAGCGTCAAAGGGTTTGAGGAACTCCGACTGCTGACGAATTTTCAGCTCAACGATCGATTTCTGTTGACCGTTGTGCTGATCGGCCAGCCGGAATTGCGTCGTCGCGTCGCGGGAATTCCGCAGTTGAACCAGCGGATCGCGGTCCGTGCGCACCTGGGTCCCTTCACGGCAGAGGAGACAACGTCGTATATTACCGCACGCATGCGAGCCGCGACAGATCGGACAGACGTGTTTACAAAAGATGCGGTGGCAATCATATACGAACAGAGCAAGGGGATTGGGCGGCTTATCAATGCTCTCTGCGATCAATGTCTCTTTGCGGGAGCGATTGAGCGCGTCTTACAGATCGATGATCGGCTTGTCCTGCGGATCGGGCAAGGCATATGATGTGTGGTCGAATATTCCGCGAGGACGGTCTCAGACCATGAACGAATACAGCACGACAGACTGGTATCGCATTGCGCAGGAGCAATTGACGGGTGTGGCTCTTGCCGTGCAGCGGCAGGACGAACTCGACATGAATGCCTTGTCTGTTTTGGCGACGGAGATTGCGGAGGCGCTCAAGAGGAGCGACCATTTGCTCGTTCAGGCTATGAGCGGCCCCGCGGGCCCTCCGCTGATTACGAATCTCGTGAATGTCGGGATTCTCGCGACGAAGGTCGGTGCCAGGCTGGGCTATCACGGGCAAGAGTTGGAAAGGCTTACCTTTGCAGGGCTTCTGCACGACATCGGTCTCTTTGCCGTGCCGCAATCGCTGATCACAAAGTCGGGTCGGTTGACACAGGATGAGCGTATGCTCATCGAACACCATCCTGAACTTGGTTATCAAACGATTCGAAAGGCGGGTCAGAAGTACGATTGGCTGGCACAAGTGGTGAGGCAGGCGCATGAACGGTGGAACGGACAGGGGTATCCGAACAAGCTGAAGGGGCGGCAGATCTGCGAGTTTGCTCAAATCATCGGTGTCGTGGATGTCTTCGATGCCCTCGTGAGCCCGCGCGGGTATCGCCGCCGATTCTTTCCGCACGAAGCGGTGCGGGAATTGATTGTGGCGGAACGGACGGCATTCCCTCGCGAGGTCGTCAAAGCCTTGGTCGAACAGCTGTCGGCCTATCCGTTGGGTACCTCGATACGATTGACGACCGGAGAGATCGGGTCGGTCATGCGCATCAATACGCGCTATCCCCTTCGCCCGGTTGTGTGGATCGTGGGCGATGCGGCCTATGGCCAGGAGAGACGGCAGCTCGATTTGAGCCTCACTCCGCTCGTGTCGGTCATCGAAACACTGGAGCCTCCTGACGTGGCACGTGTATGGTCTCCGGCAAATGGGACACAGGCCAAGACAGCTGATGGCATAACGTCGGTATCCGATCAGTTCACGTCGCTCCTGGAAAGGTTGGACGCGCTAGCGAGTGCGATCCAAGGGGCCGTCGAGTCCAGGACTTCTATGCAAGAAAGTGGGACTGTGTCGCTGTTGGGCGAGGATCGATGGATTGATCGGCCTCCAGCGCAGGATCTTGTGGATGCCAGTTTTGAAAAGGAAGTGATCGGGTTGTTCGCCCTCGAAGCACACGAATGGCTGGCGCAAATTCAGATGGCGGTGAGACGGCTCGCTATAGAGGCCAACGGAACGGTGCGTTCGAAGCTCTACGGGATTCTCTTGCAGGGCATTACAAATCTCGCTAAATCTGCGTCGACGGTACAGCTTCAGACCATCGAACAGATGGCCTCGAATCTGCTTCCGATTCTCTACGATGTAGGGCGACAAGAGCCACGTGCGATGGCGGCAGCGATCCAGTCGCTTCAGGAGGGGCTGGATCGGATCAGTCTGGCCGTGCGTCGCTTAGCGGGAGACCAGGAGGAAGAAGGTGCCGGGCATGATGACGTTCCAGTGGAAACGGTGAGCGAATCCATGGAGGCTCTTCCTGCCAACGTGACTGAGTTGCCGGATGTTTCCCAGTCGCAGGCTCCGCTGACCGTGAACTCCAGCGTCCAGCTCATTCATGCTCTTCGCGACTTGCAGCAAGCTCGTGCTCGGTCGATACAGCCGGCCCGCGATGTGTTGGAGGCGGTGATCCAGCGAGCCGAACGGGAAGCCGATCACCTTGATGTTTCCGCTGTCGGGCGCATCTTAACTGACCTTGATCGACTTGACGAAGAGTTCCTTCAGGAAGTCCGTCAGCGGGTTCCGATCATCAGTTCCACTCTTGCAAATTTACGAGCGAGCGGGGCGACAGATTTCGTGACGGCGTCGCAGCTCGATCCAATTCTTGAACAGGTCGAGGCCCTCTACGATCTGGCCAACCATGTACAGGCGACGATGATCACGATGTTTTTGCAAGGGCTGCGATCCTTTCTCATGGTCGCGGCCTACCGAAAAACAGCGACTTTGGCACAGCGATTGGGAACCGTTGAGATGAGGATACATGCCTTGATTCCGATGGCGGAGCAGTGGGGCAATATTGGGCGCGTCGAACGATCGGCTATTAGTGATATCCTGCCGGCTTCTCAAGCGCGACACGGGCAGGCCTAGTGCAGTAGGCGCGACTCGAAGTTCCGTAAACCTCGAATTTCTGACCTCAACCTCACCCCGATCTCACTTGTCCCACCTTTCGTGCGAGTCTCGCGTGAACTTGGCACTGTCACTCCGCACACTTCTGTATGTCCGATCATAAAGAATCTTCCAGGATGTGCGGAATCTCCCCCCTTTTGCTCCACACGGGTTTCTGCTAAAAAATGCATCTTGCTGAAATTGTTCGGATTGTGCTGCCTATCGATTGGGCAATGTGTGAGGTGCTGTGGTAGGGCATGGTTTTGGTTGCTCATCCACATGATTATCCACATGCCATGCACACCTTTTGTGGACACTGAGAGGAGGGGTGCCGATGTCCCCCTCTGCCGCCGCCTTTCCCGCCGCGGGACTTCATGCTCATGGTGGCGAAAGACCTGTTTGGAGGCGGCGTTTCGATGCCAACGCCTGTCTTTGTGCTGTAGAGTGGGCAGATGGGTGCTCATGATCTGAAAACTAGCCATGCCCGCTACCGTTACTCATCTTTCATCCACAATTTCTCATCTAATCAGGGAGATTGAGCGACCTGTTGAATCAGACGAGACCGTGACGCCCAATCTCTTTTTCTCGTCCATGTAACAAGAGGTGGAACGATGGTATGATGCCGCCGTCTTGGAGAAGGCTGAGGTCAAGGTTGAGGCTGAGTAAGGATCTGACTGTCCTCATCTGAGCTCAACCTTGACCTCGACTTCAGCCTGCTAGATGGGAGAACAGATCGATGCCGAAACTTGTGACGGTGTTGCGGCCGGAGAAGATTGATGAGCAAGCTCGCTACTATGTCCGGTCCCATATCCTCCTCCCTGCCGGGACGATCGGACTGATCTGCATGGTCGGCGGGGTGGGGTCGCTTGGCTATCAGCTGCTGGTGAATCATACCTACAGCTGGGCGACCTTTCTCACCGGCACAGTCTTGCTGGCCGTTGGTGCATCCTGTGGCTTCGCGCAGGCGCGCTATCACCGCTATCTCTTTAAGACATTTCCTGAGGTGTATGCGGCTAAGATGCGTACGGCTGTGGCTCAACGTAACAGGAAGGTCACGGCCAAGATCGAGCCGGAGGCGCCGCCGATCAAGCATCCTGGGCGTGGCTTTGTCACTGCGATTTCTGTTGCCGGAGCGGCCCTGATCTTTGGCGCATCAGGCGCAGCGTTCATGTATGGCGACCTCAACATGTTTCCTGCTGCGTTGGTGCCCTGGGCTGGATTCTACTGGGCCAAGTTGTTTTGTTGGCGTGGAGTGGTGGACTAGTCTGGTTTGGTTGATTGGTTTGTTTAGTTTGTTTGGTTAATCTGGTTCATCCGGTCCTCAAGTCTCAGCACTCGCGTCTCAGGACGTTGGACTCGCCTCACCCCTTACGCCTCACGTTTTACGGTTCCTTTTCTTGGCCTTCGTCTTGGAGGTGTGAGGAGCCGAGAGCGATGCGGTAAGTTGCTTCATCTGATCTTCCAGTGTGCGTATGGCCTGTCTGAGTTCAGGGAGCCGTGGAATCACGGCTTGGGCTTTCACCCACACTTCATGCGGCATCACAGGAGCCCCTGAGACGATCTGATTGGATTCTAGACTGCGGTTGACGCCCGCGCGAGCGGCAATCATGACCTGATCTCCGATGACAATGTGGTCTGCCAGCCCCGCCTGTCCACCGATCATGACGTGATGGCCCACGCGAGTACTGCCAGCGATCCCAACCTGTGCCACAAGAATTGAATGGGCGCCGATCGTCACGTTATGGGCGATCTGGACCAGATTATCGATCTTGGTGCCCTGCTGGATGACTGTTTTTTGGTCAGGTGTGGTGGCCCGGTCGACCGTGACATTCGCGCCCAGTTCGACATCATCCTCGATCGTGACTCCGCCGAGCTGGGGAATCTTGTAGTGCCGTCCCTGGTCCTGCTCATAGCCGAATCCGTCGCTTCCGATCACCGTCCCGCTGTGAATAATGACCCGTGAGCCGATCGTGCAGCCTTCTCTGACGACAACATTGGGATACAGCAGCGTATCGTCTCCGATGGTCGTATCGTCGCCGATAAAGACACCGGGGTAGAGAGTTACTCGCGCTCCGATCATCACACGGGCTCCCAGGGTGACCCCGGGCCAGATGGAGACATCGGGGCCGACCTGAGTGTCAATGCCACGGACTACGGTCGCGTCAATTCCGCGGGGAGGGGTGACCGGGCGAAAAAAGGCTTGGGCAACTTGCGCAAAGGCCAGCTTGGGATTAACGACTATGATGTGGGGATTGGGGATCTCAGCAAGACGCCGGTGGGCGAGGAGTATTCCGGCTCGGGTGGGTCCGCTAGTCTTGAGCATCCGATCCCCTGTGACGAAGGTCAGATCGTTCGGGCCTGCCTCTTCAAAACTGGCCAGGCTTGTGATGGTGGTTTGTGACGACCCCACCAGCTCTCCGCCGACCACATCGTGGATCTGTTTCAGTGAGATAGGACTGGTTGCCCGAATCGCCATATGGGTTAGGACTTCTTTTTGCCCTTCGGCTTAGAGGGTTGTACTGGTTTTTTTGTCCGGGCAGATGAGGCGGGTTTTCCCAACCGTTTCTCGACATAGTTTCCGACATGGGCAACTGTCGTCAGCCCCACCAGGTCTTGGTCGGGGATCTGGAGATCGAAAGTTTCCTCGATGCGATATAGGAGTTCGATCACGGCCATCGAGTCGAGGCCTAAATCCTCACGCAGATGTTGTGTGACCAGTATCGTGGCCGGATCGCGTTTCAGATACTCACCCAAAGCGGTGCGGATTTTTAATGATATGATGGGATCGGTTGCCATCTCTCAACTCTCTCTGTCGTTCTCGTCACCTGTGAAGCGTCCTTCGTGTTTCCAAGGAATGTTCAATGTGTAATGCTCAATGTTCAATTGAATATTCAACATTACACATTGAGCGCTACAGTTTCGTCGCCTGTTTCAATACCACAGCGGCGTTGTTGCTGCCAAATCCAAATGCGTTCAGCAAGGCGATTTTCACGCGACGCTCCTGCGCTGACCGGGAGAGTCCTGCCAGGGCACAAGCCGGATCTGGGTCATCATAGTTGGCGGTCGGATGAATCTGGCCTGTGTGAAGGGCCAGCACCGAAGCGATGCCTCCGATTGCACCGGCGGCCCCAAGCGTGTGGCCGATCAATGACTTGGTGGCGCTGATGGCGATCTTGTCCGCGCGCGATTTAAAGAGCTGCCTGATCGCCTTGGCTTCGACGGCGTCGCCGATGGTCGTCGACGTGGCGTGGGCATTGATGTAATCAACCTGTGCCGGGGTTATGCCGGCATCCGCAAGGGCCAGCTTCATCGTATTGGCCACGTCCAGGCCGTCCTCACGAGGAATGACCATGTGATAGGCCTCGCTGGTGGCGGCGTAGCCGGCCATTTCGGCATACACTCTCGCCTTGCGTTTCTTGGCATGCGCAGCGGATTCCAAGATGAGCGTCCCGGCGCCTTCTCCCATGACAAAACCGTCTCGCAACCGATCGAAGGGCCGAGAGGCCTGCTTCGGGTGATCGTTGAATTTGGACGAGAGGGCACGCAGGGAACAAAATCCGGCGAAGACGAGTGGGGTAATGCTCGCGTCGGCCCCCACGGTGATCACGACATCGGCTCGACCCTCTCGGATACAGTGGAGCGCTTGTCCGAGTGCATGGGCGCTGGAGGAGCAGGCGGTGGAGATGGTCAGGTTAGGGCCTTTGGCGCCGTAGGCCATCGCGATAATGCCGGAGGCTGAATTGAGGGTGATGACGGGAATAAAGTTTGGGTGGACGCGATGGGGCTTCTGTTGCTGGTAGAGCTGCGTGATTTCACGCTCGCCCATCACCATCCCGCCCATGCCGGCTCCCACGATAACTCCGACTCGGTGAGGGTTCTCCTTCGCCATCTGAAGGCCCGAGTCTGCCAGCGCTTCCTTCGTTGCCACGAGGGCAAACTGGGCGTACCGGTCCACACGCTCGCCATGGGCTGAGTCGAGAAACCGTTCGACCGCGAAGTCACGTACCTGGCCTGCGACTTTGGATCGATAGCCGTCCATGGGAAACGGATCGAATGATGTGATGGCCGAGATGCCGGATTGACCGGCGAGGGCGGCTTTCCAAAATTCACTCACTCCGATACCGATTGGAGAGACGACTCCCAACCCTGTGACGACGACACGTGAGCGCATCCTGTTGAAATCCTTTCGGTGAACCCTTAGACCTCTACTTACCGGAAGTGCCGGGATCAGTCAACCGGGCGCGAGATAGGCGGGCTCAAGGCTGAAGCTGGTAAGGCTGAAGGTCGGAGTTCGAACACTTCAGCCTTCAGCCTAAGCCCTAACCTTCAGCCTTCCTCGCGCTAATAGCGCACTTTGAACATCAGATAGAGACCAACACTCATGAAGAGCATATTGGCCATCCAGCCGGCGATTAGAGGCGTCATGACCCCGCCACGGCCAAGCGCGATTGCAATGGAGTGTGTCGTCCAATAGCAGAAGCCGATAGCAAGCGCTTGCCCAATGCCCATCGCCATGCTGCCCCCTCTGGTCCCACTCCGGCGCAGACTCAGCGCAATGCCGACCAGGACCATGACCACGGTGACGAAAGGGAACGCAATTCGGCCGTAGTAGTCTGTGGTAAGCCGTGCGGCTTGGGTGCCTTGCTGGGACCGGCGTCTGGAGTAGGCTCTGATATCATGGAACGTCATCAATTCGGAATCGCCGGCGAGCCATGTAGTAAAGTCATCAGGGATGAGGGTCAGCATGAGGGCTTGGCGATCGAACGCGGTGGTCGATACAGTTCCATCAGGGGAAAATTGTCGGTGTCGTCCCTGGTAGAGTGTCCACGTGGAGTCGCGATAGCGGGCTTCAGCGGCTTCCGTCACCTCGGTCAATTGGAAGTTGGGATCGAATTGAAAAAGACGCACGCCGCCTAAGAGTTCCCCACCGACAGAGACACTCGTGACATGCATGAGGCTGTCGGCACCCACTCGCGTCCAGGGCTGTTTGAGTATCACGGCTGCAGCGGGCGGCTTTTTTTCGATGCGCGTAGTCCGAATCTCTTCGGATTTGTTTGCAGCCAACGGAATGATGGTGGAACTGAAGAGCAAAAGCACGAGGGTAATGCCTGCGGCAAAGGTGATAAAGGGTGACGTAATCCAGAGTAGACTGATGCCGCAACTACGCATGGCCGTGATTTCGTGGCCACGGGAGAGCAGGCCAAAGGTGAGCAATGTGGCCATCAGGATGGCCAGCGGCGCGATTTGAAAGGAAATCGTGGGAGTCTTGAGAATGAAATACGTCAGGACGTCGAGCCAGTCGGCGTCGTAGCGCAAGAAGCGGCGCACTTTTTCGAAGAAGTCGATGACGAGATAAATCGTCATCAGCCCGCTGAAGCACATCGTGAAGATTTTGGCGTACTCGTGAAGGAGATAGCGGAAGAGAATGGGCATGGGGTTACCGGCGGCTCATGATAGAAAACCACACGACGGTGGTGAGAGCGAACAGGCCGTTGGGTATCCAGGCTCCGGCAAAGGGCGGCAGGTGTGCCGTCGTGACCAGGAATTCGCAGGCGATGTTCAGCGTGTAGTAGACGATGACGACCAGCACGCCGACCGCGAATCCGCCGATTCGACCGGAGCGCCTCGAGGCGATGCCGACCGGGACGCCTAACAGGCAAAATACCAGTGAGGCAGTCGGAAAGGCCAGATCTTTATAATACTCCATCAATCGTCGGAGCGCGGACGGGTCGCGCCATTGGGATTGTGTGAGCTGGGTGATAAGGGCATCGTACGATGGACGTTCCTCCGTGGCCGAGTAGCCGCTTTGGTCGAGCGGGAGTTTCAGATCGTAACTGGCGAAGGACACGTGCTCGTATTGATCGGCCTGATTCGGCCGGCTGTGAATGACTCCGTGTTGCAGGCGTAAGGCGACTTGATCGGTCGAGGCATCCATGATGACCTCGTACTGTTGTGCCACGATGATGCGGGGTTCATTTGCCTTCCGCTCGTCGGAGACAAAGATCCCTGTCGTGGCCTGTTCGGGAGTCCCATCCGGGACATAGATCATGATCTTGGGGATGGGCTCGTTAAATGTTCCCCGCTCCAGCGCCAGCACCAGCTGATCCTTCAGGAGATTCAGCGCCACTTTCTTGAGATTTGTGGAACTCCAGGGTTGCCCCCACTGCGCCAACCACAAGGTCAGCCCGAACACGAGCAAGGCAAAGAGCAGCACGGGGCGAGCCAAGCGCATGAGGCTCAGACCCGCAGTCTGCATCGCCATCAGCTCTTTGTCGAAGGAGAGTCGTCCGAAGGCAGTGATCGAGGCGATGATCCCGGCGATCGGGAGGGTCAAGACAAGGAACGATGGCATCAGATGGGCAAAGACTTCCAGGACCGCCACAATCCCAACGCCTTTGGAGACCAGCAGTTCCACTAGACGCAGGAGTTCCCGCGTGAGCACCACAAAACACAGCGCCCCGAGGCTGATACTAAAGGGGGAAAGGAGTTCGGTGAAGATGTAGCGATCCAGCAGTGTTCGTAGAAACATTCGAAGAATCACGCTCCTAACGAAGGCAACGTCGGACAGGCTTCTGCCCAGTCTGTCACTATATATAGGCGAGCGGGCGAGGGTTGTCTACCTCATGCCTGGCGAGCCTGGGGTCAAAGAATGGCTTGACAACATTTGAAACGCCGTGGTACATGCTGCCCGAGTCGTAACTGAGATGGGTTTCGTGATTGATCTTGTCTCTCCAATGAGCCCGTCATTTCAACCTTCGCTTCTTCCTGTCTTTTTCTCTTCATTAGGCATGTCGCCAACTGGGTTCCGGGACCGGCCACGTAACTATGCGTGGCCGTTGAGGAAAGGAGTATTTTTGTGAAGACAAAAGGTACGGTCAAATGGTTCAACGATCGGAAGGGATTTGGGTTTATTCGCCTTGAGAGCGGGGATGATGTCTTCGTCCATTATTCCGCGCTGCAAGGAGAAGGATTCAAAACCTTGAAAGAGGGAGAGAACGTCGAGTTTGAGGTCGTGCAAGGCGCAAAGGGGCCTCAGGCTTCGAACGTCTTGAAGGCGGCCATTGCCGAGTCTTGAGTTTGCCTTCTGCCGGATTGTGTCTCAGGGAGGCCTGCCGTTCATCTAGGGGCAGGCCTTCGTGCTTCTGAAGCCTGAGCGAGACAAGTAAGACGTGCGCGACAGGCGCAGTCAGAAGGCTGAAGGCCGAAGTGTTCGGAACTTCGAACTCCAACCTTCGGCCTTCCCAACTTCAGCCTTCAGCCTTGAGACCGTCTCGCCCGTCTCGCCCATCTTACCCGTCCCGCTTTTCCCGCGAGTCTCGCGCGAATAATGAGGGCTAAATGCCCAGTTTCGTTGACAAGTTCCATTGACACTGTTAGCGTTTGATCGTTAGTCCGCATTATTCATGAAGGTTCATCGCGAAAGCGTTTGGAAGCCAGGCGAGGGGCGAGGGGCACGAGGCGAGAGGAAGACATTCCTTCTGGTCCCCCCCTAGCCTCTAGCCCCGTGCCTCTCGCCTGAACATCGGCACTAGCAGCAGTAGCTTCATGAATAATGCAGGCTAGGGAGGTTTGACTTGGCAATCGACCGTAGTAGCGTATTGCAAAACGCACAGCTCTTTGCGTCTCGAGGCCAATTCGACGCTGCCATTAATGAATGGAAGAGGCTCTCCGTCGAGTCGCCGGGTGATGGAAGTATCTTCAATTCAATCGGTGAGTTACACCTCAAACGCCAAGCCACCAATGATGCCGTCGTAGCCTTTACGCAAGCGGCCAATGCCTTCCGTGCCGAAGGGGCCACCCTCAAGGCGATCGCCACGTTCAAGAAGATCTTGAAGCTCGATCCCTCACGGTACGATGTGTTCCGGCATCTCGGAGACCTCAATGCCGAACGCGGTCTGCTGAGTAGCGCGGTCCAAGATTATCTTACGCTCGGGAGACACTACCTCAAAGCGGGAAAAAGCAAAGACGCGCTGGACATCTACAAGAAGATCGTCAGCCAGGATCCTTCGAACCTGGATGCCCAGCAGCGGGTGGCAGAATTGTGCCTGCAAGAAAATAGGCAGGACGAAGCCACGACAGTCTATTTGCAGTTAGGGCGGGAGCGGTCTGCACAGCAGCGCCATGCTGAAGCGAAGGATGCGTATCAAGCTGTTTTGCGGATCGATCCTGCCAATAGTGAGGCTGCCCAGTACATCGAATATTTCACAAAGACCGATGGGAACCCTAGCCAGACCGTCAAGCCGGGAGCCGGCTCTGCAGGAGGCCCGCCCAAGACAGCCGAGCCGCTCAATCTGCTATCGGAAGCCACCCGCCGCATCGAAGCCAAACAGTTTTCCGGGGCTGAGGCTATTCTCAATCAGTTGTTGACCAAAGAACCGGGCAATCCGGAGATCTGTCAATTACTCGCGAAGTTGCACCTGCAACGCGGAGATCTGCAGGTGGCGCTCGGCGAATATCATTACCTTGCAGGGGCGGCCTTGCGCGCACAAGACTATGTGAAAGCGGAATCGCTGATTACCGACTTTTTAGCGGTCGAACCTCAGTCAGTTGCGATTCTTGAACTCTACGGAGAACTCTATGGAGAGAAAGGCGACGCCGCCAACGCTGTGCTCCAGTATGGGAAAGCGGTTGAGCTGTTACTCCAGCATCCAGAGCCCGGCATGCCCACTCTTCACGAAGAACTATTTGAGAAGATCAAGTCGCTCGCTCCGGATAATCCCATTGTCGCGAAGCTCTCAGCGCTCATGAACGGCGAGAACTCCGTTGAAACGCCTGCGCCGGTGGCGCCTCAGGCGGCGACAGAAACGACCACTTCCGCGCCGCAGAGTTTACCAAAATTTTCATGGACTGGAACGGCGCCGGACGATCCCTGGAGCGGGACCTCCAAAGGCACCCCCCTACAAGATAGACTTTCCCCAGTTGCCGAGACGGAGCCTGCGCCTGCAGAACTTGAACCCATCACACAGGCGAGCGGGTTCTCGTGGAATGCCGAGCCGGACCAGCAATGGGGGGCGCTGTCGCAAGAGGAAGGCTCGGTCGCTTCCCCTTCGCCTGTCCTCTCGATAAGCGAGCAGTTCCAGGTTTATATGAAGGCCGGCCAGCAGGCAGAGGCGGAAGCATGGCTCAGCCGCTTCGTCATGGCGCAGCCGGATCATGCAGAGGCTCGAGAGCTGTTCGCCTCCTTGCTTGAAGCCAAAGGCGATACCGCTGAGGCGGCCTTGCAATATTCCCGCGCCCTTGAATTGCTTCTGGCGCATCCAAACGATGAGAATCCGACTCAACCGGCAAGTCTCTATGCAAAAGTCAAAGAACTCGCTCCGGCCAGCCCCTTGGTCGCCAAATGGGCCTCAATGTTTTCGCCGAATCTTCAGGCGTCAGTCCCTGCCGTCGAGCCGCCGGCTCCTGCTCCACCTCCACCTGGGAACGAGATTGGCCCGGAGACACACTACACGCTGGGAGTGGCCTATAAGAACATGGGGCTGCTGGACGAAGCGAAAGAAGAATTTAGTCTCTCGATGCAGAGCCACGATTTCTTCTCGGACTCCTGTCTTATGATCGCGGTCTGCTTGAAAGAACAGGGAGAATGCCAGTCGGCGATCGCACAGCTCGATCTGCTGCTGAAGGATCCGAAGTGCCAAGGGGCCAAGGCACAAGCCATTCGCTATGAACTCGGCTTGCTCTACGAAGCCCAAGAACAGTGGAGCAAGGCTGCCGAAATTTACGAATCGATTCCGACCTTCCACGACGTACCGCAACGACTCGAATCTACTCGCGCCCGCAGAGCCTCAGCTGAGCCTGCTCCCATGTTTCGCTACGCAAGCTAGCAGGGGTTAGGTTTGTTTAGTTTATTTGGTTCATCTGGTTAGTTTCGTTCAACCAAAAACCAGACAAACGAAACAAACTAAATAAACCTGGCTACTGAACTTGGTTCGGAGCTGAATGTCCCTCTAAGACGGCTTCAATATTTCTTAAACAGACCAGCCCCATCTGAACCCTCGCGTGCAGCGTGGCGGAGCCCAGGTGGGGGAGCAGCACCACCTGCTTTAGCTGTGCCAAGGTTGGGTGGAGGGCCGGTTCCTGTTCATAGACGTCGAGCCCTGCGCCGGCGATGATTCCTGTTTTGAGGGCCTCGATCATCGCTCCTTCATCGACGATTGGACCACGAGCGGTATTGATGAGGAAGGCGGTGGGGCGCATCCAGGCCAATTCGCGCGCGCCGATCAGATGATGGGTACTGGGCGTGAGAGGCAGATGGATCGTCACGATATCGGCTTCCCCCAGGAGATCTTGCAACGATCGGTGCTCCCACTCACGGGGAAGCGATGCCGTGGCTATAGGCTGGCGTGTGTGGTAGCGCACCGGCATGCGAAATCCTACCGCACGGTGGGCCACCGCTTGCCCGATCCGTCCCATGCCGATAATCCCCAGCGCCTTGCCTGAGACTTCCGCTCCCATGAGTTGCGTGGGGCTCCACCCAGTCCAATGACCGGATCGAACGAGGGCGTCGCCTTCGACAACACGGCGTGCCGTCGCCAGGATTAAAGCCCAGGTCAGATCTGCAGTGGCATCCGTCAAGACGCCTGGAGTATTTGTGACGATCAGACCACGCGCTCGCGCAGCAGCAAGATCGATGTTGTTGTACCCGACGGCATAGTTCGCCAGAATTTTCAGCCGAGTGGCTGCATGAATGGTTTCGGCGTCGATGCGATCGCCCAGGGTCACGATTGCGGCGTCGGCCTGGCAGAGTCCCGCACGCAGCGTCGATGGAGTGGGCAACGCATCCAGCGGTTCTCGCATCAGATGAAACCGCTCCCGTACGATGGCCATGACAGGATCGGGGAGAAGGCGTGAGACGTAGAGAGTCGGGCGTGTCACGGATACGTGCTCCTATCTGGGCCATCCTAGCAGGATGCTGAAAAAGCCTGCCAGCAGGGGATGGGTGGCCTGCTCCTCCTCCTGCTCGTGGAACGCGCACGATGAAGGGGATGGCGAAGCAGCTGGTAAGGTCTCTGTGCTCGCAGAGCCCCCACGATAAAACGGTGGTCGCTCGATGCGCGCAGCGGAGACCTCACCAGCCGCCTCGCCTGAACGCGGATGAGGGTGATAGATCGAAGTCAAGGTTCGCTGGACGCGAGCAGTGGAAGATCAATCAGCCGCAATCGTTGAAGAGATATCGAGCGATCTTGTCAGGATCAATGTGTGTCTCTAGTGGGGTTGTTGCCGCGCGCGGTGAGGTGCAAAGTCAAGCCAATCTCTTTCCCACCACTAAGCTTCGGACGTCAACGCGCGTGGATCTGTTCCCGGCACACGTTGCAGCATCTTCGTCACTCAAGCATATTGAGCGCCGAGGCTGCCACCACTTGGACCCCGGCATCCACATCGGTCAGGGAACCTCGGAGCAGCATGAGCGCCTGTTCACCGCCGATGCTAGCAATGGCCTCCGCGGCGTTCCGCCTGACATCAGGCCGGCTGTCCCCAAGGATTTGTCCCAGCATCCCCAGGGCTTTCGAAGAACCCATTCCAGCCAATGTCATCGCCGCCGTCTCCCGAACCTCCGCATCGTTCAGTACGAGTTGGCCCAGCGTGTCCACGGCCACGTCATCTCCCGCTCCAACAAGCGCCTCAACCGCTTCCCGCCGGGCCTTAGGGTTCGCGGTATTCACAGCCGCCACCAGCGAGGCAACGGTCGGTACGTCCCCATCCTGAGCATTGGCAACACCCACAGTCCTACTTCTCCCAATCGGTATCGATGTCGCGCTCGTGGCAGGTTGAGCCGGCTTGGCTCTGGCTCCCACCACGTGGATTTCCATGACTGTTGGGCCGCCATGCCCGCGACTCGATGCAGGCTGGTCGCGATATCGTAGCGCATAATCCTTATCGTATAAGATCTGCCGGATTCCCTGCTCCAGGGGCAGGTTTTCAAGTTCGATAGAGACCAACTCCCCCATCACCGATTCTGCAACGGAGACTTTCACCTGTGCTTGCCGGGCCAGCTCCGCCAACACGATCTCTAGCGGGACCCCCTCGATCTTTGCGCTCAGCAGTTCCCCCCGCACAGAGAGGACCAGCCTCCCCGAATATTCACTGGGCTGGATGTCTCCTCCGCACCCCGATAGGAAATGCGCACACAGCAGGCCGGTGAGCAAGAACATGGCCCTCTTCCCTCGATTCCGCTCCACAAGGCTCCTTTCCAATGGCTAGCGAATCCCCGTGTCTATGCGAAAATCTAGACGCGTTTCCCGCCCTGCCGCGACCGCGACCACGGCTGGAAGATCCTTTGTATATTCCATCCCGGCCAGGGGACCGATGTCCACCCGATAGGTGCCGGAGGGGAGGTCGATTCGATAGTCCCCACGCATATCGGTCAGACCAGACGCCACTGCCCCGCCTCCCTCACGGGAGATCACGATGCGGAGATTCGAGACCGGCAAGGGGCCGAGTTCTCCGGCGCGGCCTTCGATGGACGAGGAGGGTCCCCTGGTGACGCGGCCAACGAGCACCCCCATGCTTGGCATTGGGCTCTTTGTCTGTTCCTCTTCACGGCCGGCGGTTTGTAGATCAGGCCTCCAAGGGGCAAGACTGTCGGCCTCCCCTATGACCAGGAGGCCCAGTCCCACCGTCATAGAGAAGATTCCCAAGGCCTGGCGCGCCTTCACCATCCTTCACCCAATAGTTATGCCATGGGGGCCACAGCGGGACGCCAGCCGGCGCCCCGCTGCAGCAGAAGAAGAACGGCTCCAGTGTCTTAACAGAAGCCGATCCGCCCGATCCGAGTCCCCCAGGTCGTGGTGCCATTAATTTTCTCATTCGTGACCCACGCCCGTCTGCCGGCCGCACAAGTGCCATTAGCGTTGGGCTGGAGCGAGACCGCAGAATAATCGCCCCACCGCGCCGTCCCCGACGTCTGGCCGAATTGCGCGTAAAACGTCGTGCTCTGGAACAGGACCGACCCGACGGGGATGACTCCAAGCGGGTCAGTGGCAAGCCGGCCTGAGAACCGGACCTGCGCGTTTGTGCCTGCGGTTGGATCGGTGGACGACCAGGTCACGAATGCCTCGTCTAAATCATTCGCGGCAATCGAAGCGTTCCAGTCGTGCGAAGCCGCAGCTGCAGAGAAAGACCCTTGCTGCTTGATCGTATTCGCCCCGGCGCCCTCCGTGTCGATCTGGTAGAATTTCGGCGTTGCCTTTCCACCAAGAGCGATGGAATGGATGTTCCAGAGCGAGTCGCCGACCTGGCTGCTCGCATTGACGAACCGCCGGTCGAGCGTATCCAACAGCACTGCGGTGCCCGGTTGCGGAGCATCAGGCGGAGCGGTGTACGCCGGCACGGGAACGTTTGCTTGTAGCACCAGGGTGGCATTCGCCGGGTTGCTGAGGTTGGTCCCCCTGTAGAGCTGCAGCGACGTGCCGCTATTGGCGGCGACGAAGTAGGCGTTGGCATTCTGATCCTGGACGAGTGGGGGAGCGAGGGTGGTGGCAAGGCCGGTAAAGATTGGGGCGGAGAAGGTCAGGCCGTTATACAGGCGGGCCTTGGCGATGGGCATCATCGCAGTGGTTCGAAAGGTGTCGCTGAAGGTAAAGATGTTTCCGGTGATGAACACCGCGTCTTGGTCAAAGCCTAGCTGTGGGTAGTCCCAGAAGTCGCCATTTTGGAAGGGCGCACCACCAAAGGGCACGCTATAGTTCCAGTAGGCGCCGGTCGGATTGGCCGTCTTGGACACGGCAAGCCGGAACTTGTGGACGGTGTCAGTCGCCGAAGTCGCCTGCCTGGTCGCGATGATGATCCACCGGTTCCAGATGGGGTCGTAGACGACGCGGGGATCGAACAGGAAATCGGTCTCGCCGAAGAAGGCGTTCAGCGTGACGCTCTTCACCAGCACCGGCGGAACGGCTACGGTGTAGATGTCAAGATGGGAGTTTGTCACCTGCACGAAGTGCGTTTTTCCTACCGCGCCATGGGGATCGGCGGGGACGCAATTGCAGGCTACGGTTTGGTTCACACCCTCGAAGTTAAAGGTCTTCAACATAGGAGGGGCGAGCGCCTGGGGCGTCTGGGCTCCATTCGGGCTTCGTACCCCTGCTGGCCCTATTGCGGCCTGTTGCTTCATCGCCTTATACACGTCGGGGTGCAAATCCGTCATAAAGGGTTTGTGCTGCTTCTCCGCGGCCATCACACCCGGCGCCGCCGATGGCATGTCTGCGACCGACCGTTCCTCCGCCGCCTCTACCGTAATCTTGGCCGCCGGTGCGATGGGTTGCTCGACGGATCCCTCCGACGCGGTCCCTTGCGCTTGCGTTGGCGTGTTGATCGGGGCCATAACCGCAAGTCCGACTATCCCTGCCAGCCCAGCGAACCGCCTCCACCTTTGGGAGACTGACCATTTTCTCTTGCTCATGATCGGTGTCATAACGATTTCCTCTCTGGTTAAAACCGTGGGACCTCGACTACGCCCGCTACTTTGCTTGCGGCTAACCGAACCTGGTGCATTGAGACAGCGTGATCCTGGCGCGCTCACCTCTTTCCTGTCAGCACCACGGGTCCCCTCTCGGACTCGAATGTACCCCGACACTATTTGCTTATCGCTGCAACAGATGCCTGAGTCTATAGAACGTTTCTAGACAAAAAACTACCCCCCATTTGGGTGTAGCAGCTTAAGCAATGAACCTCCCACGCTTTTACAGACATTCTCCTAAGTGGTCCAATCGGCTGACCATTGCCAATGGACCGTTGAAGTTGGAGCGAAGGTGAGCCGAGCGCGCACAGCATACTGTTTGCCGAAGTACATAGCCACACAATGCCCCCCCCTTTAGTTGGGTAGACGGCCCACTGAAAAGGGGGTAGTGTCGTTTCGCAATGGGTGTTTCTAGATCCTGTACTAACGGACAGGGGCAGTAATTCAATATTCACAAAGGAGGCACGTGATGAGCAGAGTGTCATGTCGTTCCATACGAGTGGCAACGGTGCTAGGGCTTATCCTGGCTGCGTTGGCTACGTCAGCTCAGGCGGAAGTAATTACGCGCGGAGCGGTGACGGTGCACAAGGCTGACCAAGCAAGTATGAGCGCAAGTACAAGCACGATAGATTTTCTCAATGCCAAAGAATTTCCGCTTCCTCAGGCCTCCGAGAGCCTTTCTGGCGCGGCTCAACAAGACTTGATGAATAACTTAGCCAATCGTTACCAATTATTATCCGCCCCTGCAACCTCGGGCCACGCGCCAGGCTCCACGGGCGATGGACAGACAAATCCTGTTGAGCTAGGAGCACCCGCGGTGGCGCCCCATACGACGGAACAGCTGGGAGTTGCACCGCAGCAATTTGGCACTACGAATCATCCCTTTAGTACGGCGAAAGCTGATGAAGGCGGTCCGACTAATACGCGATACCCCTATCGGGCTTCCGGTAAATTGTTCTTTAATATAGGCACCAGCACGTATGTGTGTTCAGCCTCGATGATAAAAAGAGGCGTGATTGTGACGGCGGCTCACTGTGTCGCCAATTATGGAGCGAGTCAGTTTTATAGTGGCTGGGTATTTGTGCCAGGTTATCGTAATGGTGTCGCACCCTATGCAACGTGGACGGGCGCAGGCGCTACGATAATGACTTCCTATTATAACGGTACGGATGGGTGTTACGTCTATGGAGTTGTCTGTCCGAATGACGTTGCGCTGATAACACTCGTTGCACAGACAAGTCCCGTATATCCAGGCACAAGCACGGGTTGGTATGGGTATGGTTGGGACGGCTGGGGCTTTACGTCTAGCCTCCTCACACAGATTACCCAAACTGGGTACCCAGTAGCGCTCAATGGTGGACTGTTCATGATGCGGAATGATTCGTATGGTTATACATCATCCACTTTCTCGAACAATACAGTCATTGGTTCCTTGATGACCGGCGGTTCGAGCGGAGGTCCCTGGCTCAATAATTTCGGGCCTAAGCCAACGATCAGTGGGACAACATTTGGTTCCTTCTCAAATCCAAACATCGTGGTGGGGGTGACCAGTTGGGGCTACACTAGTAGCCTTCCGAAGGAACAGGGAGCCAGCCCGTTCACAAGCGGTAACATTGTTCCGTTGGTTAATGCTGTATGTGGCAGCCCAGTCTCAAATCCGGCTTGTCTATGATACAGGTACGGCTGATCTGTGAGGGCGGCAGGATCAGTTCACATCAATCACTCGAAGCGGTACGCGATCGATAGAGTGGTTGGCGCCGAAGGTGTGATTGTCTTTAACGGGGCGGCTACATCATTAATGATGTAGCCGCCCCCACGCCAAGTAATGACTTGCTTCACGTCAGCGCTTGTATCTAATCCGCTCTCTTTGTCGCATTCTATTGGCATCCGTCTCACATCGTAACACTGTCTGCGCTGACGTAGCCGAGCGTCACGCGAATTCTTCCCATCCACTTAAGCGGAGACCGAGGTACACAAGCACACAATGCCCCACGTCCCGGCACGCTTGTTGTCACACCCCTGGTCTCTGGCTCCTCGCCTCGCGCCTGACGGCTTGTTCTCGTCATCGCTGTCCATCTAGAATGAATGACTTATTACTCTATGACTGCACCCACTCTCATTCTGCCTGAACGTTCCCACGCCATTGCCGCAGACCTCCGTGCCGCGATAGGGGTCGATAAGGTAAAGGACGACTACTCAACGCTCACTGCCTATGCAGTGGATGCGAGCATTTATCGGATGACGCCGAAGGCCGTCGTGCTTGTCGAGTCCGAGGAGGACATCGCAGCCACGGTGCATTACGCCGTAGAACGTGGCATCCCGCTGACGCCGCGCGCTGCCGGGACGAATCTGACCGGCTCGGCGATCGGGTCCGGAATTATTCTGGACATCTCGCGCCTGAATCGGGTGCTGGAGTTAAATTGCGAAGAGCGCTGGGCTCGGGTGCAACCGGGAATCGTTCTGGCTGAGTTGAATAAACAACTAGGGCGGCATGGATTATTGTTCGGCCCCGATCCGTCCAGCGGCGAGATGTGCAAGCTCGGGGGGATGTTGGCGAACAACTCATCCGGTCCGCACACGCTACGGTACGGCGCCGTCAAAGATAATGTGGAGGCGCTCCGTGTCTGCCTGCAGTCTGGTGACTGGCTGGATGCCAAGGCCTATGGGCTCGAGAATCCGATCTGCGCCGATCTGCTGAAGGCGCACAGGCCGCTTCAGGATTTGCGGTCGCTACTACAAGACCATGCCGCGCTGATTGCGCAGAAACGCCCGATGGTCAGCAAGAACAGTTGTGGCTACAACCTCTTCGGTCTCGTTGATGGGATGGCACAAGGCCGCTTCGATCTTCCAAAACTATTTGTCGGCAGCGAAGGCACGCTTGGTCTTTTCAGTGAAGCGACGATTAGACTGGTGGAGAAACCTCGCGCGACCCTCACAGCGCTCATCCATTTTCATCGCTTGGAAGATGTGGGCGAGGCGGTGCCGAAGCTGCTGGAGTTAAGTCCGAGCGCGTTGGAAGTGATGGATGCCAACACGCTCAATTTGATCGGGCGGGCGAAGCACGGCATCCCGGCAGAAGCCGCCGCGACCCTCCTAGTGGAGTTGGATGCTGACGGCGCAGGGACCGATCTCCGCGCGCAGGCTGAGCGCATGACCGAGATCTGTCGCCGCTATCGCCTCACATCCGATCCCGTGATCGCCGTCGATCCTGAGCAACGGGAGCAATTGTGGAAGGCCCGGAAGGCCCTCTATCCCACGCTCTACCGATTCGATTCCCGGAAGAAACCCATCAACTTTGTCGACGACGTAGTGGTGCCTGCAGAACGGATCAGCGAATTAATCCGGTATCTGGAAGAGTTCTTCGCCGGGCAGCGCGTGCCGGTTGCAATTTTCGGCCATATCGGGAATGGGAACGCCCACATCATTCCCTTGCTCGACGTGAACGACCAAGACGATTTTCAGAAGATGGTGCAGGGCTATCACGAGATACACCAAACGGTCTTAGGCCGTTTCGGCGGTTCGATCTGTGGGGAGCATGGGGATGGCCGGGTGCGCGCCGAATACGTGAAGACGATGTTCGGCCCGGAGTTGTACGACCTGTTTGTGCGGGTAAAGCAGAGCTTCGATCCCTCCGGGGTGCTGAACCCCGGCATCAAAATCAGCGACCGGCCCTTCACGGACCATATCGACTATGTGCGATTGTCGAAACCCTGCGCCACTTGCGCCAAGTGTAATGCGGTCTGCCCGGTCTACGATGTCTTTCAATCGGAAGACATGAGTTCACGAGGGTGGTTCGAGATCATCACCGATAAGAATTATAGCTATCTTAATTCGAAGCGAGTCGTGGAGGCCTGCCTCAACTGTAAGTCCTGTCGTACAGCCTGTCCAGCCGGTGTCGATGTCTCCCAGCTCATTCTGGACCGGCGCGCTGAGCATCCGAATAAGATGGCTGGTGTGATCTTTCGTTTCCATGCACAAACAGCGAAATTCGAGCGATTCTTAAAGCTTCTCGCGAAGTACCAATCGATATGGGATCGGCCGCTGATGCGGCGGCTACTCGATCGTCTGACGAAACCGTTCATGCGTGGTCTCGCTGAGACGGCACGGCTGTCGCCTCAGCTTGTGATGCCTCGACTTGCGCAACGTCATCTGCGAGACCGCTACCCCGAACTGATTCCTCAGGCCGGGCAAGCGGCCCGCTCCCCGGTGGCCTATTTCCATGGCTGCGCGGCCAACTATTTCGACGATGGGGTGGGGGATGCCGTGATCGCCGTGCTGCGAAAACATGGGGTTGAACCGGATCTGCCGATGCAACGCTGTTCCGGGACGCCGATCGAAACCTACGGGCATCGCGCGTTGGCTAAAGAAGGGGCACGGGTCAATCTCGTGTCGATGGCTGGGTACGACAAGGTGGTGACCGGCTGCGCCTCCTGCACCCTCATGCTGAAGGATTACCCCACATTGTTTGCCGGTGAGCCGGAGCAGGCGGCGGCTCAGGCTCTGGCCAAACGGGTCACACATATTTCTGAGTTTGTGTCACAATCGCCGGTGAAACCGGCCGTGGCCAGTCAGCAGCCCACGAAGTGCAAGGTGGCCTACCATTCCTCCTGTCATCTGCGTGCTGCGGGAGTGACGAAGGAGCCTCGTGCGATTCTGCGAGGCTTGCCGGGCGTCGAGTATGTGGAAATGCCGGATGCCGATCGCTGCGCTGGTGGAGCCGGAACCTATCTCGTGAAGGATTTCGAGACATCGCAGCGCATTGTTGAGCGCAAGCGACTGGCTGTCGAACAGAGCGGCGCCGAGGTTGTGGCCACAAGTTGCCCGGCCTGCATGATTCAATTACGCACAGGATTGCAGGGCACAGCAGAGGTCAAACACGTGGCCCAACTGCTTCAAGAGGCTTACGAGGCCGCAGACCGGTGATAGGTCTATCTGGTCTTTCTCGTCTATCTGGTTTAGAGAAACGGACCAAATAAATTAGACAGACCAGACAGACCAGATAGACCAAACAACGAGGAAGCTATGGTGACAGTGCTGGTCTTTGGATTGACGCTTCGCGATGCGGTCGCAGAAACAGAATTTGAATGTGAGGTCTCGGAGCCGACTACGGTCAAGAAACTCATTGAATCGAATCAGGATCGCATGGGTCCATTGCTGCAATTCCTGCTGAATCGAGAACTGTTGATTGCGGTGAACAAAAAAGTGAGCGCCGAGGATACGGTGGTCAAGGACGGCGATATCATAAAGCTCACCCATCAATCGAGGGTGTCGTATGATGGGACGAGAGACCTCCCCACCTAATAGTCTGCGTGACGCGCGAGACAGGCGAGACAGGCGAGACTGGCGGGACACGTGCAGTCTGAAGGCTGAAGTGTTCGGAGCTTCGAACCCCAACCTTCGGCTTTTAGCCTTCGGCCTGTCTTGCCTGTCTTAGCGCAGCAGCCGTTTCGCTTTGGCAGTCGGTGGGGCGGTGAGCGGATCGTCGGGCCAGGAATGTTTGGGATAGCGGCCACGGAGTTCTTTTTTCACTTCGAGATAGGCCGACTTCCAGAAGCTGGAGAGATCCTTTGTGATCTGGACGGGCCGTCGTGCTGGTGACAGAAGGTGCAGCATGACCGGAATCTTTCCATCGACGAGGCGGGGCGTGTCCTTGCAGCCGAACATTTCTTGCAATCGCACAGCCAGGATGGGCAGATCAGGCGTCTCGTATTCTACGCGAACGCTCGATCCGCTCGGGACCGTGAGATGGGTGGGAGCCCACTGTTCAAGTTGGCGTTGTTGTTCCCAGGAGAGGAGCGCGTGCAAGGGCTGGGTGAGATCGAGCCTCGTGACGCGGTCGAGCGTCGTTAGGCCGGATATATAAGGACCAAGCCAGTCGCCGAGCGTCTGCAGCAGCGCCTCGTCCGACAGATTGGGCCATCGTGACTCTTGTCCTTCAACCCTTCGTAGAAATGCCACTCGCGCCCGCCACTGACGAAGTTCTGGGTTCCAGGCCAGCCGGTCGAGTCCGGCCCGACGAATGCCCTGTAATAATGCCGCAGAAATCATTGAAGGATCAGGCTTCGAGAGCCCCTGCTCAGACAGGACGAGCGAACCCAATCGGCGCTGTTTCGTCGCACGAACCACTTGTGCGGTGTCATCCCACGATACCTCATCTACTACTCGAATCTGGTCTGCATAGAGGGTCTCAAGCTCCCGAAGCCGTACCGGCGCGGCCAGATCGATCCTGGCCCATTGCGCGCCGCCGTCTAGGTCGGCTATGACCAGGTAGTCTTCTGAGCCGAGTGGGTCAGGGTTTGCAAAGAGGGCGCCACGGCCATTGGTCATGAGATAGCGCGCGTCGTTCCCACTTTGGCGTTGGGCAATACGATCCGGATAGGCGAGTGCGAGCAACAGACCGGCCTCATCGAGGCTGTCCTGCCGATCCGAACGAGCAGATCGAGGAAGTTGTCGTTGCCATAGGTCTGCGGTGCGTCTGACTCGCTGGCAGGCTGCGCGGTCGACGGTGGCGCCGGCCGCGTGATCGTGCTGTCCATGCAAGACATCCAAGCGGAGTCTCAGATCCGCGTTGCGCCAGCCGGAGGAGCCTCGCAGAATATCACGCTCGCTGAGCAGTGCCGCCAGCTCACAGGCAAGATTGCCAAGCTGCAACGGCACAGATTTGAGCAGCATGTGTGCGAGACGTGGATGCAGTGGCAGCTCGGCCATCTGTCTTCCATGAGCGGTAATGTGTCCCTCTGGATTAAGCGCGCCAAGGCCGGTGAGCAACTCTCTCGCTTGGGCCACAGTTCCGGGCGGTGGGGGAGTGAGCCAAGACAACTCGGCTGGATTGGCTGTGCCCCAGAGGGCCAGTTCGAGCAACAGCGGCGCCAGATCGGCATCCAGCATTTCCGGCGGGCGACGAGGGGCTAACGACTGGTGCTCTGCAGAGGTCCAGAGGCGAGCACAGACGCCCGGTTCAAGACGCCCGGCCCGACCACGACGTTGCTCGGCAGAATCCTGGGTGACGCGGATGGTCTCCAGTCTCGTGAGTCCCGATCGCGGATCGAAGCGAGGCACGCGCAGCAAGCCGGCATCGATCACGATGCGCACCCCGTCGATCGTCAAACTGGTCTCGGCAATTGAGGTAGCCAGCACGATCTTTCTCGTGCCTGATTGAGCGGGAGCGATCGCGCGGTCCTGCGCCTCTTGCTGCAGGTCGCCATGGAGCGGCGCGATGAGGATGTGCGAGCCCAGATTCAGATCGAGAAGCTTGCGTTCGACGCGACGGATCTCTGCCATGCCCGGCAGAAAGACCAGGAGACTGCCTTGGTCCTGCGCGAGCGAGCGCCGGATCGATTGTACGACTGCCACATCCAGGTGGCCTGAGAGCGGCTGATCAAGATAACGGGTCTCTACGGGAAACATCCGCCCTTCGCAGGCAATGACAGGCGCGTGGCCCAAGAGGTCTGCGACCGGTCCACAATCCAACGTGGCCGACATGACCAGCAAGCGAAGGTCCGGGCGAAAGAGACGTTGTGATTCGAGACAGAGGGCCAAGCCCGTATCGGCCTGCAGGCTTCGTTCGTGGAATTCATCGAAGAGGACGATCGCGTACGCGCTGAGTGAGGGATCCTGCTGAAGCAGGCGGCTGAGAATGCCTTCCGTGACGACTTCGACTCTGGTCTTGGGACCTACTTTCGTGTCGAGGCGCATGCGATAGCCGATCGTCTGGCCAACCGATTCACCCAGCGTGGTGGCCATGCGATGGGCTGCGGCGCGTGCGGCAAGTCGCCGAGGTTCCAACATGAGCAACGTCTTTCCGTCGAGCCACGGGGCATCGAGCAAGGCCAGCGGCACTCGAGTCGTTTTTCCTGCGCCAGGCGCTGCGGTCAACAGTGCATTGCGTCCCTCCGCCAGCGTGCGACGCAGGGCCGGCAGCACATCTTCTATTGGGAGGCTGGACATGATAGGTTCAGCATTCAGAAAGCTTGCAGGCTGAGGGAAAACCATTTCGGCCCAGTAGCACTTCGATGGCCTGCACGTCTGGGACAACAGGATAACACTGCGCGACAGGCAGTCGATACCTTCTATGAAACACGAAACCACTCACCCATCTGTGGAAACGCCTGCGAAGGGTTTTTCTCCAGGCTTTGCGGCGCTGGGTCTTGAAGCGGCCTTGCTGACCACGCTCGATACGCTGGGCTATGAGGAGCCCACGCCGATTCAACGGGAGGCAATTCCTCCGTTGTTGGCAGGCCGCGATCTCTTGGGTCAAGCGGCAACCGGAACCGGCAAGACGGCAGCTTTCACACTCCCGCTGCTCCAGCGCATCGCCCATTCGGCGCGGCGCTGCCCTTCCGCGCTTATCCTGGTGCCGACCAGAGAGTTGGCGATACAGGTCGGCGAAGCCGTCACGCGCTATGGCAAAGAATTAAAAATCTCTGTGCTCCCAGTTTACGGAGGACAGGCGATGGGTCTGCAGCTCCATGCGCTCAGGCGCGGGGTCGATGTCATCGTGGCGACGCCTGGACGGGCGCTGGACCATATCCGTCGAAAGACCTTGCAGCTCAAGACGGTTCAAATGGTCGTGCTGGACGAGGCCGATGAGATGCTCGATATGGGGTTTGCCGAGGATCTGGACGCCATTCTGGAACAGACACCCAAAGAGCGGCAGACGGCATTGTTCTCCGCCACCATGCCGCCCCGGATCGCCTCCATCGCCAAGCGCCATCTCAAGGAGCCGGTCGAGATCAAGATTGCCAAGGAGCCGCTCAAAGCCGGCGCTGCGCCGCGTGTGCACCAAACAGCCTATATCGTGGCCAGGCAGCATAAAGAAGCGGCATTGGCTCGTATTTTGGATGTGGAAGCTCCGAAGTCGGCCCTCGTATTTTGCCGCACGCGTATCGAAGTCGATGAGATCACCGCGATGTTGACCAGCCGTGGGCACAAGGCCGAAGCGATCCATGGCGGGATGAATCAGCCTCAGCGCGATCGCGTGATGAATTCGTTTCGAGCCGGGCAGACCGAACTCCTGGTTGCCACCGATGTGGCGGCGCGGGGTTTGGATATTCCATCTGTATCGCATGTGGTGAACTACGACTTGCCCACGTCGCCGGAAGGCTATGTCCATCGGATCGGGCGAACCGGGCGGGCAGGGCGTGAAGGGTCGGCGATTACCGTCATCGACCCGCGTGAGCAGCGGTTGTTGTGGAACATCGAACAACTCACGAAAGCCAAAATTGTCGTGATGCAAGTGCCGACCGTCGCCGACCTTCGCACGAAGCGGCTTGCACGAACCAAGAGCGCGATTGAAGAGGTTCTCGCGACCGGCGATCTGGATCTGTTCCGGGCCGTGGCCGCATCGCTTGCTGAACAGGGAGATCCCCTGGAGGTGGCGGCGGCAGCTATGAAACTTGTCTTTCGCATACAGGGTGGGGAGCGAAAGGAACAGGATATTCCGGCAATGTCGTCCAGGCCGCCGGAGCGGCCATCGATGGCGCGGCGCCCGATGGGAGATCCACGAGGACGGGCTGGGGGCATGATGCCCGGAGAAGGGCAGGGCAGACCATTCAACGCGCCAGGTCGCAGCGGACGAACTGCGGGGATGGCCAAGGTGTATATCGGGGCAGGCCGAGAGGCCGGAATCAGGCCGGGCGATCTCGTCGGGGCAATTGCCAACGAGGCCGGACTCAATTCGAATGTGATCGGCGCTGTCGAAGTGATGGATCGATTCTCACTGGTGGAAGTGCCGGAAGTGCTGGCCCGTGAGATCATCACCACCCTCAGCCGGACCAGGATCAAAGGACAGAAGGTGGCAGTACGATTGTTTCTGGAGCAGCCAAGAGGGGGGAGGTAGCTGAGGGTCCCCTTTGCTCGCGCAACGTGCGGCCTGAGAAGGCCCTCGTTGGACGCGCGCAGTGGGGGAACCGTCAGCCACCTCTTTAGAGAAACACAAGCGAGCTTGGAAGGATTATCGATAGCCAGGTGCCATTTTTGCTCGCAGAACGCGCACGATAAGAATGTGCTCGTTCGATGCGCGCAGTAAAGGGCAGCCTGGCTACGCCCTTAAAATAACGGGATAGAGAATCGGAAGGCCTTCTTGGTGCGCCGGTCTGTCTTGTCTCTCTTGTTCATCGAACCAAACAAACGAAACAGACTAGATAAATCAGGTTCTCTCACGCGCCGAGAAATATTGGGTGGCAAGACCCTCATTCTTGGTCAGGGAGTTAGGGCATCTTTGGCTTCCACTCTCGCGCGCGCTTGTGCGCCTCGGCAATCTGGGCTGGCGTCATCTGTCTGGCGAGTTCATCACGGTATACTGCCGCGCCTGCATGTCCGTTTCTTGCCGCCAGGCTGTACCACATATGAGCCTGGACTAAGTCCACGGGTTCACCCTGGCCGAAGGCAGACTGTAGGCCGAGGTAGAGCTGCGCTTTCGCGTCCCTCTGAGCGGCGGCTTTCTCGTACCACTGGCGTGCTTTCGCGTAATCCCGCGGGACGCCGTCTCCGTTTTCATACGACAAACCGAGGGAGAACTGCGCATTGGCGTCTCCCTGCTCGGCGAGCGGCCGCCACTCACGCAAGGCTGTAGCATAGTCTCCACGGTTATAGGCATCCATTCCTGCTTTGAAGTCTGCCCACGCAGGCACGGCGAGACACACAATCGACAGCACAAGGGCGATGGGGAATCGAAGCGATATGGAGCGATTCCACACGGTGCCTAGGCCTTGGAATGGGCCAGTGTTGTCAGAGACGGTGTCGTGTACGGGGAAGAGACAGAAGGGGCGAATCAAGAAGAGCATAAGGGCCTCACAAGGAGGCCCATTCTAGGAGGGGCCTGAGGAAACCGCAAGGCGGAGCATCGGGAAATGGTTGAAGGGGTCTTTTGGTTTCTTGAAATTCAGACCGTTGGAACGGGCGCGGTGGTTTGTGTTGCGTTTTTTAGGTAGGACTTCTTGATCTTCATGAGACCGAACTGCTTCTCGGTCGGCGCATGGGGCACCGACTTTTTCCCCTTGTAACGTTTCTCAAATTGCTCGATGAAATGGAGTGCTTCAGCGGTGCGCCCCTGCGCCGTCAAGAGTTCCACGAGGCGAAAATATGCCGGCACGATCAGAGGCATATGTCGAACCTCCTTCGTATTTTCAAGCGTATGGCGGTATTTGTCCATTGCAGGATTTGGATTCGCGCAATCTCCCAAGACCGCTTCCAGCACGTAGATACTGATCTGGTCGGTGTTGGCACTGATGCTTTGCTCCCAGGGACCAAGGATCACCTCCTGCAATTCTTCCTGGCCCAACTGTATCGGTTCACGCTTGCGGGACAATCGTAATCGCTCGACGATCCGGTTTGCTTCCGGCCACGCGCCGTACAAACCGACGAGGAAGCCAATGCAACGATCGGGGCTTTTGCATATTCCCTTGATCGGTGAGAACTGGCGCTTCATGACTTCGCTGGGAGGGAAAACCGTTCCATGCGCTGCGCGGCACACCTCGCACGCCTGTAGATTGTCGGCCACGGCATAGAGATACATACGGATGCCCGATCGATCGAAAATATCGAGGGCCAGGATTCGCCCCTTCATCACGCGAAGTTGATAGTATTGCCACAGGACGAGCAATCCAAGAATTCCCAGTAAGTATGGGAGGAAATCTGGCAGGACGATACTGGTTGTGGTTTCCATAGGCATTCCACCGATAGCTGGACGGCGCTAGCCTGCATTATTCATGAAGGGGCGCGAGACTGCCCGTCACAGCCGCGTACCCGCGCTTGCAGCAGAGGCTTCATGAATAATGCGGGCTAAGCATTCTAGGGAAGAGTATAGCGAGGATATGTCAATAGACCTAGAAATAGATTGGTTTCTGAACAACGCAACGAGAGCATTCTGAGAGAACACTTTCAAAGTTAACAGGGAAGGCGGCGGACCATATCTTTGTCGCGCAGCATTCTCACCCGCCCAACCCCAGGCGCGCCAAGACGCGCCTATATTCCCAGGCGACGACAGCTGTCTTTGGGGAGTCTTGGGTGAGGGGAGGACGATTCAGCGGCAGTCGATCTCGTTTATTTGGTCTATCTGGTTTATCTCGTTTATTTTGTTCTCTGAACCAGACAAACCAAAGAAACCAAACAAACCAGATGAACCAATTGAACTAGATCCCCGCCACGCGCCGAGAAATGCTTCCTGACGCCGGCGCTCTTCCGTATCTGCGTCAACGGGTGTGTGCGGCTGCGCGATCAGTCCTTACCGCATGCAACGGTCCACACCGTTCGACCAATACTGCCTGGCATGACGGGTATCCACTTACCAACTTGCGAGTTGGTATCCACCATTGTTCCACTTCCCATATTTCCCGAGAATTCCTTGAGCGCAAGCACCCGACTGCGCTCTTCTGCGCAGTCGAATTCCCATTGCTCCTTGGCGCTTAAAAACCTGACACCCCCCACAGTTTGTACCGTCTTGTAGTCATAGAATTGCCACATCTTTACCAGATTGCTGTTGCGGCGTATGGTGGCCGGATCCACGTAGACAGTCTTTCCTGCTTCGTCGCCGTCATTCACCTTCACCCACTCCGCATAGGCAGGTTCACTACTCAGCACCAGGAGTGTGAAAAGGAGCAGTTGTTTCATATGAATCCCTCAGTGAGTCAAGGTTGCTCATTTGCTTTTCGGCTTCCACTCACGCGCCAGTTTTTTCGCCTCGGCAAGCTGGTCAGAGGTCATCCGTGTGGCGAGCTCATCCCGCATGATGGCTCCAGACGTTCCTCCCTTCGCTGCTCCCAACTTGTACCACATATAGGCCTGGACATAGTCCTTCGGCACACCGTCCCCACGTTCATACAGGAGGCCAAGTCTTCTTTGCGCTAATTCGTTTCCTTGATATGCGGATCGACGATATCATCTCACAGCCATCCTGAATGGCCCACCACGACCATAATCATACAAGCTCCCCAGTTTGACCTGGGGCCTCCGCGTGTTCTTGGTTAGCGGCCTTCTCGCCTGCTTTGAAGTCCGCCCACGCGGGCGCGGCGAGACAGACGATCGACAACACAAGGGGGACAAGGAATCGAAGCGATACGGAGCGACTGTCACTCATGGGCAATCTCCGTTGGTTCTCGTAGTAATCGTCTCACGTCATGCTGGAGCCGGGCATGTTTATGTGGTTAGCCCGCGAGTCATTTCACGGTGCACACCTGTCCTCTCGGCCACCGCCCCTGGTACATCTATCTGTTGGTCATTCGGGAGCGTAACAGTCAGCGAAAGGGTTTCCCCTGGTCTCATGGGCAAATCGCCGGAGAGAGACCAGCTGGTACAGGAGCGATTCCACACAGTGTCTTGGCTCTGGAATGGGCCATTGTTGCATGCGACGGAGCAGTGTACGGAGAAGCGATGGAAGGGGCGAATCGAGAAGTGCATCGCGGCCGTATTCTAGTGGAGGCCTAAGGAAACCGCAAGGCGGACCGTGAGGGGAATGACACCACGGAGGTTAGGTTATCTGGGCATTCGCGGTGCCCTATGACTGGTTTACATAACGGGGTGTTGGACAATTCGCTCTTGCGAAAGCGGATCGAAGTGATGGTCGGCCAACAGTTGATCGCCAAGGGCCTGCGGCAAGTCGGCTTGGAAGACCATTCCGATCTGCTGGTTCACTTTTGGGTCCCGGTATGAAGGACAAGCAACGTGTCGAGAGCACCGGTGTCAGGGGGGGTGCCTCTGGTGGTCGGTACGGGTGGCGCACTGGCTATTATGATGGTGGTAACGTGACTACCTACGAGTATCAGGAAGGCACCTTAATTGTGGATCTGGTTGAGTCGCCAACAATGGAATTGGTGTGGCGGGCTATGATTGTGGAAACGCTGAGGGACAGCCCGGAGAAGAATGCTGAAATGACCAACAAGGGAGTCGCCACGGCATTCAAAAATTACCCCCCCGGGGCCAAAAGGAAATGAGCGCATCGCCTGTGTCAGCGGTGAGAAGATGAGCTGCGTATCGCCTCTGTTCATACACGGTCAAATCGTGACTTGGCTGCCCCTGTGAGTCTGGAAATCACCGTTACGACAACCGAACTTCATCCGTCGCGGCAAAATCGTTCATGACTCATCAGAGCTCAGCCTCTCGCCATGCGCCTCAAAATGTGTGATTACAAGACCTGGACCCATTTTCTGGGCCTGGCCCTATTCATTCCCGGCGCTTAGCGGACAACCGCAGCTTGTGTTTGTCTTATGGTGTAAGTCCCCACGCCTCTTGTAATTTTCACCTTACCCGCTCGGCTTAAACGCGAGATTTCTTGGTCGATCTCGCTAGAGGTGAACTCCGGAGCGCGCGCCACCAAGGATTCAAATTCACAATCCTGAGAGCCTTGGAGTAGTTCGAGGATGCGGTCGGAAATGGGCCTCGTCGTTGACATAGGGATCCCTCCTTGCCGCGATATGATGGTTTCGGAAAATTGTGCGGAGTGTCATGCCGGCGTTGGAGCGGCGGAGACTGGAGAATCAGTCGCGTTGGGAAGGGCAACGAAGCGCGAGAGATGAGACAGTCGGCGTGGCTGAAACGTCTTGACCGTGATGCTACGCGCCCAGAGACCGCTCAGTCAAGCAGTCGTAGCGGTGCCTGTTCCGGTCATCGGACCAAGCAGACGATAAGGAAGGTGGATCAACCAGATTCATCTACGCGCTGCGCAATGGGGCTCCGGACACCATTCCTTTGTTCATTCGTACTGCCGTTGTTGACAGCGTCCTGCCTTCAACGGCGCTTGCCAGTTGGTGCTTCATTCCCTTGAGTCTGCTCTTGATGGCACGGGTTATGCTTAGCTCTGCTCGGAAAATTTGGAAGTTGCTCGTTGACATATTCTGTTGAAGAGGAGTAAAGATGAAACCACTCGCACACGGCTTGATGTGTAGCGCAATAGCAGAGTGTGCGACTCTCCGCATAGTCCCATCGAATCACTCCGAACCAAGGAGGAGGTGTAGATGGCAGACCTTAGTCCACCGGATTACAACCGCCCGTCGAGTTAAGAGCGAGGCTCCTCGTCGGTCACGCTAGTCGCTTCTCCATCGGCTGTCGCCTTCCCGCGTATGGGAAACACATACTGATGAGCCATTGTGGAGAACCAGAGCAGGTGTAAGGCACATAGGAGTTTGGGACCGAATCGCATCGTTCTGACGAGTCGCCTTTCAACCCAGCCCTCGCACGGGTTTCAGGATCAGCGTACGAGAGACACCTTCGGCGTCATAAGCGCCACACACGGGTGACTTTCCACATGAGTGCAGGGTCACCCGTGCTGTTTCCAGCTTCTACCAGTAAACGATCTTCAGAAGTTAATATTCTGAGTTGGTCGTTGTGTAGTTCGCTCATCAAATCACCTGAACGAAATACACCAAAGAAACCAGATGAAATGGAGTCTGTCTAATCAAATTGCGTTGATTCAACGTCGCCCATCATACCAAACTGACAGTTGCTTCTTATCTTGCAGTGTCCGGCGTGGATGGAGAATGACCCGCAGGATCTGACCGGCAATCTCTCGTGCGGAGTAGAGTGCGATTTTGCGGGCTGATGTCTCTATCGGGTGCTGTGTCAAGATGAGGAATTGAAGACCGCGTTGCCGCCCCCACCACTTGAGCTGCTTACTCAAGCGTATTTCCTCGGCAGCGTAGAGCTCCTGGGTGAAACCACCGACATCGCGAAACGCATCGCTGCGACAGACAAGCAGTGCACCAGACGCCCAGCGAAACAGCATCGACGCGCCCATCCACAATTGCAAGATTGCGTTCGCCCACCATGGGATTCCATGCATGAGTAGTGTGCAGCCACAACCCACGCTCCTACCGCCTTCAATTGCCCGCAAGATATCGCCAACCAATCCTGGATTTAAGGCACTGTCGGCATCTAGAAACAGCAACCAATCTCCCGTCGCCTGAGCTGCGCCCGCATTGCGCGCTCGACCGATTTGATTGATCGGCTCAAACACAACCAAAGCTCCTGCCTGCCTTGCCAGATTGGCCGTATCGTCTGTGGAATTATTGTCGACCACAATAACTTCTGATGTTAAAGCGGGCGTGATGTTTGCGGCGAGTGATGTAGAAATGGACTCCAGGCAGCGTGTAATCAGACGCTCTTCATTAAAAGCAGGAATGATAATCGAGAGATGCATAAGAAAATGGATTTTGGTTTATAGGGTCGAGAGTGCCATATAGCCACGGGGGCGGTCTTGTCTACTTGATTTGTTGAACCACACAAGCAGGATAGACCAGATAGACCAAACAAACCAGATGAACCAGTTGCCCACCCTACGCTGCGAGCAGTGAGGGGTAGGGGTGACGGGTCAGAGGCGGATAGACGGAGAACGTCGGATGGCTATGCGTCTCAAAATGGTTTATAGAGGCGGTTCGTGGTGGAGGCTAAAACGAAGCAACCACTGCTTGGGTAAGACAAAATAGACTCATTGCGAAAGAGCCGTAGGCCGTCAGATAGGCAAAGCTACGAACATGTTTGGGCCCCCAAATCATCTTCACGACCGTGGGAAAATAGATCACCGATGTCCATTCTGGTGGATCGGTGATCCAGCGCCACTGCTGTCTGATTCCGTAGGCCAACACTGCGCCATATACGACGCCGCCCGCGCAGACTAAAATCTCCATAATTTCAACGGAGCGAGCTTCTTCCATTCTGCTCTCCCACACATTGACGAGACCAGCGCATTCTACTTTTTCTGGCTTGGCGGGTCTATGGCTGCGCCGTGGAGTGACGGGCTCGGGGAAGAGAGTGGTGAGGCGTAAGGGGTGAGGAGCGGGGCAGTAAGAGTGAGAGGTAAAGAGTCAGAGGCAGATGGACAAAGAACGCCGTGCCATCGTGTGCGCTCCGGGAGCAAGGAAGGTACCTGGGCACTCCCGTCCCGCCCTTGCATCCCAATATATATACGGTGCTGCGGCGACCTGGCAGGTCAGCGACCGGCCCGTGCCGCGATGGCGAAGTGGAAGAAGTAGCGGTCCAGGCTGGCCAGGTTGCTACCGTATACGGAGCCCCCTGACATCGCATCACAGAGCAACTCACGCACACGGGTGAGTTCTTTCCTGCGACCTTTCCAGCGCGCATCCCCGATAGTCAGGTCGAGCAGCTCCAATGCGCGGATAAACGCTTTTTCAGAAAGCGATGCATCTTTTCCTTGCCAACGATGCGCGCGCGCTACATCGCTTCCGACATTCGCCAGCTGTTCCACGAGCGGCAAGGTCTGCCATCGGCCGGCCGCGAGATCCGCATGGATGTGTGACATGCTGCTTACCCTTTGACCAATCGATTGACGATTGTAGTGACTGTAGTACGGATCTCGGCGCTTTCGACGTACCAGGAACGATTCCCGCCTGACGGGCGCACATTAGTCATAGAATCGAACTCGATCCATTCCGGAACCGGACGCTCCGGATAGAGGTTGATTCCCCACAAGTTTTTTTGCACAGACCCCTGATCGAGGAGCATCGCCTCCTCGTCCGAATGGAGTTCTCCGCCGATTGCCATAATACCCTGTTCCACATCGACGACCGCTTTGACCATATCTCCGAACTGCTGCTTCGCCATATCGTTCAGCTCGCGCCGGGTCACGGCATCCCGAATGATTGTGATGTCCATTCTATCGGTCTCTCCGCACTGAGGGGAATCAGCATGCACGATTGCGGATTGTGCCCAGCCCTGTCAATAGAAATTTCCGGACTAAGAACACGGAACATCTCGTGCGGGTTGATGTGTAGCCCGTCCTTTCGCGATTAACCGAGCAGCCGTAGCGAGATGTGGGAATCTCGTGTGAGGGGAGGGTGATTCAGAGCAGTCTATCTGGTTTGTTTCGTTCTGTGAACCAGACAAACCAAAGGAACTAAACAGACCATACGACGAAAGACCTCATGTTGCCGCAGCCGCTGGAGGCGCTGTATCGGAAAGGCCATCGGATTACTTTTTTCGGAGATTCGTCAAGCACACCAGGAGATCGCGCACAGAAAACATGCCGACCAATTTTCCACCCTGCGTCACGCCGAGATGTCGGATACGCGTTTGGGCCATCAGATCGCTGGCATCTAATACGGTCTTATCCCCTTCGATCGTCACGATCGGGGCCGACATAATCTTTTCAGCCGTTGTTGTGAGGGTATCGACTTCAGCCGCGACCACGCGCCGAACCATATCGGTATCCGTAAGGATGCCGATAATCTCCTTCCCATGCGTCACAAGCAGGCTGTTGATGCGGCGATCGCGCATAAGCCGTGCCGCCGTTTGCACATCCGTATCCCGCTCAATCGTCACAAACCTCTCACTCGGAACCATGAACGACTTGATTGGATCCATGCAATGTTCTCCCTTGGCTAATTCAGTTCATCACCCTCCATCCTGCCGTGCGCTTCGGCCTATCCGCGCAGAGAGCAGGATGGTAGCGATTGATTGGGTCCAGCGGATTGTGGGGATCATAGGCAGTCTCGGTAATCTGGTGCGGGCAAGTCTACAGCAAAATCGTGGACGTATCCATCACTCTGGAGATTGTGTGGGAGCCGTGTGTGAGGTAGGGTGGCGGTTCAGAGGCAGTGTAGCTGGTTTGTTTGGTCTATCTGGTTTATCTAGTTTATTTCGTTCTCGAACCAGACAACCAAAGAAACCAAATAACCAGACAGACAAAAGAAACCAGATGAACCAGATCTTGGCCACGCGCTGCGAAATGTTGGTTTGCAAGACCTGACTCGGCGAATGCTTACTTCACGAACGGATGGCCGGTCTTTTGCCAGTCTTCGAGGTTCATTACCACGGCGGTGGTGTGCGTGAACCCCAGTTCCGCAAGAGACTGTGCCGAGAGCGAGGCACGGTTGCCGCTTTGGCATTGTAGATACAAGGTCCTGCCCATCTCGATGTTGGCCGGAAAGCCGACATGCTTCCAGATTTGGAATTCGAGGAGACCGCGGGGAATGTTAATTGCCCCCGGCACATGCCCTGCGGCATACTCATGCGGCTCGCGCAAGTCCACGATCAGGGCATCGCCAGGACTCTCCACGACCTTCCGATACTCCTCCATGCCGATCGTCTTGACCTGCTTCTGCGCCGCCTGCACCTTCTGCGTCACCACCGGCGGAAAGCTCTGCGAGAGAGCCATGGGAGGGACTGACAGCACCGCACCGATCACGATGACCATGGATGACGTGAACAACTGTTTCATATGTACTTCCCCTTCTTGGGACATGAGAACAAGGCGCACTCATATGCGCCATCATGATGATGACAGAAAGGAAGTCTACGCCGTTTCTGTGAATGGCTCAAGGCACTGCGGAGTGTTGTGAGACGGGAGTCAGAGAGAAACAGTCTGCCCGCCACGCGCCACGGGGTGTTGGATTGAAAGATCTGACACTCATTCCTTGCTCTTCAGCTGGTAAAGGGTTAGTCCCATGACAGCGATCCCGCAAAACACGGCTCCTGCATAGAATGTGAATGATGCGCCAAACTGATCCCACAGGAATCCTGCTAGTACACTGGCAATCAGCATCGCCAGGCCGCTGGCGAGGTTGAAGAAGCCAAACGCCGTCCCTCGTAGATCGGCGGGTGCTGTGTCGGCGACCATGGTGGCGAGCAAGCCTTGAGTCATGCCCATATGAAGGCCCCACAGCCCAACGCCCAAGACGACAACGGCCCAGTGATCGTTCATAGCCAAGACCATATCAGCCACAATCAGAACCAGAAGCCCAAGTGTGAGCAGCTTCATGTGACTCATCTGATCGGAGAGCTTGCCGAAAGGATAGGCCGATACGGCATAGATCAGATTCATCGCAACCAAGACGAGGGGGACTAAGGCGACGGGAATCCCGCCGTGTTGAGCGCGGAGCACCAAAAAGGCCTCACTAAAGCGAGCCAGGGTGAAGATGGCCCCGAACCCCACTACCCACCAGTAGGCCGACCCTAAACGGGTAAGATTGTCCCATCGAATGGGATTCCTGCCTTTGGATGCCTGCCGAGGCTCAGGCTCATGGATACCGAACAATAAGAGCGCCACGGCCATCAATCCAGGAAAGACAGCTACCCAGAAGACAGCCCGAAAATCATTGGCCCAGAGCAGCATCAACCCGACCGCGAGCAGGGGACCGAGGAACGCTCCGACTGTATCGAGAGACTGCCGCAAACCGAAAGCAGCACCCCGGAGCTGCGGTGGGACGATGTCCGCGACCATCGCGTCCCGTGGCGCGCCACGTACACCTTTCCCGACTCTGTCCAGCAAGCGAGCGGTCAAGACGAGGCCGACGCCAGAGGCGACGGCAAAGAGAGGCTTGGTCAATGCGCTCAAAGCGTAGCCGAATAAGGCCAGCCCTTTCCGCTTGCCCAAGTAGTCGCTCAGCGTTCCTGAAAAAACTTTGACGACCAGCGCCAGCGACTCGGCGAGCCCTTCAACAAGGCCGACCGCCATTGCACTGGTCCCCAGTATCGTGACCATAAACAAGGGCAGCAGGCTATGGATCATTTCTGACGAGATGTCCATCAGCAAGCTGACAAAACCCAACACCCAGATTCCCGAGGGAATGTGGCGCAGAGAGTGCTCCACCTGTGACTCACCCTTCATCGTGCAGATCCTTCATGAGGTTTTCGTGTGGCTCAACGATACAGCACAGGCAAAAGAGTCAGGACATTCTACTTCTGACGGGTCGAACAGGGCCATTCTTTGGTCGTACAGCATTCTTACCCGCCCAACCCCAGGCGGCTACTACTTCACCCGCCCGTCCTGAGTCTGCCGAGACAGCCTCTTTGCCCAGGGCCGCGCCTATTCCCAGGCGACGACTACTGTCTTGTGGGTGTGTTGTGAGGGGAGGGCGATTCAGAGGCGGTCTAGTTGGTTTGTTTGGTCGATCTGGTTTATCTCGTTTATTTCGTTCTCTGAACCAGACAAACCAAAGAAACCAAACAAACCAGATAAACCAACTGAACCAGACCCCCGCCACGCGCCGCGAAATGTAGGTTTGCAAGACCTACCCTCATTCTTTGGTTCCGGCACCGGTTGATTTCTGCGGATGTGTGTGAGGGATTCCAGAAACCAGAAAGGATTATCGGTAGGCGAACACGTCCATCTGAATCGATTTGATCGGCGTCGCTTCCCCATGAACCATGCGACGAACTCGCTCGGTTGCGTCACGGCTGAATACTGGTTCGCCGCAATGGAGGCAAACCGTCGCCGGAATCTGCTCAACTTGTACGGGCTTGCCCTCGATATCGAAGACCTCGCTGACCAGTTCTTCACGACTCTCAGTCTTTCCGCACACATGACAGCGAAACATAGCTACCTCCGTCTGGCGTAATCATACCACTCTGCGGGGTCTGGCTCATAGATCGTAATGATCTTGAGCAGGTCAGAATCGACGTGGGATGTCTGAATATGCAAGGGACGACCGGTTACTGTAAATCCGAGCAGCAGGCTGCTGGGCGAATATTTGTCGTCGGGATAATCCTCAATGATCCTGGCTTGTGCCCCGGCCTGTTGGATTTCGGCATCGCTAATATTTCACTCAATGGCGCGCTTAAAGGCATGACGGCTGAACTCGAATTCACCAGCAGCGAGTTGTCGGCGAATGTCATCCGGCGTTTTCATGGAATAGGGTAACGCGACTATAGCGGAAGCCCTCGTTCAGTACAACACGAAGGGGTAAGAACTGAGGTCTGCGAGAGGGGAAAGCACAGTAATTGAGGGGAGCCTAAAGGGGGTAAAAGGTTACGAGCGAGGACCCCAGAGGCAGTCTAGCTGATGCGCGGGTCTGCTTGTCTCCCTCGTTCGTCGAACCAAACAAACGAGACAGACCAACGGGACCAGATGAACCAGATCCCCGCCACGCGCCGCGAAATGGTTTCTCTGTTTCCCCCGTAGTCCTCATAAGTCAATACTCATGCCTGACCCCAAATCTCGTGACTAAAGCGATGCTCAAGCATTGGACGTGCTGGCGGACGGAATAGCCTTGGCACGTTTGACAGTCAAAACAGTTGCTGGCCCTCAATCTTCTGGCAACCCATTCTTGTGCTTGCAACCCTGGAAAGTCAGCAGCTCCCGACCGCTCGGCACGGTTTTCGGAATCACGCGACACATCTCGGCCGCTCGCGCCTCCGGATCGAGCAAGCCATCGCGAACGAACGCCACGAGATCCTTGAATTCGTGTTCGCTCAGATCAATGGATTCCCGCAATAGCGGATCGAGCGTTACGAGGATAGGCTCGATCGGCCCCAGGTGATTTTGTAGGTCACGGTCAACGCCGGCTCGCCGCGGATCGTACTGTCGGGCTGATGCGGCCACATCCAGGTGGTGCCGGATGGCATCTTCCAGTCGCGTGAATGCACCGTTATGGAAGAACGCCGGCTGCAAGGCCACATTGCGCAGCGGCGAGCTGCGGAACTGGTAGCGATCAGACTCTTTGCCAGTCACCTGTGCCAGCCCGAAGTCCTCGTCTTCGCCCGGACCGTCGAAGATCACGTTGCCCCTGCCGATGCCGAATGCGGGTGCGATCTGCGGCACACCGATGGTGTGCATCTGGAAATCGCTGAACATCTCGTTGGATTGCCCGGCCACGGCGTGGCACGCGACGCAATTGCCCTTGCCGAAAAACACCAGCCCCCCGCGCTTTTGCGATTCGGTCATCGCGTTGCGCTCGCCCCGCGCGTAGCGGTCGATCGGGGCGTTTGCGCGCACCAGCGTGAATTCGAACTCGGCGATCGCGCGGCCGACCATGCCGAAGTCGATTGGCGCGCCGGCACGAACCTCATGAAACTGCTCCCCAAAGAGTTCGCGGTATTCTGGCGTCTCGTTAAGGCGCGTAAGGACCGCCTGGCGTATCGGCTCGTTGCGGAAGCCCGAAACATCGGGACAGGGGATTGGGGTCCCTTCGTTGTCGTCGAACACGTGGAATCGCGAATCGAGCGGGCAGGGTGGGCCCGATGTTCCAGTGAATCCGGCCATCTCCACCAGCTCGGTCGACGGGATGTGCGCCTGCGCCATCAACAGATGCGTGACCTTCGGATCGTTCGGCTGGAATCTGGTGGTGCCCTCCGGCGGCGGGAACGTGAAACCCTTGCTGTTGTCGAACGGATCGCCGCTGGGGGCGGAGAACCGCCCGTTCCACATGAGGTTGGGGTAGAAGGGGGTGTTGATCACCAACGGGCTGCGACGCTGGTTGCGCGAACCGGTCCGGTTGGAACCTACGACGCCGTTGTTCTGCACGCCGATCGCGATCGACTGCGTGTCGCCGAATCCCGCGGCGGGCGAGTGGCACCCGGCGCAGGCGTTGTCGCCATACAGGGCAAGGGTGGTATCGAAGAACAGCAACCCTCCGAGATCGGCGAGCTTGCTGTCCACCTTGCGCTTGAGCCGCTGCTCCAGCGTCGATTCGATCTTGCCGGTGAAGCCCTGTCGTTTGAGTTCGGTCGCCAGCGCGTCGTCAACGCGCCGCATTTCGGCCGCCCGCTCGGCGCTGGCCACAGCACTTCCAGTGGCCGCTCCGGTGCCTGAGTCTCCACCACTACATGCTCCGAGCATGGCCACGGCGGCAGTGCCGGCTATAGTCGCCATCACGATGGTGCACCGCGTTGTGAAGCTGAAGATTCCGCCAATCGTAGAGGATTGTTTCATACTCATTCTCCCTCTCCCTCCTGTGATTTGTGTCACGCCGCTTAGATCGATGGGACAGGTTCGAATCATAGCTCTGAGGGTTCCCAAGAGTGCACTTGAAGCGGCTAAGAGTAATATTCTTGTGGCGGAGGAATTTGTGAACATGCATTCTTCCTGTTGCTCTATTTGACGAATCCCCACAGAAAAAGTTTCCAAGAATTTAGAAAAAAGTTTGGGAGGAGCCCCTCGGGGACGCGATCCTGTCAAGAAAAGACTCCCGACCCATTCTTGTCCAAAATAAGTTCTTAAAATGCCTCCGGCTTGTGAGTAGGATGGGTTGTTTACCCACACCCGTCTACGGCGTCGCCACGCCGTGTCACCCACAAGCCGGAGGTATTGGGTGGTAGCTGTTGCCCGTTGTTTTGCGCAAATCCTGTCCCTGATCGATCGCGCGGGATTCGCTCGCGCTGTGCGGCAGCACCAGGCTGAGCGGGGGGCCAAAGGGTTCTCGTGTTGGGAGCAGTTCGTGAGCATGCTGTTCTGTCAGATGGGGCGCGCCCACTCCCTCCGCGAGATTTGTGGTGGGCTGGCCACGGCCCTCGGCAAACTCGTGCACTTAGGCGTGCGACGCACACCCACTCGCTCCACGCTGGCGTATGCCAATGCCCCTCGGCCATGGCAATTGTACGAGACGCTGTTCTATCAGGTGCTCACCCAGTGTCAGGCGGTGGCGGCCTTGAAACGCCGGCGATTCCGGTTCAAGCCTCCACTCCGGACCCTGGATACAACGATCATCGAGTTGTGTGCCACGGTGTTCGATTGGGCTCGGTTCGTCCGGACCAAGGGGGCCATCAAGCTCCATCTTCAGCTCGATCACCAAGGCTGTTTGCCCTGTTGGGCGCTCGTCACCGAAGGCGATGGCAACGATGTCCGCGTGGCGCAACGGCTGATGTTTGCGCCGGGCACCATCGTTGCCATGGATCGCGGCTACCTCGACTATGCTTTGTATCAGCGCTGGCCCACGGCCGTGGTGTGGTTTGTCACGCGCCCGCGCACCAATATGTTGTATGAGGTGCGGGACCAGCGCCCCGTGCCCACCCGTGGCCCCGTGCTCGCCGATGAGGTGATTCGCCTGACCGGGCTGCACGCCGCGGATCGGTGTACGGTCGCGCTCCGGCAGGGGGACGATCTGGGACGAGACGCAGCAACGGCCGCTCCCGTTCCTGACCAACATCATGCACCTCGCCGCCAGCACGATCGCGGCCCTCTATAAAGAGCGGGGGCAGATCGAGCGGCTCTTTAAAGCCTTGAAGCAACACCTCAGGATCAAAACCTTCGTCGGGACGACTGAGCATGCGGCCCAGGTCCAAATCTGGATTGCCCTGATCGCGATGTTGCTGCTGAAGTTCCTGCAGCTGAAGTCCACTTGGCCGTGGAGTCTCTCGAACCTTGCGGCCATGCTCCGCTTCAACCTGTTGACCTATCGAGACCTGTGGGCCTGGCTCAATGCACCCTTTGAACGTCCGGGGCTCGCCCAGGCGCCCATCCAAGCGACACTCTTCGCCACATGATCTTGGACAGCAGCCGAGGTACCCTCATCTGAGAATCGGATCCACAGTCGTCTTATACGCAGGATTGACACGGGGAGGATCCTGAAGGGCAGACTATTTTGGACAGCAGTGCTCCCGACCCCTTTTCTTGTTTCTTTCCTGCTCAGGGGAGTGAGCGAATCAACAGCGCGCTATCCTTAGCGTCCACCTTTGCCTCAACACGATCACCCTTCTTGATTTGTCCCATTACCTGGGTCTTTTTATCTATATGCACACGGACTTCCTTGCCATCCTTCTCCTTGATGATATAGTCCCCGTAATCGATGCTTACCAGATTTCCCTTGATCACCTTGGCCTGTTCGAGGCGGCTCGCTCCCTCCTCATCGGCGGCATGCGCCGCTTGGGACAGTCCGAGGCACAGCAACACCCCACACGACAGGACACTGACGACTTTGGTACTTGAGAGCATGAGCGCCTCCTTGGTTAGAGAGTCGGCGGATCTAAAAAGACACCTCGTTTGCCTGAGGTTAGAACAAAAAGCGTCTAAAGTCCATGTCGATAGGACAGCCAGGTTGCGCCACAGAATCGAATAGCGTTTGCTAGCACGGCTTCAGTGAATCATTCCGGTTTCTTCTTCACGGGTTTCGTAGGTCTTTTCTTACGCCAAGACTAGCGCAGCTCCTACTTCCCACACGGCGCGTTCGGTGCATGATGCGAGGCATCCCCGCGCACCTCACCTCAACCGGAGGTCTGACGCCATGCTGCCCCTAGAAGACGCGATTATTGAAAAATTGCGAAGCGGTCCGTGCTGCTTTGACGATGTCGTCATAGGCCTTCCAAATTTCAGCTGGGGAGAAGTATTCTTCGCCGTTGATTGCATGTCGAGGGACGGAAGGGTGTTCCTTCGCCAACTCGGTTACTCGACTTATCAGATCTCCCTCGGCTCTCAGCGCACAGAATTCAGTTCAGCAACGAGTGCGAAAGGGATGCAATCAAGTCTGAGTGGTTAGACTGCGGGGAGCGACCGCGCAGAGGCCGTGATGACGAGGGCTGAAGTGAAAGGGTTGAGAGGTAGCCCGACGCCAGGGGTGTAGTAGCGTGGCGTTGGTTTAGAAACTGTTATGGAAGCCCTGTGCAGGCACACCCGCTTCCGTGTGCATGCAGTGCGACCGTGACGGAATCTGAAGTAAAAGGCTCGGCTCCGAAAGGAACCGGGCCTTTATTTTGATACCATCCCCACAAGTCCCTGCACGGTCAACGGCGCGTTTCCTTCAGCCCGAGGGCAGGAACAAGGGGGGTAGCTCATTCAACCTTTTCAAATCAGCCTGGTTTATCGCTGTGTACGGCTGAGTAGGGGTGGGGGAGGAAGCTGCCGGACCGTCATGCGCCGCGAAAGCTGTTCTGAAAATTTAGAATCGTTTAACTGACCACGCCGTCGAAGTATTCCACGTCGATCTTGTCGAACAGTGCACGCATGCGCGGAAAGTAGTGGGCGCCGTGGGCGGATTGGCTGTGAAAGTCGAGCGCGGCCTGGTCGACATATTGTTCATGCACGATATAGTCTGAGGAAGACTTGCGCGATTTCAGGAGCGCGTAGAGTAAGCAGCCAGACTCATGTTTGTGCATGTCGTTCCGCAGTTCCGCGAACAGCGCCTCGAATTCCCTTTCTCGCCCCGATTTGACCGTCAGTATCTTCAGTCCACCAACCATGTCTCCTCCAAACGCTCTTAGGCCTGTGTCCTTATATACATGGAGTGGTTTCGTCAATCTTCGCCGCGGAAAGTCTACTGCATACTCTGAAGCCTATCCATCACTTCGGAAAGGAAGTAAGAGTTCCCTGAGGTTGGGAGGAGGGGAGAGTCGGAAAGGTGCCGGCCCACCACGCGCCGCGAAATGTTTTCCTGGCACTTTTTCACTTCGTCGATTTATCTCCGTCCTCACGGGCGCGGATTTCGTGTACAAGGGCTTCGAAGGCGCCTCGGTGGCCCTTTGGGAGCTGAGCAAGTGTGCCTTCGCGGAGGTTGCCCGGAGGATTTGTGAGAAAGTAGTGGCCGATGCCGCTTCTTGAGACCTCTTCCCAGAAGGCTGGCGACGGGTACTCGGTTCTACCCTCCCAGGTGCCGTGGTGAATGAATACTCCGGATGGGTTCGGCCCAGTGGAATGGAGGATCATCCCGAATGGCTCAATGTCAATTGCCTGGTCCCTGCCGTCCACTCGATTCGCGCTAAACGCGAGATACATACCACCGGTCGACGTTTGCGCAGAGATCAGGAGGGCGGAATCGATCTTTTTACGGAAGGTGTCAGGAAACACACTTGGAAGCTCTCTGCCGGGCAAAAGACGCCAGCCAGGCGACCGAATAGGTAAACCCAGTTCATCCTGCTGCTTGGTGCTGAGGTTTATCCAACTCACCCGCGAAGGCATGCTCTCTAGCGCCCTGTCAGTCCAACCATTAGGTCTGATGCTGCCTGCCCGTGCAGTGTTGCAAGGCAGGCTCAACAATTTGCTGTAGCAAGTCTACTGCAAAGTCGTAGATGTATCCATCGCTGCGGTGAGGATGTGGGAACGTTGTGTGAGGTGAGAGGAGAGGGAGGGGAGGGTGGGAATGAGCAGGTCCGCCACGCGCCGCGAAATCGTTCCTGACACCTTTCTATTTCTAACGTACGTGTTACCCATTCTGTTCTGCACGTTTCTCATCGGCCAGAATCTGCTTGGCAGCCTTAAGGTCGATTGTGGCTCTGTGACCGTGTTTCTCCAGAAGATGGAGTAAGTTTGAGCCACTGACAAGCGTGAGTGGCTTGTCCTTGGCGAACGCATAAGAATCAGGTCCATAGTCGGCAGTGGTGACTAGGATTCCCTTAAGTGCGCCTTCGTTGACTACCGTGCCATAGAGGTCTCGGACTGCCGACACGTCGACAGTGTTTGTGTATCGCTTGGCCTGGATGACGATTTTGCCACCGCGTATCGGGTCTGGATCGAAGGCGATGGCATCCACTCCACCATCTCTACTCGCCTGTGTAATCTTGACCTCCCCACCCCCTTGTGAGAACTCCTTCTCGAATACCTCACGAATAAGGTGCTCAAAATCCTCCCAGTCCATTGCCGCGAGATTCGTCGATTGGTCCACCTTTCCGACTACTGAATAGGACGATACGAATCGCTTGTCTTCCCTGTTCAACTGCATTATGGGAGCGATGGGAGACAAACCGTGTAACCTGCTGCTGCCCACGCCCTTGAGGGTTTTAAAGCAGGTCTTGGGGTCAACATGTCTGAGGTCGATTTCCTGAAATTCGCCACGCGGTGCTTGGACGGACAAGACGCATGCGGTTATGGACCTACCTGTCCCCTTGTCGATAGAACGAACCCAGCCATTGAATACCACCGCAGCGATCGAGTTGGTCTGGTCAGATTCGTAGACCTCATGAATAGTCCTGAGACTAATTTGATAGAGAAGACTGTCGTACATCTTGTTCAATACTGCTTCCGGGAGATGTATATCATCAACCTGATCTTTCGAGGCAATATACTTGACTTCTTTTAGGGTCGTGACGTTGTTAGGCGACGGCAAGAAGTAATCGACTAAGAGGGTTTTTGTCTCTGCTTGGTACTCCAGATTCCACTCTTGGGGAAACGTGTCTGGGTATTGCGAATTGGAGAGCACCATGTCGCAGTATTCAATAATAGCTTGTGGGTCTAGGGCAAAATAGGCTTTCTTCCTCTCAAGAATTCGGTTGTTCTTCTCGGTCTGTAGAAGTTCGTATTGATGCCTCTCTTCCTCCCAGTGCTTCACTCTCGTGGCATGGTCGTCTTCGAGAACTTTGTTCTTGATCTGTAGTTGTCCTACTTCCTTAGTCCATGCACCGTGGGCAAGAGCGAACGTTATCGCGGCATCCTTCTCAGCTTCCTGGCCAAGTCCACTGAGAATATTATGGTACCACTTGTAAGCTGGCTTGAACTGTTGATCGGTTTCTTTAGGCTCAACTGGGAAACGATGGAGTTCAGGCCTATGAGGGCACGCCGTCGGGAAAGGCTTGTTGTCCAGGAGAGAGTCCCACTCGATCCGATCTTCTATGTCAAGTGTGTGCAGTAGCGTTTGTTCGATTGTCGATATGTCCTCTTGGGCCTGTTTGGTGCGTTCTGCCGCAAGAGATTTCTTGGCTTCCTTCTCATTAGCAGCCTTCTCTCTGATTCCCCGTTCCTGTTCCACCGCCTGTTTCTTCTCCCATACGTCATCCCACGCACGTTGCTGGGCTGCTGCCTTCTGCTCTACCACATATCGGTCCATGCCTTGAATCAGGCGGTACTTGTGGAGGCCTTTATGCCTTATCTCAATCTTGTAGTGTGGATGTACCGCCATAGTCACTCCCTCCCTCATCCGGCCACTGGCATCTTTCTGCCAGGATCGTCAAAGCGAGTCGCATTTTCAGCTCAATTGCTGACTCCGTCAAGGAGCACCCAGTTGGATACCCCGAGAAAGGATTCCATTTCTTTGGGCTGAACTGATTGAGCAGGCAAGATATTCAAAAGGCCGCTGTTCTCCCCACTCAACCCTTGAGCGCTAAACTGCACCTTTCCCAAGAATGATGTTTGTGTCACTCCAACTGTGGTCGTTGAAGGAGCACCGCTTTTTCGTGCATGTTCCGCAAGCAAAGGGCTCTCTAACTGCTCCTCTTCTCTCTCCCCCTATATGCTGGTAAGGAGACAGCCTAGCTGCATGAGCCTGAATCAGGCCTGTGCCGTTATTGTTTCTCGCGGCAGGACACCCATGTTGGTCCTATTGCGGCCGTCGAACGAGGCCCTTCTGAGGGCGCGCGTTCCGGGAGCACGGGAGCAATGTGGGTGTCCTGCCGCTCCTTGCGCTTTTTCTCTTCCCACCTCCCATTGAAGGGGGTGGGCAGATGGGTCCTCAACTGCGCGCATCGAGGGACCACGGTTTCATCGTGGGGCCTCTGTGAGCACGGAGGACCCTCTGCCTGCCCCCTCTCCGCCCTTGACCCCCATTCTCCCACCCCCGTACAATCCCAGATCTTAGGCTAACCCCTTAGCTTTCTGACTGTTTCTTCAGTTAGTGGAGTGGGAGAGCGAACCGGAATGCGGATTGAATATACGAAGGATGAACGGGCATCCAAGAGATCTTTTGAACTCCCTTCCGATGTCGAGGCTAGGCTGCTCGTCGCAATAGAAGAGGCTGAGCGGGGAGAGACGACAAGCGCGTCACACGTGCTGCAGCAGATTCGCCGATCATGAGCGGTCCGTTCCCCGCTGTTCTCTTTGCAAACTAGAGGACTGCCGCTATAATGACCGCTATGGATTCGACAAAATATGTTTATTGGCAGGACAAGGGCCAGTGGCTCGGGTATCTCCATGACTACCCTGATTATTGGACGCAGGGGGAGTCGCTCGAAGACCTACAGTCCAATCTTCGCGATCTTTTTCTTGACCTCACCAGCGGTGAAATTCCAGGCATTCGTAAGCTTGCCGAGCTGACCCTTCGGTGAAGCGCAAAGACCTCATCCGGCAGATTGAAGCGAGCGGCTGCGTGCTTGTTCGCCACGGCGGAAAGCACGATTGGTATCACAATCCCGTCACTAACATTTCCCAGCCTGTACCCCGTCACACCGAGATCAACGAACACCTCGCAAAACGCATCCTCAAGATACTGAGCAATCCCTAATCTGTACGACGCGCCGGTCGAATTCTCGACCGAGCATTCTTATGCTCCACTCTATCCTGTCTTAGGGGAGAGGCCTGGCGTTTTTCCCCATGGTACGCGCATCCAACAAGGGGAGCCTGCGACCGCGCGTTGCGCGAGCACAGGAGTAAACGTGGGTGTCCTGCCATTCCACTTCCTTTTTCTCCCCTTTCCTCCTCCCCAGTATTGGAGGGGGGGGCCCAGGGTGCCCCCGGCCGGGCGCAACCAAAGGGGGCCTTCCTAGGCCGCGCGTTCTGCGAGCAAGGAGGGTACCTGGCCACCCCCTGTCCCACTCTTGCATCTCATTCTTCTCCACCCGTACAATGCCCCCGTAACCCCTTGGCTTTGTGACTGTTTCTTGTCATCCGCGGTAGCGCAAAGGATAAGGCCGGAATGCGGATTGAGTATACGAAGGGCGAGCGGGCTTCAAAGGAGCTGATTATGCTCCATCGTGAAGCCTCCGAAGCCACCAGTGGCCGGAAGATGAAAGTGCTGCTCATCTACCCGCCGGACTGGTTCCCCTCCGAACCCTATCTCAGCCTTCCCTCCCTCACCGCCGTCCTCCGTCAAGCCGGCCATACCGTCATCCAAAAAGACATCAACCTCGAAATGTACGACTGGTACTTCAGCGAGGACTTTTTGAAGAAAGTCCTGCGCCGGGTGCCCCAGCAGCTCGACCGGCTCCGCAAACTGTCGAAGAAGCGCGATCTGAATGCCGAGGAGATGGATTTGCAGCTGTCGCTCTGCGATCTGACCCGGCAGCGGATCGATGAATTGATCAAGAAGGCGGAGAAGGCGAAGGCGATCATTCGCGGTGAAACTTTCTACGATATCGATCGGTTAGAGTGGGCGATTCATGTATTCCGTGATGTCACGTCGGTGATCTCGATGGTGTATTTCCCCTCGCGGATCTGCATGCCGCCGATGGAGACCGATCTGTCGTACAAGGTTTTCGTCTCGTCCGAAGTCATGGATGCAGTGAACGACACGCAGGTGAACGTCTACCGCGACGTGTTCGAACATCTGGTGAAGCCGGTGATTGAGAAGGAGCAGCCGGACGTGGTCGGCATCTCGATCGTGTTGCAGCAGCAGATGTTCTCGTCGATGACCTTCTGTGCCCTCATCAAGCAGCACTTTCCCCACATCCACGTCACGATCGGTGGGAACACGGTGACGCGCCTGCGCGATGTGCTGCCTCAATCGCCCCTGTTCCAATACTTCGACAGTGCGGTGGTCTATGAAGGTGAAACCGCCTTCGTGCAACTGGTGTCGGCGGTGGGGGCGAAGCGGAGTCTGGCTGATGTGCCCAACACCATATATAAGGACGCCACCGGCATACATGTGTCGCCGACCAGCTTTTCGGAGGACATGGCAGCTCTGCCACCGCCGGACTTCGACGGCTTGCCGCTCCATAAATATTTCGTGCCGACAAAGATCCTGCCCTATCTGGCGACGCGGGGTTGTTATTGGGGCCGCTGCGAGTTCTGCGACCACGGCGAAGGCTATACGGCCGGCTACCGGACGAAGAAGATTCAGGACATTCTGGCCGACATCACGCATCTCCGTGACAAGTATGGGGCCCGGCATTTCCATTTCACCGACGAGTCGTATCCGCCTGCGCTCTTTCGAAAGCTGTCGCGCGGGCTAATCGACAGCCAGATGGGCATCGTCTGGACGACGCACATGCGGTTCGAGAAGAGTCTGCTGGACGATCAAGTCTGGCAGGATGCGAAGGACTCGGGCTGCCGCTATCTCCACTTCGGCTACGAGTCGGGGAACGAGCGGGTGCTGAAGCTGATGGACAAGGCGACGACGACGGACGTGATCACGAAGCATTTGCAGCTCTCGGCGAATGCGGGCATCTGGAACCATTGCATGGGCTTCTTCGGCTTCCCTGGCGAAACGAGAGAGGATGCCTGGTCGTCGGTTGAGTTTCTCGAAGCGAATAAGGAACATGTCCATTCTCTCGGCTTCGGTACGTTCGACCTTGGCCGGCATAACCCGGTGGCGAAGAACCCTGAGAAATGGGGCGTGACGGCCTATAAGAATCCCGAGTGGGATTTGGCTCTCGACTACTACTATACGGTGAAGGACGGGATGAGCATCGAAGAGGCGGAGCGGGTGTTCCAGGAGTTCGAACGGAATCACAACCCGGGCTGGGACCTGCGCCTGTTCATCCGAGAATACATCTTTCTCTATATCGCGCGGTTCGGGCTGCAGAAGCTGCCGGATCTGCAATATCAGGCGGCGAAGATAGTAGGCGCGGCGCCATCGCTGGCGGGGAAAATGTGATGGGGGATAGGCGCGAGGCTAGAGGCGAGAGGCGCGGGGGATGAGTAGGTGCGATTATTCCTCCCCTTTGTAAGGGGAGGCTAGGAGGGGTAGAGACATGGTCTCTACCTCCCCTTCCCCTCCTTACAAAGGAGGGGAACATAACGGTGAAAGAAAACGGACACGATGAGCAGTGACGGGCTCGTACAAATCGACGCCTTGGCTCCGATCAAGAAAGAGGAACGGAAGCCGTCAAAGGTCATGCTGCTCTTTCCGCCTGAGTGGGTGCCGACGGCCCCCTATCTTGCCCTGCCATCGTTGACTGCCGTGCTCCGCGAAGCGGGGCATCAAGTTGTGCAGCGCGACATCAATATCGGAATGTGGGATCACTTCTTCAGCATGGAGTTCTTGATCTGGGTGAAAGCCCGGTTGGGCATGCAGCTGAAGCCGCTTCAAGATAAGGAAAAGGCGGGGACGCTGACGGAGATGGAAGCAGATCAGAAAACCGCGGTGGATCAGGCCTATACGGTGGATGTGTTTGATCTGGCCGATCGGGCTGAAGATGCGAAACTGATCGTGCGTGGCGAGCGCTTCTACCAGGCCGAGATACTGGAAGGCGCGTTGAACACCTTCCGCGAAGCGATGGCCTACATTTCCACAGCCTATTATCCCGCGTCGCTCGTCTTCTATCCGATGGAAAGCAATCTGGGCTATCGCCCCGGCGTATCCAAGGAAGTGCTGGCCTGTTTGGACGATGAGCAGGTGAACGTCTATCGGGACCTCTGCAATCAGCTGGTCATGCCGGCTGTGGCGAAGGAGAAGCCGGACGTCGTCGGGCTCTCGATCGGCACGCAGATGCAGCTGCTTGCAGGCCTGACCTTTTGCAAAATGATCAAAGAGACCTTCCCGCATATTCATGTGGTGGTGGGCGGTAACGTCATCACGCGGTTGCAGGAAGACCTTGCCAAGCACGAGCAGTTCTTCACGGACGTGTTCGACTCGGCGATCCTCTACGAGGGCGAGCATGCGCTGCTCTGGCTCATCGAGGCATTGAATGGCGAACGGGCCATCGCATCCGTGCCCAACTTGATCTATCGCGATGCCTCAGGCATTCACCGGAATTCCGAAGTCTACACCGAAAAGACGACCGCGCTGCCTTTGCCGGACTTTGATGGATTGCCGCTGGACCGCTACTTCGTGCCGGAGCTGATCATTCCCTACCTGGCGACGCGCGGCTGCTATTGGGGCCGCTGCACGTTCTGCGACCATGGCCAGGGGTACTTCGATCAGTATCGGGGCGTGCCGGTGCAACAAGTCGTCGAACAGATTAAGGCGCTGCGGGACAAGTATCAGTGCCGCCATTTCCTCTTTTCCGACGAATCCTATCCGCCGGCGCTGTTCAAAAAGGTATCGCAGCTTCTGGTCGATCAAAACGTCGGGATCAAATGGACGACGTTGATCCGGTTTGAAGAAACGCTCCAAGACCAGGAGACCTGGGATCTCGCGGCGAAGGCCGGCTGTTGCACCCTCTATTATGGGATGGAGTCGGCGAGCGAGCGAGTGCTGAACCTCATGGACAAGCATGCCAAGAAGAGCGTGATCCAACGCAACCTCCATATGGCGGCGAAGTCGGGGATTTGGAACCATGTGATGGCCTTCTATGGATTCCCCGGCGAAACGCTCGATGAAGCGTTGGAAACCCGCCAGTTCGTCCTCGAGAACCAGCCGGTGATTCACTCGATGGAGCTGTTCTACTTTGTGGCCTATCGCCATACGCCGATGGTGCGCAATCCGGAGAAGTTTGGCATCACGATCCACAAACAAGAGGAGTACGATCTCCCCCTGGACTATTACTACACGTTGAACGATCCGAGCACTCTCTCGTGCTTAGACGCGATGCAGATGTGCGAAGAATTCTATAAGAACGATTTTCATCCCTGGGCCGTGCGCGTGAACTCGCGCGAACATGTCTTCCTCTATATCTCGAAGTTCGGGACGAATCAGTTGCCGCAGATCTACGCGCAGCAGACGCAGGCTGTTGGATCGTCGGCGGGCGTGTCAGGATTGATCACCTGGCCGGTTGCGAAGAATGGAAGCGAGGATGGAACAGAAGGCATGAGCCGAGTAGTGTCCCATGGGCGATCCGGATGATCAAAACGTCATATAACAAGGCCGCAGGGAGACATGCGACTGAGAACGCAGTTAGATGACGTTTTCATCATCCGGGGGGAGCTTCGTCGGGAACTAGGACGGCTGAGAGTAGGGCGTAGGCGGCTTCGATGAGTTTGGTCATCTCTTCGGCCTTCTTGTAAGCCTGCATGTATTTCTTGGGGTTGTTGGTCAGATTCGAGTAGCGGGCTGGGTTCCAGGTATACAGCAGTACTCGCTTGGTTCGATCGAGGGTTTCTGGAGTGACGGGGAGGGTCAGTCCCAGTACCTCCAGAGCGTGGTTCACGTCTTCTTGCGTCACATCGTTCATGGGGCGAGTCTGGCAAAGTGGATGGACGCCTGTCAATCAACGCACAGAATCTTAAGAAGGCCTTTCCGGTTTATTCTTGGATCGTTCAGATATCCCATCCTGCATAGGAAGGTCTGAATGTCTGACCGACGGTCCCTGAAATTTTATCAAGCCGATGTGTTCACCGGGGATGCGTTCGGCGGCAACCCGGTTGCCGTGTTCCCCGACGCACATGGTCTCTCCGACTATCAGCTGCAGCAGATTGCCCGTGAGATGAACCTCTCTGAGACCGTGTTCGTCCTGCCTCCGACAGACCAGGCGGCAGTCGTTCGCCTCAGAATTTTTACCCCGACACAGGAACTTCCGTTTGCCGGCCATCCGGTGCTGGGGACATTTTTCGTGTTGGCCCAGCTGGGGTTGGTTGCCGCCACCGATGGGATTACCCGCGTGATGCAGGAATGCAACATTGGTCTCTTTCCCGTCGAACTCCATGCACAGGAGGGGGAGCTTACTCGTGTGGTGATGACGCAGCCCAAGCCGGAGTTTCTGGGGCCTGTGGACGCGATGGAGGACGTGTATAAGATCGCCGGCGCATTAGGCTTGCCGAAGTATGCGATCACCGACATGAAGTGGCCGATCGAGGTGGTGTCCACTGGACTACCAGTATTAATCGTGCCTGTACGCACACTGACGGCTGTTCGCTCGATCCAGCCGGACGCTTCTGCCATCATGGATGTGTGTAGTCGTTTTGGGGCGAACGGCATCATGGCCTTCACGACGGTGACCGTCGAACCTTCCGCGACGGTCCATGCGCGCATGTTTGCTCCCTCGATTGGGATTCTTGAAGATCCTGCGACCGGCAGCGCGAGTGGCGCCTTGGGAGCCTACCTGGTGCAGAATGGCGTGGTGGACGTGGCCCCCACGACAGAAATCGTCGTTGAGCAGGGCTATGAGATTGAGCGTCCATCGCAAATTCTCGTGCGAGTCGAGTCGGATGACGATATCATCAAAACGGTCAAAGTAGGAGGGCAGTGCGTGATGGTGGTGGAGGGAACCTTAAACTTCTAAGAAGTGCTGAGTGCTGAACAGGATTTCTAAACGACTTGCTCGTTCACTCAATACTCAACTCTCAGCACGGAGGGCGAATATGAAAGCTGTACTCTTTCGCGCGCATGGTGGATCGGTCAATCTTTCGTATGAGGATCTGCCCACGCCGACGATTGGTTCGGAGGATGTGCTGGTCCGCGTCAAGGCCTGTGCGCTGAATCACCTCGACCTCTGGGTCAGGCAGGGGAATCCCGCCTTTCCGATGCCGTTGCCGCATGTCTTGGGGTCGGATGCGGCTGGGATCGTCGAGCAAGTCGGCGCACAGGTCGATAGCGTCACGGTCGGGCAGCGTGTCTTCGTATCGCCTGGAATCAGCTGCTGGAAATGTGAACAGTGTCTGGCGGGGCGAGACAATCTGTGCCGCTCGTACGGACTGGTCGGCGCCATGACGCACGGCGGCTATGCAGAGTATCTGAAAGTGCCCTTTCGCAATGTGCTGCCGATTCCAGAAAACCTCTCGTTTGAACAGGCTGCGGCGTTTCCGCTCGTGTCGGTGACCGCATCGCATATGCTGTTTGCCCTCGCCGGACTTCAATATGGAGAGACGGTGCTGATCATGGGAGCGGGGAGTGGGGTCGGAAGCATGGCGGTTCAAATGGCCAAGCTCGCCGGAGCCCGCGTGATGACGACCGTCGGGTCCGACGACAAGATTCCCAAAGCCGTGATCCTGGGGGCCGATGCGGTCATCAACCACACAAGGGAGAAGGTTGCGGAGCGTGTGAAGCTGCTGACCGAAGGGCACGGCGTCGATGTCGTGATCGAGCATATCGGCCCGGAGGTGTGGGACACATGCCTGGCCTCGCTGGCAAAAGGTGGCCGGTTGATTACTTGTGGCGCGACGACAGGGGGCGACGTGACGCTGAATCTCCGATATGTCTTTTCGCACCAGTTGACAATCAAGGGGGCCTACATGGGCACGCGCGCGGAATTGGTGAAGGTGGCGGAACTGATGGGGCAGGGGCGGCTGATCTCGGTGATCGATCGGACGTTTCCACTTCAAGAGGCTCGCGCGGCGCAGGAGCTCATGGTTAGTCGAAAGTTTTTCGGTAAGATACTGCTCACAATGTGAAAAGACAGGCTGGATGTTTCTATTACTTTCATCTGCAATACAAGGGGAGGGAATATGTCTACAGTGGCGATGATCATGAGCAAGAAGCCCAAGACCGTGGGGCCTAGTCTGTCGATTGTGAGTGCGGCCAAGAAAATGAAGACGGCACGGGTGGGGTCACTGCTTGTGAAGAAGGGAAAGAATCTGGTCGGGATTGTCACTGATACGGATATTGTCCGACGCGCCGTCTCGGCCAATAAGGCTCTTGGCAAGATGACAGTCGAAAAAATTATGACGACCCCGATTTGCACGATTGAAGGCAGTCAGACGATCGATGACGCGCAGGACATGATGGCGGACCTAGGCGTGCGCCATCTCGCAGTGACCAACGCAGGGGAGATAGTGGGAGTGGTGTCGGTGCGAGATGTGCTGATGTTCTATAAGCGGTATGCGCAGTCGAAGATTCCGGCGGAGGCGCCGTACTCAGAACCGAAGATTTTCCAAGACTGATGGAAGTGCTGGGTGCTCAGGGCTGAGTAATAGAATCCTCTCAGCACTCACGTCTCAGTGCTCAGCACTGTTCTATTTCGTGAGTTCCTTCACCAAATGTCCCAGTTCTGGCAGGATCAGCTTCTCCATCGCCAGCCTGACAGCGTTTTCGGAGCCCGGGGTGGAGAAGAGGACACGGCCTTTGATAATGCCGGCTGTGGCACGGCTCATGATCGCGGGTGAACCGATATCCTGGTAGGTCAAATAACGGAAGATCTCGCCGAACCCCACCAGTCGTTTCTCCAGCATCGCATCCACCGCCTCAAAGGTTGAATCCCGTTTTGCGATGCCGGTGCCGCCATTGATGATGATGGCCCGGACTGCTTCGTTCACCAGGCCTTCTGCAATCCGGTCTTTGATCTGAGCCGGCTCATCCTTCACTACATGGTAGGCAGCGACTGTGTGTCCTTGCTCCTTGAGAAGCGTATGGATGAGTTGGCCGCTTGCATCTGTGTCGGGGGTCCGCGTGTCGCTACAGGTAATCACCATGCACCCGATTGACTTGGGTGCATGGGATTTATGTTCATGAGCGGGGTTGCTGCCCATATCGTTTTCACAGGATGCTGAAAAAGGCCGCCAGCGTCGTTCTCGCGTCGCTCAGACCCTCGACGTACTGAACAACGTACGCCTCGGGCCTTCGCTCACTGCGGCCTTGCTGGGCGACCTTTTTGATCATCCTCTCGTTGAACCTTTTTAAAGGTCTATTTCCAGACTGAGTCTGGACTTAGCTTGGCTGCCGGCTTGCCGCCCTTGATGTGCTCATCCAAGATCGTTGACACATCCGCTTCCGTCACTTTGGAATACCAGGTCGCGTCCGGATAGACCACAACAGTCGGTCCCTGCTCACAGGGGCCGAGGCAGGAGGAACCGCTGACGAGGACTTCACCGGGCGTCACACCCTTCTGCATGAGGCCCATGTTAAATGCCATGAGGAGGGAGGCTGACCCGGCGCTGCCGCAGGAGGGTTTCGGATGGCCTGGCGGACGGGCGTTGGTGCATACGACGATGTGATACTTGGGTTTCGGCATGAGTTCTCCTTTGATGGACGATGAATCTGTCAGCTGTTGGCTATTTTACTGCGGCGCGAACGACTTCCATGTATCGATGGCTTCTTCGGGCAACTTCCAATGCTTGAGGCCTTTCATGACCCAATCAAGGTAGTGCGCTTTAGGTTTAAATTTGCCGATTGGGGTGGCCGCATAGGTGGTGACGAGTAGTTTTTCTCCAGATTCCGTCAGCACGGTGACTTGGACTTGGCGAAACGCACTTGGGGGTACATCCTCTTCGAAGAGGTCCATCAGCTTGAGGTCTTCGTCGGTCACTTCAAAGACCGCACCCCAAACTTGTTCTCCCGGTGATGGAGTCACACTGGCGAGCCCGCATCGCCATTGCGAGGACCATCGGCAAAATTTGATCGTGTGTTCGGGAAGTGTGGCCAGCATCAGGAATCGATGTTCCGGAGCGCGACGTTTTAGCTGTGTCGGGTTGAGATGGTCCCCGTAGAGGAAGAACTTCATTGATACGTTACTGCCATGGGTACAGGTCTCTCGAATCGGTTCATATGTGTAACATAACCACTTTCACGCTCACAAGCTGCGTGCCGGTCGGTTGGTCTGATTCGATACAGTCGGATTGACTTCGCGCCGGTGCTCTTCCTAAGATGCATGGCGATGATGTGTGCGGCCGCCTCGTCCCATTGAACCCTGTTCATAGGAAATCCATGATACAGAATCCTTCGTCCTTCAGTTCTGCGCATTCTTTGTCCTTATCGTGAAGATCATTCACTATGCGGTCGTGGCAGTGCTCGTGCTGGGCGTGCTCTACTATCTCTGGATGAAGCCTCCGTCGCTGAATCCCATAGTCGATAGTCGGGCTGCCGAGGCCCTCGTGTTAGTGCAAACTCATCGGGCGCAGGGTCATCCCACCATACTTCAGGCAATGACCGAGCATGTGCGTTCGATGAGCGAGCGCAATCGGGTCGCTCGGTTGGGCGAGTGGCGGGTGAAGCAGGTGGAGGGAGATCAGTACGAGATACGGGTTCAGGTTCGGGATCAAGGGACGACAGGCCAATGGTTCGAGCGGGAATTCATTTGGCATGCCGATCTTGCGTTGAAGAAGGTCAACGCTGCGTCGCTCCCAGCGGATGGGGTGACACCGAAAGAGCCGGACGCCGCACCTGCTGGCTCGTCGGCGCCGCCATTGCCGCTTAGTCCTAGCTAACCCGCATTAGTCAGTGCGCGTCTGCCGCAATCGCCAATGTTTGGGCGAGAGGCGCGGGGCCAGAGGCTAGGGGCGACCAGAAAGAATGTCTTTCCTCTCGCCTCGTGCCACTTGCCCCTTGCCCCTTGCCTGGCTCCTACGTGAAGTGTTCCGGCAACGCCACCTGAACCTGATTGTTTTCGATCCGTACGGGACAGCAGGCGACGGCGATGCTTGGATTTTCTGGCCGTTCGCCGGTTTGTAGGTTGAATCGCCATCCGTGCCACGGGCATTCGACGACGTGACCTTCCAGGTGGCCTTCTCCGAGAGGTCCTCCTGCATGAGGACAGGTGTTGTCGACAGCGTAGAAGCGTCCAGCGACATTAAACAGGGCAATCCAGACCCCTTGGACCTCGACGGTCCGCCCGGTTCCAGGAGGAATTTCCTCTACCGCTGCGACGGTGACAAATTCAGGCATGCCGCTGATCCTTCTTCTTAGCCGACTGGCCGATGAAACAGATACGGCCCGTAGACCCGTCAGTAACTTGATTTCGAACAAGGCTTATGGCATAGAATTGGGTACGCGTTCCACTACTATACCCAGGCCCTCTCATACAAGGAGCCTCGGTTGGGATGAGGTTGCGGCATGGAAATGACCCTTCTTCTCAATGCGACGTACGAACCCCTGCGGGTCGTCCATTGGCAAAAGGCGATCGCGCTCCTCTGGCAGGGCAAAGTCGAAGTCCTCGAGGTCTATGACCGAGAGGTCCACGCGGTATCGATCTCCATCAAGCTTCCCTCCGTCATGCGGCTCCTCAAGCTGGTGCGGCTCAAGGATGTCCACCGGGCGGTCAAATTCTCCCGCATCAATATTTTCACAAGAGACGGCTATGCCTGCCAGTATTGTCGTCACAAGTTTCGAACCGAGGAACTGACGTTCGATCATGTCGTCCCCATTGCCAAGGGTGGGCGAAAGACCTGGGAAAATATTGTGACGGCGTGCTGGCGCTGTAACAACAAGAAAAGTGGTCGCACGCCCGAAGAAGCCGGCATGAAGCTCATGAAGAAGCCGGTGAAACCGCGATGGAATCCAATTGTGACCATTACCATCGGGATTCGGAACACACCGGACAGCTGGCGGGACTATTTCTATTGGAACATGGAGCTCGATGCAGACCCCGCCGACACATGAAGTGCTGAGTCCTGAGTGCTGAGAAAATTGTAAGGGAATTCGTCTCTCGATACTCAGTATATGTTCCTCAACAGTGTTGTCTGTTCAGCCCACCGCCTTCAATATAATTTTAAAACCACTTCTGTCCGGCAGCACAGGTTCTCCACATAACGGCCTTCGCTGTTGCCTGGCGATGCTCTGCCTACCTGTCCGCACACTTGCTCCCCCGCGATGGCGCATTGCATCCGGGATTGGCAGAAAAAAGAGAGGGCACCGTTTACGCTGCAAAAGAGGGTGTTGTATGATACGCCTCGCGATTGAATTGGGAGGAACAATATGGCTGCAAATTCTGGCTTTCCATTGTCTCTTGATGTGAAAGGATATCCGGTACTCGTACTTGGAGGAGACGAGGAAGCCGCAGAAAAGACCCAGCGGCTGTTGGAAGCTGGGGCGAAAGTGACGGTCGTGGCACCGACGTTACACGACACACTAAAAGAATTGGCTGCGTCGGCGAAAGTCCTGCACCGTGGGCGGCATTTCCGCGATGCCGATTTGGAAAATGCGATTCTGGTGCTGAATATGGTTCGGGGGGACCGGGATTTTTCACGAGCGCTGTTCGCGAAAGCACGTGAGAAGAAGTGCGTATTGTGGTCGGTTGACCAGCCTGAATTCTCCACGGTCACGATGCCGGCGGTCGTCGCTTGCGGGCATTTGCGTGTAGCCATCAGCACGAGCGGAGTCGCTCCGGCCTTGTCAGGCTTCATGAAGGAAGATATGGAGAAGATCTTTGGCGAGGAGTTTGCCGCTTTTGTGGAGTGGCTCGGCCAGCTTCGTGAGCACACCAAGGAGACGGAGCCGGACTTTGAAAAACGTCGAGCCTTGCTGCGTGAGGCCCTGGACGGATTTCGCTTATTGGGGAAGGTCCAGTATCCGAAAGTCTGGCTGGATGAGCGGGCTGCGAAGACGTGAGGCGTGTGGGGTGAAGGGGTAATCGGGATACGGGGGTAGCGAGGTATAAGGCCTGAGGGTGAAACGAACAGGGGAAGGCAAGAGAGGGACACATGGTGCTATTGGAATTCAGTATGTCGCCGTTGGGCAAGGGAGAGAGCGTGGGGAAGTATGTGGCGCGCTCACTCGATATTATCGATACAAGTGGAGTGGACTACCGGTTGAACCCAATGGGGACGGTGCTGGAAGGGGAGTGGGATGAGGTGTTTGCTGTCGTCAAACAATGCTATGAACGGATGAAGAAAGATTGCGGTCGCATTTCCTGCACGATCAAAGTCGACTATCGGAAAGGGCACGCTGGGCGTTTGCAGAGTAAAGTTGCGAGTGTCGAAAAAATGCTCAAGCGATCGATCAAGCACTAGCAGGGTGCTGAAAAAGTCATCCAACGTTGTTCTCGGCTCGTCAAAATCCTCAACGTACCCCAGAGGGTACGCCTCCGGTTTTGACTCGCCTGCGGCCTAGTTGGATGTCTTTTTGAGCATCCTGCGCGAATGTTCTTCTGTTATGCCACACGTGCGGACCATCGAAGTTCTAGCTGGCCAAAATAGTTTTTCCGCATCCTGCTAGAGCACTGCACAGGCCAGAGGCACCATCACCCATCTCATTGAATCGTGATCGTCTCCAATCTCGAGAGGGATGAGCTGTTCTGGATTCTCCCGAAGTTTTAAGATAGGGGCTCATCTCTCAGGCAATTCTCCTTCGTTCTTTCCGTTATCACGCAACGTTCCTGCTAAGCCTGCCCACACCGCTAGCCCGCATTATTCGTAAAGGTTCGTCGCCCCCCCCCCCCACCCTCCCCATATTATGGGGAGGGTGGGGGAAGGGGCGCGAGACGGGCACTCGGAGCCGTGAAGCCCTGAGGCATACTCGTGCAGTATGTCGAAGGGCTGAACGGCGAGACTGCCCGCCACAGCCGCGTATCCGCGCTTGCAGCAGAAGCTTCATGAATCATGCGGGCTAATAGAGCGATTCATATCTTACGGTCACGAGTCCGACTGAAATGCCACGCAGCTTGCAGCGGGGTATTCGGCGAAGGAGAATCGACGGGCTTGCCTGTTTCAGGTGAGGAGTCGAAATGCCAGCATTTCACGAATTGCTAGATATGCCTTGTGTGCATTTGAAAGCAATAGGTTGCCTATATATACTAGGCGGCCTCGCAGGCTGGTGTTCGTTTTTCGTAGAGGTGTGTCATGCAACAGTATTCGGTAGAGTCGGCTGAATTGCTTGTGGTGACGGGCGACAATTGACCGGAATTTGATGGGCTGCGGTTGACCCAACCTTCTGTTTATCGCGAGCGCCAGAGTATAGTGCCCTCCGCAGAGTTATGAACAACAAGAGTAACACATGAACAGCAGTATAACGGATGAGGTCGAACTCAAGATGCAATCAGGTCTTGGGCTTTTGCCGAAGGACTGCACGATTCTTGAGCGGGAGGTGATGGAGTTCCGTCCGTTCGGATTGGATGAGCAGGGACATACGATCAGAGACCTGAGCGGCATGAGTATCAGGGCGATCGTTGTCTACCTCGAGAAGACGCTGGCTCGTGAGCGAGGCGCTGTAGCCGGAAGTCAGGCGGTGGACGAACTGTGCCGTCTATTGAATCAGCGTATCAAAGATCCGGTCTACCATGTGACGCCGGATTTTTTGAAGAATGCATGGAACAGCTACACGTATGAGTTCACGGCCTACTTGTATGAGTTCTGCGAGCGCATGTCCGGCGATCCTCGATTTGTATTTCGGGGTGGAATGGAGAAGGCCTCTTCGATCATGCAGGTGTTGGCCCGCCCGTTCTCGCTGTCGCAGATTTACGGGATGTTTCCTTATTTCGGAAACAAGTTCGCGTCCGGTTCGGTCGAATTTCGAGTGGTCGAGGTGAAGCCGGCCTCCGCAACTCTAGCGATGAAGTTTTCCTGCCGCACGCTTCGTCAATTTGGCCCCTACCGAAGACGGTGCGCGCAACTCATGTGTCAGGCTGCGCAAGGCATTATGGCGGCGGTACCGGTTCGCGTCCATGGTCTGCCGCCGGCCACGCTAACAGAACTTTCCTGTATTGCGAATGACGACGAGTGGTGCCAATGGGTCATCCGATGGCCAGTACAGGGACAGGGCACATGGCGCCACAGGGTTCGTCAGATGGTGGCAGGACGAGGAGAGGGGAGGTCACCTCAGAGATCCCATTCGGACGAACAGGGTGCGGATACTTCATCCAAGGGGAGCGTCGGCGCCCGAGGAGTGGAAGGGGCGCCAATCCATGCAGCGATCGACAGCACACCATCGCGGGGACATGTGAGGTGGTTATTCTTCGGCGCGTTTACCGGCCTGGTATTGGCTGTGGGGCTCCGCGTGATGAATCCCTTGGCTAACTGGGGAGAAGCCATTCTTCTCGGATTAGTACCGATGCTTATCGCAAGTATGCTGACGAATCGCCATCTTCGATTGGAGAGCCAGCAGCGCGAGGCGTTGATTCAGGAGCAGATTACATTCGTGGAGACACGGCATGAGGAATTGCGGGAAGCGTATTTGGAGCAGGAGCAGACGCGGGTCGAATTGCGTAGAAAAGTGACCCAGCTGACGGCGCTCCATCGAGCCGGATTGCTGTTCAGCTCGACGCTGGATCGCGAGGCATTGCTACAGAAAGTCTTGGAAGCCTTGACCCACGATTTGCAGTACGATCGGGCGATGATCTCGTTCTACGATCCGGTCCGCCAGGTCATCATGGATGCGCGGGTGCTCGGCGTGTCGCCTGAGATCCAGGCATTTGCACGCGCTCGTGAGATTCCCGTCACCGATCCCACGAGCCCTGAAGGACTCGTGCTGCTGCAGGGCCAGCCGTTGTTGGTTGGGGATGTGCAGGCGGTGTGGGATCGCATTCATCCGTTGAACCAACAGCTCGCCCTGCTGACGCAGACCAAGGCGTGGATCGCCGTTCCGTTGAAAATCAAAGACCGGATTCTTGGAAGCCTGACGGTGGATCGAATACAGGCGCACAGTCTGACGCAGGACGATCTTGAGTTGATGATGACGGTGGCCCATCAAGTTGCGATCGCACTGGATAACGCCTCCGCATATGAACAAATTGAAGCGCTGAATGTAGGCCTCGAAGCCAAAGTGCGTGAACGTACGGCAGAGCTGGAGCAGGCGGATCGCTTACGCTCTCAATTCCTCTCGCATGTCTCGCACGAACTCAAGACGCCATTGACCTCAATCAAGGGGTTCTTGCAGAACCTACTCGATGGATTGACCGGGCCGCTCAATGAAAAACAACAGCGCTATTTGTCACGGATGTTGGACAATTCCAACCGATTGATCCGTATGATCGAGGACTTGTTGGATCGCACAAGGATTCAATCCGGGAGGCTGGATCTCGTTCCCGGCGAGATCGACCTGGGGCATTGTGTGGCGGATGCGGTCGAGCAATTGCGCCTGTTGACCCAGGCCAAACGGCAGACATTGGAGACGATCGCTCCTCCTGCCCCACTGATAGTCTGGGCGGATCGTGATCGCCTGATCCAGATTGTCATGAATTTGGTCCAGAATGCGGTGAAGTTTACCCCGGAAGACGGCAACATTACGGTGACGGTGAGGCAGGAGAATCAGATGCTCGCAGGGGTTTCCGTGCGTGATACCGGGCCGGGTATTCCACCGGAGTTCCTCGATCAGATATTCGATCCGTTCTTTCGAGTCAAGCAGGTCCACAGTGGAATAAAAGGACTGGGCTTGGGTCTGTCGATCGTGCGGACGTTGGTGGAGTTGCAAGGTGGGACGATCGCCGCGCGGAGTGAACCGGGGCAGGGCGCGGAGCTGTACTTCACAATTCCGTTGCTTCCCACTTTAGCGATGCCGCGTGGCAGTGCATCGGCTGAAGCGCCCCGCATCCTAGTCGTCGAGGATGATCCGGATATTCGTCAACTCTTACAGGACCGTTTGCGGGCCATGGGGTATCGTGTCCAAACGGCGGTTGACGGAGTCCGAGCAGTGGGAGCGGTGCGGGCCGAGACGTTCGAGGGCATGATTCTGGACATTGGCATTCCCGCTATGGAAGGGATGGATGTGCTTCGGCAAATTCGAAGATGGGATCAGCAAATTCCGATTGTGATGGTCACGGCGTCAGGCGCCAAAGAATTGGCGGTTCGCGCGATCGGCATGGGTGCGCAGGCCTATATGTTGAAGCCGTTTGATGTCGACGAGCTGCAACGGGTTGCAGACTATTGGTTTCGGCCTTTTGAGCGACCGTCATCGGAGTCTGCGGGGGAGTCGAGCACGCCTGGGTGAGTGAGATGAGGAGAAGTATGATCACGAGAGTCTGGGGCGGGTGTTGGCGCAGGACTGGATCGGTTCTTTGGATGTGGATGCCATGGATGTGTATGATAGGGCTGTGCTTGGCTGGCTTATCTGAGAGAGCCTCAGCACAGGTGCCCCGTATTCAAGGGCAGGGAGCCGCCGCATCTGCGATGAGCAATGCTTTTGCAGCCCAAGCCGACGATCCTTCGGCGCTGCACTATAATCCGGCAGGGATGACGCAGTTGCAGGGAGTTCAACTCATGGCAGGGGCACTCGCGTCCGGCGGGACGACGAATTTCACCAGTCTGACAGGTGCAACGGCTAGTGGCGATCGAAACGGGAGTGCGGCATGGCCCCCTCCCGGGCATACATACATCACAGCGAACTTGAAGAGTCTCGGGGTGACGGCTCTGGGAGACCTTTCTGCTGGAATCGGTCTGACTGTGCCGTTCGGCTCGCTGACTCGCTGGCCGAACGATGGGCCGTTCAGGACGACTACGACGTTCAGTACGTTGCCGCTTCTAGATATCAAACCTACCCTTGCCTACAAGGTAACGGAGAATCTCTCACTTGGATTGGGTGCGGATATCTATACCTTCAGCAGTCTCGTCGGCGAAGGGCAGGTCGAAAGACATGCGATCCCTGTAGCCGGGGTGAAAACCGAACTCAATGGGAAAGGCACTGCGGCCGGTTTCAATGCCAGTCTCCTGTATACAGCGTTGCGCAATGACGATGGGAAGCCGCTGGCGAACATCGGGATTGTCTATCGGAGTCAAGCGACCTTGCACCTGAGCGGCGCATTATTGGCGAATGGAGCCAAAGTGTCCGATGCCAACGCCACACTGGTCTTACCGCAAATCATTACAGGCGCGATTGCAATCTGGCCTGTTCGAACGAGGGAACGGGAATGGAAATTGGAGATGGATGTCGACTACGTGGGGTGGAAGTCTGTTCGGAATCTCGATGTGACGTTGGGAAATGGGACGACGATCGCACAGCCGCAGAATTGGCGTAGTACCTATGCGGTGATGCTCGGAACCGAATACAAGTGGCTGGCGCTTGAATCGCTCCCAAACTGGGAGGGGGCGCTGCGGGGCGGCTATACCAACCAGCAAAACCAAATGCCCGATTTGACCTATGATCCAGGAATTCCGTCGTGGGATCTTCACATCGTGGGAGGCGGGGTTGGATTGCTGTGCAAGGAGCAGGGATCGTTTCTGGGACTGATGCGATGTGGAGACCTTGGTGTGGGCTCGCTGAAGCCTAAAGCGATCGGACTCGATCTTTCTCTTCAAGCAGGGCTCTACGAGGATCGTACAGTGCTGGGCAATCGCAACTCGACCGTCGACGGAACCTACAGAACCACATTGTATCTCGGTAGTGCGTCGATTCGAATGGTGTATTAGCGAGACGCGCGGGACGGGCGAGACTAGCACAACACGCAAGCCCTGATTCTACCTGTCTCGCTTTTCTCGCTAGTCTCGCCCGTCTCGCACAGCCAGACGCCGTGCGTCAGGCTGATTCGTACAGGCGTGGAACGCGGGAGCCTATACCGCAGAGAACTTCATAGGGGACTGTGCCAATCCAGTCGGCCACTTCATCAGCCCAGATCGATTCCCCTCCCTGTTGCCCGATCAGTGTGACGGTCTCACCCACTTGTACCGGTACGAGGTCGGTGACATCTACCATGGTCATGTCCATGCAGACCAGACCGACGATCGGGGCACGGCGTCCTTGAATCAAGACCGATCCGCGATGGGAGAGCTGCCGACTATAGCCGTCAGCATAGCCGATCGGCAATATCGCGATGCGCGTCGGTCGTGTTGCGACAAATGTGCCGTTGTAGCTGACGGTTCCACCTTGTGGAATGGTCCGCAGTTGGGCAATCGTGGTTCGTAGAGAGAGGACAGGTTTGAGATCGGGAGCGGGAACTGTGGCGGGCAAGGTGTGGTACCCATAGAGCATAATGCCGGGACGCACGAGTGAAAAATGCGCGTCGGGAAATCTGACGATGGCGGCACTATTAGCCGCATGCACCAATGAGAGAGTTCGACCACGTTGTCTGATCTGTTCCAGCACGGCACGAAATTCGCCAAGCTGTCGTTCCGTGACGGTGCTGTCTTTTCCGTCTGCGTCGGCAAGATGGGTCATCATGCCTTCAACCTGGAGGGAACTGTGCAAGAGAGGATTGTCGAGGAGTGGCAGCAGCTCTTCCGGAGAAAATCCTAACCGCCCCATCCCGGTTTCGACCTTGAGGTGAATTAGGTAGGGGGTTGGATATGAACGAGCGGCCTTGGCTAATGCGGGAAGGATGCGCCCATCGCTGACGACCGGGGTCAGCCGGTGAGCGACCAGGTCGGACACCTGGTTCTCAAAGAGCGCGCCCAGAACGACGATAGACGCTGAGAAGCCGGCTTGGCGGAGCGCGATACCTTCGTCGAGCGAGGCCACGGCAAACCGCTCGATGCCCTGGGAGGCAAGCGCCCGAGCGATCTCCACCGCTCCATGCCCGTACGCATTGGCCTTGACGACCGCCAGGATCTCGCAGCCAGGAGACAGGTATTGCTTGATGCGAGAGAGATTATGGGCAAGTGCCGCGAGATTGACGGTGGCGTAGGTGGGTAGCAAGGTCGAAATTGAGGTCACACTTCCATAATTTCTTGTTCTTTTTTCTTCACTACGTCGTCGATTTTATGCATGTATTGGTCGGTCAGTTTCTGAGTGTCTGCTTCGGACTTTCGCAGCTCGTCTTCAGTTAACTTGGCATCCTTTTGCAGATTCTTCAACTCTTCGTTGGCATCTCGACGAAACCCTCGCACCACGACTTTCGTATCTTCGCCGTGCTTTTTGCAGATCTTGCTGAGTTCTTTGCGCCGTTCTTCAGTGAGTGGCGGAAGGGGAACGCGAATGACCTTTCCGTCGTTGGACGGTGTGATGCCGAGGCCCGATCCCGCCAGAGCCTTTTCGATTTCCTTAATCAGCGCCGGCTCCCAGGGCTGGATCGTGATGAGTCGGGCCTCCGGCGTCGAAATACTGGCGACCTGCTTCAGCGGGGTCATGGTGCCATAGTAGTCGACCCGAACACCGTCGAAGAGGGCGACCGACGCTCGCCCTGTCCGTAGGCCGGCCAAATCGCGCTTGAGATGCTCCAGTGCGGACTCCATCTTTTCCGTGACTTTTTGGCGTATAGCGGTGGGGTTGGACATGAGAGACTTCCCAGAAAGTTAGCGGCGATCGGGGGTGACAACGGTTCCGATCGCTTCGCCCGTGGCGACACGTTTGAAGTTACCTTGTTCCTTCAGATTGAACACGATGAGCGGAAGGTTGTTATCCATGCAGAGGCTGATGGCCGTGGCATCCATTACTTTTAAATCTTGATTTAAGATCGAGAGAAAGGAGATCGTCTGATACTTCTTGGCTGAGGGGTTCTTGACAGGATCGGCGTCGTAGATACCGTCGACCTTGGTCCCTTTCATGATAACCTGGGCTCCGATCTCCATTGCCCTGAGCGCCGCAGCGGTATCGGTCGAGAAGTAGGGGTTCCCTGTGCCGCCGGCGAAGATGACTACGCGTTTTTTCTCTAGATGGCGAATAGCTCGTCGGCGGATATACCCCTCTGCCAGCTGGCGCATTTCGATCGCGGACTGGACCCGCGTCATAATGCCGGTGCGCTCAAGCGCGTTTTGCAGGGCCAAGGCATTGAGGACGGTCGCGAGCATCCCCATGTAGTCGGCAGAGGCGCGTTCCATACCTGACGCGCTGGCGGCAATCCCGCGGAAGATATTGCCCCCACCGATGACGACGGCGACTTCGATGTCGAGAGCCACGACGGAGGCGATTTCAGAGGCGAGGCCTTCAAGGATGGAAGGTTGGATGCCGTAGCCCTGCTCACCGGCCAACATCTCTCCGCTCACTTTGAGGAGGATGCGCCGATAGTTGGCAGAACTCATGCTTCGCCTAATTGGTACCGGGTGAAGCGGCGGATGTTCATGTTCTCGCCGATTTTGGCAATCTTCAGTGCGAGGAGATCTTTAATGGTGACGGCAGGATCCTTGACGAAGGACTGCTCGATGAGACAGCTCTCCTGGAAGAACTTTTCCAACTTGCCTTCGACGATTTTCGGCCATGCAGCAGGGGGCTTACCCATTTCTTTGGCCTGTCCCTCATAAATCGATCGTTCTTTCTCGATAAGCGAGGCGGGAATCTCCTCCCGTTTGACGTAGGAGGGTTTTCCCGCAGCGACCTGGAGGGCCAGGTCATTGACGAACGTCTTAAACTCTTCATTCCGAGCAACGAAGTCGGTTTCACAGTTGACTTCGATGAGCACACCGATTTTTCCGCCCATATGGATATAGGCATGTACAAGGCCTTGGTTGGTCTCGCGGCCAGATTTTTTGAGTGCGGCGGCCAAGCCTTTTTGGCGCAGGTAATCGATGGCCTTCTCAATATCGTTGCCATTCTCGGTGAGCGCTTTTTGGCAATCGAGGATGCCGGCGCCGGTTTTTTCTCTCAGTTCTTTGACAAGGTGACTTGATCCAGCCATACGCGACGATCCTTCTCCCTATACAGTAAGTGTAGCCGTTGATGCCTGCAAGGTTGTGCGTTACGAAGCCGGTGCGCTTGCTAAGCTGACAGCCGCGGCCTTGTCTCCTCCAGCCGGAACTGGCTTGAAATCCGCTTCTTCGCGCTGTGTCCGCAAATGAGCGCCTTCAATGCAGGCGTCGGCGATGCGAGACGTGATGAGCTTGATGGAGCGAATGGCGTCGTCGTTTCCAGGGATTGGGTAGGTGATGTGGTCTGGATCGCAGTTCGAGTCCAGAATCGCGATCACGGGGATCTCCAACCGTTTCGCTTCCTGTACGGCAATGTGCTCGATGCGTGTGTCGAGTACGAAGACGGCTCCTGGAACGCCGCGCATGTCCTTGATGCCGCTCAGATACTTCTCGAGCTTCACGATTTCCTTCTGCATCTTCATGATTTCTTTTTTCTTCAACCCGTATTGGGTGGGATCTGCCAGCTTGGCTCCCAGCTTTTTCATTTTGTCGATGCTCTTTCGGATAGTCTGGAAGTTCGTCAGCATCCCGCCGAGCCAGCGTTGATTGACGAAGAACATGTTGGCGCGCACGGCTTCTTCTTGAATGATTTCAGCAGCCTGCCGCTTGGTCCCGACAAACAAGACCGATTGTCCTGCGGCGACGGTGTCGCGGACGAAGGCATAGGCTTGTTCCATCCGAGCCAGTGTTTGCTGAAGGTCGATGATGTAGATGCCGCTGCGTTCCCCAAAGAGGAACTTCTTCATCTTCGGGTTCCACCGATTTGTCTGGTGCCCGAAATGGACACCCGCTTCTAACAATTCCTTGATCGAAACCACTCCCATGCCTTCACCTCCCCTCAAGACTTGCAGAGCACCTACACAGCGCAGGCGAGGGGGGCCGACCCCCTTATTCTCAAGTCGAGCGACGTCCGTGACGTCGATATGAATTTGATACTGATCCTCCACGCACGAGATTATGCGAGAAGAAGCTGATCTCCTGACCGTGACAGCCTTGGCACGCTAGCATGGCGACGGTCAGTTTGCAAGACCAGAGCTGCCCAACTCGCGCCACTCCTTCGCTTGCTGCTCCATTCGACCGGGTGTTAAGATCGCGCAGGTATTGGAGGGAATCGGTGCCAAACATTTTGCTGATAGTTTCGCCGAGCTGTGGGGCCTGCCCGTCGGCAAAGAGTCTGTGGAAACAGTTGCGGGTGAAGTACAGCTTCAGCTATCGCGAGGTGGACATCACCACGGAGGATGGACGGAGCCTGGCCGATCGGCATTCGGTCAGGGCGGTGCCGGCCACCATTATCGATGGGCGGCTGACGTTCGTCGGTGTGCCGAGCAGGGAGAGTGCCGAGAAGGCCCTGTTGCTCAAAATGAAACCGCGTGAGTAGGGGAGAGGGATTGCTCCATGATCGACGACGACTTTGAACTACCCGAGCTCCCTGTCATCGACAAGGGACCTCCCCCCGAGTGCCCTATGTGCGGCGACCCGATGGGATTCATCGATGGCGACTGGTGCTGCGTCGATTGCAACGGCGAGCTATTGGGGCCGGAAACCGGCTAACCCAAGTGAGTAGTGATGCGTGATCAGTAGTGTCCCAACGTTTTCTAAGTATGCGCGTGTAACCGGATGAACCGCAAAGAGTTTTCCATGATTTCCTCTGTCACCGACTTGAACCGTGAATGCAAGGGTTGCGACCCTGCGATGAGGTCCATCGCGGGAGCAAA